>Ga0326727_10028139_pt1 | contig 10248 bp, 10 predicted proteins | sample MB2enrmetagenome_FD_207643 | JGI IMG/M metagenome (GOLD analysis project Ga0326727, IMG submission 207643) | Lab enriched peat soil microbial communities from McLean, Ithaca, NY, United States - MB29MY | ecosystem: Environmental > Terrestrial > Soil > Wetlands > Peat | place: USA: New York...
GCAAACCTGTGACATAACAAATCTCCAAACTTGCGGAACCGCTGGGGCTTTTTGCTGCGAAATCAGCCAGGGCGCGCCGTCAACTGCCCCAACAAGCTAACAGCGGCTTGTCGGGGACCCCGTGTGGCACTGCCCGAAAAGAGACGCGGAACCTGTAATGAACAACAAAGGCTGGTCGCCAATATTTGATTCTATAGGAGCCTGTGGATTTCAGCAACTTTGAGGGTGCCGCGGGTTGGTGGCCCGTTCAAGCCCTCTTTTGGCTCGAGCGGGGCGGGTGCCTTCGCTCCTGCTTCTGACACCGCATGGCTGCGTTACACTACCCCTATGAGCGCAGCGCAACCGGCCTCCATCAAGGTTCACAAGACCAGCGGCACCACCATGGAAATCCTCTGGAAAGACGGTCACCAGAGCGTTTACACCTTCACTTATCTTCGCGACGCTTGTCCCTGCGCGCTTTGCAACGAGAAACGCGAAGCGACGAACCGCATGCCGGATGAACCCGCCGCGCCTGACTCCGGCCCGCTGCCGATGTTCAAGCCGCAGCTCCGTCCCACCGAGGTGGCGCAGGTCGGCAACTACGCCATCCGCTTCCACTGGAACGACGGCCACCAGCACGGAATCTATTCCTGGGACTATCTGCGCGAGTGGTGCCCCTGCCAGAGCTGCCACGACGTGCGCCACTCAACCGACGGCCTGGAGCACGATATCGAGCACCATCCGCCGCGTGAGCAATAGGAAGCCATGAACGACTCTGAGCGCCCGGTTGTTCTCATCACCGCCGCCAGCCAGGGAATCGGCCGCGCCATCGCCACGCATCTTGCCGGGAGCTATCGTGTCGTTCTCCTCGCCCGCTCGCCGCAGATCGTTGAGATCGCACGCGCGCTCGGCGGCCTCGGCGTCGAGGGCTCGCTCACCGATCCCGTCGCGCTCGAACGCTTCGTTCGCACTGCCCTCGACCGCTACGGACGCGTCGACGCCGTGGTCAACAACACCGGCCATCCCGCTAAGGGAGAGCTGCTCTCACTCACCGACGCCGACTGGCAGCAGGGCTTCGATCTCATCCTCAACTCCGTGATCCGCCTGCATCGTCTCGCGCTGCCGGCGATGATCGAGCGTCGCCGCGGCTCGATCGTCAACATCTCCAGCTACGCCGCCCAGCGCCCGGAGCTCGCCCGCCCGGTCTCCAGCGTCTTCCGCGCCGCGCTCTCCGCGTGGACAAAGCTGCAGGCTGAGTACGCCGCGCCGCACGGTATCCGCGTCAACTCCGTGCTGCCGGGCTTCGTGGATTCTTATCCGGTCGCCGATGAGATCGTCTCGACCATTCCTCTCGGCCGCCCCGGAAGGCTCGAAGAGCTCGCCGCCTATGTCGCCTTCCTGCTCTCCGACGAGGCCAGCTACATCACCGGACAGAATCTGTTGTTTGATGGCGGGATGGCGCGAGGAATATAGGCGCATCGCTTCGCAATCCTCCTGCTCACAAACCTGATACTCTTTTCTTAGACCTTCCGGTCTCAATTCGTAGTGATGGACTTTCTCTCCAAGCTCAATCCGCAGCAGCGCGAGGCGGTCGAGACCGTTCGCGGGCCGCTGCTCATTCTGGCCGGCGCCGGATCGGGCAAGACTCGCGTTATCACCTATCGCATCGCCTACCTGGTCGAGCACGAGCGCATTCCCGCCGATCACATTCTCGCCGTCACCTTCACCAACAAGGCCGCCAGGGAGATGGCCGAGCGCGTGGCGCAGCTCATCGGCGCCAGCTCGCTGGCCAAGCCCGCGATCAGCACCTTTCACTCGTTCTGCGTGCGCCTGCTTCGCCGTGATATCGAGGCTCTGCGCATTGGCGGCAAGGGCTACAGCCGCGACTTCGTCATCTACGACGAAACCGATCAGGCCACCATCGTCAAAGCCGCCATCAAGCGCCTCGGACTCGACGACAAACGTTACACGCCGCGCTCTGTCCTCGGCCTGATCTCCTCGGCCAAGAACCACATGCTCGATCCGCAGGAGCTCTACCTGAACTCCGCCGATCCGAAGATGGAGAAGATCGCGCAGATCTACAAGCTCTACAAGGACGAGTTGCTGAAGGCCAACGCGCTCGATTTCGACGATCTGCTGCTAGAGAGCGTGCGCCTGCTCAAGGCCGACGCGGCCACGCGCGAGCGCTACCAGCGCCGCTACCAGTTCATGCTCGTCGATGAGTACCAGGACACGAACCGCCCGCAGTATGAGATCATGTGCGCCCTCGCCGGCGCGCATCACAACCTCTGCGCCGTCGGCGACGAGGACCAGTCGATCTACTCCTGGCGCGGCGCCGACATCAACAACATCCTCGACTTCGAGAAGAACTTTCCTGAGGCGCGCATCATCCGCCTCGAACAGAACTACCGCTCCACCCAGCCGATTCTCCGCGCGGCCTCGGCCGTAGTCGCCAACAACGTGCAGCGCAAGGGCAAGAATCTGTGGACGGCGCGCGAGGGCGGCAACAAGATCGGCTACTACGACGCTCCCGACGGCGAAAACGAGGCGCTCTTCGCCGCCGACTTCATCTCCAAGTGGATGGCCGAAAAAGGCCGACAGGGAGCCGAGAACAAGGCCGCCATTCTCTACCGCACCAACTCGCAGTCGCGGCTGATGGAAGAGGCGCTGCGCCGCTACGGACTCAAGTACAACGTCGTCGGAGGCTTCAGCTTCTACGAGCGTGCCGAGATCAAGGACATGATCGGCTACCTCAAGCTGATCCTCAATCCCGACGACTCCGTCGCCCTGATGCGCGTCATCAACACGCCCACGCGCGGCATCGGCAAGACGACAATGGAGACCGTCGAGCGCGTCGCGCTGGAGACCAATCTCTCGCTCTGGGGAGCGATTCAGCACGTCACGGCCGAGCGGCTGTTGCCGGCGCGCGCCTGCGCCGCGCTTTCGGCTTTTGTCGAGCTCATTCGCGACGCCCGCGCCATGCTCTACGGAGACTTCGCCGCGCGCATGGAATCCACCGCCGGCGAGCGCGTTGACGTTCAGCCGCCCGTCGCGTCAGCCATAGCCCAGGACGATGCAGCTGAGCCCGATGTCCAGCACGCGCTCGACTTCCCGGAGGGCGACGCCAGCTTCGACGTCAGCGGCTTTGACGAGGCCGTCGAATCGCTCGAAGCCGCCGAAGGCGAAGCCTCCGCGCGCGCCGAAAAGAGCTCCACGGCCGAGCTGCTCAAGTTCCTCATCGACCGCACCCGCTACATCCAGCTTCTCGAGGCCGAAGATTCGCCCGACGCGCAGGCGCGCATCGAAAACCTGCGCGAGCTGGTCAACGCCGCCATGGATTCGCGCGACCGAGGCGAGAGCATCAGCGACTTCCTCGATCACGCCGCCCTTGTCGCCGACACCGACCAGTACGACGAGGCACAGCAGGTCACGCTGATGACTTTGCACTCAGCCAAGGGCCTGGAGTTTCCGCTCGTCGTTCTTGTCGGCATGGAGGAGGGGCTGTTTCCGCACTCTCGCACCTTGCTCTCGTCCACCGAGGTCGAAGAAGAACGCCGCCTCTGCTACGTCGGCATGACGCGCGCCATGGATACGCTCGTCCTCACCCGCGCCCACTATCGCCGCCGTTACGGTACCGAGTCGGCCGAACCCTCGACGCCCTCGCGCTTTCTCGAAGAGATTCCCATCGAGCTGATGGAAGATCTCGGCTCGCCCGGCCGCGTGAAGGGCTCGACTCCGCGCTTCAACGAGCTCGGCGGCTCGTCCGCGCACTACGATTACGAAAACGAGGATCAGTCGCTCGCATGGGATAGCGGACGCCGCCCACGCCGCTCCGCTCCGCGCACAACCTACAGCGGCCCGGCGTACAACTCCATCGACAACATCGCCGAGTTCTTTGCTTCGCGCGGCAAGAAGTTCTCGCGTCCGGAGATGAAGCTCGATGCCCCCGCGGGAGTCCGCGGATTCCGCAAAGGCGACCGTGTTCGGCACCCCAAGTACGGCGAAGGCGTCGTCTACCATCGCGATGGCGATGGGGAAGAGGCGAAGATTACGGTACAATTCAATAGTTTCGGTCTGAAGAAGCTCGTGGAAAAGTACGCCCAGCTTGAAAAGGCCTAGAGATAGCGGGTGCCCCACCTTCACCGCGTTTTCTGCGGCTAAGGTGGGTTGAGCGCGCCGCGCAGATTTCATTACAAAGGAAACAAAGAGAATGCCCGATACCTCAGCACTACCCAAGGAAGAACGCAAAACCGCCAAGCGCGTGGCCCGCAAGAAGGCTGCTCCCAAGGCTGAACGCACTCACGAGCGCGGCTCCAAGAAGCGCAAGGTGAAGAAGGCCACTCGCGGCCAGAGCAAGAGATAACCACAGAGGAGCCGGAGGGGCTCAGCTCCGTACCCGTCACCGCGCCGCATAGTTTCTCATTTCTCGGGTGCCCCACCTTCGCCGCGTTTGTTGCGGCTAAGGTGGGATGCCACGCGCGCCGGAGTGGCTCAGCTCCGCCTTCGCGCATATGAACATCTGAGCGGCCGCAGTCTTCGCACAATTCGCGTAGGCTGTGGCCGCTTTGCTTGCTATGATGTCACACCGAAGATTCTGTACACTCCGCGTGTCTGGTTTGGGAGTTGTCCTCTGGCTAACCAACTTTTCGCTCGCAAGTCCATTGACAGGCTGATCGCAGAAGCCGAAGAACCCGGTCACCAGCTCAAGAAGACCCTCGGCCCGTGGTCGCTCACCGCGCTCGGCATCGGCGCCATCATCGGCTCGGGAATCTTTGTCCTGACCGGCACCGCCGCCGCAGGCGAGCACTTCGAAGCGCCTTCCATCCTTCATGCCCAGGTGATGGACATTTTCTACAACCTCTTCACCCGGGGAAATCTGCACGGCGCGCTGATGCACGGCCGTCCCGCGGCCGGTCCGGCCATCGCCATCAGCTTTGTACTCGTCGCCATCGCCTGCTCCTTCGCCGGACTCTGCTACGCCGAGCTTGCCTCGATGATTCCCATCGCCGGCTCGGCCTATACCTACAGCTACGCCACGCTGGGCGAGATCTTCGCCTGGATCATCGGCTGGGATCTCATCCTCGAATACGCCGTCAGCAACGTCGCCGTCTGCGTCGGCTTTGCCGGATATCTGAAGGCGCAGCTCGCGCAGTTCGGCCTTGCTCTGCCTGATCGATGGTCCTCGCCGGTCTGGGCCGACGGCAAGTGGACGGGCGCCTACTTCAACATTCCCGCCTTCATCGTGGTCATGATTCTGAGCTGGCTGTTGATGCGCGGCGTGCGCGAATCCGCCAAGGTTAACAATGCCATGGTCGCCGTCAAGATCGCGGCCATCGCGCTCTTCCTCGGCGTCGGCGGGATGCTGGTGAACAAGTCCAACTGGGTTCCGTTCGCGCCCTCCGGCTTCGGCGGCATCCTCACCGGCGGCGCAATCGTCTTCTTCACCTACATCGGCTTCGACTCGGTCTCCACCGCCGCCGAAGAGGCGAAGAATCCGCAGCGAGACATTCCTCTCGGCATCATAGCCTCGCTCGTCATCTGCACGATTCTTTACGTGGGCGTGGCGCTTGTCCTGCTCGGCATGATGAAGTACTCGACCTTCGGCTCCGGCGCCGCCGCAGAAGCTCCGGTCGCCTACGCATTGCAGCAGCTCGGAGCCCGGCCCATCTGGCGCGCGGTCATCATCATCGGCGCGCTGATGGGAATGCTGAGCTCGCTGTTGGTCTTCCAGTACGGACAGACCCGCATCTGGTTTGCCATGTCGCGCGATGGCCTGCTTCCGGAGTTTTTCTCTCGCGTGCATGTGCGCTTCAAGACGCCGCACTGGTCCACCTGGATCGCCGGCCTCGCCGTCGGAGTGCCCTCCGGCTTGGTCGATATCGGAGACGCCGCCGATCTCTCCAACATCGGAACGCTCTTCGCCTTCGTGCTGGTCTCACTCGGTGTGATCTTCCTGCGCCACTCTCAACCCAACCGCCCGCGCAGCTTCCGAGTGCCGCTCGTGCCGCTCTTCCCGCTGATCAGCGTGCTCCTCTGCGGAGGCCTGATGACCGGCCTGACGGTCGTCACCTGGATTCGCTTCTTCGTCTGGCTCGGAATCGGCCTCGTGATCTACTTCGGATTCAGCCAGCGGCACAGCGAATTCGCGCAGGTGCAGAAGAGCGCGGAGATGGTAAGGAAGTAGACGTGAGCTCCGACTTCATCCGCCGTCTTCCCAAGGCCGAGCTGCATCTTCATCTCGAGGGCTCGGTCTCGCCGCTCACCCTCAGCCAGCTCAGTGAAAAGCATCACACGCCCTTTCCCTGGGCTACGAATCGCTACAAGCCGCTCGAGAACTCGCATCGACCGCTCACGCTCGCCGAAGCCGAAGCTTTGTACAACTACACCGATTTCACCGGCTTCCTGATGGCCTTCAAGGCGGTCACCGAGCGGCTGCGCGATCCTGAGGACTTCGAGCTGATCACCTACCGTCTGATGGAAAAGCTCGCCGCCGAGGGATGCCTCCACGCCGAGGTCTTTGTCTCCGTCGGCGTTATCTTCTGGCGCGGGCAGGAGTTCGATCCGCTCTTTGAGGGCATGGAGCGCGGACGTCTTCGCGGCGAGCGCGACTTCGGGGTCTCGCTGCTCTGGATCTTCGATGCCGTCCGTCACTTCGGTCCCGAGGAGGGCGAAAAGGTGCTGGCCAAGGCCATCGAGCTGCGCGCCGCGCATTCCAGCATCGCCGGCATCGGCATCGGCGGCGATGAGCGCATCGCTCCGCCGGAGCTCTTCGCCGCAGTCTACGCCAAAGCTGCGCAGGCCGGACTTCGCCTCAGCGTCCACGCCGGCGAGAGCACCGGCCCGGCCTCGATCTCGGGAGCCCTCGATGCGCTCAAGGCCGAACGCCTCGGCCACGCCCTTAGCGCCGCCAGTGACGCCGCACTCGTCGCCCGGCTGGTCGCTGAGCAGGTGCCGCTCGAGCTCTGCATCAGCTCCAATCTGCGTACCGGGTGCTGCCCGGAGCTCCGCGCCCATCCGCTGCGCCGCTACTTCGACGCCGGCGCGCTGGTGACGCTCAACACCGACGATCCGGAGATGTTCCAGACCTCGCTTGTGCGCGAGTATCAACTGGCGCAAGATGCCTTCGGATTTACCAACGAAGAGCTGACGCAGCTCGCCGCGAACTCCCTCCGCGCCTCGTGGCTGCCGAAAGAGCGCAAGCGCGAGCTGCTCAGCCTGCTCTGAGGGAGACGATGAACCATCGCCCGCAGCACATCGGAATCGTTGCCTGCTCGGCCGAAGGAGCCGCGCTCTGCTATCGCACCATCTGCGCCGAGGCTCCGGCGCTGCTTGGCCGCCACATGCACCCGGAGATCTCCATGCACACCCATCCGTTGGGCGAGTACATGGAGGCGATCTATCGCGATGACTGGAGCGCGGTCGGCGAGCTGATGCTCTCCTCGGCGCGCAAGCTCGCCGCCTGCGGGGCCGACTTCCTCATCTCGCCGGACAACACCATCCACCGCGCCTTTGCGCAGGTCGCTGCCGCCTCGCCGCTGCCCTGGCTGCACATCGCGCGCGAGGTCGCCGCCTCGGCGCGGGAGCGCGGCTTCCACCGCCTGGCCATTACCGGAACGAAATATACGATGGAGGGCCCGGTCTATCCCGAGGCGCTCTCGGATTGCGGCATCGAATACCGTACGCCCTCGCCGCTCGACCGCGCTCGCATCGATCAGATCATCTTCGACGAGCTGGTCAACGGCGTCTTTCGCGCGGAGTCCTTCGGCGCGCTCAGCACCATCATCAGCCGCATGAAGGCTGATGGCTGCGATGCCGTCATCCTCGGCTGCACCGAGCTGCCGCTGATCATCAACAACGAGAGCTCTCCGCTGCCGGTGCTGGACTCCACGCGCCTGCTCGCCCGCGCCGCGCTGCAGCGTGCGATTCACACGCAGGAGTGAGCCGCTCTACATCGAGCCCAGCCCGACCGTGATCAGCTTGTAGGCCAGGAGGAGGAAGAGAATCGCGGTAAACGCTGTTCCCTTCTCCACTTTGCTCAACTGCGAGACGCCGGTCGCCATCAGCAGGATCATCCACAGATTAAAGATGTCGATCGAGCTGAGCATTCCCTTGAGAAAGGGCTGCGACGCGGGAACGAGGTATCCGGGATTGGTCGCCACCGGATTGCGAATGTCGAAGGCATCCGGTTGCACCGAGAACATGACGATTGCAATCAGCGCCGTATTCAGAATGCCGGGCAGGAAGCTGTAGGTCGTCACCGCCAGCAACTGCCGGTAGCTGAGCTTTGCTCCGAAGCCGAAGTTGAAGAGCACTATCAGCGCTGCGGCGACGACGACGATGGTCAGCAGCATCACAACGGGGATTCCATAGCTGATTACGCGCGCGGCGGTAACCTGGATGTTCATCATCTTCTCGCGCTGATCTGCCGGTAGCTTTTCCATCTGCGCGACGGCCTTGGGATTGTTCTGAATCTGCGTCTCGACGATCTGCTCCCAGCCGATCTTCCTGTCCACCGCGAAGCTGAAGGCGATGGAGACCACAGAGATCAGCAGCCAGGGAGCCCACCAGCTTGTGCTGCGGCGCAGGTCGGCCATAGTGCGCGAGGGAGCGGTGAAGGTGTACAGCAGGCGCTCGCCTTCGCTCAGTGCGAGAGCAGGCTCTTCGGGCAGGGCGGAGGTACTCATAGCTGTTCTCCTACAACCGGAATGCGGGGGATTGTAGCAAGGCCAAGGCCGCTGGGCCAGAATTCGCTATGAGCTGTGATCGTGAATGATGTACCAGTTGTTGCCGAACTTCCTGAGAATCACGGTGAACATTCCCTGGCGGCGGCTGCCATTCTTCAGCGCGAGGTGCCAGCTCCCAGTGGCAAAGGCGGCGTCGGGAGCCAGCAACTCGATGCGTATGTCGCTCCATTCCAGCCGGCCCATCTCTCGTCCCGGAGCCTGGTAGGCGGCGCGATAACGCTCATAGGTGTTCTCCCAGCCGGTGGCCGCGGCATCGCCGCCAAAGAATGTCAGCTCGGGCGAGTTCCAATAGCACTGCATGTAAGCCCTCAGATCGTGCCGGTTCCATGCGGTGCGTTGCGCCTCCAGCACGGCGCGGACCTGGGCCTTCGGGTCGGTGCTGTCCGGCGCCGTGGGAGCGCCGCTCTGCGCCTGCGGGGTCCCCGACGAGCGAAGCTCGTTGGGGCAGAGCGCACATGCCAGCAACAGCAGCCACACATAACGAATCCTCTTCATCTCGCTCCTCCTCCATCATCGCCATGCACGCAAGTCGGGCAGAACTATCAGTTGCGGGCAGGATACCGCGCTCTCTCCCGATTATCTCAGGCAAACCTCCTAATCTTGACTTATGGAGCCGGAAATTGAATCCGCGCGTTGCCCGTCCGACATGAGGTAGCCCGCAGCTCGATTCCGGTCGGTCTCCCGGCGGAGATCGACCGGAATCGGTCTCCGGGAGCTCTGCAAGGTTTCTCTTGCTGTTCTGGCCGCACTTCCGTTACAGTTTGGCGCTATGGTCAAACAGGTTCCAATCGGCGCAAAAGGTACGGCGGAGGAGCGAGTGCAGTACGAGCACACCCTGACCGCTCACAATCATCAACTTCCGCCGGTCTACTCCACTCCGGATATGATCCGCCTGATGGAGACTGCCGGCATCTTCGCCCTGCATCCCTATTGCGAGGCCGGAGAGATCTCGGTCGGCACGGCGATCCACATCGATCACCGCGCTCCGGTGGGAATTAACGCCGTGGTGCGGGCCACGGCCGAGGTGGAGGCGATCGAGGGACGCTTCTACAAGATCCGCGTCGCGGTATTCGAGGGCAAGCGCGAGATCGGCTCCGGCTACATCACCCGCGCCATCGTCAAAGTTGCTGACTTCCTGAAGAAGTACGAGATTCCCGCGCCTTAGCGCCCCAGCCGGGGGACTGCAAACTCTCAGCCCGTTGCCGTCGAAGCCGGCGCACAGCTCCGTTTCGACGGCAGGCGGCGGGTTCGCGGCAGATGCCTTCGGCGCCGCTCCGGTCGCCGACGCTGGCGGGTACGCGGCGAACACCTTCGGTCGCGGAATGCAGCTCTATTGACGCCCGTCGAGCAGCAGCTTTCGCAGTTCGTCGATGGTGATCTCGGGCTTGCCGGTGAGCATCACCGGATCGGGCGCGGAGTGGAAAATGAAGCTCCTCATGCCGATGCGCTTTGCGCCCTCGGTGTTGACCTGCTTGTCGTCGAGGAAGAGCGCCTCCTGTGGCAGGCAGCCGAGGCGCTGGCAGCA
>Ga0326727_10028140_pt1 | contig 10248 bp, 12 predicted proteins | sample MB2enrmetagenome_FD_207643 | JGI IMG/M metagenome (GOLD analysis project Ga0326727, IMG submission 207643) | Lab enriched peat soil microbial communities from McLean, Ithaca, NY, United States - MB29MY | ecosystem: Environmental > Terrestrial > Soil > Wetlands > Peat | place: USA: New York...
AGGAAGACAGTTAGAGATCGGCGCCACCGGAGAAATCGTGGCCACTACCTTCAGCAAGGTCTTTCCGATGATTCGTTTCGCCACGGGGGACCTCTCTTACCTGATCGAAGATCCGTGTCCCTGCGGTCGAACTTCGCCCCGCTTAGGGAAAATTCTCGGCCGTACGGATCAGGTGACCAAAGTTTGGGGAATCTTTATCCATCCCTGGCAAGTGGATGAGGTGATGGCAAGATTTCCTTTGGTAGCGAATTATCAAATCGTCGTCACCAGAGAGGAGCACCGTGACCGGATGACGGTTTACGTCGAATTAAAAGAGGGGTTCGCTGACCAGCCCGGCTTGAAGAAGAGAGTGGAGAAGGAAATGGAGGAAGTTCTCAAGGTGAAAGGCGAAGTGGTGTTCACTGTGAAAGGGGGCATTCCGGATCGAGCCAAAAAGATCGATGATCGGAGGATCTGGGAGTAGACCCCGTTAGAAGGCCTTTGTCCTCCAAGGAGGGGTCAGGCGGGGTTTAACCCTCAAAATCTTATCTTGATTTGCGGTACAAACGGAGGGGTTTTCTAACGGGGTAGAAGGAATGGGAAACGGGGCAAAGGTCAAGGTAGGTGGCATTATGGCGAGTACTGGTCTAGCGACGGTGAGTATCCTCTGTTTAGCAAATCGGCCTGACGTGGCTGGAACAGTCCTCCACGCTCTTGGCAAGCGAAATATCAATATCGAATTTGTCGTCCACAACCTCGACCTGGAAGGCAATGGAAACATGACTTTTTGCATCGACCAAAAGGATCTGGAGGCCGCGTTGGAGGTGCTGGAAGGAGTTAAACCCCTGGTCGAGGCGAAAGGGATTTCTTATCATCCCAATGTGGCCGTGATCAGCGTTTTCGGCCCCCACTTCAGAGAGAGACCTATGATCTCCGGTTTGATGTTCAATGCCCTGGGAACAACAGGGATCAATGTGCTGGCGATCAGCACCTCGATCTCCAGTTGTTCCTGCCTCATTCAGGAAGATCAGACAGAGGACGCCCTAAGGGCCCTTCGCGAAACCTTTGAGGCCCCCCATCAAATCACGAAGTTTGCCCCTTAATCCCGATCCCCCCGCTTTTCCCTTTGGGGAGTAGGCGGGGTGAGGATAAAATCAAGGGTGTTAAGGAGTCATTATGGAAAAAGCTCTTGAGAGAGTGGCGGAACAGATTCTATCCTTTGATGAAGCCTCCATGTCGAGCCTGAGGGAAAAGTATCGTTCGAAGATTGAGCATTTTGATGGAACAAAGGACTGGGAAAAGTCAGTAATCATCTACTGCATCATCAATGCCGTCAGCCTGAAAAATACCCTCTTCAACGAGAACTTGCTGAAGAGGGAGGGAAAGAAAGAGGGGAAACCTTCGAAGGGGCATCCTGGTCTAAAACGGGTGAAGTAATTCCTATCATGCTTATCGTGCAAGAATACGGAACTCCTCCAACTCTCTTGCCCTTTCTCCCATAAAGCGGTACAAGATAAAATACAACCTCCCCGGAAGAGCAAACAATAGCCATTGGAATGGGCTTCGGATAGGGGGCTTACGCTCAACCTACTATACGTAGCCCCGCTTTTCACTCCACCTACTACAGATTGTGGCGTGGTTCGGAAAAAAAAGATTTAAGGCTTGACAAAGAGCGTTTCCGTATGCTAACATTGTGAAATAGGGTTACAAGGAGGTCGGTATGGAAATGAGAAAATCAATATTGAAGATAGAACACCCTCCTCACAGGTCCTACGACAGAGGAGCCGACCGCTTGAAGCGGCCAGGTTGGGTAAAGATTGAATCGATACCCGGACCCGTCGCTTGTAGCAAGAAGAGTCTTTCTTTTCATTCTATTTCGCTCAAGATCGTTCTCTTCACTGTTGTCTTTATTCTCTCCTTTAACCTCCCCTTCCCTCTTTCAATAAAGTACCTACCTCACGGGTTGGGATTCCTCTCAACCGAACATCAGAAGAGGGAATATGCGATACGAGAGATCTTGGGGGTGCTGGAGAGATACCCGACAGGTCTCGCCAATGTGACAAAGGAAGAACTTGCTGAGGTAATCTATGACGAAGCCAATCGCCGTAATCAGGACCCCAAATTCATCCTGGCTCTCATCGCCATTGAGAGTGAGTTCTATAACTGGTCTGTGTCTGAAAAGGGTGCCAAAGGGCTTATGCAGATTATGCCGTATGTGGCCCAACCTCTCGCCCAGGAACTGGGTATCGAATGGAGCGGAGACCGGACCCTCTTTAACCCCTACCTCAATATAAGGATTGGAATTTATTACCTTTCCCAGCTCATCCTTGATTTTAAAGATACCGAGGTCGCCCTGACGGCTTATAATTATGGCCCCACATATGTGAAGAACCTCCTTGAGAAAAAAGAGAGAATTCCGCACGACTACTACCGTAGATTCCTAACCGCCTACCAAAGCATTTAATCTTACATGATGGGATATCCCCTCCTGGCCACGCATGTAGGTGGGAATTCCCTTTCTCCTAGAGCTACACCCGTCTTCAGCGGAGCCTGACGGACAAGCCCACGGTATCAGTCCTAACGCCCCTTCGGGACAAACGGCCTGCAACCAGTGAGGCAATTCGCCCAAGGGGTAAATCTATATTCTTCCTGGTACGGGAATAGAATTCCACAATATTTTGTGGTACCTTATAACTAAGTAGAAAGAATTTTCTCATGGAGTGATATTAATGTGACTTTCATTCCTTCCTATGTCGGTCTGTACGAAAAAGGAGAGCTCAGCCAGAGAATCCAGCTCCTGAAGGAATTCCTTAGGGCGTGTCGGCTTTGTCCGAGGGAGTGCAGGGTTGATCGTTCGAATGGCGAGTTAGGGGTCTGCCGGGCCGGGTCAGAACCCATGATATCAAGTGCTTTTCCCCATTTTGGCGAAGAGCCTCCTCTGGTTGGATATCACGGTTCAGGGACCATCTTTCTCACTCATTGTAATCTTCGGTGCATTTTTTGTCAGAATTACGACATCAGCCATCAGGGAAATGGCAAACGCATTACCTCCTCAGACATGGTACAGGCCATGGTGAGACTCCAGGAGGTGGGTTGCCACAACATCAATTTCGTCACCCCGACTCATTATGTCCCTCAAATTGCAGCCTCTCTTCCAGAAGCGATAGAGAGGGGACTTCGGATTCCTATTGTTTATAACTGTTCTGGATATGAGTCCATAGAGGTGATTCGCCTCTTGGAAGGGGTAGTTGATATCTACATGCCCGATGCAAAATACATGGACCAGAAGCATTCAGAGCGATTCTCGAATGCTCCGGACTATCCTGAGGTAATCAAGAAAGTTCTCAAAGAGATGCACCGCCAGGTCGGAGACCTGACCACTAATTCTGAAGGGATTGCCCAGAGAGGACTCTTGATCAGACACTTGGTCATGCCCAACGGTGTGGCTTCTTCGGAGGCCGTGCTCAGGTTCATTGCCGAGAAGATCTCCGTTCATTCCTATGTCAATATCATGGATCAATACCGGCCGGAGTACCGAGCCCATGAATACCCTGAGATCGACCGCCGCGTCACACATAAAGAATACATGGAAGCCGTTGGATGGGCCAAGGCCTGCAAACTCTATCGAGGTTTCTAAGTGAAGTTACAGGAAGCTCTCCGGGAGATCCAATTGCTGAAGAAGAAAGTTCGATCTCTCACCGGAGAGATCGAATCCCTCAAAGCCGCTTCTACGGAAAAGCTATCTCAGGTGGAGAAGACACTCAAGATGAGGGGGATCAAAGTATTCCGGAAGAATCCCATTGATCGACTGTTCTTCCCCGCCAATTTTTCTCCACTCGATAAAACCCGTTTCTACGAGATGATGAAGAAGTACTCTTTTCGTCTCGTTCTGAGAGACATGATCAAGTACCAGGACGGGTTTCGCATCCAGGATCTGACCCGCTACTGCTCCCCCAAGGCCGTTCAGGGGTATTGCAGCATGCTTTGCGAAATGGGGGCAGTTATAAAAAATGGAAGGGGGAGATATCGAACGCGCGTCTCCCCCCTTTACAGTTTCGGGCCCACCTTGGAATGGTTCATTGCGGAGATGTTTCAAAGGGAATTTGCCTCCCCTGCCATCTACGGGGTCAGCGTGAAGAACACTCCTTCCGGCGGCGACTACGATGTCATCGCTTCCTGGAACCAGAGACTGGTCTATGTAGAGGTGAAATCCTCTCCTCCCAAAGGGGTTGAGCGGAACGAGATTTCAACTTTCTTTTCGAGGATGGATGATCTCCTGCCGGAAGTCGCCTTCCTTTTTAACGATACGCAGTTGAGGATGAAGGATAAGTTGGTTGTGATGTTTGAGGAAGAATTGGAAAGAAGGTATGGGAGGGAATCGAAGACGCTCTACCCCGTGGAAAGGCTGATCGAAGAACTCTTCCATGTCCAGAATCGTATTTTTATCGTCAACAGCAAGAAAGATGTTGTAGAAAATTTCCAGGTCTGTTTGAAACACTATCTGCGGTACACGGGCCGCATATCAATTCCTACGACGCGCCCTGACTAAAGGGGGCAACAAGGGACTTAGAGACCAAAGAAATGAAAAACAGAGAATTGGCTGATCTCTTTGAGAAAATGGCGGACATTCTTGAATTTAAAGGGGAGAACCCTTTCAAGATCAGTGCCTACCGAAGGGCTTCAAGGATCATCGGGGATCTCACGCAAGACATCGAAGAGATCACCGAGCGCGGAGAACTGAAGAACATCCCTGGGATTGGCGAAGGGATGGCTCAGAAGATTGTGGAGTATCTTAAAACGGGAAAGATCTCCAAATTTGAGGAAGCCAGAAAGGGAGTGTCGGACGAATTGATCGCCATCATGGATATCCCGGGGATGGGACCCAAGACCCTTTCGATGCTTCATCGGGAGAAGGGAATCAGCAACCTCTCCCAATTGGAGAAGGCATTGGAGGATGGGTCCTTAATGGGCCTTTTCGGGATGGGTGAGAAAAAGATCGAAAACATCAAGCGGGGAATCTTGCTCCTTAAACAGAGCAAAGGCAGAATGAATTTAGGCGTGGCTTTTCCTGTGGCCAAACGAATTGTGGAAGCGTTGAGGCAGAAGACAGGATCGAAAAAGATTGAATGGGCAGGCTCCCTTCGAAGGATGAAGGAGAGTATTGGAGACATTGACATTTTAGCTACCGGCCCGGATAAGGAGAAGATCGTTCACGCATTTACCCATCTTCCGGAGGTCAAAGAGGTCTTGGCCTCTGGACAGACCAAGGCCTCTGTCATTGTGGAAGGAGGAACACAGATTGACCTTCGTGTGGTAGAAGAAGATTCCTACGGTGCAGCGCTTCAGTATTTCACCGGATCAAAAGGGCACAACATTCATCTGAGAGGAATCGCTAAGGCCAAAGGAATCAAGATTAACGAATACGGGGTATTTAAGGGAAAGAGGAAGATTGGGGGAAAGGACGAAAAGGATATTTATCGTGCTTTGGGAATGGATTGGATGGAGCCGGAACTACGGGAAGATCGCGGAGAGGTCGAAGCCGCACAAAAAGGTCGCCTCCCCAAATTGGTTCAGGAATCCGACATCAAGGGAGATCTTCATGTCCACTCCAATTGGAGCGACGGATTGGTTTCGATTGAAGAGGTTGCCAGAGCCGCCCAGAGGAGGGGCTACCAGTATATCGCCATCACGGATCATTCAAAATCTCTTAGGATTGCTCATGGCCTTGATGAGTCGCGATTAAAGAAACAGATGGAGGAGATTGACCGGGTGAATGAAAAGCTGAGAGGCTTCCAAATTCTTAAAGGGACAGAAGTCGATATTCTTGCCGAGGGAAGATTAGACTACCCCGAAAAGGTGCTAGAAAAATTTGATATGGTCGTTGCGTCGATCCACAGCGGGTTTAAACAAGACCGGGCTAAGATGACGAAAAGAATCATCCAGGCGTTTGAAGATCCGTATCTCCACATCTTTGCTCATCCCACCGGCAGGCTGTTGGGCGCCAGAGACCCTTATGAAGTTGAGATGAATGAATTGATGGAGGCTGCGAAGAAATTCGGAAAGGTATTGGAAATCAATGCCTACTTCGAACGTCTCGATTTGGATGACATCCATTGTCGGAAAGCAAAGGAGATGGGTATTCAGGTTGCCATCAGCACGGATTCCCACCACCCGGATCAAATGTGGATGATGAGCCTCGGAGTGGCTGTGGCAAAGCGTGGATGGCTTGAGAAAAAAGATGTCCTCAACACACTTTCCCTCAAAGAAATTTTGAAATGGTGCCATCACAAAAGATGAATCTCAAAGCGCATGGGGTAAGAAGAATGCCAGTCAGAACCAGTGGAAGAGCTGCTTAATATCCTCGACATATTCCGGAAATGGAGCAGGAGTAAAGGAGACGAAAAAAGCGAGAAAAACAAAGCCCCCGAGTAACCTCCTTTTCCAATCAAGGGGTGTTTGATCATCCATTGGGGGCGGATGCCGGAATCCAAAGAGGATGATGAGGATGAGAAGGAGGAACCATCCTGGGTTGTAAAATACGGTGATAAAAGCCATTACGACAATGGCAATGAGGAAGATAATCCGGCTCCTCTTTCCAAAGAGGCCGTAGGCGATATGGCCTCCGTCTAACTGTCCGATGGGGAGAAGATTGAGTGAAGTGACAAAAAGGCCCACCCATCCCGCAAATCCAATTGGGTGGAGAACAATCTCATAATTTTCTGAGATCTGTCCCAAAACCAAACGCTGGATAGAGGAAAAGAGGAGAGGGTCTGCCAGGCGGAGCGCTCCTTCCTTAATGTGTGAGGCAGGGACCACAGTCGAGAGTTTTAAACCGATTACAATTGCAGGGATACTGAGAATGAGACTGATCAAAGGGCCAGCCACGCCGGTGTCGAAAAGGGCCTTTCGGGAAGAGACGGTGCTTTCCATGCGAATTACTGCACCCAAAGTCCCGAAAGGTGGAAGGGGGAAGGGCAAGAAAAAGGGCAACGTCGCCCTTATCCCATATCTTCGCGACATCAAATAATGGCCCATTTCGTGTCCAAAGAGGATGAGGATAACTGCAAAAGAATAAACAGGGCCTCCAACGAAACACGTGGAGGCCACTGTTAGAATGAAAAGAACAATATGAAGTGTATATCTTCGCATCAAAAATGATTATTTCTTTTTCTTATGACGATCCCGGTCTAATTGTTTTTTGTGTTTGTGTTTTCGCATCTTCTTCCGGCGCTTCTTAACAACGCTTCCCATGATCTCGCCTCCTTTCTATCTTATACATATTGTAATTCAGGCAACACGTTTCCCCCTCCCTCTCCCGCTCAATATCCCTCCACTTCAATCTACAATCACGTTGGTCTGAGTTCTCAGGACACCATTAAGTCCCTGAAGTTTGGTGACGATGAAATCGCCAAGGATATTGATGTCCGGAGCCTCTACGAGAACGATGACATCATAAGGACCCGTCGTCGCATTGGCCCGCTTCACTCCCTGTATCTTCGAGGCTCCCTTCGCCACATCCCTGGCAGCCCCTGCCGTGCACTCGATAAAGACATAAGCTGATATCGGCATACAACCACCTCCTTCTGAGAAGAGAGATTATATCAAACCCGGTCCGATTTCAAGTTCAAAAACTTAGATATATAATCCCTCAGCTATGATCGCAGATCCGATCCCACTCTTTCATTTGACTTTACTCAACTCTTTCTCATCGATGTGGAAACTGTGTTGGTCCGTTGGAAAGGCCCCTTGCAACACTTCCTCTCTGTATGATTCAAAGGCCTTTAGGATCAGTTCGCTCAGGTTGACATATTTTTTTGCAAATTTGGGCGTGAAACGATCGAAAAGGCCCAGCATATCATGGACGACCAATACCTGCCCGTCGCAATGAACACCCGCACCGATTCCAATGGTTGGAACTTTCAGGCGCTCTGTTACCCTTTTTGAAATGGGTGCGGGGACGGCTTCGAGGAGAACAGAGAAGGCCCCGGCGTCTTCAAGTGATAAGGCGTCATCAATGATCTTCTGTGCAGCCTGTGCATCCTTGCCTTGAACCTTAAATCCCCCAAGCATTGAAATGGTCTGAGGCGTCAGCCCGATATGTCCCATCACCGGGATGCCAGCCTTAACAATCGCCCTCACAATTTCCTTGACGCTGGCGCCTCCTTCCAATTTCACAGCATCGGCTTTTCCCTCTTTCATGAATCGGCCGGCATTGAGGATGGCATCCCTTTCGGAAGTGTTATAGGACATAAAGGGCATATCGCCGATGATCAGAGCATATTTTGCCCCGCGGGTCACGGCCTTAGTGTGGTGAATCATTTCATCCATGGTGACCGGAAGGGTATTCTCATAGCCCAGTACAGTCATCCCCAAGGAGTCTCCCACCAGAATGATCTCAATCCCAGCCCGATCTTCGAGCAGGGCCATGGGATAGTCGTAGGCCGTTAGCATGCTGATCTTCTTTCCTTCTTTCTTCATCGTCTGAACATCCACCGGCGTGATTTTCTTTCGGTCCATGTTCTCCCCCTTCAGTGATGGTGATTGGTGATAGTGACGGGCGTTAAACCATCACCATCACAATCACATTCACCAGTTTCTTAGAAGCTCTTTTCTATAGCTTTCACCAGATCGGTCACGGCCTGATTAAAAGGAACAGGGATCCCTAATGGCTGAGCTTCTCTGACCACGGCTCCATTGATGGCGTCGATTTCAGTTTTCCGTCTGTGGTCAAAATCCTGACCCATCGAAGAGCGGTTTTCTCTCGTTGCCTCTGCTGCCTTCCGAACTTTTTCAATCGGATCTTCTTCGACGTAGGCCCCTTTTCTCCTGGCGACCTCTGCCGCTTCAAGCACCAGTTTCTCCATCAGCCTTGCGGTCTCAGGATAATCCAGGAGTTGGCCATTCTTAAATCCGGTCAAAGCGGTCAAGGCATTGATCCCTACGTTGACCAACAGTTTCCTCCACACCTGGTCATGGATATTCGGGGAAACTTCCGTCTCGATCCCTGCCTTACAAAACATTTGGGCAATTCGAATGGCGCGCTCAGTGATTCGATGATCCAGTTCTCCGATGAACGTTTTCCCCCATCCAGCATGGCGAACATGGCCTGGCCTTATCAGCGTCGCCCCATGACCTGTGATTCCCAGCATGACCTTCTTTCGATCGATCTTGTTACAAATCGCTTCCTCATTCCCAAGGCCATTCTGTAAGGTAAGGAATATCGTATCTTCCTTCTCAAGGGCCAGAGAATCTGAAACCGCTTTTTCAGTATCATAGGTTTTGACAAAAAAGATGACCACGTCAGCTTTTCCGACGGAGGTCACGTCAGGAGTGGCCTTCATTGGAATGATTTGCGGCCCCCCTTTCTCTTCAAGCGTGAGGCCGACAGAGCAGATCGTTTCAACTTGTTCCTTTTTGTAACCGACCAACCAAAGGTTCTCTCCCGCACGGATGAGGAGTCCGCCGAAGAGGCTTCCCATGGCTCCCGGACCGATCATTACTATCTTCATGGTTTTCCTTCAAATCGTTGCAGATGAAAGTTAACCGAGGCCTGTTGAAAAATCAAGATCTTAAGCCGTCACGGAGTTCAAGACTTTCAGATGATGAGGAGAAAGAAAGGTGATCGGCGGATCCTCACCATTTTTGAATCTTAGATGACTTTGAGAAATTTTACGATGATTAAGATCAGCAAGAATACCAGGTAGAACCGCAGGAAGTAAAGTGCGATTTTTGTCATACGGGTCATTTTCACACGAGGCATTGTATTCTCCTTAGACCTTCACCCGGGTGACAAGATCCTTCATGATATCATTGAAATGGATCACTCCCAGGATGTGGTCTCGTTCATCGACAACAGGAATCATTCGATAGTGATACTTAGCGAACATTTCAGCCAGATCCTCCCTTACATCATTTTCCTCTGCCACGACAGCCGGGGGAACCATGATTTCTCCTAAAGTCATCTGATCCGAAGAGAGCAGTAATTCACGTAAATCGACCACGCCGACAAGCGTTTGGTCTTCCGCACTGATCACATAGATATATGAGATTGCATCCGGTTCGACGCCAGAGCGTCTTATTTTTTCGAGGATCTCTCCAACCTTCGCGTTCTTGTGGGTGGTCATGAAATTTGATGACATAATGTCCTTGGCTTTGGCTTCACGGTCCGAGAGAATGGCCTGTACGCGCTCGGCCTGCTCTGGTTTTAGCAATTCCATTAAATTTGTCATCTGCTCATGCGGTAAAACAGAGAAGAGATCTGCCAGTTGT
>Ga0326727_10028141_pt1 | contig 10247 bp, 8 predicted proteins | sample MB2enrmetagenome_FD_207643 | JGI IMG/M metagenome (GOLD analysis project Ga0326727, IMG submission 207643) | Lab enriched peat soil microbial communities from McLean, Ithaca, NY, United States - MB29MY | ecosystem: Environmental > Terrestrial > Soil > Wetlands > Peat | place: USA: New York...
TCATTTACTTATCTCCTTTGCTGCTCCAATCGGTTTGGGCAATGTGCAGTTGGCGCGTGCCGAGAAGCTGACCCTTGGCGTCACGGAAACCGATGTCAACGGTGCCGGGCTTGGAGGTCAGCTCGCGCGTGATTTCAACCTTGATGGACTTGACCGGCGGAGGCGTCTTCTGCGTGTCGGCAGTAGTGGTTGCGGGCTTGTTTTCCTGTTTCAAGAAATGCAGTGGTTTTCCGTTAGCTTCGACGGAGACGACCTGACTGAGGTCGAGGCCGTTCTTCTTGGCTCCGGACGCCGGGGCCGCGCCGTCGGTTGGCGCGGAAGTTGCTGTGATATCCGCGGACTTGATCTCGATCCACGAGGAGTCGTATTGCTTCAATTCCAGCGGGCCGGTTTTGTCGTCCTTAGCCTTGAGTGCGGGAACGGTCAGGTTATAGATGGCGCCGCTGGGCGCGATGAGCACGATCTTGTCGGGAAGTTCGGGGACCGTCGCGGTTACGGCGAAGTCGGAGACGAACGTTGAGGATGGAGTTGTCTTGTCATTATCCCCCTCGCATTTAGGCGGTTCAGGCTTGGCTGAAACTTTTTTGCAAGTGTCTGTCTTGGGGACAGGCGGGCATCCTGTGGCTAACGGAAGAAGAACGTTACTCCCCGCATAAAGGTTCCAACATGTTGACGTGTCCGTATTCTCGGGGGCGTAGCGGAAGCTCATACGATCGATGCGCTGAATAAGAACGGTCGTGGCGCTGACGCGCGTGATTTCAAAGGCGAGGGCTGGGTTGTATAGGGGGAATACCGATGTTAATCTGTCTTGAGGATAAAAGGGCCAGTAGACTCTGACAGGGCCTCCGCCGCTTTCGCTAACCAATGAGTCCTTTATACTAGCCTGGATTACTACGTCTCCCTGGCCGGTGTCGAAGATATCGTAGGGAAGATCGATAGTTGTGCCGTTGATAGAAACTATGGGCGTTTCCAGAGGCAGCTTGTCAATATTCAAGCCGTAAACATCTTGTCTTTTCTGATTAAGTGTCTTGCTTGCAGCGTCAGCATCATTTTGTAGATCGGCGACAGGATTCTTATCCGTTGCGGCATTGGCCTTTCTTTGCAAATCGGCAATGGACATGTTAGTCGTTTCTGTGTTGTCCAGTAGTTGCAAGGCGGCTATGAGTTTGATTTTCGCGGCAGAGCGCTCACTGTCGGTTTTAGCTTTCTGCGCCTTGTCCTTCGCCTCTTCCAAATCTCTGGCAGCTTTCACGCGCTTCTCAGCGTCGCTGCTTGCCTTCTCTAACGACTGAATTTTAGCTGACTGTTCGTCTGTCGCTTTCTTCCGCAGGTGAATCTCGATTTTGCGGAGTCCGGCAATTGCCGTGGATAGAGTGGCGTCTTGCACCTCGAAACCGTTTTTCAATTCATCAGGAATACTTGGGTTGGTGAGAGGCACGCCGTTGTCATAGCGACCCAGCACGGTCCCCGGTCCACTGGCAATTGCGTCGAGCGTGGTGACCAGGTCGAAGGCCTGGTCGGACTTGAGTGTCAAGCCGGAGCCTTCGGCGTAGATCTTATCGCCAAGGGCGACCTGGGTCCCGGAAAAGAAGTTGTTGCCGCGCGCGGAGATGATGATGCTTTTTGCGCCTGTGGGACGCCAGGTTATAGCTGCGACCTTTGGCTGGAGCGCCTTCTGATAGTCAGCACTGGAGCGCACAATTATGTCTCCATAATTCGCTTCATTCATGTACTTGCCGTCGTTGAAGATCTGGGGCCTGGCGAGTCCCATGGAGAGCACGTACCAGAACTGGTTGGCGCGGTTCGTGTCGCGGCTTTCAAACGAGGTAAGCGTAGCGCGATCGTATTTCTTCCAGTAGGTTCTAACCGTCGTGGTGAGATGGGCTGTGCAGGCGTCGCCGAACGTATTAAATTCATCCTTTGTACAGTCGTTGTTCGGCAGGGCGAGGATGGCGAATAGTTGCCGCAAGCCTGGAGAGACCGAGCGCCTGCCCAGCACGGGGCGGAACATCCAGCCAAAAACGATTTTGTTGGGGTCTCCCGTCATGCGCTCGTACGACAGAGTGTCGTTATCGCGATACAGATAGAAAATCTGGCTCCGTTTGCGCGCGCTGAACCCCACCTGGAGGGCACTGACGGCAGCAGAGCCGCCGAAGGCGTTGGATTTGCTGCTGAGTGCGGCTGCATTGTAAGTTTTTTCCTGCGGCATGAGGGCAACCAGCGACAGCGGATTGTCTTCTTTACTCGTTAATGTGATCTCAACTACTGCGACGGCATCATTGGCGGTGCGGGGAGGATCAATGGTTACGTTAAAGCCCAGCACGGTCTGGAGGCGTGTCTGATTGTCGCCATGTGCATCAGGAGGATACAACCGATCCGAGAGCGCGCGTTCCAGGATCATGCGCAGGCTCAAGATCTGATAGGTCAGGTTCATCTGATCGCTGAGCAGATCGGAGGCGCTGGAACCATAGGTGGGATTAAATCCCTGAAAAGCGGGGGTAGTATCGAGCGCGGGGGCTTGAGGCGTGACGCTGGCCTGGGTGCGAGTGGCCGTAGTCGTGGAGGTGTTGGGCAGCGGGTTGCCACTGGCGCCGACGAGGCCGGTGTTGAGGGTGGTCGAGAGACTGGTGGCGGGCGTGGGAGTGCCGGTAATATTCAGGCTGGTGCTGGTGTCTCTTTGGGAATATCCCTGAATGTTCGCCAATGCCGCGAGTACGCTCTTTTGATCGATGTAGCTTTGCTGCTGCGCGGCCAGCGTCTGGCTGAGCGCATTCAACATCAGGGTCAGCGTGCGATTGTCAAAGACTTTTGGCGCGCCGATGCTGATGCCGTTGCAGACATGAGGAACAAGTTTGCCGCTTGTGTTGGCCTGCTTGCAACTTTCCGATGGGTTGCCCTGCGCGGAGGCGATGACAGACCACGCAGAGAGCGCGGTAAGCAGTGCGATTGTGGCGCGCATGTGAAGATTTGCCGTCATTTTATCCTCCGCGACAGGTAATTGTAGCCCGAAACTGCATTGATATAGGTTGGAGTGTCAGGCCTCCGGGCGGCTATTGCTTGTGGGCGGCGCCAGAACATCGAGCATCGGTCGTACAACAAATCATGCGGCGATCCGCCGGTAGCTCCGGGGATATTTGAATCCGGCTGCAAAGGGGGCCTTGAAAACAAGGCCGATTTTGTACCTGCCCGCGGAGTCTGTCAAGGGATTTGTGTGATTGTTTGAGAAAGAGATGAGTGGCTGTTTCTCCTGCGGCAAGGTAACCATTCGGGGTTAATACTTTATCAATAGCTCCGCCCGCCGAGTTATTGTGAATGCTAAAAACTCCGCAGCCGTGCGCCGGCGGTGTCAAGACCTGGTCTTTTCTGGCGTAGCGGAAGCTCGGCAGATTTTCACTGCGACCGGGGCGGAAGCGTAGAATCCATCTTTTATGCATGAGCTTTCCATCGTTTCCAGCGTCGTCGATACGGTAACCGAGTCGCTGGCGGCCTATCCGGGCGCGCGGGTCAAGGAGGTCCGGCTGCGCGTCGGGGCGCTGGCGTCGGTGGTCCGCGAGTCGCTGGAGTTCTGCTACGGGATTGCGACCGAAGGGACACCGCTGGAGGGGTCGCGTCTGGTGGTGAATGTGCTGCCGGTGGTGATGCACTGCGCGCCCTGCGGCGCGGATGTGACGCTGGAAGGCGTGCAGAGCTTCCGCTGCCCCAAATGCGGTGAGCCGTGCAGCGACCTGAGGCAAGGTCGGGAACTGGAGATTGAGGCATTTGAGATCGACGAAGTCGAGGAGGCGCGATGACCACCCGGATTGTGGAGCTGCGGCGGGGAATCTTGAAGAAAAACGACGAGCTGGCGGCGGGGCTGAGGGAATGGTATGCAGAGGCCGGCGTACTGGTGCTGAACCTGGTTTCGAGCCCTGGGACGGGCAAGACAGCGCTTCTGGAGTGGACGCTCACGGAACTGCGCAAGCGTGGGGCGCGGGTGGCCGCGCTGGTGGGCGACCTGGAGACGGATAACGACGCGCGGCGGCTGGCATCGAGCGGCGCTCCGGTGCGCCAGATCAATACCCATGGAATCTGCCACCTGGACGCGGAGATGATCGGCAAACATCTGGATGGGTGGGAGTTAGGCGATCTGGACTACCTGTTCATTGAGAATGTGGGCAACCTGGTTTGCCCGTCGAGCTACGACCTGGGCGAGGCGGTCCGCGTGGTCCTGCTGAGCGTGACCGAGGGCGAGGATAAGCCGCTGAAGTATCCCACCATGTTCAACTCGGCGGATGCGGCGGTGATTACCAAGATGGACCTGGCCGTGCCGTGCGGCTTCGACCGCTGGGCGGCGCTCAGGAATATCAACGAGATACGGCCGGGGATACGGATCTTTGAGACCTCGGTGAAGAGCGGCACGGGGCTGGAGGAATGGCTGGAGTATCTGGAGCAGAAACGAAAGGAGAGGGGCTGAGAGCGGATTTCGTGTGATATAAATCACGCTATACGTCGCCTCCAACTCGGTATAAGGTAGTTGCCATGTGCTTAGCGATTCCGGGAAAAGTGGAAGAGATTACCACCGAGGACGGGCTTCGGATGGGGCGGGTGAACTTTGGCGGGGTGGTCAAGCGAGTCTGTCTGGACTACGTGCCGGAGGTCGAGGTGGGCGACTATACCATTGTCCACGTTGGGTTTGCGATCTCGAAGATCGACGAGGAGACGGCCCGGCAGACGCTGGCCGACTTCCGCGAGATGGGCGTTTTGGACGAGGAACTCGGCGGCGAGGCAGAGGCCTTTGCCCGGGCGGCAAAGGCGCCGCAGTCGGCTTGCCCTGACGGAAGCTGTTCGGCGGAGGCCCAGGCGCCTGGTACCCGGTCCAGTTGAGATTTACGGTTTCCCACCTTAGGCGCAAAAACAAGAACGCGCCGAAGGTGGGGCACCCAGCGGCATGCGAGATTTGAGCACACCGCAAGTTGCGCTACCGTCCGCAAGTTGGTTACTATCCGACGGAACAAATTTACCGCGAGGTTTCACTGGTGAAAAGACTCTTGTGTGTTTGCGCAGCTCTCATAATGGCCTTCTGCGCCGTAACCGCGTTCGCGGCCGATGTGAGCGGCGCCTGGTCGGGAGACATAGTCGGCCCCAATGGGAATAGCTTTCATATCTCCTTTACTTTCAAGCAGGATGGCGCAAAACTGACCGGCACGGTAACAGGTCCGGAGGGCGATCCGATTGAGATCGCCGACGGCAAGGTCGATGGCGACAAGCTGTCGTTTACCGTGAGCTACAACGGCATGACATTCAAGCATGAAGGCGTGGTCAGCGGAGACGTGATCAAGCTGACGACCAAAACCGATCAGGAAGGCTTTCCGGGCGGCGAAATGACGCTTACGCGGACCAAATCACCTGGGCCGCAGTGAATCCCACAGATACCGGGTGCCCCAGGTCTCGATTTTGAGTGTTCAGTTCCATGACATCCTTTACACATTGTTCCGGGACACTTTGTAAACCATGTCGTGGAACTTGACATTTTGAGACCTGGGATACCTCGAAACCCGAATGGTCCATTCATGAGGTGTTACTCCTGCCAGTGAAGTATCTGACCGAGTTCCGGAACGGGGAGATCGCGCAGCGCATGGCGCAGGAGATTCACGCCATTACCACGCGGCCGTGGAAGATCATGGAGGTTTGCGGTGGGCAGACACACTCCATCATCAAAAACGGGATCGACCAGATGCTGCCCGCCGGAATCGAGATGATTCACGGTCCGGGATGCCCGGTATGCGTAACTCCTTTGGAATTGATCGATAAGGCGTTGGCGATTGCGTCGCAGCCGGGGGTGATCTTCTGCTCCTTTGGCGACATGCTGCGCGTTCCGGGAACCGAGGGCGACTTATTCCAGGTCAAGGGCGCCGGCGGCGATGTGCGGGTGGTCTATTCGCCGCTGGATGCAGTGGAGCTGGCGGTGAAGAACCCCGACAAACAGGTGGTCTTCTTCGGCGTGGGCTTCGAGACCACGGCTCCGGCCAATGCCATGAGCGTTCATCTGGCCAAACGGCGCGGGTTGAAGAATTATTCGCTGCTCGTCTCCCATGTCCTGGTTCCGCCGGCGATTGCGGCCATCCTGGAGTCTCCCGGAAACAAGGTGCAGGGGTTTCTGGCTGCCGGCCACGTGTGTAGCGTGATGGGGTATTGGGAGTATCCGCCGCTGGCGGAGAAGTACAAGGTCCCGATTGTGGTTACCGGCTTCGAGCCGCTCGACCTGCTGGACGGGATTCGCCGCTGCGTAATTCAGTTGGAGGCCGGGCGGCACGAGGTGGAAAACGCCTACGAGCGGGTAGTCACCTTCGAGGGCAACCGCGCGGCGCAGAAGCTACTGGCCGAGGTCTTCGAGGTGACGGACCGGGCTTGGCGCGGGATCGGCGTTATCCCCAGGAGCGGCTGGCGTCTGAGCGCGGCTTATCGCGAGTTCGACGCCGAGGAGCGCTTCCAGATTACCGGCATCCACACCCAGGAATCGGCGCTGTGCCGGGCTGGAGACGTGCTGCGGGGAGCGATCAAGCCGGCCGAGTGCGCGGCCTTCGGCAAGGAATGTACGCCGCGCCATCCTCTGGGAGCGACCATGGTCTCAAGCGAAGGCGCCTGCGCGGCTTATTACAACTACGGGCGATTCTTGTCGGCGGAAGAACTGGCCGGCGCCGGATCGGGGCTGACGCATGGCTGAGAACGCAAAGGCCGGCGCGCCGGATTTCTCTCGCTGGAGTTGTCCCCTGCCGCTGGTTGGCTATCCCACCATCGTGATGGGTCACGGCGGAGGCGGCAAGCTGGGCAATGAGCTGGTGGAGCACCTGTTTCTACCCGCGTTTCGCAACTCTGCCCTCGAAAATCTGGGCGACGCTGCGGTGCTTGAATTGGGCGGCGGCAGACTGGCCATGAGCACCGATTCGTTTGTAGTGCAACCGTTGTTTTTTCCCGGCGGTTCTATCGGCGAGCTGGCGGTGAACGGGACAGTGAACGATCTGGCCGTCTCCGGCGCTGTGCCGCGCTATCTGAGCGCCAGCTTCATCCTCGAAGAGGGATTTCCGCTGGCGCAGTTGGCGGCGATTGTGGATGCGATGGCGACGGCGGCGGCAACAGCGGGCGTGCAGATCGTCACCGGCGACACCAAGGTCGTCGAACGCGGGCACGGAGATGGTTGCTACATCAATACGACAGGGATTGGTGTATTGCGGATAGGGATTCAAGTGGGTCCGCACCGGGCACGGCCGGGCGACGCGATTCTGGTTTCCGGCACCATCGGCGACCACGGCATGGCCATCATGAGCGTGCGCGAGGGACTGGAGTTCGAGAGCCAGATTCGCAGCGATTGCGCGGCACTGAACGGAATGATCGCCGAGGTGCTGGACGCTGTCGGCGGGGCCGTTCACGCCATGCGCGACCCAACCCGTGGCGGACTGGCCTCGACGCTGAATGAGATTGCGCAGGCCTCCGAAGTGGGCATGGTGATCGACGAGGCCAACCTGCCGGTGCGGCCCGAGGTGCAGTCGGCCTGCGAGCTGCTGGGCCTGGACCCGGTCTACGTGGCCAATGAGGGCAAGGCGGTATTCTTTGTCGCGCCCGAGGCCGCCGAGCAAGTGCTGGCGGTTCTTCGCGCGCATCCGCTGGGCAAGGACGCCGTCCGCATCGGCCAGGTGACCGCCGAGCATAAGCGGATGCTGGTGGCGCGCACCGCGCTAGGCGCGAATCGCGTCATCCCTACCCAAATCGGAGAGCAGTTGCCGCGGATTTGCTAGGGTTGGTTAGCCGTTTGTTTACCCCACACAACTTGTCATCCCGAGCGACCCTGAGTCCGCCACAGCGGACTAAGGGGAGTCGAAGGACCTGCGTTTTCGGAGATTTGTGTAACCCCCCGTTCTTCAGTTCTGTTGCGAACCTCAGATTCAAGATGCTCACTCTGTCACGCCGGTGTTGTAGACTCTTCTGCGGAAAGGAATCTCCCATGCCCGCATCCAAAGGCTATGCCGCGCTCAGCGCGCAATCCCCTCTTGCTCCCTTCACCTTCTCGCGCCGCGAGCCCGGCGCAACCGAAATAGCCGTCGAAATCCTCTACTGCGGCGTCTGCCACTCCGATCTGCACATGGTCCGCAACGAGTGGGGCCACTCGATCTATCCCCTGGTCCCCGGCCACGAGATCGTGGGCCGTGTGGTCGCCGCCGGAAGCGACGTCACCAGGTTCAAGGTGGGCGGCATCGCGGCTATCGGCGTCATTGTGGACTCCTGCCGTCAGTGCGCTCCCTGCAATCGCGGCGAAGAACAGTTCTGCGATCAGGGCGCCACGCTCACCTACGCCGCCAAAGACCGCGTCGACGGCTCCATCACCATGGGCGGCTACTCCAACAATTACGTCGTTGACGAGCGTTTCGCACACACCGTGCCCGCGAACCTGAACCTGGCCGCCGTCGCTCCGCTGCTCTGCGCCGGCATCACTACTTACTCGCCGCTGCGCCACTGGAAGGTTGGCCCCGGAATGAAGGTGGGCATCGTGGGCCTGGGCGGCCTGGGCCACATGGCGCTCAAATTCGCCCACTCCTTTGGCGCGCATGTGGTTCAATTCACCACTAATCTGAGGAAGCGCGAAGACGCCCTCAAGCTGGGCGCGGATGAGGTTGTGCTCTCGACCGACGACGCCGCCATGCAGAGCCACTTCAAGTCCTTCGACTTCATTCTCGACGCCGCTGCTGCTCCGCACTCGCTGGACCCCTACACCGCGCTGCTCAAGCAGGACGCAACCATGTGCCTGGTCGGCCTGCCGGAGAAGTTCCCGGTGGTGAACGTAGGCAACCTCATCTTCAAGCGCGCCGCGCTCTCCGGCTCGATGATCGGTGGCATGCCCGAAACGCAGCAGATGCTCGACTACTGCGGAGCGCACAGCATCGTCTCCGAGATCGAGGTCATTCCCATCCAGAAGATCAACGAAGCCTACGAACGCATGTTGCGCCAGGACGTAAAGTACCGGTTTGTAATCGACATGAGCTCATTGAAATAACAGCAATCCGGCTCTGCTGGCACGAGATGCCAAAGGAGCCGGAGAATCCTGTCTGCCTGTTTGCCGAAACCGCACCACCGGCATAGTATTCTCCCTGAAATCAATATCAAGAGGACTCACATGCGCATCTTCGCTCCACTTTCACTCGCTGTACTCGCTCTTGCTTCTTTAGCCGCCTCATCGCAGACCCCCACTAAAACGCCCGCCGCGCCTCATGCGCCCGCGCCGAGGACGCCTTCGGCCGCGACACAAAAGGTGGCGCAGACCCCGCCTATGGGCTGGAACAGTTGGAACTTCTTCTTCGGCAAGGTCACCGACAAGAACATTCGCGACTCCGCCGACCAGATTGTCGCCACCGGCATGAAGGACGCCGGCTACGTCTACGTCAATATCGACGACACCTGGGAGGGGGAGCGCGACGCGAGCGGCGTGCTGCACACCAACGCGAAGTTCCCCGACATGAAGGCGCTGGCTGATTATGTCCACTCCAAAGGTCTGAAAATCGGCATCTACTCCGGGCCAGGCCCTAAGACCTGCGCCGGCTACGCGGGCTCTTTGGGACACGAGGAGCAGGACGCCCAGCTCTACGCTTCCTGGGGTATCGACTACCTCAAATACGACCTGTGCAGCTTTATCCCCGCGGTGATGCAGACGCAGGCCCCCAACGACAGGGCCGCGCAGATGCGCCTGATGATCGCCGCCTACGACAAGATGAACAAGGCCCTGAAGGCCACCGGGCGGCCCATCGTCTTCTCTCTCTGCCAGTACGGCTGGGACGCGGTATGGGAGTGGGGGCCTTCGGTGGGCGGCAACCTGTGGCGCACCACCGGCGACATTCAGCCCAACTGGGACCGCATTTACGCCATTCTTGAACAACAGTCAGGACTGAAGAGTTACGCCGGCCCCGGCCACTGGAACGACCCCGATATGCTCGAAGTGGGCAACGGAAAGCTCACTTTGGCCGAAAACCGCGCCCACTTCTCCATGTGGGCCATGCTGGCCGCGCCTCTGCTGGCCGGCAACGACCTGCCCAACATGAAGCCGGAGATCAAGGCCATCCTCACCAACCGCGACGTGATCGCCATCGATCAGGATCCCCTCGGCAAGCAGGCCAGCCGCGTCTACTCCGACGGCGAAGTCGAGGTCTGGTCCCGCAATCTCTCCGGTGGCGCTCTTGCTATTGCCGTCTTGAACGCCGGCGACGACCGCTACTCCACTCATC
>Ga0326727_10028143_pt1 | contig 10247 bp, 6 predicted proteins | sample MB2enrmetagenome_FD_207643 | JGI IMG/M metagenome (GOLD analysis project Ga0326727, IMG submission 207643) | Lab enriched peat soil microbial communities from McLean, Ithaca, NY, United States - MB29MY | ecosystem: Environmental > Terrestrial > Soil > Wetlands > Peat | place: USA: New York...
TTCAACCCAGCTCCCCATAGCTCCTGGAGTTCATGGAGCGCCTGGTACGCCTACGAAGCCGCACGGCTGCTGCTTCTGCCGGTGGATTTCCTCTCCTCGCCAAATCTGGAGAAACTGGACGCGGAGCAGGCGGCGATCAAAAATTCTCCACGCGACGCCTTCCCCCTGGCGCTCCCGGACGGCCCGCGCACCTGGAAGATCGAGGCCGTGCACCTGGACCCGTCGCTGCTGCACGCCGACCTGGGGGTGGTCTACGAATCGACCGGAGTCACCGACCCGGCCGCCCAGCGCACCGAGGCCGTGGCCGTGCTGAGCGCACTGCTCAAAGCCCAGCCGGGAGTGCGGGAGAACTTTCACGGACTGTGGGCCTACGCCATGAAGAACGGCAAGCGAACCCCGGTCATCGAGCTACCGATGGCGCAGATTCCGTAAACAGTGGTCAGGGGTCAGGGATCAGGGGGCAGGGAAAAGCAGCCGACGGCGCGCCTCACTCCTGTTTGACGGTCAATTGCTGAGTCTGGAAATCCGCGAAAACAAAGCCGTCGCGCTCGACGACCTCTCCAGCCTCCAGATTGACTGGAGCGGCGAACATCGGTCCGTCGTAGGCGCAGGTATGAAATTCGCCGCGCTCCGCGCAGGGATCGATCTCCGGCGGCAGATCATTGAGCAGCGCGGCATCGAACTCGCGGCCGGCAAACGAGCCGGGCAGCTTCCGCGGATCGACGCAGACCACCTTGGCGCGCAGGCCGCCGGCGATCATCTCTCGCGCCAGAATATCCGTTGGAATCTCCCAGAGGGGAAACAGCGGTTCCAGCCCGGTCGGCTTCAATTGAGTCTCGCGATAGGCGCGAATATCCGGCAAAAACAGATCGCCGAAGGCAACCGCATCAATCCGTTCGCGAATGGCGCGCTCGCAGACCTCGCTCATCAACTGCTCATAAGCTTCATTCGAGCACGGCCAAGACAGCGGCACAACCCATAACGGCAGTTGCGCCGCCTCGGCCTGAGCCTCCAGGACGGAGCGGCGCGTGCTGTGCATGGCCACGCGCTGGAATTCGCTGTTCACCGTGGTCAACAAACCCACCAGCTCAATGCCGGGTTGCTGGCGTAAAATGTGGAGCGCCCAGGCGCTATCCTTGCCGCTGCTCCAGGACAACAAAACGCGTTTCATCTGTCCAGCATAACCGCCCACCGTGGTGCGCGCCGCCTGCCGAATGCAGCCGGCGGCAGAGTGGCCTCAATGCCGGAAGTGCCTCATTCCGGTGAAGACCATGGCCATGCCCAGCTTGTCGGCCGCGGCGATGACCTCTTCGTCGCGCACCGAGCCTCCGGGCTGGATGACGGCGGTCGCGCCAGCCTGGGCGATGGCTTCCAGACCATCGGGGAAGGGGAAAAACGCGTCCGAAGCGGCTACGCAGCCCTTCAGCGGCAGCACCGCTTTCATCGCGCCGAAGCGGGCGGCGTCCACGCGGCTCATCTGGCCCGCGCCCACGCCCAGCGTCTGCCCGTCGCGGGCGTAGACGATGGCGTTCGACTTGACGTGCTTGCAGACGCGCCAGGCAAAGAGCAGGCTGCGCAGTTCCTCAGCCGTGGGCGGCCGCCAGCTGACCACCTTCAGCCCCGGGGCGAGGTCTGGGGCGAGGGCCGTGGCGTCGATGTGGCCGGTGTCGGCCTCCTGCAGGAGCAGCCCGCCGGAGACATTTTTGACCACAAACCGGAGCGGCGCGGCGTGGACTTCAACCAGGCGCAGGTTCTTCTTGGCGCTGAAGCGCTCGCGGGCCTCAGGCGAAAAGCCGGGAGCGGCGATGGCCTCGACAAAGAGCTTGGCGATCTCGGCCGCGGCCTCGCCGTCCACCTCGCGGTTGACGCCGATGACCCCGCCAAAGGCCGAGACCGGGTCGCAGGCCAAAGCTTTTGTATAGGCCTCAAGAATGGTCGAGCCGGTGGCCGCGCCGCAAGGGTTGGTGTGCTTCATGATGATGACGGCGGCGGGATCGGACTCGCCGGCGGGAAACTCCTGCGCCAGCTCCCAGCAGGCGTCCAGATCGACGATGTTGTTGAAGCTCAGCTCCTTGCCCTGGAGTTGGCGAGCCCCGGCAATGCCCAGGCCAGTGCCATCGGCATAAAGCGCGGCGCGTTGGTGGGGATTCTCGCCGTAGCGAAGGGACTGCGCCAGCGGCAGGTTGATGCGCAGTGTCGCGGGCAGGCTCTTCGAGTCCGGCGCGGCGGGCGCATCTGGAGCAGGAGCCTCGTTGATGCTGTCCAGCGTGTTGGCGATAGCCGCATCGTAGGCCGCCGTGGTCGAGAAGGCCTGCCGCGCCAGCCGCCAGCGCGTCTCCCGGCTCAAGGCCCCGCCGTAGGCCTTCAGCTCCTCGGTCAGGGCCGGGTAGTCGGCGACCCGCGTCACAATGGCCACATCCTCGAAGTTCTTGGCCGCCGAACGCACCATCGACGGGCCGCCAATGTCAATGTTTTCAATAATCTGGCCAAAAGCAACGCCGGGCTTGGCCGCCGTCTTCTCAAAGGCGTAGAGGTTGACCACCACCATGTCGATGGGCTCGATGTCGTGCGCCGCGACGGCCGCCTCGTGCTCCTGGTTGCCGCGAATGTAGAGCAGGCCGCCATGCACGCGCGGGTGCAGGGTCTTCACGCGGCCGTCCAGCATCTCGGGAAAGCCGGTCAACTCACTGATATCCTTGACCGAAAGGCCCGCCGCACGCAGCGCCGCGGCTGTTCCGCCGGTGGAAACCAGTTCCACGCCAAAACCCGCCAAAGCCTGGGCAAACTCCACCAGGCCAGTCTTATCGGTCACACTCAGCAATGCCCTTCGAATCCGCTTTTCCGCGCTCACCGCAGTCCTCCCTTTTTCATGCTTTTATCGCTTTTTCTCGCCTTTATTGGCAATCCACCGGCCTTGTACAGCGCTCCAAGACTGCTCCAAACCGCCCCCATGGCTATTCGCATCAGACTGAAGAACTCCAAATTCCAATGACTGAAGACTACATTCCAGACTACATCGAATCGGAGGAGGATCATCTCCGGGTGCGCCCAAATCTCAGAGTACGGCCAAATCTTCGAGCTCGCTAAATCTCAGGGTGCGCCAAATCTCCGGGGCAAATCTCCGGGTGCAGCCAAATCACAAGCCGCGATTCGCACTGGCGGCCGCGCGGCGCGGGCCATCATGCATTAAAGTTGAAGGATGGGAAGCTACCCCCCCGTCCCCGAACCCGAATTTCTGCCTCCCGGCGCCGATTTCAATCCTCCGCCGCCACCGGTTCACCGGCCACGTTCCCGGTGGGCCGCCGCCCCGGCCACTTATCTGCTGGTGGGCGTCAACTGCCTGGTTTTTCTGGCCATGGTGGCGCACCATGTAAGCGCGGCCAGCCCCACCCTCGACCAACTGATGTATTGGGGCGCCGATAACGCCGGTGCCGTGCTGCTGCTGGGCCAATGGTGGCGCATTGTCACCGCCATGTTCGTGCATGTGGGCATTCTGCACCTGGCCACCAACATGTGGTGCCTCTGGAACCTGGGCTTGCTGGCCGAGCCGCTGATGGGTTCAGCCGGGGTGCTGGCGGTCTACATCCTGACCGGCGCGGCGGGCAACCTGCTGTCCACCCTGGTCAACTGGATCTTCGCCTACCCGGACTGGGTGAAGTTCCACGATTCGATGGCCGCCAGCCAGCTTCTCGGCCTCTTTCCGGCCGGCGCGGGAGCCTCGGGGGCGGTCTTCGGCATTGCCGGAGCGCTGATCGTGCTGCTCAAGTCGCAGCGGCTGCCGGTGCCTCCCTTCGAACTACGCAAGCTGCGCCGGTCGGTGATCTACTTTGCCGCCATCAACCTGGTGATCGGCTTCTCGATCAGCTTCGGCTCCAGCGTGATCGGCTCCGGGCTGCGCATCGACAACATGGCCCACCTGGGCGGCTTCACCTGCGGATTGCTCTTTGCCGCACCCATGCTGCCCCGGCTCGGCTCACCCAGGGAGCTTTTTGCCAACCGCCTACGCCTCTCCGTGGGGATGGTGGTGGGGATTCTGGTGCTCTTCGGCTTCTTCCTGGCCCAGTTGCCGCGGTAACAGCCCTTGGTTAAAGTCCATCTTGTGTCAGGGCACAACTTCAGTCGTGCCGCCAGCCCGAGTAAATCGAATGGCCTTAAGGCCCCGAGGTGAAGGCAAGATGGCTACAAAATTATCCGTTTCAAATAGATAGACTTCCTCAGGGGCTAAAGCCCATGATTTATGGGGCAGCCTCAACGGCACGACTAAAGTCGTGCCCTGACACACTGCCTTTCCGCGTGAAACTTTTACCATGGGCTGATAAGGCAGAGTTTTGGCCGCTTCCCAATGTATGAGCAGATTTAGGCGAACGGGTTTTTCGCCCTCAGCTCGGCCACAATCTCCGCCGCCGCCGCGCGCGCCTGATCGGCCCGGTCGGGCGGGAAGCTGATGGCTCCCACGCGGGCATGACCGCCGCCGCCGTAGCGCTCGCAGATCGCCGCCAGGTTCACCATTTTGGCCGGGTCGGCCTTGGTCCAGGGATTCGAGCCGACGGCCACCTTGGTGCGGAAGCTGGACTTCGACAGGCTGATCGAATAAGTGGCCTGGGGATACAAATAGTAAGGGATGAACTTGTTGTAGCCCTCCAGCGGATAATCGGTAACGTCAAAAAAAACCGTGCCGTCGCGCTCTTCGGCGCGGTTACGGATCAACTCCAGCGACTGCCAGTGGCGTTCGAGCAAGGGCGGCAGCAAGCCGGCCACAAAGGGCTGGCTCAGCACCTCGGCCAGCGGCATCTCGGTCAGCAGCGGGATCAGCCGCGGAATGAAGGCCGGATCCTGCGTTGACTCGATGGCCAGCGTCAGCTTCATCGCCGGGGCGGCCATCTCGACGGCCGACTTGGCGCTCTCATACTTCGCCCCGTCCACAATGTTGGCCCAATAAATCAGCTCGGCGACCGGCGCCCTGTCGAAGCCGAATTGCGTGGCGGCAATGTGCGCCAGAAAGCTCGCGCAGGAGGTGTAGTTGGGATCGAAAAACTTGTGGCGGCCGCACTCCGGATTCTGCTTGCAATCGAGAAAGTGCTGGTGATCCTGGGGCGTCAAAAAGGCCGACAAATGGTGGTCGAACCACCAGGTAATGCGGGGCGAGGGCGAGTACTTGAAATCGACGATGGCGTTCTCGTCGCCAGTAAAGTCCTTCTCGTCGAAGAGCGCGCCCGTGCGATGCACCAGGCCGTGGTACTCGTAGCGTAAACAGCGAGGCCGAACAGGCTCCGTCGAAGCATTTGTCGTGATAGAAGACGCGAACCCGCAAGGCTTGAACTCCCTGATGTGCTGAAGAATTGAACTGCCGAACTGTTAAGCATTAACGGAACAGCTGATTGTGTCAAGGCGGAATAGAGACCGATCGACTCCAAAAACCGAACTCACACCAGCGGCGCGACAAATCTTCGCGCAAAGAGTGGAAATCCTCGGAATCTGGCACGGCACCCGCCAGTGGCCCGAATCCTTCTGATCCGCGGAACTCTCCCAAGGGCGATTGCGTAGAATGTCTTTCCAGCAGTGCTATTCAGCGCACGAATTTGTTTCTTTTTGAAGGAGGCTCGATGGAGCCGGAGATTCCGCCGCCCCAGCCCGAGGCATTGCCGACCAAATCTGATCCAGAAACGCCCTCCACGGTCGATGCAAAGCCAATTTTTGCGCCTGGCTACGCGGAGCCGAGAGGCCTGCCCTGGGTCTTCAGCGGCAGCCAGGGGTTGCGCGCCGGCTGGTCGGTACTGCTCTTTGTTCTTCTGTTCAGCATTTTCAGCTCCGCGGCGGGATTCGTATTTTTCCATCTCCATCTAATCGGCAAAAAGGAGGACTTTACTGCCACGGGAGCCTTCTTCGGAGAGCTGGTTGCTTTTCTGGCGATGGCCGGGGCCGCGGCGCTGGTGGCGCGTATTGAGGACCGGGAAATCTTTGACTTCTACCTGACCGGGCCGCGGCGTCTTCTTCACTTTCTCAGCGGCCTGGCGGCGGGCTTCGCGGCTCTGTCGGCGCTGATTGGAACCCTCTTCTGGGGCGGCTGGCTGCATTTTGGGCCCATCGCGCTTTCTGGAGTGGCAATCTTCCGGTTTGGCGGATTGTGGGCCGCCGCCTTTCTGCTGGTGGGTTTTTTTGAGGAGGGCTGTTTCCGCTGCTACCTGCAATTTACCCTCACCCGCGGCATCAACTTCTGGTGGGCGCTGGGGATCGTCGGTGCGCTCTGCCTGGAACTGTTGCTGAGAGCCAAAGGCAACGCCCTCTGGGGCGTTTACGCCGTCGCCCTGCTGGGGCTTGCCCCTTGCTTGATACTCCACATTCGCAAAACGCCACGAAGTGGCTTTTGGCAGGCTTCCTGGGTCACCTCGACGGCCTTCGGCTTCATCCACACCACCAATAACGGTGAAAACTGGATCGGAATCTTTGCCGCAGCCTTCATCGGCTTCGTCTTCTGCGTCAGCATCTGGGTCACCGGCTCGGCCTGGTGGGCGATCGGCTGCCACGCCGCCTGGGATTGGGCGGAGACCTTCTTCTATGGCGCCATCGACAGCGGCAACGTCGCCACGGGCCACTACCTGACCACCAGCCCCGCCGGCAACGCATGGTGGAGCGGCGGCGCGGACGGCCCCGAGGGCAGCCTGCTGGTGCTGGGCGTCACTCTGCTGCTGCTGGTGGCGCTGGTCGTCATCTACGGACGCCGGGAATCAGCGGCCCTAGTCACACCGGGTGCCGGGCAGGCCGCCGGATAAACTCCGGCAGCAGCGCGGCTGCGGCTTTATTCCGTGCCCGCGCGTTATTCTGTGTACGACCCGATGCTCAAGACTGAATCTCGACGAAATCCAGCGCCCGCGACGGCTGTTGCGCCTGCCGCTCCAGGCCGCAAGCGCCGCTGGCCGCGGATTCTCGTCGGCTCGACAGCCCTGCTGCTGGCCGTGCTGCTGGCCGCCTCCGGCGCGGGTCTGCTGTGGCTGCGCGCCGTGGCCAACGCGGCTTTGCCCGTGCTGGATGGGGAGATTCATCTGACCGGGCCTGAGTTGACCAGAGCAGGCTTGAATGGAATCGACTCAGCCGAAGCCGGTTTAAACGAAACTGGTTCGACTGGAACGGGTTTGAAAGGCCAGGCCAAGCCAGCGCTCTCGGCCCCGGTCATCGTTCGCCGCGACGCCCACGGAGTCCCCCACATCGAGGCGGCTACCGAGCACGACCTCTTTCTGGCCCAGGGCTACGTGACCGCACAGGACCGCCTCTGGCAGATGGATGCCTTCCGCCGCAACGCCAATGGCGAGCTGGCGGAGATTCTCGGTCCCACGCTCATCGGCCACGACCGGGCGCAGAGGGTTTTGCAGATTCGCAATACTGCCCAACACCTCTACGCCAACCTGCCTGCCCAGGACCGCGACCGCCTCGACGCCTACGCGCGCGGCGTGAATCTGTTCATCGCACAGCATCAGGACTCGCTGCCGCCGGAGTTCAGGCTGCTCGGCTATCGTCCCCAGCCCTGGAGCGGCGCAGACTCGGTGAGCATTGGCCTGATGCTGGCCCAAATGCTGGACACGCACTGGGAGGTGAAGCTCTCGCGGGAGATCGTCGCCGCCCGGCTGCACAACCCGAAGCTGGAGGCCGACCTTTACCCCACCGGCTCGTGGCGCGACCATCCGCCGACCGGCATTCCGCCGCAACTGAGCCAGCCACAACCCGCGCCTCCTCCCGCCACCGATGACGGCAATGAGGAGGACGACGCCCCCAGCCAGGCCCGCGCCAAGCCGGCGGCCCACGAAGACCCGGCCGCCCTCAGCGCCCTGCTCGGGCTGCCCTCGTGCGCCGGCTGCGCCCCCGGCTCCAACAACTGGGTCATCGGCGGGGCGCACACGGCCAGCGGCAAGCCGTTGCTCTCGAACGACATGCACCTGCAGCTCAGCGCGCCGAACATCTGGTACATCGCCGATCTGCAATCGCGCGGCGGTAGCCAGTCCGGCGGCGAGCGCGGCTACCACGTCTCCGGGGTCACGCTACCCGGCCTGCCCTTCGTGATCGCCGGCCGCAACGAGCACGTAGCCTGGGGATTCACCGCCCTCCACGCCGACGTCCAGGACCTCTACGTGGAGAAACTGGACGGCAAGGGAAACTACCTGGCCCTAGGCGGCGCATGGAAGCCGCTCGTGGTCGACCATGAGGTGATCCATGTGCGCGGCGGCAAGGACGTAACGCTCGACGTGCAACTGACGGCTCATGGGCCGCTCGTGAACCCCCTCTTCGCCAAGGAAAAGCGGCCCATCGCCCTGAGGTGGACGCTCTACGACCCGGCGCTGAACACGCCGCCGCTTTACCAGCTCAACGTCGCCTCCAACTGGGCGGAGTTTTCCAAAGCTCTCGGTGCATGGTGCTGGCCAACGCAGAATGTGGTCTACTCCGACGACCAGGGCCACATCGCCTATCACGCCATCGGCCGGGTTCCGCTGCGGCCTGGGGGCCTGATGGGCGTACCCATCCAAATGGGCGGAAAGCAAAACGCGGAGCATGAGTGGCGGGGTTACATTCCCTTCGACCTAATGCCCGGCGTGGCCGATCCTCCCTCGGGCCTTCTGGCCACCGCCAACTCCCGCGTCACCAGCGGCGCCTCACCCTACCCGCTAACGCTCGAATGGGCCGACCCCTACCGCGTCGAACGCATTTACAAGGCTCTGGAAGGCCGCGACCAGCTCAAGCCCGCTGACCTGGTGGCTCTCCAGACCGACGTGTACAGCGAGGTCGATCAGGAGCTGGGGCACCGTTTTGCCTACGCCATCGACCACACCCCCAACGCGGACGCGCGGCTGCGCAAGGCCGCCAGCCTGATGCGCGCCTGGGACGGCCGCCTGACCACCAGCTCGGCCGCAGCTTCGCTGGTCACCCAGGCCCGCCGCGCCCTCTGGCCGCTGCTTCTGGAGCCCAAGCTAGGCGCCGACGCCAAACAGTACCGCTGGGCCGAGCAGAACTTCGCCGAGGAAGAGATCGTAATGCACGCGAGCCCCGACTGGCTTCCGTCCGCCTACAAAAACTGGGACGCCCTGCTGACCGACGCCGTTCGCAAGGGCATGGACGAGGGCAAAGCCCCCGCCGACGTCGCCCGCTGGAGCTACGGAAGCTGGCACACGGTCCAAATCGAGCACCCGTTAGCCCGGTTTCTGCCATTCATAAGCCGCCTGGCCGGAACCGGCCCACAACCCCTCAGCGGCGACACGACGACCGTCAAGCAGGCAGCCCACTCGATCGGTCCCTCGCAGCGCTTCACCATGGATTGGAGCCAGATCGACGGCTCGACGGAGAACATCGTGCTGGGCGAGAGCGGCAACCCCCTCTCGCCCTACTTCCGCGACCAATGGCAGGACTGGTACGGCGGCACAACCTTCGAGTTGCCCTTCAGCGAGCCTGCCGTCGCCGCCCAAACCCGCCACACGCTGCGGCTGCTGCCATGAAAACTGGCGGTTAAGCACTTCGCGAATTTCAAGTGCGAGGAGGGGCTACAATAATCGCTATGAAGAGCGCAATTGTCTATGTCGCACTTGTGTTTATTCAATTTGCTCCTCGCGCAGGTGGTCAGGATTTAATAATTGACCAAGTGAGGAAGGCCGTCGTCTACGTGCAGGGCGATTTTCCTTGCCGAGTGCCTCGCATTGTGAATGGGGTGCAGGCGTTAGCCCCTGACGGAACGCCGATATTCGAAACGACGTGCTCCCAGGTAGGTACAGGGTTCATTATCGGAGCCCCCGTGCCAGAGCTTGGGCCGGGCACGAACCTGCCCTTGCTTGTTACAAGCAAACACCTGCTTCGGCACCAACTTATTGGGGCTCCAAAGGGTACTATGGAGTATTTCGATACCCTCAATGTAACGGCTAACACCATTCGGCCAAACGATCAGCAATCTTACATCGCCCCAATAACGATCCTGGTAAAGGACCATGGTTTTCTTGCTTGCTCCATCGACAATCAGGATACTGATGCCGATGTTGCGGTTTGCCCTATAAATATTCCAGACACTATTTATGACTTTAAGTTACTTCCTCCCGACATCTTTGTTACGCAATCAAAGATTCAGGACCTGAAGCTTAACGAAACTGATGAGGTATTATTCACAGGACTTTTCCTTCCATACCATGGAGCTAACAAGAATTATCCTATCGTTCGACATGGGAAATTGGCACTTATTCCCAAGGAAAAGATACCGTGGACCAACCCGGCCGGGGAGA
>Ga0326727_10028144_pt1 | contig 10247 bp, 8 predicted proteins | sample MB2enrmetagenome_FD_207643 | JGI IMG/M metagenome (GOLD analysis project Ga0326727, IMG submission 207643) | Lab enriched peat soil microbial communities from McLean, Ithaca, NY, United States - MB29MY | ecosystem: Environmental > Terrestrial > Soil > Wetlands > Peat | place: USA: New York...
CCGTCAATCTGGATGTTCACCTGCTCCATGCAATCGTGGAGACCCACTGGGAAATCGTAATAGAAGATTACTTTCGCCGTAGCCTGAGGCTGGGTCGCATTCGCGCTGGTTGCAGGCGCCTGCGCATTTCCGCCGGACACAAGAAGCATTCCTAACACCACCGCCAAAACTGCAATCATGACAGAAGATTTATGCATGGGTTTACTTCGCCTCCAACTCGAAGATAGCCCCATGCGGGCGCCGTGCCAACGGTCGCATACCTCGTTTGTCCTATGCGTCATCCCGTTGGTACTTTGGTACCGGGGGTCGTCTTCAAGACGCCCGCAGCGTAAAGTCGAATTCGGTCAAACGGAAGCGTCGAGAGCGGGAATAAGTTCGTCCTGCGCGAGGAAATTGCGAAGCAGAGGATCACTGGAAGCTTCAAGCTCTGGCCAGGAACCAAAAAATTGAACGCGCCCCTCGTTGAGAAATACGACGCGGTCGGCGAGTTTTTTGGCGAGATGCGTGTCGTGCGTCACAACAATGGAAGTCTTATGAAATTTCGCTTTCAGTTTCGCGATTAGGTCGCTGATGTGCGACGCCATCAGCGGGTCTACCATTGTTGTCGGCTCGTCGTAAAGGATGGCGTCGGGATTTTCCGCCAGCGCCCGTGCGATGGCCACCGCGCGCTTTGTTCCCGTGCTGAGGTCGGAAGGCAAACGATCCGCAAATTCCGAGACCTCGAGCATGTCGAGCAGTTCGGTTACGCGTTGTTCGGCAGCATCCTGTTCCGCGCTGCCATGGCTCAAGATCGGGAAGGCCACGTTCTCGCGAACTGTGAGTGAATCGAAAAGAGCGCCCGATTGAAAAACCATCGTCACGTGGCGGCGAATCGTGGAGAACTGTTCTTCATTCCACTTGGTCACGTCCTTGCCGGCGACGATGATGCGCCCCGCATCGGCTTCGAGAAACCCGAGCAACAGTTTTAACGAAACCGACTTCCCCACACCGCTGCGGCCGAGGATTACAGCGGTCTCGCCGCGATCCACGAAGAAGCTGACATCTTTAAGCACGTCGTTCTCATCGAACGATTTCGAAACATTGCGGAATTCGAAGTAGTGGTCGTTCATCGTTGCACGCACTGGCAGCGCCTGCTTTTGACAGCACGTTGGTAGTCGCAGGTGCTGATATTCTCGATTACCTGTTGCCCGGAATCAATCTGTTTTGCGCAAGCGCCGTGGTCCCACTTCTTACAGGCGCTCCAGTGAATCACGCTGCTGACATCCTATCCGTGGGAGGCATATTTCCGAAACATCCCTAACGACCATTGTCCAGGTGCACGCTGGCCCACCTCAAACAAAAGTCGAACGCCACACCTTGGAGTAGGGTTAGAGTCGTTTTCGTCCTCGAGAGACATTGCATGTCGACGAGGTCGGATGTACGTTATCGCATGCATCGCAAGGTCGACATGGGAATTTCGGCACGTGGAGATCAGTAATGGAGAATCCGCCTATGCCGCAGTCAAGAAAGAACATCCTATTCGTTTCTTTTACTGTGTTGGGATTTGTCGCCTGCTTCTTATTCCCACAATCGAGGCCCGCACAATCGCAGCAACCGACCTCGCCGTCGACGCAGTCGCAGACGCCAGCCCTTGCAGCCGAGTCGTCAACCATTCTAATTTCCGCGCGGACTAAGGACGGGTCGCCGGTCGAGTTCTCCACGGCAGACATCGAGATAAAAGAAGACGGAAAGCGCGCGACCGTGGAGGAGGTACACCGCACGGTCGGGTTCGCGATAAACTATTGCGTCATCTTCGATACCAGCGGTTCGCAGCGCGAGAAGTTCAAGTTGCAACAAGATGAGGCTGCCCAGTTTTTATCAAAGGTCGTTCATGCCGGACGCGATAGCGGAATTCTGGTCGCCTTCTCCGATGAATCGTTTCTCGACGCTGAGGGAACCAATCCGCAGGATTTCTTGAAAGCCATTGAAAAGGAGCAGCCGCGTGGTTCAACGGCCCTGTTCGACGCAGTAACCGCAGGTGCTAACCACATGTCGGAGAGCTCGCCCGATAAGAGTCTGCGTTTGATGTTGATTTTGTCCGACGGCGACGACGACTCCAGCCGCTTGTACCAGGATGCGGCGATTTCAGCATTGCTGAAGGCGGGCATTAGAGTTTATGCGATCGGACAGAAGATAGGTCAGACTGTGAGTTTGCGGGAAGCTGAAAGGGCTGCCGACATACTAAGGCGATTCGCGAGAACGACTGGCGGAAAAGCATATTCCCCTTCGAAACAAGAGGATGCCGACAAGGCCGTGGCTGATATCGCCGATCAACTGGCCAACCTCTTTGCTGTGACATACAAGCTGCCGGACCGGAAACCCGATGGTCGGATCCCAAGCTGGAAGTAAAGTGCAGCAAAAAACAAGTTTCGATCACGGCTCCTGAAAGTATCTACGCGCCTCAGCCTTGAACCATCATTCCCCCACCCAACGCCGCCCCCGAATGCCCTATTTCCCCGGGCGCTGGATTCCCAATTCGCGCAGTTTCTCCTGCAAGCTTTGCCGGTGCAAGCCAACTTCGGCGGCTGTCTTTGATACGTTCCAGTGATGCTCTTCGAGTTTGCGCTTCAGGTAGGCGATCTCGAACTTGCGTTTCGCCTCGCGGAAATCCGCCTCGCCGAGGAACGAATTTGCAGAGCCCTCGCGCATAGTTGCAAAGACACCCGTGCTATTCCGAATTTCTTCGGGCAAGTCAGCTGCCTTGATTTCACTTCCTTCCGTGAGCACTAGCGTGCGTTCAAGCACGTTACGAAGTTCGCGAATATTACCTGGCCAGTCGTAACGGTGCAGCAACTCTGCTGCTTCACGACTTAGACGGGCGCGCCTCTCATGGCGCGCGCCAAGCTGCGCGAGAAACGTCTCGGCAAGCGGCGGAATGTCGTCCTTATGCGCGCGCAAAGGAGGAAGCTCCAGCGTGACGACGCGAAGCCGGTAGTACAAGTCCTCGCGAAAACGCCCCTCTGCGAATTCCGCTTTCAGATCGCGATGCGTCGCGCTGACGATGCGCACGTCCACGTCGATTGTAAATGTTCCGCCGAGACGTTCGATCCTGCGGCTTTCGACCGCGCGAAGCACTTTCGCCTGCGTCGCGGGATTCATGTCGCCAATCTCGTCGAGAAAAAGCGTGCCCCCGGATGCAAGCTCGAATTTCCCTTTTCGCTGCTGCGCCGCGCCAGTGAACGCGCCTTTCTCAAAACCGAAGAGTTCCGACTCGATCAGATTCTCCGGCAGAGCAGCGCAATTGACGGCGACGAATGGCTTTGCTGAACGTGGAGACCTGGCATGAATCTCTTGCGCCAGCAACTCTTTTCCCGTGCCGCTTTCGCCGAGAATCAGCACCGTCGCATCGGTGGGAGCTACCCGATCCGCCATTTCGAATACTCGTCGAATCGCCACTGACGTGCCGATCATGCGGCCAAATTGCCCTTCGGCGACAAGCTCGCGGCGGAGGCGCTCGTTTTCCGCGCCGAGCTCGGCGAGCTTCAAAAGATTCGCGACTCGCTTGCGCAGTTCCTCAATGTCAAATCCCTTGACGATGTAGTCGCCCGCGCCGCACTGAAGAGCTTCGACGGCTGTTTTCGCGGTATCGAGGGCGGAGACAATTAACACCGGAGTTTCGTCACCGCTCTCGCGCAGCGAACGCAGAAATGCGAGGCCGTCTTCGTTCGGCATCACAAGGTCGAGAAGAATAATGTCCGGGCGATCTTTCAAGATAGTTTCGCGCGCGGCCTCTGCCGATGCGGCTTCTGTCGCGCGATATTTGCTTTCGAGTGCTCGGCGCATTCCATAACGCGCCGATGGCTCGTCGTCCACAATCAAAACTGTGCGCATGATTTCCTCATCCCTTTTCCGTCGCGAGCGGCAGCCTCAAGCGAAACCGCGTGCCCTTGCCGTTCGCCACAGGGCTCTCACATGCAATCGTCCCGCCCATTTCCGCGATGTGGCGGGCAACGATCGAGAGCCCCAGACCGGTGCCCGAAGCCTTTGTCGTGAAAAATGGCTGAAAGATCTTCGACTGAACGTCCACGGAAATTCCAGGACCGTCGTCCTCAACACTCATTTCGAGTTGATCGCCTTCTCGCGATAAGGCAACTCGCACGCATCCGCCGCTTGGCTGCGCTTCGGTTGCATTCACGATCAGATTCGAAAGCGTCTCATTAAGGGCTTCTTCGGAAGCCTGCACAATGGCTTTGTCGGTGGTGCAGACAAGTTCGAGATCCACATTTCGCCGCTCCGCATCACGCTGGAATAGCACGACCATGTGTGTGGCAAGCGCACGCGCATCAACGTTTGCACTCTGGACAGACGGCTTCGCAAAATGCAGGAGATGCGTGAGTTTCGCGCTCATTCGCTCGGTCTCGTTTAGCACTAGCGCGCAATCGTGACGCACATCCGATGGCAAGTCCGGGTTCTCAAGCTGCACTTGTAATATAGTTTTCATCGAACTCAACGGATTTCGCAGATTGTGAGAGACGCTTGCCGCCATCTGGCCAAGAAGAGCGAGGCGCTCGCGTTCCGACAACTCGCGTTCGAGGCGCAATTTGTTTTCAATCAGACGAGAGAGTTCCAGCATCGCTGGCAGTTGCTCGGCAAGAAACTCGAGCGCAGCGGTTGTTTCGCCCGTCAAATAGGCACCCGTCGACGAGGCCTCGAGCAATCCAATTTGTTCGCGGTCCTTCAATAGCGGAATTCGAACGGCGTGGCCGAGAGCACCCGGCGCCCTGAGCGGCGACTGCGTGTGCTCCTTGGGGATTGTCAGCCGGACTGTGGCAAGTCCGAATTGCTCGCGGATGCGACGCTCGGCATGCGCAATCAGGTGCGCCACGTCTCCACGGCGGGCTTCCTCCTGGAGTTCAACCGTCAGTCGTTGCACCCGATCCATTCGCTCTCGCAAAGTGCGATGGAGCGTGCGCCCGATTGCCCGCTCAAGCGGCTCGTAAAGGATCACGAGAACAAAGATCAAGATGCTGGCCGTCGCTTCCGGCGGAAGGATTGGCTCAAGCCAGTGGCTCAACCTCCACACAATCGCAAGATAGAGCAGCGCGACAAAAGTGGTCGAGACTGCATAGATCAGATTCCGCTGCAATCCTATTTCTAAGAAATTGTGACGTAGAATCGCATAGCCCAGCATTGCGCACGGAACGATCGCCGAGAGCATTACGACTGTTGCGAGCCCCATGGACCACGCAGAGTTTTGCGGCCCACCGAAACCGTAGAGATAAATCACGCCAGCACCGATGAAGCCGCAAACAACCGCTAGGATTCGATGGAAAGAACGGAGCGCTTCCTCCTTCGCTCGCTTGGCTGCGGCTAGATCGAATGGGATACACGAGAGCAATGCAACACCGAGCCAGATTCCGTAGTAATGCCCTTCCCTGCTGCCCGGCCAAAGGAAATCAAGCGAAAGGGACTTAAGAAGCTTCGGGACAAACACCCAAGCAAACACAACCAGGGGCAGGTAGCTGGCCCACACGAGAAGGTTCAGCCAGAAAGAACGCGGACGGGGCGCTGCGAGTTCGTTGTGGGCAACGGTCGCGTGTAACAACAGAGGCGGCGCGAAACCCAAACCTAGGACGATAAGAGACAAGCCGAAAAACACAGTGGCAGCAGGCGGCTCAGAATAGTGAATTTCTGCGTTGAGGATCAGCAGCCCGCCCGCGTAGAACAAGAAGATGACTAGCAGCAGAAAGAAAAGGACCCGTTCAAATGCACGCGGCCGTCGATGCCCAACGACTAGAGCCATGAGGAACATCGGAACCAGCGTCCCTGCCGTGAACCCGATCAGGCGGAAGTAGAAGAAGACAGGCACTCAAAACGCCTCGCGAGTGGATTCTAAGCATTGGCGGGTTGCAACTCAATACCCAAGTGTCGGAAATATATTGCAGTCTCTAATGTACTGTGAAAAAAAGACTTATGTCCAAAGCTTCACGCATCGCCTAACCGTTCGAATGTCAGCTTTGTACTTGACAGGGGAGTCTATTCTGGCTATATTAGCACTCGCTTGAGAGGAGTGCTAAGCGCATCAGTTCCTCGTCAAGCAATCCAAAGCATCTCATTCGGAGGAACAGCAAATGGCTGTCAACATCACACCGCTACACGACCGCGTGTTGGTGCGGCGGCTGGAAGAAAAAGAGTCCGTGAAGGGCGGCATCATCATCCCCGACACGGCAAAAGAGAAGCCGCAGGAAGGCGAGGTTATCGCTGTGGGCAACGGACGCCGGGAAAAGGGCGAGTTGATTCCGCTCGACGTCAAGCCAGGTGACCGCATCCTGTTCGGCAAGTATTCCGGCAACGACATAAAGATCGACGACGAGGAGTATCTGATCCTTAAGGAAGACGAAATCCTCGCCAAGATCGGCGGCTCGGCCAAAGCGGCCGGCGGCAAAAAGTAACTTCCCGATCCGGCGCGAGCCGCACGGGAAAAACCATTCATAAGATTTCCGAGGAGGAGAGAGATCCATGGCAAAGCAAATCGTGACTGGTGAGAATTCGCGCCAGTCCATCCTGCGCGGCGTCAACATTCTTGCGGACGCCGTGAAGATCACGCTCGGCCCGAAGGGGCGCAACGCGGTGATCGAAAAGAAATTCGGCGCGCCGATCATCACCAAAGACGGCGTGACCGTGGCAAAGGAAATCGAGCTGCCCGACGCGCTTGAGAACATGGGCGCGCAGATGGTCCGCGAAGTCGCATCGAAGACGTCCGACGTGGCCGGCGACGGCACCACTACCGCCACCGTTCTCGCTCAGGCGATCTTCCGCGAAGGTGTCAAGACCGTGGCAGCCGGTGCCAGCCCGATGGCGCTGAAGCGCGGCATCGAAAAGGCCGTCGAAGTTGCCGTCGAGGAAATCAAGAAACTCCACAAGGACGTGAAGGGCGACATGATCGCCCAGGTCGGGACCATAAGCGCAAATAATGATAAACAGATTGGCTCGATCATCGCCGAAGCAATGAAGAAAGTCGGCAAGGACGGCGTCATCACCGTTGAGGAATCCAAGACGATGGAGACGACGCTCGAAGTGGTCGAAGGAATGCAATTCGACCGCGGCTATCTTTCTCCCTACTTCGTCACCGACCCCGAACGCATGGAGTGCGCGCTCGAGGACGTCCGCATCCTCATCCACGAAAAGAAAATCAGCTCGATGAAGGACCTGCTTCCCCTGCTCGAGCAAATCGCCAAGATGGGCAAGCCGCTGCTGATTATCGCGGAAGATGTTGAAGGCGAAGCACTTGCAACACTCGTCGTCAACAAACTCCGCGGCACTCTGCAGTGCGCTGCCGTCAAGGCTCCCGGCTTCGGCGACCGTCGCAAGGCCATGCTGGAAGACATCGCCACGCTGACCGGTGGCAAGGCCGTCACCGAGGACCTCGGCATCAAACTAGAGAACGTGAAGATCGAGGACCTTGGCCGCGCCAAGAAAATTACCATCGACAAGGACAACACAACCATCGTCGAAGGTTCCGGCAAAGCCTCCGAAATCGAAGGCCGCGTGAAGCAGATTCGCACGCAAGTCGAGGAGACCACGTCGGACTACGACAAGGAGAAGCTCCAGGAGCGGTTGGCAAAGCTGGTCGGCGGCGTAGCAGTCATTAAGGTCGGTGCCGCAACCGAGACCGAGCTGAAGGAAAAGAAGGCTCGCGTCGAGGACGCCATGCACGCCACTCGCGCAGCCGTCGAGGAAGGCATCGTTCCCGGCGGAGGCGTGGCGCTGATCCGTTGCATCGATGCTCTCGACAAGCTCAAGCTCAAGGACGATGAAGCCATTGGAGTTAACATCGTGAAGCGCGCCCTCGAAGAACCCATGCGGCAGATTGTCCACAACGCAGGCGCGGAAGGCGCCATCGTTGTCGGCCGCGTGCGCGAATCCGAGGACTCCAACTTCGGCTTCAACGCCGAGACGGGCGACTATGGCGACATGGTCAAGGCTGGCGTGATCGATCCAGCCAAGGTCACTCGCCTGGCGCTGCAAAACGCATCGTCGGTTGCCAGCCTGATGCTCACCACGGAAGCTCTGATAGCCGACATCAAGGAAAAGGAAGATAAGGCTGCCGGCGCGCCGGGCCACGGTGGCGGCGGTATGGGTGGTGGAATGTACTAAACTCCGGCCGGCCGTTTCACTTAAGGCCGTTCGGTAAGTTTGAATTGAGGGCGTCACGGTCGAGTAGATCGCGACGCCCTTTTTCTTTTCGCAGGCAATCGCAACCAAAGAGGTGACATTTCGCCTGCCCCGGATGAAGTTAGGGGGAGCGAGCCCCCTTATTCACGAGGGGCGACGAGACGCGCTTTATGCGTCCCGCGAATTGTGCGGGAAATCCGCTTCTTCCTTGAGTCTTGCGACATGCAGATCCCTCGTCGGCAAACTGCCGCCTCCGTCGGGATGACGACGAATAGAATCGAATGCGCCCAGGGTCAATACTCGTGCAGCAACGGAATCATGTTTATTGAGCCTATAAGCTGGCATTTGTGGTTCAAAAAGCCGCAAAGGTCGCCCTTTAGCAAGCTTTCGAGAGTGTTTTTCGCCATTCCTCGCCGAATTTGCGGTGGCCCAAGTACTAGAACCTGTCGGAAGGGCCTTCCTCGTAAGCCCGAGGATTCAACTGCGCCGTTTGCATCGACTCGAATGTTCCTGCGCGAAGGGCAGACCCGAGGCCATTTAGGGTATAGGTTTTGTAGCGCGCACTTTGCGTCCCGGACGCTTCAGCGGGACGCGACTTTTGTGTCCCGCGCTTTGCAGCGGGACGGCCGTCCGGCCGCTGCTTTTGCGGCCCGGTCGTATTCAGACCGGGAAGACGGGCCGGGTTGTCTTCGCGCGTTCTAGTAGCCCAGCCACTCCTGGCTGGGTGCCTTGGCTGCGAATTAGTGTATCTTGAGCCCGAGAGGTTTTTTGACATGTCTCGCCCAACATTCAAGTCCTTGGCTCACAAGCCTTCGCAAAAAGAAAAGACGCTGAAAGCGTTCGCGACCTATCTGGACTTGCTCGACACGGCCGACTGGATGCGCAGCGAGATGCGCGCGCCGCTCGAATCGTTCGGCTTGACGATGGGAGACTTTCGCATGCTCGAATTGCTTCATCGCGAAGGACCCATGAGCGTCCCCGCCGCCGCCGAGAAGCGGCATTGCCGGCGCCCGAACCTGGACGTCATCCTCGCTCACATGGAGGAGCGCGGCTGGGTGCGCCGGAAAACTGTCACGCTCCCGCCTGCAAGATAAAGGAAAGCCGTCTGCCGATAGCCATGCGTGACCGGAAGCGGCAGGGCCGTCAAATCATCATTTGGCACCTGACGCCTTTGGGCCAGAAGTTCATTGGAGCGGTTTTCCCGAAACACGCGAAGTTGGTGAAGGCGTTTATGCGCGTCCTCGACGCGCGTGAAAAGGACTCGTTAAGAAGGATATGCCACAAGCTGCGCAAAGGCGATGTACGCAAGTTCGTCGAAGAGATCACCCTCGAAGATGCGGACGATCAGGAAGCCTAGCGGGACCATGAAGGATTAAGGTTCCTCGGCCGCCCGGACAAGCGCCGCAGCAACTTTTTCGCAATGCCCAACTCGTTGTCGCTTGCGCCCGAAAGCCACTGAAGCCACGAGGGGTAAACACCTCCGATGGGGTCGTGCAATCTCCGCAGACGCGACAATGGCTCCGATTAAGCATAGTTGGGTGTGTCGCAATTTCCCAAAACGGGACTTCGGGACAGCGAGGAGAGTCCGAATACACCGAACCGAATCCAGCATCCTGGACAGCTCTACACTAGCCGACTTCCCGGGAGTAATTTGTGCTTTCGGAAGACTAGAACCTTCCCAGGTCTCAGAAGCGAGACTTGGAGCACCCAGATTCATCAATCCGCCTTTGAGGAGTGGGCCACCGCCTACTTGGAATTGTAATCGAAGGTTGCCACGGGGCCCGCCGCTCCGCTCGACGGCACCTCGATCACCTTCAGCGTGGTTGGCGCTGTAATCGGGATGCCTGTTGCGGAATACTTGGTCGAATTGGTCGTGGGCGTTGTCTTTCCGTCGGTCGTGTAGTACAAATCGTCGCCGGTCACAGCCGGAGTCAGTTTGACGTTTGCCGGGAACGTTACCTTACCGGCAGCAGGACTGGCGGATGGGACGCGATCAATGACGTAGGTCTGAGCCACGATTGGGCTCGGCTGCTGGTTGGGTGAGACGGCCATGGCGCGGACGGTCTTGGAGTCTCCGATAGTTGTGGGCAGGG
>Ga0326727_10028145_pt1 | contig 10247 bp, 7 predicted proteins | sample MB2enrmetagenome_FD_207643 | JGI IMG/M metagenome (GOLD analysis project Ga0326727, IMG submission 207643) | Lab enriched peat soil microbial communities from McLean, Ithaca, NY, United States - MB29MY | ecosystem: Environmental > Terrestrial > Soil > Wetlands > Peat | place: USA: New York...
GCCCCGCCCATGGACTGGTAGGCCGCCAGCAATGCGCCCGTCACCACATAAGCCGTGCCGGCCTGGTCCGCATCGGTCAGCAGATATGGGATGGCCGCGCCGTTTGGGCCCGTGGCCTCGACCGTCTGCACGTAGCCGTTCCCCACGCGCGCGGCGGCGTCCGCCACCGGAACCTGCGCCACGATTTGGTCGCGGCCAAGCGCCGCCTGGAAGGCGTTCCCGACCGCCAGCGGTGCGCCGCCGCCGATCTGGCAACAGGGAAGCGTCACCACCACCGTCACGCGCGCGCTGGTGACCCCGCCCGAGGATGCCAGCACCGTGGCCGTCCCGCCGCCCACCGCCGTGAGCGTGGCCGTCCCGCCGTTGGCCTGCACCGCAACCACCTGACTGCTGGTGCTGACCCACGAAATGGACCGCCCGGTCAGCGCATTCCCGTACTGGTCGTAGACCGTGGCCGAAAGCGTCATCGTCTGCCCGAGGGCCAGCGTGAACGAGCCTCCCGACGGCAGGCCCGTCAACGCCACCGATCCCACCGGAACCTGCACCGTCCCGCCGCTGCCCGGCGTGTAGATCAGCAGCCCGCCCTCGAACCCCTGCTGCGTGACGCCGGCGGAAGCTCCGGCCGTAAACGTCACCGCGCTTCCGGTGGGCAGGCCCAGAATTCCGGCCGGCCCTCCGTTGGCCGCGTACAGGTCGAAAATCGGTTCGATCACGCCGTACGTCTGGCCCTTGTTCAGGCCCGAAGTGACGGAGAAGATCTCGCCGGTGGTGAAGGTCTGCGCGGTGGCCGTGGTCGCGGTGGATGCCGTTACCGTGGCGCTGTCCGCGGTGGGGATGCCCGGCCCGCTGAGACCGCCCAGGCTGGTCCACGGCGCGTAGAATGCCGGGGCGACCTCCGCGTCTTGCACGCCGCTGGCCAATGGGCTGGCGAAGGCGAAAAGCACATAATTCTTGTCGAAGGCCTGATACGTACACGAATTGCCGGCCAAAAAAGACGGGCAGTTCAGGGTATCGCTGAGCGGGGCTCCGGCGGTGGCTGCGCCGACCGTCGAGTAGTAGGCGAAGATGCCCGGATAGATTTGCGCCACCGGAAACGTCGACCCGTCCGGCGCCGGATTCAGGCTGGCGCTGGCGGTTGCCAGCCCATAAGTGACACCCGAGTCCCTGGCCGCGTCCGAAAACTTCTGGCCGTAGACGCCGCCGCCCAGCGAGGCCACCTCGCCCTGCGGCGGCAACGAAACCAGGTAATTGAATCCGTTGCGATAGAACGCCTCTTCGAAATACACCTGCAGCATGGGGGTCGAGGCCCCGGTACCGACGCCGATGGTGATGTTCAGGGTTATGGCCGCAATCGCCGTCTTGGTCGTATCGGCCACGCTGGCGGCCGTAACCGTGACTTTCTCGCTGGCGGTAATGGACGACGGCGCGGTGTACAGGCCGGTGGAATCGATGCTTCCCACCCCCGCCGGGCTCAGCGACCAGGTGACTGCCGTGTTGTTGGTGTTGGTCACGGTCGCCGTGAACTGTTGGGTCTCGTCGGCGGTTAAGGTGGCCGAAGCCGGCGAGACGGCCACGGCAATCACCGCCGGTGGTGTCAGGGTGATTTTCGCCGTCCCGGTTACGCTGGAATCGGCCGTGCTGGTTGCCGTCACGGTTACCGTCGTCGAAGCCGTAACGGACGCCGGCGCGGCATAGTAGCCGGTGCTCGCATCGATGCTGCCATCGAGCGACGCCACGCTCGGGTTAATGCTCCAGGTGACGGCGGCGGCGCCGGTCTCCGTAAACTGCTGGGCGCCTTCGGCCGATAGGCTGGCAGTCGCGGGGCTCACGGTAATCGGCGGCGGCGTCAGTTGGATCGAAACGGAGTAGGATTCCTGCGTGGGACTGCTAGCCTCGGTCGTGGCCGTGATGGTGACCGTTTGGTGCGCGGCCACGGACGCGGGCGCCACGTAGACGTTCGTCGAGCTCCCCTCCGAATCCGCCGCGTTTCCCGGACCGAGCGACCCGGGGCCGGTAAGCGTCCACTTGGCCACCGTCTTGTCCGGTCCCACGACCGTGGCCGTGAGCGTGGCCGTTTGGCCTTGGCCCAGGCTGGTCGCGGAGGTGCTCAGGGTGATGCAGGGGTACCCGGTTGCGCAGTCGTTCGCGGAGCCTTGGCCCCACAGCGCGCCCGCCGCCATCGACCCCAGCAGCGCGCTCCAAAACCACTTGTGGATGCGAGTCCAGTTCACGCCCTTATCCGCCATCTTAATATCTTGCGCCAACCGCCGCGCGCTCCCGCCGCCATCAGCGCCGCCGTGCCCAGCAGGTACGCCGACCACAAAGCCAACAGGACCTGCTCCGTCGCCACGCCGCCCTTGAAAACCGTCAGACGCCGCAGAGCTTCCCCAAACCCCACCGAATGAAAATCCGCGGCGTGCAGCGCTCCCAGCGGTCCCGAAACCTTGTGCCGGATCATGCCCGTGTAATACGGGATCGCCAGCGCGTGCATGGTATAGAGATCGAAAAGTCCGAAAAGAACCGCGCCCGCCGCCGCAGGCCAGTGTCCCGCTTTTTCCGGCAGAATCGCGCGCCAACCCGCCACCGCCAGCACCACCTCGGCGGCCACCACGGCGTACAGGTACCACCCCATCGAGGTCGGCACGCCCTTGCTCAGCCAGATCAGCACCACGTTGTACAATTGGCCTGCCCAGAACGCCAGGTAGACCGCCAGCAGCCAGCCCAGCGCCGCGCGCCGCGGCATCCGCAGGGTCCGCCATAGCCCGATCGCGGCCACCAGCATGACCGCGTAGAAGAAGTGGTACATCCACGAGCGCACCTCGAGCGAACTCCAGCCGCCGAAGTACAGGTGCGAAAGCAGAATCGAGTCGATGGCCCGCGGCCACGGCACCCTTAGCGCGCCCGCGGCCATCTCCCCTGCCCCGGCGTGCCGCAGCATCGCCGCTTCGCTTAGTCCCGACAGCGTCCCCGTGGTAACCAGGTTGCGCGCATACCACCAACCGGAGATCGCCACCGCAATCGCCGCCGCCGCCGCGCCCGCCCGTGCGGCGCTGGCCATTCGCCCGCCCTGCGCCAGCCAGACGAACAACACTGCCGCGGCCGGCGCCGCCGTGAGAAACCAGGCCTTGGTCAGGAGCCCCATGCCCAGAGCCATTCCCAGGGCCGCCGCACAGCGCATCCGCGGACCGTCCTCGACCAGTTTCAGCCCCAGCCAGAGCAGCAGACTGAACAACACCACCGAGAGGCAGTCGTTGCCCACCCGCGCCACATCGAGCGCCCATTCCGGCATGAGCGCGGCCACCGCGGCGCATCCCAGCGCGGTACGCATGTCGGCAAAAACCGCGCGCGCCACCAGGTAGACCAGCGGAATGGCTAGCGATCCGAGCAGCGCGCTCAGCCAGCGGATGGCCAGCACCTGCGCCGCCAGCGTCCGACCGTCCAGCAGGCGCACGACCGGCGCCATCAGCCAGTAGTAGAGCGGCGGTTGCAACGCTTCGTAGGCCGTCAGCAGCTTCGGCCCGGACTCCGTCCGCCATGCCGCCGGCATGTCGCGGAAGGCCGCCTCGCGCCTCTGGCGCTCTGCGGCGGGCATCGCCCAGAACGCATCCTGGGTAACGGCTGGAGGCGGGTAATTGCGCAATTCCCAAGCCACCGGCGCCAGGCGAAGCGATTCTGCCACGTCCCTGGGTACCGGCGCGTCGCGCGGCGCCAGCCTCCCGCCCGACGCCGCCATGGCGCGGATCGCCGCGAAGTGGGCCCACTCGTCGAAACCCTCCCACAACGGCAGCATGGCGGCATAGAACGCAAGGCGCGCCGCGAAGCAGGCCCAGATCAAGTAGATTCGCCACCCGGCGTGCATGGAGCAACGATTATCGCACGCGCGGCCGGCCAGAGCCGGTCACCGGTCCGCGGCGGCTTGCGAAAGGCCGCCGCCACGGCGGAGATCTCTAAGTCGCCGATTCAGTGCTCAGCAGAGTCATTGGGGCCGCGGGTGCGCCGCGCGCGACACCTCAGGCCAAAGGGCCTCGATCAACCTGAACTGGCTCACGATTCCACTGTGGTCCTCGAGAATCCGGGAATGGATTCGCGCCAGGAAATGTTTCACCGAACGCAACACGGGGTCCACGATCGGGTGCAGGTGCCCGTCTCGCCGCAACGCCACCTGGTAGGGCGACATCGAAACCACCTCGCGCTCGACGCGAATGCCATTCAGAATCATGTAGCAAGGCCTCGGCTGTTCGGCCCGGGCCCGCAGTCGAATGCGGATCCGGAGGGGCTCCTGAGCCGCGCGTGGCGCCTCGAATGCGATATCCAACCCGCTCAGATCTTCGGTAAAGCCGGCGTGAATCGAGCGCGGAACGCCTGCCACGCCTAGTGCGGCGATCATACTTACGGGGTGTGGAATGGCTTCCCAGAACATCGACAGGCCCGGAGCGGGCGGCGCCATGAACATTTCAAACGACCGCAGGTTATCGAAGAAACGCTCGCCAAGGAGCGCGCGCAGATCGTCGATAGCATAGGCCCACTGCGCATTCTGGTGAAGTACCAGGCCGCGATCGAGGAAAGCGCGCGTAAGGTGGCCGGCTCGCTCCGCGAGCGGCAGCGGCAATTCCGGTCCCTCCGAATTCCAGATCAACGGCTTTTCACAAAACGTGTGGAGCCCGGCGGACAAGGCGATTTCCACATGGGCCGCGTGCAGTTCGGCCGGTGAGCACACGGCCACGGCGTCCAGGGCGCACCGCTCAATCATCCGCTCGGGCGTGGCGAAGGCGGCGACAGGGACGCCGAAGGCTGACGTAAATTCGGCGGCGGCGCGTGCAGACGCGACCTGGGAAGATCCGCACACGGCGGCAACCTCGGCTCCCTGGCCGTGAAAGAAGCGAGCGATGAACGGGCCGGTTCCGTTACGGCGCCTGGAGGGTCCGACGATGCCAATCTTGATCACTGGCCTGAACCACCTGAAGACAGTATCCGATCAGATCCGTGACGCGCGTGTGCGCATAGTCGCGCACCTTCGGGGACAACTCGGCGCAAGAGCGGGAAAGCGCCGTAATTTCCCCCATGAATTCCGCGCTGGCCACTTCCGGGTCCCGGCCGGCCAGCCAGAAGTTTGGCTGTTGGCGGGCGTCGTCCTCTTGCCGGTCTTGCAGATCGTTGACGACCTGAGCGATGTAAAAGGAGCGTGCGAGAAATGGTTCCAGTTTCTCGCGGATTCCCGGCTCGAACAGCAGGACCGCGGGACGGTAAAGAAACATCCCATATGCGCCCATCTTGGCTTCGGCGATCCGGCGATAGCCGTCGTCCGTGCGCCAGTCTCCGGCGAAGGCTTCGTGCAACATTCCGATCATGGTCCGCTCGTACAGCCGCCGGTCCTCCCCGGAAAGCGAAACGCTGACGCTCACCGCCAGGATCATGGCTGGAATCAGGTTGCCTGCCGCGGCGAGCGGCCGGGTTTCCGGCTGCGAACGCAGTTGGCCGAAGAGCGTCGGCGCGCCGCCTTTGTAGTCTTCATGGCCATCGAGAACGTCGTCCAGCATGCGCAGCGAGTGGTAGAGAAGCGCGTTTGGAGCGACGGCGCTGGCGATTTGCTCCTCCGTCGCGGGGGCGCAGACGGCCAGGGCAATCATGTCGAGAAGAGACCAGTCCGAGGCGTCGAAATAGTTATAGATTCCGGTCAGCAAATGGATCGACGGCTGCGACTCGGCTCGCACGGCGCGAATGCGTGCGAAGATTTCGTCGAGCAGGCGGTTACGGGACGCTTTGATGAGCGTGAAGAGCGTGCCGCGACGCACCGCCGTAAGCCGGTAGAAGTCGTCCTTCCACGGCCGATGCGCGGCGTGCAAGTCTTTGAGCCCTTCCATGACGGCGCGGGGGAACACTAGAGGGCTCCCAGGATTGCAGCGGTTTCCGTGAGTTGCACTGCGCGATACCATCGCACCAGCGCCCGCGCGCGATCCTCGAAATGATCGAAGACGGAGGGATCGAGCGATGCCAAGGGCGCCTGTTCCGCCGCGTTCCCGGTCCAGCGGGCGATCTCGGGAGCGATCTGCCCGTAAAGATGCTGAATGTGTCCGATCAGTTCCGCCGCGCCGGGAGGCTGATGGAAGCTTCCGCTGTGGAGATAGTGTGCCACCATGTGTTCCACCCGTTCGATCGACTCGCGCCAGTCGCGGCTTCCGGACGCAATACGAGCCTCGTCCCGCAAATCGTCGATCTTCAGAAAAGCCACAATACCGCGTGCACAAGGATCGACGAGTTCCTCCTTGGGGCGGTCCGCGACCACCGAAAGGCAGGGCGACTCGATGGTGCGCCACGCCTGATGTTCGGGAAGCGAGATGGTGACCTGCGGGAGACCCATCAGCGCGGCCAGGTGCGAGGTAAATGTATCCGGTCCAAAGAGCAGGTCCGACTGCGCCAGGCGCTGGAATACGCCCGACAGGGAATTGACCTCCGGCGCGGGGATCGCCACCGAAGGCACCACATCCGCCAGACTATCCAGCAGCTCCAGGACCAGCGCTTGCCCCTGTTGCGTCGGGTTCGGAATCATCTGCAGCTCGAAATCCGGCACGGCCCGGACCACCCGCGAGAAGATGTCGCAGTAGAACTCATTAGGGAAGGTGAGGCGCGGCTTGGCGGTGAGCGCCTGCAAGACAACGCGCCTTCGCGGGCCGCGCGGTCCGGCGGACCGGGGTTCAAGGCCCCGCTCGGCCGCGGAATTTCCGTGGAGGACTCGTCCGGCCATCCACCGCGCTTCCAACCAGCGGCTCGCGGGGAGCCCATCGGGGTAGCGCGAGCGATGCCTCAAATTTCTCGTCAGGTCGAGGAAATCGCATTCCGCCGCACCCATGGACCAGCGGCCGCCGTAAGCGATCCCCGGCGGGCCGGAATACGGATCGGGAGAAACGTCCGTAGTGAGAAAGTCGACGAACAGGAAGCCGGTCCGCTTACGCTCGGCGGGAGAGAGCGAGTCGAGATAGTGGAAGGCTCCGAGCGGCGGAGCCGGAAGCGGGCTAACGGGACCTTGCAGGCATTTCCATAAGTCGAAATTGTGCGTGGATACGTGAATGCTCACGCCAGTTACCGCTCGAGCCCTTTCAACCAGGGCTCGAGCGGCCAGGACTTCGTCGCCAAGGCCGATGGTTGGTCCTATCGCCACCACCAGACGCTCCAAAGACAGACCGGCGGGTTCCGCGACGAAGCAGCACGGGTACTCGCTTCGCCCCTCGGGGCTCCGGCTCATGAGATTCCCGATCGGCCCGACCAAAGTCCTGGCGATAACTTCCGGCGGAACTCTTTCAACCTGCTCGATCAGCGCGCGGATCAGGGCAAACCGGGTAGGGCTCAGAATGCTGCGGTCTAGCCGCTCCAGTTGTTGGCATGCGTCGTGGAGCCGGGAGCGGGCCTGCTGCAACGCGCCGTCATGCCCTTTCGACAACGGCCGGGTGGCGAGGTGCTGCAAGATCCCGAAGATTTCCCGGCAGATCGCGCGTTCGGCCCAGACGGGCGCGGCAGTCATAGACTCCTCAACCCGGAAATGCTCCAGTTTCCCCCGGACTGCCGCCCCAGCACCATCTCCAGCTTGACCTTCTCCGAGATCGCTTCCGCACCTTGAGCGGCATCGGAGGCGCGCCACGCCGCGTTCACGTGCACCACGCATTCCGCTTCGGAGGTATGCACCTCGGCCACTGTGGACACCTGAAAGCGGCGGTTGGAAGTTCGCGCAAAAAGCCGATCCAGAGTCTGCTGAACCTCCGCTCCGCTCCTCCCATCCGGGTCGATAAATCGCGGCGAGAACAGCGCCGCGGCGCGGGAAGCGTCTCCCGCATCGAGGGCGGCGGCAAACTCCCGGACACAGTCGAAGACCGGCTCCAGCGCCGGAGCCGCACGGTCTCCGGAGATCGCCCCCAGGTCGAAGTCCAGCAGACGTTGGGCCTGGGAATCCACGCCGCCGAGATTGCCCGAACCGACCATGCCAGGGACGGCGAGCCGGTCAAGAAGCATCCGGGGAATGGGAATAAGCTCGAACTCGCTGGGCCGGTCGGCGAAATTCTCCAGGAGTTCCGGGGAACGCCGCAAGAAACGCGCGTACTGCGTAAGCCATTCGAGTCCGATATTGACTACGATCTGATCGTAACTGGCATGGTTGTTCTCTGTGCTCATAATTGTGCCTTCGCTCAGGACGTTTCGTGCGCTGTCTCCCGTCAAAGAAAGAAGTCGCCAGTGGCGTCGCCACTACCCGGGTTTTCCACTCCATCGCGGACCGCCTGCAGCCACCAGTTGGTGAAATTGTACAGGCAGGCGACGTTGCGGCATTCCAGGCTGGCATCGAACTCCTCCACCAGTTCGCAGGTCTTTCTCCGGCTCAGAAAAAAACCTTCGACCGATGCATATGCCGAAGGGCTGCCTACGCGATCCTTGTCGTTACCCCGGTAAACCGGACACCCGAATACCCCCAGGGGCGTCAGCACCTGCCGGAACAGGTGCATGTGACAGCGGCGCGGCTGCGGGCGCAACTGGCCCATCTGCCCGGTTTCCGTCAGCGACCGCAGATTCAGGCTGCTGAAGACCTTGAACGTGTCGTCCGCGATCAGCTTGGCCGCCGCAACTTCGCATCCGATGCGCCGCAGGAGGGCTTCGCGATCCGCCGCTGCGCGGTCGTGGGCGCCAATGGTAATCGTCTCCGCTCCGATCTCATCGCGATCGAGGAGCGGCTTGAAGGCGATGAAGTCGAATCCGGACCTCTTGGCCAGGCGCGCGGCGTCCGCCAATTCGCTTAAATTGTCGAGAACCGGCTGCCCATTCACGCTCGCGCCACGCCAAGACACGATATAGGAGAAGCCCAACGAGATCCTCGGATTCGCGCGCTTGATTTCACCCGCGCTGGTGCAGATCTCGTCGAGCGTCAGGCTGGCCTGGCGCGGCAGGTGCATTACGCGGAAAGTGCTTTCGGTGGCCGCGTCCAGCGAGAGGCGGATACAGTCGCCGGCGGTCAACAGCGGCGCGATCTCGCGCAGCCGGGCGTTGCGGCTGCCGTTGGAAACGATGGCGCACTGCAAACCCAGCAGCTTGACGATCTTGACGACTTCCCGGAACTTGGGATGCAATGTGGGCTCGCCGCCTCCAATCAAGATGACCGAGCGCAGCCCCGCCATCCTCAGTACGATCAGGCTGCGCGCCAGCAGCGTTCCGTCGAAGCGTTTGCCGGTATTCAGAATGGGACCGTCAATACAGTGGGGGCAGCTATAGTTACAGGCGACGGTAAGGTCCAGGTTCACCGAAACTGGACTTGGCGTGTGGGCATGACGGCAGTGCAGAGCCTTGGCAAGCGAGAGCCCCTGATCGAGACCCTCACAGCCTCGGAGCGCGCGTTTGACTCCGTCCAGTACTCGCGGCTGCTTCAGCTTGGCCGCGTAATCGTGGATGGGGACGGTCGGCGGGGGAGCGCACCAGTTTGGGCGTTGATGCCCCGCCGCCGGCGCCACGGGGGCGCCTCGGACCTGTAGATCCGTAATCATGACCGGTTCTTCGCGAGCGAGAGGTTTCAGGACGCGCGTACGCTGCTGATGGACCACGCGCCGTGCTTGTTCTTTTCGAGAACCAGCTCGACATGCGCGGCCGCCGTCTTGCGTGACGATCCGGCGCCTTCTTTCACATCCGCTGTCCAGGCCACCTGAATATTGGCCAATAGCCGGCTGCCAATAACCAGCAAGTCGTCCGTGCTGAAGGGAACGATCTTCAGTCCGGAGACGCCCCCCAGCAGTCTTCTCAGGTCTCCCATCACCTGGTTGGCATTGCGGCCGCTGGCGTCATGATAGTCCGGAGATAGCATCCCAGCCGCATCCTCCAGCCTCCCGGTTTCGAGAGCCTGGGTGAATTTGGTGAGAACCTCGTTTACCAACGTGACGTTTGCCACCGAAGAGGGGCCGACGACCGTACTCACACGCCGGCTGGTCGCCAGGTGGTCGAGCACTTCCTTTGGCATCGGAACCATTTCGAACTGGTCCCTCTCGTTGGCAACCGCCTGGGCGAGGACGGGATTCGTTCTAATATTGTTCACGTAGTTGAGAATCCAGGAAAGGCTCACGTCGTCCCATGGCGGGTCCGTGTACCAGTCCGTATGTAGAATGTCACCGCTGCTCATATCTAGTTCCTCCTAAGTCAATAAGTCAACTGCAAATCAGCCGAACTTTCCGCGCCGGATTCCTGGCGGATCGCACCCAACTGAAACTCGTCCGCCACGACCGTAA
>Ga0326727_10028146_pt1 | contig 10246 bp, 7 predicted proteins | sample MB2enrmetagenome_FD_207643 | JGI IMG/M metagenome (GOLD analysis project Ga0326727, IMG submission 207643) | Lab enriched peat soil microbial communities from McLean, Ithaca, NY, United States - MB29MY | ecosystem: Environmental > Terrestrial > Soil > Wetlands > Peat | place: USA: New York...
AGGTCAACTCTTTCGCGATCCGGATTCATCAGCTGGACGGCCATGTGTCCGCCGGCATCGTTGATCAGTTAGCCGCGGGGATGGCGGCTCTAGGCTGGATAGTGCGTTTCGCCGTTAGCCATGCGGTCCTCGGCGGAAACCGGGACCCAGATGCCGATGAACTGGGAGAGTACATCGCGTGACGGGGCGCCCGGAGTTTGGCCGTGCAACATGGAGGGAAGCCCCGCGAACAGCGGAGCGCAAACGGAAGTTGTACGTTTCATCCAGCGATTCTAAACGCACGTGTTTGTTGTGGTACATTTGCGCCATGATCCTGAAGGGTTTGGCGGTTTCCACTCTGCTGCTCGCCGTGATGCAAGCGCCTGTGCCGGTTCCTGGCCAGGCGACGCGGATTCCAGTAGCCAACCCCCAGTCTCAGACGCGTCCGGCGTCATCTCTTCCCGCAGCGCAAAACCCCTCCAGTCCTGAAAACCCAACCGGGAGGCCCGATTGCAACGGCGTCCCCTGCGAGGAACAGCAGCCGCGCATCACGGTCAGCGTCCCGCCGCCGGCGCCGCTTCCCTGGACCTTGCAGGAGCGCATCGCCTGGGCAGCAAACCTGGTGCTCGTGGTTCTCGGATATGTGGGCGTCATGATGGGCCTGTCCACGTTGAAGAAGATCGAACGCTACACCAAGGCAACGGAAATCACGGCCGCCGCTGCTCTGGAAAGCTCTCAGGCCGCGCTGTGGAATGCCCAGGCCATCATCAACTCCGAAAGGCCCTGGCTGCTTATCACGATTGAGCCATCGCTGACGGCGGAGAACCGGTTCACCGTCAAGTGCAAAAACCGAGGCCGCACGCCCGCACGCATCATCGCGGCCATCGACCGGATCAAGATCGCGATTGACGAGACGCACCTGCCCGCCTCCCCGGAATACGGGGACGAGGAACCTTCTGCGCCTCTGGACCCGATCATTCTGCTGCCGGGAGAATCCACCGGACTGAAGCAATTTGCGCGCGACGATGTGAAGGGGATCTGCGAAACCGAGGAGACGTTCAAGCGGGTCGAGACCTGGGAAGAAAAGATCTTTATCTATGGAAAGGTGATTTACCGGGACTTGATTGCGCCTGAAGACAAGCAGACGCATGAGACCAACTGGTGCTGCTGGTTCATTCACGGACGGCAGAAGAGCGGGCTGGTGATTGCCGGACCGCCGGAATACAACGAGCACACGTAGAGCATTCCGAGGATTCCGTCAGCGCTGCCGAGAGCATCGGTATTGCTTATTTGATCCCGGGGGTGAATGTGGAAGTACCTGGGTGGGATATTTCCAGTCGTCGATGCATGGTTGCATGGCTATAATTGGGGTCTGCGCGACCCATTACATGACTTTTGAGAATCCCAACACGGGAGTCACAGAATCTCACGCAGGCCCCGAACCGTTGGCGCCTTTAGCTCAATCGGATCAGCGTGCTTCCCGGCCTCGGCTGACGCTCGTGGTTCCCTGTCACAACGAAGAGCAGGTGTTGCCTGAAACGGCGCTTCGCCTTCGACCGTTGCTCGATGAACTAACTCGGGAAGAAGCGGTCTCGGAGCCGTCGATCTTCTTCGTCGATGACGGCTCGAAAGACGATACGTGGGGCCTTATTCAGCGCCTCGCGAACGACGACCCTCGAATCCACGGACTCAAGCTTTCGCGGAACTTCGGACAACAGAGCGCCATCCTGGCGGGGTTGCTTACGGCACCGGGCGACATGCTGATCAGCCTGGACGCCGATCTTCAAGACGATGTGTCAGCGATACGAGAAATGGTAGCCGCTTACACCCGCGGCGCAGAAATCGTCTATGGCATCCGGCGCAAGCGCCAGACAGATAGTTTCCTCAAGCGCACCACGGCCGAAGGCTTCTATTGGCTGTTGCAATCCATGGGCGTGGAACTGATGTTCAACCACGCCGATTTTCGTCTGTTGAGCCGGCGCGTGGTGGAAGAGTTGCGCAACTACAAGGAAAGCAATCTGCTGCTCAGAGGGCTCATCCCGCAGCTTGGCTTTAACTCCGCGCTGGTTTACTACGATCGGCTGGCCCGTTACGCAGGAGACTCCAAGTACCCGGTCTCAAAGATGGTGGCGCTGGCTTTGAACGGGATCACATCCTTTACAGAGATACCGCTGAGGATCATCACCGTGCTCGGCATGTTTGTTTCTCTTTTCAGCTTTGGACTGGCGGTTTGGGCTCTGCTAGCCACGTTTTTCAAACTGGCATCCGTCCCCGGCTGGGCTTCCATCGTGATTCCGATGTATATGCTGGGGGGAATTCAGTTGCTGTGCCTCGGAGTCATCGGCCAATATCTCGCCAAGATGTATTCCGAAGTGAAGGCTCGTCCTCGATTCATCATAGAAAAGAGCCTCTAGCCCGGCGGGCGTTCCCGCTCCATGTTCTTATGCGGACAACTGGCCAAGCATGGCGTACTGGCCGCCCATCGGCACCTTTGAAAGCATGTTCTCGAGGACGCCAATGCTGCGGAACATCTTTTCGGGGAGATACAGGAAGTAATCCAGCTCAACTAACTTGAAACCAGTCGCGCCGAGCAGGTTATTCGCCTGACGAGCTGAGAGAAGTTCCGCATCCACGTCCACCGGACATCTCTTCACAATCGCCCGAGTAACTGGATTCCAGGGGTTGTGTTCAATGATGCAACACAACCCGGCGGGGCTCAGCACGCGCCGGATTTCGTTGGCCAGACGTGTCCGGTCATCGCCATGCACATGATGCAGCACGCATACCGCGGTCACGAAATCGAAGGAGCGATCCGCGAACGGCAGCTCGACCAGCGACGGCTGTTCGTAAGTCTTGAAGGCCGCATTCGACGACAGCATGCCCACGGAGGGGTCACAGCCTACAGCCTGGGCAAAACTGCTTCCGGCCAGTTGGAGCAACTCCCCTCGCCCGCACCCAACATCCAGCCACTTCTGACTCGCAGGCGTCCTGCCGACGCGCTTCAGGAGTCTTTGGATCAGGAGCCACTTCCTGCGGTGGAAATAGATTGGGTCGTTGGCGAATTGATTGCGCAGCGGGTCTTCGAGCAGCTCGTCATAGGAGGACGCGTACCGGTCAAACTCTGCGGAGCTTTTGTCCGTGTTGTTCGCGGTGTTCACCGGCTGCTCCATAGGCCGGCCCCTTTAGGAGCCTGCCGCATTGCCGGACCTGGCCCGCACGAACAGGATGGAGTTGCGATCCGAATAGACGACCTTCCAATCGTGCATCAACCTTAGGACGTTCACGTTCGGCGCATCGCGGGTCAAGAGGCAGAAGTCAATCTTATACTTGTCGAGTAGCTCGTTGGGATCGGTCTGCAGAGTCACCCAATTCGCGTAATCCGCAAACACTCCCGACCACTCGAACACGTCCGCCCGCCCATCGACGAAGACCGGGTACTCGGGCGCTGCCCAGATCAGGTACCCTCCAAATCCGTAATCGTTCAACATCCGGCCGGAGATATGGTGGGCTCTCATGAATTCCACCGCCTTCACCGGGCTTTGCTTCTCGACCTGTCCGGCAAGGAATTGCGGGCTCGGGAATACCCACACTGAAACGAGCAGCGCAATGCCAATGACCACGGCATTGGGCCATATGCGGTCTTGATCCGCCCTGTATCCCTCCCAGTAAGTAGAGAGCTGACGGGACAAAATGGGGGCAGCCAGTATCCCGAACACAAACAGCATCCTTTCGTGATTAAGAGCCAGCCAGGCGCCGGCCAGCAACAGAACTAGCTCATCCCAATACAGGTCGGCACGCCGGAGGATCGGCAGGAGGAGAATTGAAAAGATCACAGCCAGCAGGGCAACTCCGCGCGCATCGCTGAATGGCGTCGCCTTCCACTCATCCACGCTGCTTAGGCCAAGAGGCTGATGCAGCAGGGTGTTCACGGGATAAAGGATCTGGCTGATGCCAACGGGATTCAGGAACAACGCCGCGACCGAAAGCACAAACGCCCACACCAGCATGCGGCGGCAACGCGGATCCCAGGACCGGGCGACAAGCGAACCTGCCTGGAAATTAAAAAAGGAAGCAAAGACAAATGCCCCGGCGACGAGAAGTCCGAGAAAGAAGGACCCGTGGCAGTTGACCCAAAGCGCAAACAGAGGCGGCAGGCAGAAAAACCAGCGGGGATTGCGCGTCCGGCCAAGGTGGATCAGGATCAACTCGACGATCAGCAGAAGGTAGCCGATCATCTGCGGCCGTATCGCAATGCCGATCGTGGCAAACAGCCAGATGGCCATTGCCCCCGCAAAACCAACCTTAGAATTGCCTGAATAGAGCGAACAAAGAAGAAAGCCTGCGACGAGAAGGATTGACGTGAGGATGCAATGCCAGAGCATCAGGCCGGAAAGTCCGCCCAATCTGTAGGCGCCATACATCGCTGTCTGCGCAAGCCACTCCTGGGGTATCGAAGCATGATGGTTGGTGGTGTAGGAAAACAGATCGGTGACGGGGATGGTATGAGTGGTCCAGACGATCTCGCCCGTTTTGAGGTGCCACCACATGTCCAGGTCGTCGAAGCGCGCCCGCACCGTCAACACGGAGAGCACAACCAAAAGGCTGGCTAGCGCTAAATTGAACGAGAATATCTTCTTCAAGATTCGATTGTGTCCAGTAGCGACCTCGCTGCCAGGCAGCGTCGATGTGCTGCTCACGCAGTTACCTGATCGCCAAGATCATGTTCGAAGGGCGCCTCGGTTTCGGCCAGGCGGATCAGCCGGTGCAAATAGGCTCTTGAGATGCACAGGCTGCGGGCAGCCAGCGTCTTATTCCCATTGTTCTCGCGCACCGCATTGGCAGCCAGCTTGATCTTGTAATCGCGAAGCTGGCGTTCGAAGGACCCAGCCGGATGGTAGTCGCCGATATCGACGATGTCGTCGACTTCGGGGGCATTCTCCTCCTGCGGGCTGAGAGGCAGGTCTTCCACGCGAATCGTGAGTCCGGTGGCGAGGATGATGGCCCTCTGAATCACGTTCTCCAACTCACGCACGTTGCCCGGCCAGGGGTAGCTCTGCAACTGGGCAAGCGCATCGGGCTCGATGTCTTCCATCGGCTTCTGGAACAACTGCGAATAGTGGCGCAGGAAGTGCATGGCAATCCGGGGAATATCCTCCGGGTGCTCCTGAAGGGGCGGCGATTCAATCCGCATGACGTTGATGCGATAGAAGAGGTCCTGGCGGAATTTTCCCTCGGCCACCAGCTTGGCCAGGTCCTGGTGAGTGGCAAAGATCAGCCGCGCCCGCAGCGGGATGAGCCGGTTGCTGCCCAGACGGCTGAACTCCATCTGCTGCAGGACACGCAGCAGTTTGACCTGCGTGAAGAGGCTGAGGTCGCCGATTTCATCCAGGAAGAGCGTGCCGTCGCCGGCCTGCTCGAAGTACCCTTCGCGGGCTCCCACCGTACCGGTGAAGGCGCCCTTTTCGTGCCCGAAGAGTTCCGCCTCGATGAGTGTTTCAGGGATAGCGCCACAGGAAACGGCGACAAACGGACGGCTGGAGCGAGAACCGAGATTATGGATGGCGCGCGCGATGAGTTCCTTGCCGGTCCCGCTTTCGCCGGTGATAAGAACCGAGGCGTTCAAATTGGCGACGCGATGAACCAGTTGATAGACCCGCTGCAACTGCGGGCTGGTTCCAATGAGCCGGTCGCAACTGCTGGGAACCTCCAACTGCTGCTGCACGGTTTGCAACTGCTGGCGCAGCGAAGAGTTCTCATAGGCCCGGCTGAGCATGGTCTTGAGGTCGCGAATGGAAGGCGGCCGGCGGCAGTAACCGAAGGCGCCCATCCTGACCAGTTCAAAGGCCGTGGAGCGGAGGCCGTCGTCGGCCATGACCAGGGATGGCACTTGAAATGCTATCAACCGTCTCGAGCAGGCAATGCGGTCCTGCAGCGAATCGTGGTTGGAATGCAGATCCAGGATCATCACATCGCAGTTTCCGGCGGAGAGAAGCTTGTTCATTCCCTCTTCATCGGATTCAAGCAGAACCTGGAATTCCTTGCCCAAGGCGGAGGAGAGCAGCGGATGCAGCGTGCGGTCTTCCGAGTACAAGCCGATCTTGATCATCGTCGGGAAGCTCCCTGATCGTGTACTGCCGAGCCGCTTCTGGGGAAAGCGGGGATCCTGTGATCATCTTCTTCGTACCGTATCCACCAGGCCAATGCCTGCTTGGAACCATGACACTGCCACCTTAGTCACAGGTTGCAGCCAGAAGACAGCCCTTGACACGCACGGCTCGAAGATTTATCCGTGCAACCATGTCATTCCCTGGGCAGCTTGCTGTCAATGGCACGTTGGTAATGAGCATCAAAGTTCTTTTTAATCAGATACATAAATCAGAAGACCGAAGTACCCAATGCGCTTGGCCTTCCGTTTGCTATCCAATCCGGATATGAAGAACAAAAGTTAGAGTCCGTCTCCAGCCCGTCTCGAGCGTTCACTCTCGTCACGTCTTTACGTGAACATCGCTATACCGAAAACGTGAACTGTTGACGTCGCCTATTGTCTTTGAATGTTCCTCCTATGTCCATGACTCGTTGGTGCGCATCCACCCATCATTGGTAACGGCCTTGTGAATTACTGTGTTATCAAATACATCGGGGTGAGTGTGTTCACTTTTGCTCGCTCGGAACAGTGAAAGGTGGGGGACAACGGCCGTGCAAGAGTCATCGGGGCTCGCCTCTTTGGGGGCGGCTTGCGGAGGAACAGATGCTCTCGAGTCCGGAATTCGGGTGGGCCGTGGTTACTAAAGTGCGGCGGTTGCAGTCACAAGATGCCGGGTCTCCCGTACAATTCCTATCAGACTCGTAAGTCGCTGTTGATATTGACCCTGCGAAGTATGGAATGGAAGATGAATGCGAGCGGCAGGGGTCTGATTCCCGCTCAAAACCGTTTCCGGGGGCGGATTGCAGGAGGGTGTATACGCCCCGCTTCACTAACGGTTGGCACGTATACGACCGTGTACACCTGTTGCAAAATGTATCCGTTAACTATCTGAATTCAGGCTTCTTGGGCTTTCAAAAAATTGGTTGGACAATTGCTTTGATGTGAATGTTTACTGAATCAAGAGTAACTAAGGAGTCTGGGGCATGCATTCGTTCGCCTGGTGGCCGACGCTTATTGTTCTAGGTGTGGCTACCATCACGGACATGCGCAGCCGCCTCATTCCGAACTGGTTGGTATTTCCTTTTTTGGCTGCGGGAATTGCAGTTTCGAGCTACCTCCAGGGCTGGCACGGAGCGGGACAAAGCTTTGAAGGCCTTGGCCTTGGACTTTTGCTTTACGGCATCCTCTTCTGGATGGGCGGGATGGGCGCGGGAGACGTGAAACTCTGCGCTGCAATAGGGGCGTGGATCGGCCCCGGGCAATTGATTTTCGCGCTGGTCATCACCGGGATGGCCGGCGGCATTATGGCGGTTAGCTGGGCAGCGTTCGGAGGGTTTCTCGGCGACCTGTTCAAGGGATCGGGCGATATTCTTTTTGGTTGGAAGGAGCGCGGATTGAATCCCCATCCGGAACTCGTGCTTTCCAACCCCAAGACGCGCAAGATGCCGTACGCTCCGGCCATAGCCTTGGGAACGCTGATTTCGTTCTTTTGCCGATAAGGTGGGAAATCGTGCCATGCTAGATTCACAGACAGGGCATGTTTTTGAGGCCGATCGTAGAGGCCGGAGCCGCAAACCGCGGGGAGTAACCAGGTATTGATGTCAAACCCGACCCATTTTTCCGATTCCCGGCCGCCTGACTCCCTGGGCGGCGACATATTGTCGATCGCGCTTATCGGACCCGACGATTTACGGCGCGTTTCGGCAGCTACCGCGCTGGCCTCCTGCCAGAGCAGCGGCGTGCGTGAGTTTCGCGCCTATCCATCCGGCATGGACGATGTGCCCCGCTTGCTGGAGCAGCATTTCGACGTGGTCATGATCGACCTCGACAGCAGCCCGGAATACGCGCTGGAGCTGGTGGAGGCCATCTGCGCCAATAGCCAGGCGACGGTGATGGTCTACTCCGAGTTGACCAACCCGGATCTGCTGGTCCGCTGCATGCGTGCCGGGGCTCGCGAATTTCTTACCCTTCCCTTTACTCCGGGGGTAATGGCAGAGGCTCTGGTCCGGGCTTCGGCGCGCCGCTCGGCGGTCCGCCCGGCGCGCAAGACGGCCGGCAAGCTGCTGGTGTTCCTGGGGGCAAAGGGCGGCTCCGGAACCACAACGATCGCCTGCAATTTCGCCGTTTCTTTAGCCAAGCTGGCGGAGAGCCAGGGAACCAAGCAGACCACGCTTTTGATCGACCTCGATCTGCCGCTCGGCGACGCTGCGCTCAATCTCGGCATCGTCGCGGAATACTCGACCATCAATGCGCTGCAAAATGCCAACCGGCTTGATTCGAATTTCCTTGCCACGCTGCTCATCAAACACAGTTCGGGAGTTTCGGTGCTCGCGGCGCCGGGCAAGTTCCCGCAATATCAGGCCTCCAACGACCAGATTGACAAGCTGCTGGCCGTAGCGCGCCAGGATTTCGACAATGTCGTGGTCGATGTGGGCTCCAGACTCGACATGACCGGCACAGCGTTGTTCAAGGAAGCGACGACGATCTACCTGATCACGCAAGTCGGCATTCCGGAGTTGCGCAACTCGAACCGGCTGATCTCGCAGTTCTTCACCGCCGGGGGGCCCAAGCTTGAAATTGTAATCAACCGGTGGGCGCCGCGCGCTTTGGGCGTCGCGGAAGAACATATCACCAAGGCGCTCACGCGGCCGGCCACATGGAAGATGCCCGACGATTACGCCACCGTCCGGCGCATGCAGAATACGGCGACACCGCTGGCACTTGAAGACTCGGCGATTTCGCGCATGATCCGGCAGATGGCGCAATCGGTATGCGGAGAGCCGGAGAAAACCGAAAAGAAAAAGGGATTCAGCTTATTCAAATGACGGTCCTTTTCGATGAAAGGTAAAACGTGGAAACACTGAATCTGGAAAAGTACAAAGCGGAAATTCACCGAACCCTGATCTCCAAGCTGGATCTGGAGAAGTTGTCGCGCGTGAATTCCAACCAGGCGCGGGCGGCCGTGGCCGGCATCGTTAAGGAGATCATCAGCGACCAGCGGGTGCCGCTGAACTTTGACGAGCAGGAGAAGATCCAGGCCGATCTTCTGGATGAGGTTTTCGGTCTTGGGCCCCTGGAGCCGCTGCTCCGGGATCCAAAGATCTCCGACATCCTGGTCAACGACAAGGATCACGTCTTCGTTGAGAAGGGTGGGCTGCTGCAGAGGGTCGATACCACATTTCGCGACGATCGGCATTTGCTGCAGATCATCGACCGCATTGTGTCGCGGGTGGGACGGCGCGTGGACGAATCCTCGCCGATGGTGGATGCGCGCCTGCCTGACGGCTCGCGTGTGAACGCCATCATTCCGCCGCTGGCGCTGGACGGTCCGTCGTTGTCAATCCGCCGCTTCGGTACCGGTCCGCTGGCCGCCAACCAGCTGGTGAATCTGAAGAGCATTTCCGCGGAGATGATGGAGGTGCTTTCAGCCGCGGTCAAAGCCCGCATCAGCATCCTGATCTCCGGCGGCACGGGCGCCGGCAAAACCACGTTCCTGAACATCCTTTCCCAGTACATTCCGCAAGGCGAGCGGCTGGTCACGATCGAGGATGCAGCCGAACTCCGGCTGGCGCAGCAGAACATTGTGCGCCTTGAGACCCGGCCGCCCAACATCGAAGGCCAGGGCGCCATCCGCCAGCGTCAACTGCTCATCAACTGCCTGCGTATGCGCCCCGACCGCATCATCATCGGCGAGGTGCGCGGCGAGGAGGCCTTCGACATGCTGCAGGCCATGAACACCGGCCACGAAGGGTCGATGACCACCATCCACGCCAATACGGCGCGCGATGCCCTGTCCCGCCTTGAATCGATGGTGGCCATGGGGAGCATGGCGTTGCCGGAGAAAACGGTGCGCCAGCAGATAGCCTCGGCCATCACCATCGTCGTCCAGGTTTCGCGCATGAGCGACGGCACCCGTAAAGTCATCAGCCTTTCCGAGATCACCGGCATGGAAGAGAACGTGGTCAGCATGCAGGAGATCTTCACTTTCAACAAGAAGGGGATCGGACCTGACGGCAAGGTGATCGGCGTATTCCAGCCCAGCCACATCCGTCCCCGGTTCCTTGAACGGCTCCGCGTCTCAGGGATCTTCCTGCCGCCGAGCTTGTTCGAACACGAAACCCA
>Ga0326727_10028147_pt1 | contig 10246 bp, 5 predicted proteins | sample MB2enrmetagenome_FD_207643 | JGI IMG/M metagenome (GOLD analysis project Ga0326727, IMG submission 207643) | Lab enriched peat soil microbial communities from McLean, Ithaca, NY, United States - MB29MY | ecosystem: Environmental > Terrestrial > Soil > Wetlands > Peat | place: USA: New York...
CCGATATCGATGGGGACTGGACGGGGACTCTTGACACCGGCGGGGTCAAATTGCGCGTGGTTTTTCACATCACGAACACCGAGGATGGACTAACCGCCACTATGGATAGCCCCGACCAGGGCGCGCGAGGGATTCCGGTGACGAAGATGACGCGGAACGGGTCCTCGCTCAAGATGGAGCTAAAGCAGATTGGCGGGACATTCGAAGGCAAGATCGACAAGGCTCTCACAACAATTGACGGCACACTGACGCAGGGCGGGGCCAGCCTGCCACTAGTGCTCAAGCGCGGGAAGAGTGTGACGGAGGAGCCGTTCAAGCCCGCGGAATATGTACGCGAGGACGCGTTTCACGAGCGCGAAGTGACGATTGGTGAAGGGAAGTGGAAGCTGCCGGGAACGCTGAGCATTCCTGTGGGCAAAGGTCCATTCCCGGCAGTTGTCCTTGTCCACGGTTCCGGGCCGGAGGATCGCGACGAGTCGGTCGGGGCAGAAAAACCTTTCCGCGACCTCGCCGGCGGACTTGCATCGCACCAAATCGCGGTGTTGCGTTATGAAAAACGCACCAAGCAATATCCCGCGGAATTCGCCGCATTGGGAAATCAAATCACCGTGAAAGAAGAGACCATTGATGACGCTGTGGCCGCCGTTGCGCTCTTGCGAGGAACGCCGGAGATTGATCCGAAACGGATTTACGTTCTTGGCCACAGCCTTGGCGGATCCCTGGCTCCGAGGATTGCCAAGCTCGATCCCGGCATCGCAGGGCTTGTCATTCTGGCAGGTGGCAATCTTCCGTTAGAGGACACAATCATCCGGCAGTTGAATTACCTGGCCTCCTTAAACCCAACGATGTCTCCGGAACAACAGAAGCGACTTGACGACACGAAAGCCGCGGTGGCGAAGGTAAAGCTCTTGACGATTGCCGATGCCAATTCGCCGACCTTCATATTCGGCGCACCGCCGCGATACTGGCTGGACCTGCGGGACTACGTCCCGGCAGAGACAGCGAAGGGATTGTCTTGCCGAATGCTCATCCTACAAGGGGCTCGTGACTACCAGGTCACAGTGGAGGACTATCAGATTTGGCAGAAGGCTCTGGCGGGGCGTCCGAACGCCACCACCAAGCTTTATCCGACGCTCAACCATCTCTTCATTGCCGGCGAAGGGAAAAGCGTTCCGGCGGAATATATGCAGCCAAGCCATGTTTCCGGGGAGGTGGTCAACGACATCGCCAGGTGGATCGCTCCTTAGGCGCGTGCCGGTCTTTAGTTGGGAACCGCCGTAAGAAATCACTATGACGCGGACAACTCCGCAATAGTGACAGTAATATTCCCTTGTCGGCAGGTGATTTCGTTCGCTACTCTATAGTTTTCCGAGGGGCGCGGGCGCCCTGAATGCCTGTTGGTGTTTCGATTGAGGCCGATTCAAATCACTTTGCGCCCGATCCAATTTGATAATGAAAAAAGACTTGCAGGTCATGAAATTCGGAGGGACATCCGTTGGCGACGCCTCCTGTATCGCGAGGGTCGCGAAGATTGTGAGCGACGCCGCATGCGACCACTCCGTTGTTGCCGTCGTTTCCGCGATGAGTGGCGTGACGAATCGCTTGATCGAAGCCGCCAATCGCGCGGAGGAAGGCGAACGCGACCGGGTTGCGGCTCTTTTTGAGGCGTTACACGAACAGCATCGAGTGGCGCTCGGAGCCTTGGTTCATCAAGACAGCGAGCGGGCACGCCTGGCAGCAACACTGGAAGAGATCCAGGCCGAAGGCCGGCGGCTCTGCGAGGGGACAACCCTTCTTCACGAGTTAACGCCGCGGACGCTGGACACGATCTCAAGTCTGGGCGAGCGGCTTTCCGCGCCACTTGTGGCAGGAGCGCTGCGGGATTTAGGCGCCCGGAGCGAGGCCGTGGACGCGACGGAGTTGATCGTCACCGATTCATACCATGGCGCAGCCGGGCCGCTCATGGGCCAGACGCGCGAGCGTTCGCAGGCGCGTTTGAAGCCGCTCTTGGAACAGGGGATCATTCCCGTGGTCACTGGGTTTATTGGCGCAACGGCTGACGGCGTGCTCACGACGCTGGGTCGCGGCGGTTCCGATTACTCCGGCACAATCCTGGGCGCGGCGCTGGATGCAAATGAAGTAATCATCTGGACGGACGTGGATGGCGTGCTAACGGCGGACCCGCGGTTGGTGCCCGACGCGCGCACAATCCCGGAGATTTCCTACCGCGAAGCGGCCGAGCTTGCGTATTTTGGCGCAAAGGTACTGCATCCGAAGACGCTCCGCGCCGTGATGCAGGCGGGAATTCCCGTCTGGATTCGCAACAGTTTCCAGCCGGAAAGGGCGGGGACGAAAATTACGCCGCAAGGGCGCAGCAATGGCGGCGGGGTCAAGGCGCTGACAGCGATTCGCGACGTGACGCTTATTTCCGTCGGCGGCCCAGGGATTGTGGGCCTGCCGGATGTAGTGGGCCGCACATTTTCGATGACAGCGGAAGTGCGCGCCAATGTGTTGTTGATATCGCAATCCTCCTCGCAAAACGACATTTGTTTTATCGTCGCTTCAACGGACGCAAAACGGACGGTCGAAGCGCTGCGCAGCGAATTCGCGCAGGACGTGACTCACGAGAAGGTGGAGCACATCACATCAGACCCAACGATCGCCGTCGTTGCGGTTGTCGGTGAGAACATGCACGGGACGCCCGGAGTCGCGGGGCGGACGTTTAGCGCTCTGGGCCGCGAGAATGTGAACATCATCGCGATTGCGCAGGGATCTTCCGAATGCAATATTTCCTTCGTGGTCGCCGAGAAAGACATGAAGGCAGCCCTTCTTGCAACTCACCGTGAATTCCGTTTGGGCTTAAACTCCTCGAAAGAGGACGTGACTGCAAGGCCTTAAGATGAGTCAGGAGACCGCCAAATCGGCGCAAAAAGCCACGGATAGAGGTGCACAGCGGTGCATCCTCCCAGGCTGCCGGGGTGCTTTCGACCTTCGCGAGCGCATCTATGTTTGTCCGCGATGTGGCGGTCCGCTTGAAATTGAGTGCAATCTTGACGCGGCGGGTAAGGCCGCGGCGCTTCGCGAGAAATGGACGGCACGAGCTGCGTCGCTGGAGCCGCGCGATCGCAGCGGCGTGTGGCGCTTTCGAGAGGTCCTTCCTTTCGAAGACAGCGAGCCGGTCGTAACTCTCTTTGAAGGCAACACACCCGTCTACGACGCGCCGCGTTGCGCCGAGTACGCCGGACTGCTCACGTTGCGGCTGAAACATCAAGGCTGCAATCCAACCGGATCGTTCAAAGATACCGGCATGACCGTGGCTGTGACACAAGCCGTCCGGCTTGGCGCGCGCACGGCAGTCTGCGCCAGCACGGGAAACACGGCGGCGAGCCTTGCCGCTTATTCCGCGCGAGCAGGTTTGCAGTGCGCCATCCTTGTGCCGCAAGGACAGATCACGGCCGCGAAGCTTGCGCAGAGCATGGATTATGGCGCGGTCATTTGCGAGATCGACGGCAATTTCGACGATTGCATGCGCCTGATTCAGGAACTTGGCGACGATCCGTCGATCTACATCGCAAACTCGATCAACCCATTTCGAATCGAAGGGCAGAAAACAGTCGCATACGAGTTGATGCAACAGTGTTCATGGCGCGTGCCGGATCATCTTGTCGTCCCTGGCGGAAACATGGGCAACAGTTCGGCCTTCGGCAAGGGGTTCGACGAAATGCTGCGTTTGGGCTTGATCGATCGCTTGCCCAAGCTAAGCGTCATTCAGGCGAGCGGATCTGCGCCATTGGCGCATTTGTTCGCGAGCCTCGACCAAAGCAAGCCGATGGACGGCTCGCATCTTCCTGATAGGATCGTGCCCGTCGCTGATCCACATACTCTGGCGACTGCGATCAAGATTGGGGTGCCCGTCTCGTGGCAAAAAGCACTGCGTGCCGTCCTGAAGTCGCGCGGACAGATCATTACCGTGGAAGAGCGGGAGATCGCGGACGCAAAAGCGATGATTGGCCGCGATGGAATCGGATGCGAGCCCGCTTCGGCAACTACAGTCGCGGGTATCCGCAAGCTCGTTGCTTCTGGCCACATCCAGCCGAAGGAATCCGTCATTGCCGTGCTCACGGGGCACGTCTTGAAAGATCCCGACTACGTAAGCCATTATCATCGCGGAACTTTGGCGCAGAGTTGGGGCGATGAGCTCCACCGGCCCATCATTGGAGCGCTTCGAAACGCCCCGGAGCGTGTGCCGGCGACAAAGAAGGCCATACTGGGAAGACTGCAAAGTAGAAGGTAATGAGCGTTTTTTAGAGCCGTGCAGGTTCAAGACGGAAAATCCGCATCACGAAAGCCAGGGTGAGTTTCTGATTCATGAGGATACCTCACGAAGAATCGTACGAGGTCCGCGTTCCCGCATCGACTGCAAATCTGGGAGCGGGATTCGATTGCCTTGGCCTCGCGCTTGAACTGTACCTTCGAGTGCGCGCCAGCGTTCTTACAGGCCCGGGCGCACGCACCGTGGCGCGAAGCCAGGGTGTCGATGGCAGTTCCAGTCTCCCCACGTCGCCGGAAAGAAATCTAATCCTCCGCGCGATGCGCCATACGGCGGAAAAGGAGGGCCTCAAATTGCCGCAGTTGAGGCTCGCGGTTCGTAATGAAATCCCGATGGCCAGCGGGCTTGGAAGCAGCGCCGCGGCGACGGTCGCGGGCGTCGCGCTGGCTTTCATCATCAACGGGAAAAATGTTCCGAAAGAAACAGCATTGCGATACGCGAACGAGATGGAGGGCCATGCCGACAATGTTGGCGCCGCGCTGTATGGCGGATTGGTCGTGACGCTCACGCGCGCGGACGGAGGCGTCGCTGCGGTCACGCGTCGCTGGCCGAAAATGATCCGAATCGTCACTGTGACGCCGGACGTGCCTCTCGAAACAGAGAAATCACGCGGAGTTTTGCCACAGAACGTCAAGCGGGCCGACGCCGTGCATAATTTGCAGCGATCCGCGCTTCTGGTTGCGGCAATCGAAGACCGCCGGTACGATCTCCTTTGGGATGCTCTTCAGGACAAGTTGCACCAACCCTATCGGCAATCGCTCATTCCAGGACTCGCAGGGGTGCTCGCGATGCCACGAATGCCCGGCTTGCTCGGGCTGGCTCTGAGCGGCGCAGGGCCAAGCGTCATCGCTCTTGCCACCGCCCAGTTCGACGAAATCGGCAAATCTATCGCCAGTCACTTTGAACGCAGTGGATTGAGCTCGACGATTCGAAAGCTGGAAGCCGCGCAGGAAGGTCTTGCCATGAGCGAGAAACACGCCAGCCGCAGGTAAACAAGACAAGCGAAAAGAAACTAACGCTTTTGCAACTTTCGGCGCAGCCAGATTGCTGCGAGTCCGCTTGGCAGGAGGAGAATTGTCGCCGGTTCCGGAGTTTTGGCGGGTGAGGGCTGCCCTGAGGTCGCGCCACCTCCTCCCCAGGGAATCGGGACATCCGGCGGGATGAAAAACTTAGCGTGTTTGGGCGGCACAATGTCCGTCGTCGGAGGCGGGGTCAAGGGCAAGTCCAGTGGTGTGTTGGAGACTACAAGCAATTCCGGGTCTTGAGGAGTTTCGAGGGCTTCCGGCAACGGTTCTTCAGGAGTAGCCGGCGCGGCAGGAGTCTCCGTTATGCGATTCCCACAACGCGTCCGCGCCTCATGCTTGCCATCCGTTACGAGAGTTTCACCTTTGACGAGTTTAAGCGGGCGTTTGGTCCAAAAAACGGCACTCCCCAGGCGGTAGGAAACATAGACGGTGCGATCCCGGTCCAGCCGCGTTATTCGCGCTCTCGCCACATCGAACCCTGCGTAGTGCGCTGCCACGACCGAGTCGTAATGAATCGCATTTCTCAGCTCCTGAACGCTCTTCACCCCGCCGGGAATGACGGAATAAGGATACAGATGCCGTCCACCCATGAGGAGAGCGGTCCGGCCGTCAGGGGATTTCGCCGTGGGAAGTGGGCGGGAAGATGGCAGGTTCGCGATCGGCCTGTCGGCTGAAGAATGCGGATGGTGTTTGACCGGATTGAAAGCGAGAAAAACTAGAAAAGGCGCGACGACGAAGAAAACGAGCAACAGCCAATGAAGAATCAACACCTCCCCATTGTCTTTTCTAAACTGCTTGTACGATTCCCCCATGTCTCCTTCACCTTCGGAGGCGCCCAGCCGCCGAAGGTCCCAATGCCGCAGTGCAATCGCGATGCCAGCAGACGAATTGTTGATACCGCTGCCGATAGTCTCGTCATAGCCGGCGCAGTACCCGCTGGAATATACCTCATTGTCTATCCAAAATGTGCAGAAAATCTCGTCTTTGAAATAATGCAATTGCTGCTTGACTTAGCCCATTTCGCGGCGGTGAATCCCTTCCAGCAGTCCGGGAATGAACCCGAGCCGCCAAAATGCACAGTTCGGGAACAATTTCACGTAACCAAACCACGGGCGCGTCCGTCTGAAAACTAATGGGGAAAACCTTGTCCGGCATGCCTTGTGCTGTGTTCGAAGCGTAGCGTGGGATAATATATCCGGTTGGAAACGAGCCGCGGAAAAAGCACACCGTGGATTCAAGCGTGAGCAATTAGGGGCCTGAGGAAATGTGGATAGTTCGGCTGGCATTGCGCCGGCCTTATACATTCATCGTCGCTGCAATTCTGCTGCTGATACTCGGCCCGGTCACGATTCTCCGGACTCCCACGGATATTTTTCCGAACATCAACATACCCGTCGTGACTGTCATCTGGGGTTACGCAGGACTTTCTCCCGAAGAAATGTCGAACCGGATTGTCTATGGCTACGAGCGTTCGCTGACGACCACGGTGAACGACATCGAACATACCGAATCGCAATCATTGAATGGCCTGGGGATGGTGAAGATCTTCTTTCAACCGGGCGTGCAGGTTTCCAATGCTGTCGCGCAGGTCACCGCAATTTCGCAAACGGTGATCAGGGCTTATCCTCCCGGAACGACCCCGCCACTCGTTATTCAATACAACGCTTCCACCGTTCCCATTTTGCAATTGGCGCTATCCAGCCAGCGCCTCTCCGAGCAGCAGTTGTTTGACCTCGGAGTCAATTTTCTTCGCACAGGGCTCGTCACTGTTCCGGGCGTAGCCATTCCATACCCATACGGAGGAAAGCAACGACAGGTTCAAGTCGACTTAAACCCGGCAGCATTACAAGCCAAAGGGCTTTCTCCTGTCGACGTGGTGAACGCTCTGAGCTTGCAGAATCTGATCCTTCCCGCCGGCACGGCCAAGATTGGCCAATTTGAGTACCAAGTGGATATGAATGGCTCGCCGCAAACGGTCCAGGAACTGAATGATCTTCCGATCAAGACGGTGGGGAATTCGACGATTTACATCCGCGATGTGGCCTATGTGCGCGACGGCTTTCCGCCACAGACAAACATCGTGCGAGTGGACGGCAGGCGCGCGGTCTTGATGTCCATTCAGAAGAATGGAAACGCTTCGACGCTCGACATAATTGCGCACATTAAGGCGCTTCTGCCGAAGATTCAGGCCGGCTTGCCGCCTGACATGAACATACGTCCCGCGTCGGACCAGTCGTTGTTTGTGAATGCAGCCATCCAAGGAGTGGTTCACGAAGCGATTATCGCCGCTTGCCTGACGGGCATCATGATCTTGATATTCCTCGGAAGCTGGCGAAGCACGCTGATCATCACGGTTTCGATTCCTCTTTCCATTCTGACGTCGATCATCGTTTTCAGCTCGCTCGGGGAAACCATCAACATCATGACGCTGGGGGGACTGGCGCTCGCTGTGGGCATTTTGGTGGACGACGCCACCGTGGAAATCGAGAACATCAATCGCAATATCGACCAGGGGAAGGAAATCCAGCAGGCAATTCTGGATGGCGCCTCGCAGATTGCCGTTCCCGCTTTTGTCTCGACGCTTTGCATATGCATCGTGTTTGCCCCGATGTTCTTTCTCACCGGCGTCGCGCGGTACCTGTTCGTGCCGCTCGCCGAAGCAGTGAGCTTCGCGATGCTTGCGTCCTATCTGCTTTCACGAACGGTGGTGCCCACGATGGCCAAGTATCTTCTCGTGGCGCAGACAGGAGAGGCGCGCGAGAAAGCGCGGACATCTCGCAATCCATTCGTTTTGGCGCAACAAAAGTTCGAAAGCGGTTTCGAGCGGCTTCGTGAAAAATATCACGCGCTTCTCGACGCTTCCATTCGTCACCGCCGGGGGTTTACGGTCTGTTTCTTCGCTGCATGCGTGCTGTCGTTCGCACTGTTGCCTTGGGTGGGAGAGGATTTCTTTCCAAGAGTGGACAGCGGCGAATTCAAGTTGCACGTGCGAGCTCCCACCGGCACACGTATTGAAGAAACGGCTGCGCTCTGCGATCGCGTCGAGGATGAGATTCGTCGGCAGATTCCTCCATCGGAACTGGTCACCATCATCGACAATGTCGGCTTGCCTTACAGCGGCATCAACCTTTCCTATAGCAATTCGGCGCCCATCGGTCCCGGAGATGCGGATATTCTGGTTGAACTCTCTCACGACCATAGGCCTACGGAAAAGTACGTCCACGATCTTCGCCTGAAACTGGTTCGCGATTTTCCAGGGGTCACTTTCTACGAGTTGCCCGCCGACATCGTCAGCCAAATCCTGAACTTTGGCTTGCCGGCTCCGATCGATGTGCAGGTGGTTGGAAGGAATCTGCTCGCCAACCGGAGCTTCGCCGACAAACTGATGAACCGCTTGAAGTTCGTCGCCGGCACTTCCGACCTGCGGATTCAGCAGCCGTTCGATCAGCCGAAGTTGCACATCGATGTGGACCGCACGAAGGCGCAGGAAATCGGATTCACCCAGCGTGACGTCGCGCAGAACCTGCTGGTTTCACTCAGCGGGAGTTTCCAGACTTCTCCTTCATTTTGGCTCGATCCGAAAACCGGAGTGAGTTACAGCATTGCTGCGCAGACCCCGCAATACAAAATCAGCTCGCTGCAGGATCTGGAAAATATTCCGGTGACGGGCCCGCAGAGTTCGCAATCGGAAATCATGGCCAGCATGGCTTCGTTCAGTCGCGGCGCGGAGATGGGAGTCGTCTCGCATTACAACATCCAACCCGTAATCGACATATACGGTTCGGTCCAGGGGAGGGATCTAGGCGGCGTGGCGCGGGATATCATGCCGATCATCGATCAGAGCAGGAAGGAACTCCCGCGCGGATCTGACATTATCGTTCGCGGGCAAATCGAGACAATGAAGTCGTCGTTTCGAGGGCTCCTCGCGGGCCTTGTATTCTCGATTTTGTTGGTGTATCTGCTCATCGTGATCAATTTTCAATCGTGGCTGGACCCGTTCATCATATTGATGGCGCTGCCGGCCGCACTCGCCGGAATTGTGTGGTTTTTGTTCGTTACGCACACGACGGTGAGTGTTCCAGCCCTGACGGGGTCGATCATGTGCATGGGAGTCGCCACCGCCAACAGCATTCTGGTGATCAGCTTCGCCAAGGAACGGCTACGCGAAGGAATGGATTCAGCGGGCGCGGCGCTCAGCGCAGGATTCACGCGATTTCGCCCTGTAATTATGACGGCTCTGGCGATGATCATCGGCATGTTGCCGATGTCGCTTGGCCTTGGTGAGGGCGGCGAGCAGAATGCTCCTCTTGGACGGGCGGTGATCGGGGGGCTGCTCTTCGCGACGGTCGCAACACTCTTTTTTGTTCCTGTGTTCTTTAGCATGATGCACGGGCGCCGAAAGCAGGCAGCACGCGGAACCGGTGAATAGGTAGTTGACGTTGCCGGGGACATCTGCAAATTGATTGGACGAGTCGGAAGAGGATTTCATGATTGAGAACGAAAGAGCGGCAGACCAGGAGTCGAAAACCACCGGGCCCGCGCGAGGAATCGTTATTTCCATTATTGTGCTCGTTGTGGTCGCGGCGATCGTGATTTCCGGAATCGTTCCAAGAATCAAGGCCAAAAACGCTTTGCGCGTCGAGACGGATGAATTGGCGATCCCAACCGTGGACGTCATCCATCCCAAGCCTGGCGCTCCTCAGTCGGAGATCGTTCTTCCCGGCAACATGCAGGCGTTCATCGATTCGCCTATCTACGCTCGCACGAACGGCTACCTGAAAAAGTGGTACGTGGATATTGGAGCGCGCGTGAAGACCGGCCAATTGCTCGCGGAAATCGAGACTCCGGAGTTGGACCGGCAACTCGACCAAGCCCGGTCTGATTTGAAAAC
>Ga0326727_10028148_pt1 | contig 10245 bp, 5 predicted proteins | sample MB2enrmetagenome_FD_207643 | JGI IMG/M metagenome (GOLD analysis project Ga0326727, IMG submission 207643) | Lab enriched peat soil microbial communities from McLean, Ithaca, NY, United States - MB29MY | ecosystem: Environmental > Terrestrial > Soil > Wetlands > Peat | place: USA: New York...
TATTGGGCAGTGGTGTTTGTCACCGATCAGGAATCGTACTCGATGTTTCAATGACTAAATGATTCAATGGCTAAATGAATCAATGATTCTTCGGCTCCACGTGCCCGCCAAACTTCTGCCGCATGGCGGAGAGCATTTTATCGGCGAAGGTGTGTTCCTGACGCGAGCGGAATCGCGCGTAGAGCGACGCGGTCAGCACTTCGGCCGGCACCGCTTCTTCGATGGCCGCTTGAATCGTCCATCGGCCCTCGCCCGAATCCTGCACGAAGCCGCTGTATTCGGAAAGCGTTGGATTTTCCGCCAGCGCCATCGCCGTCAGGTCGAGCAGCCACGAGCTGATCACGCTCCCCCTTCGCCACACCTCGGCGATCTCGGGCAGGCTCAGGTCATAGCGCATGTTCTGCGGCAGGTCTTTGCTGGTCGCATTCTTGAAAATGTCGAAGCCCTCCGCATAGGCCTGCATGATGCCGTATTCGATGCCGTTGTGCACCATCTTCACAAAATGGCCGGAGCCGGAGGGGCCGCAGTGTATGTAGCCTTCCTCGGCCGTGCCCCCGCGCTTGTCGAAGCCGGGCGTGCGCGGAATGTCGCCGCGCCCCGGAGCCAGTGTTTTGAAAATCGGGTCCAGCCGCTCGACCGCTTCCTGCGGGCCGCCGATCATCATGCAATAGCCTCGGTCGATGCCCCAGACCCCGCCGCTCGTTCCCACATCGACATAATGCACGCCCTTTGCCGCGCACATTTCCGAGCGCCGCACGTCATCTTTGTAATATGAGTTGCCTCCGTCGATGATCGTGTCGCCGGACTGCATGAGAGAGAGCAATGTTTCCACGGTTTTCTGCGTGGGGTCGCCGGAGGGCACCATGACCCAGGCGGCGCGTGGGGGCTGGAGTTTCGAAACCAGATCCGCGAGCGAACTGGACCCGGTGGCGCCTTCGGCGGCTAGCCCTTTCACCGCATCGGCGCTGAGGTCGCTCACCACCAACTGATGCCCGCCGCGCATGAGCCGCCGCGTCATGTTCGCTCCCATGCGGCCCAGCCCTACCATTCCGAGTTGCATGCGTTCTCCTTGATGTCTGTGCTGTGTGTTCGCTGAGTGTGCTGTCAGTTCCCAGTTCTCAGTTCTCGGTTCCCAGTTAAGGCCATCACGCTTCGCTGAGGACCGCAAACTTTAACTAATTCCTGAGGCTTGGTGCCTGAGACCTGAAACCTGACACTCGACCTTGTTTACCCCAATACTTCGCCCACAATCCCCGCCAGCTTCTTCAGCCCGGCCTTCAAATCTCCGCCGATATGCACCCGCAGCGCCCGACGCTTGCGTTCCGCCAGCACCGCGAAGTCGCCGCGCGCCTGAGCCGCCTTTACCACTCCGAACGTGTATTTCTGCTGCGGCACCGGGAGGTCGACCGCATCGTCGCACGTGATCTGCAAAAACACTCCGCTGTTCGGTCCGCCTTTGTATGCCTGGCCGGTCGAGTGCAGAAATCTCGGCCCAAATCCCAGGCATGTAGCCACGCGCTTCTTGTCGCGCATGGTGGTGCGCAGGCCTTGCAACAGCGCTTCGTGCTCCGAGTTCATCTCGATGTAGCCCAGCACCGCAAAATAATCTCCGGCCTTGATCCGTCCCAGATGCGCCTTCAGATAGCCTGCCAGTGAGCGATTGGATCCCGCGGCCTGCGCCAGTTCCGCCGCATTTTTGTCATCGGTGAACAGCTTGATGCCGCCTTCTTCAAGCAGCGGCTTTTCCGCCGGCAACGATCCCTTGGCTTCATACTCGGACGTCAGCTTTTTGGTTTCGATCTTGCTCGCTTCCACATCCGGCTGGTTGAAGGCGTTGATGCCGATGATTGATCCGGCAACCGCCGTCGCGATTTCCCAGCGGAAGAATTCCTGCCCCAGGTTGTAGGTGTCGGCGACCGCGATCCGCACCACCGGCTGCCCCGCCTTTTCGATCGCCGCCACCGCGGCGTCCTGCGCTGCATCCGGCGCCGATTCCAGGCGTACGTACGCGAAAATACGGTCATTCCCGTAAATACCCGGCGCGGCCAGCGCCTCGCGGTCCACCGGCACAATGCCCTTGCCGATCTTTCCCGTCGATTCGGCGATCAGTTGTTCCAGCCACGCTCCCAGGTCGCCGATCCCCGGCGATGTGATCAGGGTGATCTTGTCGCGTCCCTGCCGCGCCGCTGTCCCCAGAATGATGCCCAGCATCGCGCCGGGATTTTCTTCCACCGGCGTCGCCGCCGCGCACGCCTCCACCATCTGTTTGGTGCGCGCCAGGAACTTGTCCGTATCCAGACCCATCGCGGCCGCTGGAATCATGCCGAAATTCGACAGCGCCGAATAGCGCCCGCCAATCGACGGCAGGCCGAAGAAAATGTGGCGGAACTTGTCGCCCTCCGCTACCTGCTGCATTTTCGAACCCGGGTCGGTGATGGCGACAAAATGCGCGCCGGCCTTATCGGCCCCTACCGTCTGCTTCACGCGCTCGAAGAAATACTGCTTGTAGATGTTCGGCTCCAGCGTGCTGCCTGACTTGCTGGAAACGATGAATAGCGTTTTGGCGAGATTGACTTTCTTCTCCGTCGCCAAAATCTGCGCGGGATCCGTCGAATCGAGAATATGCAGCCGCGGATAACCCACCGTCTGCGGATAAGTGAGTGACAGCACTTCCGGACACAGGCTTGACCCGCCCATCCCCAGCAGTAAAATGTCTGTGAAGTTCCCCGCCTTCACCTCAGCGGCAAATTGCTTCAGCTTTGCCGCATCGGCGATCTGCGCGTCGACGATCGCCAGCCATCCCAACCATTTCGCTTCGTCATCGTTTGTCCACAGCGAAGCGTCCTTTTGCCACAACCGCCGTACCTTGCTTGTTGCGCGCCAGTCATTTACGTTTTTTTTTACCGCATCGTCGAGACCGGCCGGCAGCGTCGCGCTCTGCGCATTCACCTGCACCTGCGGCGTCGAAGTTCGCTGCGTGTTTTTCTCCACCGCCGCCAGAAGCTTATCGAAAGCATCGGCAAAAAGTTTCACGCCGTCGGCGGTGAGCTTGTCGGTAACCTCTTTCATGGAGATGCCAGCCGCTGCCAGGTCGGCCATCTCCCGGCGCGCCCGGTCGAGATTTTCGGTCAGGCTCTGCCGCGGCTTCCCGTGATCGCGGAACGCATCGAGCGTCGCCGGCGGCACTGTGTTCACGGTGTCCGGCCCAATCAGTTCCTCGATATAGATCACGTCCCGGTATTTCGGATTCTTCGTGCTCGTGCTCGCCCACAGCACGCGCTGCGTCTGCGCGCCCTTGGCGGCCAGTGATTTCCAGCGCGCATCGCCGAAGATGCGCCCGTACGCCTCATACGTCAGCTTGCCGTTGGCAATGGCAATCGTGCCGAGAATGCCCTCAAGCTTCGCTTTGCGGCCCGGGTCGCTCTCGTTTTTCAGCTTGTCGCTCACCAGCGAATCCACCAAGGTGTCGATGCGGCTGATGAAAAAACTCGCCACGCTTGCGATTCGGCTCACGTCGCCGCCACGCGCCGCAAACTTTTCCACGCCATCGACGTACGCCGCCGCCACTTCCTCATACACGCTTTGGGCAAACAGCAGCGTCACATTGACGTTGATGCCTTCGCTAATCAATTGCCGAAACGCCGGGATACCTGCGGGAGTTCCCGGCACTTTGATCATCAGGTTCTCGCGGCCCACGGACTTCCACAGCCGCCGCGCTTCCTCCAGAGTGCCCTCAGTGTCGTTGGCCAGATACGGCGAAACTTCCAGGCTTACGTAGCCGTCGCGCTTCTTGCTGCTTTGGTAGACCGGACGCAACAGGTCGGCCGCATCCTGAATATCGCGAATCGCCAGCAACTCATAGCGCGCTTTCGCATCGAGATCGCTGCGGTGTGCGAGGGAATCGAGAAAATCCTGATAGAGCGTGGAATCGGCGACCGCTTTTTCGAAAATCGAGGGATTCGATGTCATCCCGCGCAGCCCGTCTTCATCGATCAGGCGCTGCAACGCGCCGGTCTTCAACAGGTCGCGGCGAATGTAATCGAGCCAGATCGATTGGCCCATCGTTTCCAGCTGTTTCAGAGGATTTACGGCTTTCGCGGTGTCGAGCGTGCCAACGGGATTCATAAACTTCTCCTTCTTCGAGGTCGCGCAAAATCGTTTTCCGTAGAGACGCGTGCTGCCGCGTCTCGCGTCGCTGCCAATTCGATCCGCCTGCCAGTCCGATCCGCCAACTAAAAAGACGGGGCAAGCCCCGTCTCTACTTCAGCAGGTCGCGGGCAGCTTGCGCGATCGCATCGGCGCTGAAGCCGAACTTCTTCTGCAAATCCTTCAGCGGAGCCGACGCGCCAAAACTCCGCATGCCGAGAATCCGCCCCTTGCTTCCTGTGTATCGCTCCCAGCCCAGAACCGACGCCATTTCCACCGCAATCCGGGTTGTCACTTCCGGGGGCAGCACCTGGTCGCGATAACTCTGCTCCTGATGGTCGAACAAATCCCACGAAGGAAGGCTGACCACCCGCGCGCGAATCCCCTCGGCCTTCAGTTTCTCGTAGGCATCCACGCACAGGCTGACTTCGCTGCCGGTGGCAATCAGAATCACCTGCGGCTTGCCGCCCTCGGCGTCCGCCAGAATGTAGCCCCCGCGAGGCAGCCCCGCCGCCGGAGCATATTTCGTGCGGTCGAGCGTGGGCAGCGCCTGCCGCGTCAGGATCAGCGCGACCGGCTCTTTTTTCAGCTTCATGATTACTTTCCACGCTTCCACCACTTCGTTCGCATCGCACGGACGAATGGTCGACAGTCCCGGCACGGCGCGCAGCGTGGGCAATTGTTCGATGGGTTGATGCGTAGGGCCGTCTTCTCCGACGCCGATCGAATCGTGCGTGTAGATCCATATCGCGGGCACTTCCATGATCGCCGAAAGCCGGACTGGCGCCTTCATGTAGTCGGAGAAAATGAGAAACGTCGATCCGTACCCGCGGAGGCCGGAAAGCGTCATCCCGTTCACGATGGCTCCCATGGCGTGTTCGCGGATGCCAAAGTGAAAGTTGCGACCGCCGTAGCTCCCGGCCTCGAAATCGCCCGCGCCGTCGAAGGTCAGGCGCGTCTTGGTCGAAGGATACAGATCGGCCGATCCGCCCAGCAGCCACGGATCGTTCTTGGCAATCGCATTCAGCACCTTGGCCGAAGCGTCTCGCGTGGCGACACCTTTCGCGTCGGTCGCGAACGTGGGCAGTTCCCGGTCCCAGCCGTCCGGCAGTTCCCGGTTCCGCAATTTCGTAAGTTGCGCGGCGAGTTCCGGATATTTCTCCGCATACTTCTGGAACATCGCTTTCCACGCGGCGTTCGCCTCGCGGCTGCGCTTGCCCATGCCTGCATCGAAGTTGTCGCGCACGCCATCCGGCACCAGGAATTTGGCGTCTTCCGGCCAACCGTAAAAACGTTTCGTCAGTTTGATTTCTTCTTCGCCGAGCGGTTCGCCGTGCGCTTCCTTGGTGTCCTGCCGGTTCGGCGAGCCATAAGCGATATGGCTGTCGACAATAATCAGCTTGGGCCGGTCGGTGACGCCCAGTGCGTGCCGGTAGGCGGTCAGCAGCGCGTCCAAATCGTTGGCATCGTGGACATGCTGTACGTCCCATTCGTAGGCGGCAAAGCGCGCGCCCACTTCCTCGCTGAATGCCAGATTCGTCTTGCCCTCGATCGTGATGTGGTTGTTGTCGTAGATCCAGCACAGGTTCGAGAGCTTCAGATGCCCGGCGACCGACGCCGCCTCCGACGAAATGCCCTCCATCATGCAGCCGTCGCCGCAGATCGCCCAGACATTGTGGTTGAACAACTCAAAGCCCGGCCGGTTGAAATACGCAGCCAGCCAGCGCTCGGCAATTGCCATGCCCACGCTGTTGGCCACTCCCTGTCCCAGCGGGCCGGTCGTCGTTTCCACTCCAGTCGTCACTCCATATTCCGGATGCCCCGGCGTTTTGCTGCCCAACTGGCGGAAATTCTTGATCTCATCCAGAGAAATGGCAGGGGAGGGAAGTACGTGCCCTTGCGTGTCTACCTCACGTATTCCGGCGAGGTGAATCAGCGCATAGAGCAGCATGGAAGCGTGGCCGTTGGAGAGCACGAAGCGGTCGCGGTTGGGCCATAGCGGGTCCTGCGGGTCGTAGCGCAAAATGTTCTGCCACAGACTGTAGGCAGCTGGCGCAAGTCCCATCGGCGCGCCCGGATGGCCCGAGTTCGCCTTCTGCACGGCGTCCATCGACAGCGTGCGAATCGTATTAATGCAAAGCTGATCGATCTGTTTTCCGGTGAGTACAGGCTGGTCGCTGACCGCCATCGCTCTCCTCCCAGATACTGCGCATTTAATTGATTTAGATGATCCAGGCGCTGACTTGATACCTGATCAGGCCAGTTTTTTTTCCGTCGTTCCCGAAGCGAGAAGTGACCATACTATACCTCCGCCCGGGCGCAGGCAAAACCGCAGGGAGTCATACTTTTGAGCGAGGACACCCCTGACTCTGGTTTCGGCGGCGCATGCTTTGGACAACGCACGGCTCATAGTTCGTGGAAAGACTGAAAACTTGAACAGGAAGGGAAGGGCGCGAGGAATGATCGATCCTTAGATCAAATAGGTCCGGTTGCGCGTGATCCGGTGCTGCAACGTCGATGCCAGTTGATCGACGTCGTTCGGCGACAGGCTTGCCGCGCCCGATTCAAGAACCGGAATCCGGTTGGAGCCCACCGCATCTCGCCGCACTTGAATGAGCAGCGCCTGCAATGCCTGTGGATCGTATAGTTGTGGCGTCATTCGGATCAGTTCATGCAGCGCCGATCCTACCGACAGCCGTTCCCGGTAGGGCCGCTCGCTTGTCATCGCGTCGAATGAGTCCGCCAGCGCGATGATGCGCACGGCCTGCGGCGTTTCTTCCGCATGCAGTCCGTCCGGATAGCCCGATCCGTCGCCCCGCTCGTGATGCCAGCGCACGATCTCCGGAATCTGCGGCCACGGAAATTGCACCTGGCTCACAATCTGGTGTCCCACCACCGTGTGGTCGCGCATCAACCGCGACTCCTCCGCGTCGAGCGACGTAGTTTTGGCGAACAGCCGCGCGTCCACCGCGACCTTGCCGATATCGTGCAAATATCCCGCCGAGCGCAGCGACGCGACGCTGCTCGGATCCATGCCCAGCGCCTCTCCGATGGCCTGCGCATACCGTCCCACCCGCAGCGAGTGCCCGTGAATGTCGACGTGCTTCACGTCGATGGCCGTCGCAAACGCTTCCAGCGCATTGTCGTAGAAGCCGTGCAGCGAAGCCAGCAGCCGCAGATTTTCCGCCACCCGCTGGGCCAGAGTCTGGCTGAGATTGTGGTTCTGAATCGCCAGCGCCACGAAACTGCCGATGGTTCGCAACGAATCCAGCGACATGTCTTCGTAGGCAGCTTCACCCACCCGCCGCCCCAGCGCGATCGCTCCTACCAGCTTGCCCCGCACTTTCAGCGGGTAGACGCACTTGAACAATTCCGGCGCCACGTTGCCGTTCGAACTCAGAAACACGTCAGTCGACGCACTGTCCAGCAGCACCGCTCCGGGCGCGCCAGTCAGGCTCTGTATGTGTCGCGGTAGAAGAGGAATGATCGCCGGCTCGGGCAGCAGGGCGAAGCCCTGCGCGTCCAGCGACGTGAGCATCGAAGGTCGTTCGCTGAAAGAAAATAGCACGCCCTCCCGCGCCCCTATCGCCTCCATCACGGCCGTCAGGATCACGCGCGAGGTATGCCGGAAGTCCCGGTCCGCCGTCAGTTCCGGCCCCAGGTCCGCCAGCGCTTCCACCGTTCGAAAAAGCTTTTTGAGGTCGTTTCCCTGCAATATTCCTTGCGGCTATTTGCAAGCGACCAGAGCGTTCTCAGGTTAGCACCCGCGCCCGGTGGTTTTGTTAGTTAGTTTGGTGCTCGGCTCGTCGCCTTCGCGCCAACTTGGCATGGCGCGATGCTCCGTCGTATCCCGATCTTGTCTTAACGGATGCCACTCGTTTAAGCGTCATCTTATGCCCGTACTATTGCCCTTACTATCTGGTGTCGGAACGCTGACTTTCCTTGACAGTCGCGGGATGTTGCCGCATACTTCGGCCAATCCACTCGTCTAGATCCATGATTTCTGCTTCGCCCAGCGCGTACCTCTGGCCCGGTTCGCGAGTGAGAACATAATTGGTCCTGCCGCCATCAGCACCGGTTTCTTCTTCGAACTTGCTTGCCGGCCACGAGCACGACTCCACAAATCCGTCCGCTCCCTTTCCCTCCCTTCAAAGTGAGGAGATCGCCATCTTCAATTCTCTGAAGGAAATGGTCTATTCCCGCGAAAACTCCTTGGATTCGATCCTCGCTGCCCTCGCCGACGCCGCCCTCCTTATTACCGGCGCCTCTGGCGTGGCCATTGCCATGTGGAAAGACGGCGAAATGGTCTGCCGTGCCCGCTCCGGCGACACGGCGCCTCCTCTCGGTGCCCGCTTGAATCCTCATGCCGGCATCTCCGGCGAGTGTCTTCGTTCCGGCGCGACTCAGTATTGCCCCGATACCGCCAGCCATCCCCTGGTCGATGCGGAAGTCTGCCAGGCTCTGGGCGTGCGGTCCATCGTGGTGCTGCCTCTTCTCGGACGCCAGGATGTCAACGGCATTCTCGAACTGTTTGCCGCGCTTCCCGGGAGCTTCACCGGGCATGAGCTTCCGGTGCTCAAGCAGTTGGCCGCGCTCGCCGAGCATGCCCGCGCTCTTCATCCCCACGGAGCTTCGCCTCTTTCCGATAGCGAACCTCCGCTGAAGCCGGGCAATCGGGGCCTGCTTGCTGCCTCCGATCCCCTCGGCGAAGTTCTCGGCGCAGTTGTCGGCGAACGATCCCGTCGCGCTGTATTTTGGGGGATTGGCGCAGTTGCGATCATGCTCGTCGGCATGGGAATCTGGCTTGGCTGGAGCGGCCCCGATCGCGACCAAGGCACCGCCCCTGCCCAGGCCTCGGCTGCCGTTGCAGCCGCACCTCGCCTGCCCGACGATGATCCCGTCTGGAAGCCGAATCCCGGCGGCGAGAGGCTGTACCCTCGGGAAGCTTCCCCCGCGATTTCGTCAGGGCTAAAGCTCGCTTCAAAAAACGTCTTGATCTCACTCGGCGCCACGCCTCAAATCGACTTGTCCCGAACCGTCGCCCCAGCCGCCGTCACTTCGCCCGCCTCGACCGTCGTTCCTTCGCAGGCCTCGGCGAACTCCTCCGCGCCCGATTCCTCCCCCGAGATCGTCTCTCCGCCCTCCATTGTTTCCGCCGCTTCCGATTCCTCTTCGCTGAACGACGTTCTGCCCTCGACCGCCGTCGTTCCCAGCATCTCAGCTCCGGTGTCGCAGGGACTTTCCGGTGGCCGGCTGCTCAAGCGTATTTCTCCCGACTATCCCCAGCAGGCAAGAACCCAGCGAATTGAGGGTCGGGTCATACTGAGTGCGATGGTGAACGAAGATGGTAGCGTCAGCGACGTGAAGGTGGTCCAAGGCCCGACGGTACTGGCGGAGTCCGCTGTCGCTGCGGTCGCCCGCTGGCGCTTTCAACCCTTTCTGCTCAATGGAAAACCCATCCGCAGGGAAACAGAAATTAAGGTCGACTACAAACTGCCTTAATATTCGTTCTCTACACGCCCACCGGGAAGGGTTTGGTGTGCGCTTCGCTGCTCGTCGCCAATCCTGAAAACCGTCCCTGCAGCAACGACATCAGCCCCGTGCACCAGTAGCCGATCACGAACAACAGCAGGAACGGCACCGTGAAGTAGTTTTCGTTATCGATCGCGTAATACACCGTTAGCGCGAAATAGCATCCCACCGCCAGCTCGATCCACGGTACCCACTTCAGCCGCTTGCGGTATTTGTTGGCGCGAACCTTGTCCTTTTTCGATTCGACGCGATACTTCGGCGTGCGTACAAAAGAAGTTTCTCTGCCAATCAGCGCTTCCAGCACCGCCCCCGTGTTGGTGATCGTCAGCCCGATTCCCAGCGACATCAGCAGCGGCAGAAACAGAAACGCCCGCAGCCACGACTTCGGAAAAAGTTCTTTCTGCGAAACCAGGTAGAAACTCGAAATCGAGAACGTCGATGCCATGAACAGCGGCAGGTCGATGTAGAGCATCTGAAACCATCCCTGGTAAAAGCGGATGATCATTGCCGGCAGCAGCAGCACCGAAAGCACAATCATCAGCGGATAACTGATGTTCGCCGTCAGGT
>Ga0326727_10028150_pt1 | contig 10245 bp, 8 predicted proteins | sample MB2enrmetagenome_FD_207643 | JGI IMG/M metagenome (GOLD analysis project Ga0326727, IMG submission 207643) | Lab enriched peat soil microbial communities from McLean, Ithaca, NY, United States - MB29MY | ecosystem: Environmental > Terrestrial > Soil > Wetlands > Peat | place: USA: New York...
CTGGTCGTCGTCAAACATGAAATGGCCGCCGATGGCGCTGACCTTGACCGGATATTTCACGCCGAGGCCCCAGCGCGCAACGTCCAACTGGTGGACCCCTTGGTTGCCCAAATCGCCGTTGCCGTAATCCCAGAACCAGTGCCAGTTGTAATGAAAGCGGTTCCGCGTGAAGGCGTGCTCGGGCGCGGGGCCCAGCCAAAGATCATAGTGCACTCCGGCCGGCACCGGCTCGGCCGGTTTGCGGCCGATCGTATTGCGCCATCGGAAACACAGGCCGCGCGCCATGTAGACATCGCCGATCAGCCCGTCCCGCAGGTGCTGGACCGCCTCGCGCGCAATGCCCGAGCGGCAATTGGTGCCGTGCTGGACCATTCGGTTGTACTTCCGGGCCGCCGCCGCAATCTGCCTGGCCTCGAACATGTCGTGCGAGCAGGGCTTCTCGACGTAAACGTCCTTGCCTGCCTGGCACGCCCAAACCGTTTGCAGAGTGTGGTGGTGGTTCGGCGTGGCAATAGAGATCGCATCGATGGTCTTGTCTTCGAGCAGCTTCCGCACGTCGGTGTAAGCCGCCGGACGCTTCTTGCCGGACTTCTCCACTTCACTCACGCGCGCGTTGAGCACCGATTCGTCCACATCGCAGATCGCGGCGATCTCCACGTTCTGCATTGCGCCGTAGCGCCGAAGGTGCTCGTGCCCCTGTTGGCGGACACCCACGCAGGCTACCCGCACCGTGTCATTGGGGCTCCCGAGCGCGTTCCGGCCCAGCGTAGCGCCCGCCGACGCCAGCGAGCCCATCAGGAAATATCTTCGATTCATTTAAAATCCTCCGAGGGCCGAGTCAGAACATCGCCCTTGCCCCCAAATTGGATTTTACGCGTAGTTCTCGAAGACCGGCGCCGGAACAGGCCCGGTGTTGGATGAACGAGAGTAAAATGGGTGGCTGATGTCGCCAGTAGTAGCCGGCAGAGCCGAGGGGCGCTGGGGCGGGCTGGCCCGTTACAGCCGCCTGGCTGCTGTCGTTCTGCTCGCGGCTTTCGCGAGCGGAGCCGGTCCGGCGGGAATCCGGCCGGCCGGCGTGGCCGGCGCGTTCTACCCCGCGGACGCCACCGAACTCGCCGCCATGGTGGACGGCTTTCTGGCCAAAGCCGATGTGGCCGCCATCCCGGATCTGGTGGCGATCGTGTCGCCGCACGCGGGATATCCCTATTCGGGCGGCGTCGCGGCGTACTCATACGCCTTGCTGAAAGGCAGGCAGTACTCGCGCGTGGTGGTGATTGCCCCTTCACACTATGAAGCGTTGGACTTTGCGTCGGTGTACGAAGGCTCGGCGTACACCACGCCGCTGGGACAGGTTCCCGTAGACCGCGAATTCGCCGCGAAACTGGCGCGCAAGAGCCCGCTTATCCGGCTTTCCAGTGCCGGGCACACGGTTTCGGGAGAGCGCAGTGAACACGCGATTGAAGTAGAGCTTCCGTTCTTGCAGCGCACGCTCGGGAAGTTTCAACTGGTGCCCATCATCATGGGGGACCAGAGTTACGAAGCGTGCCGGGCTCTGGGGGTCGCGCTCGCCGGCCTGGTTCGGGGCACCCCCACGCTGATCGTGGCCAGCTCCGATCTGTCGCACTACCATCCGTACGCCGACGCGGTGCGGATAGACCACAAGACACTGAAGGCCATCGAGGAGTGGGACTACCTCAGCATGGCCCGTAATTTCCAGGCGCAGATCTGGGAGGCCTGCGGCGGAGGACCGATTGTGGCCGCGATGATCGCAGCCGAACGCCTGGGCGCGAATCGCGCCGAGGTACTGAAGTACGCGAATTCGGGCGATGTAACCGGAGACCGTTCGCGCGTGGTGGGATACGGCGCGGTGGCGTTCTTCAAAACGCCAAAGCAGCAGGCGTCGTCCGACTCATTCACCCTGACTGCGGCGGAGAAACAGGAACTGCTCGAGATCGCGCGGCAATCCGTCGGGACCGCGGTGAAGGAGCACAGGCTTTGGGAGGTCCCGGCCTCGCAATCCCCGGTGTTGATGCAGGAGCGCGGGGCATTTGTGACTCTCAAGGAGCATGGGGAGCTGCGCGGGTGCATAGGGTATGTATCGCCCATGAAACCTCTCGCGCTGACCGTGCGGGACGTGGCGGCCTTCGCTGCGCTTAAGGATTCGCGCTTCCGCCCGGTGACACCGGACGAACTCGGGCAGCTTCGGTACGAGATTTCGGTGATGTCTCCGTTGCGGCACGTGATGGACATAACCGGGATCGAGGTCGGCCGGCACGGATTGGTGATGAAGAACGGTGAGCGCGAAGGCTTGCTGTTGCCCCAGGTGCCGGTGGAGCAGAAATGGGATCGCGCCACTTTTCTCGTGGAGACCTGTCTGAAGGCCGGGTTGCCGGAGACGGCCTGGAAGAACCCGGAGACCGATATATTCGAGTTCACGAGTCTGGTGTTCGGAGACTCGCCGCCAGCATCGCCAGCGCGGCATTGACCGCAGCCGAGGGCGCCACCTGGACTCCGCCTTCGCCTTCTCTAAGGGCAAATTTGTAGCTGCCGGCTGCAAATTTTCTTGCCTCGGCTGCCGGGTCCGCGCGATATTGAGGTTGACGCTGCCGCTCGGTGGAGGAGTTCCGCCACTCTCAGGCCCGCCGGACAAGGGGGTTCCGGAGACACCCGTCGTCCCTCTGGAAAACGGCGGCGTTTCCTTTCAGTGCGCGGTCAGCAGCCAGCATCTGTCCGTATCGCCCCACGGTCCGGAAGCGCGCCGCGATGTCCTTCCCTCGTCGTATTCCAGGCGGTGCCGACCGGATGCTAACGTTAGCGTACTAGTGGTTAGTACTGCGACTATTCCTCAAATTTAAGTGTGTTTCTGGTTGCCTGGACAGCTTATAATTCCAGAAAGCTTAAACTTAATGTCTCATTTTGTTGCGACCGCAGTTATGCCGGTGCGCGAACAAGAGCCCCACGATCCCGCCGCGGCCGTCCGGCAGCTTGCCGAAGAGTTTCGGCAACCGCTCGGCACCATCGAATCCATCGCTCACTATCTCGGCATGGTGCTGCCTCGCGGTCAAACGAGCGCGCGGCGCCAGCTCGGAAGACTACAGGACGAGGTCCGGCAGATGCACTGGATTCTGGCGGAGACTTTGTATTTTTCGCAGGCCGCGCCGCTGAACCTTCAGCGTTTGGACCTGACCGAGGCCGTCTCCCGGGATCTAGCGGAATCGAGCCCCGCCGAAGGCACGGGGCTGAGTTTCGATCTCGAAGCGAATTTGCCACCCGTATGGCTCGATCTCGCGCAGGTGCAGCACCTGCTCCGTGGGATCGTGGCGTTTTTCCGCCGGGTCTCCGTCCCCGGAGGGCTCATCGTGGTGCGAACGTGTGGCGCGAAAGACGAGGTGGCGCTCGAAATCGCTTCGGAAATGCTGGAGTACTCGGCGGAAGATATCCAGCCGCTTTTCGAGCCGTTCGGCTCGCACTTCCCGCCGGGCTTGGCGCTCGGGCTGGCCAGCGCGCGCAGGATTGCGGAGGCTCACGGCGGGCGTGTTCAGGCAATTTCCGCTCCGCCGCACAGTCTGACGCTCTCGATCGCGTTCCCGGCGGCGTAGCCGGCATTGCGCCGGTTTCGCGGCCGGAGCTTGGTCCCTCCTAAGGCCGTGGCTCCCGGCCGTGAGGGGATCCTTCTCCCGCTTCCAATTCCTCGATGCGCCGCTTCAAGGCGGCCAGCTCCTTGCGCACCTCCGGAAGCCGGCCGAGGTTTGCCAGAAGCTCCAGGTATTCCTTTAAGGGCCGTGCCGGAGTGCCCCAGACTACCTGACCACCACGCACGATCTTCGAGGTGAGCACGCCCGAGCCCGATCCGATCACCGCGCGGCTTTCAATGCGCGCCTTGTCCCCGACGCCGACCTGGCCCCCGATCACGGCGTAGTCCTCGACGACGACGCCGCCTGAAAATCCGGTCTGCGCCGCCACCACCACGTGCCGTCCGATGCGGCAGTTGTGCGCCACATGCACCAGGTTGTCGAGCTTTGTGCCCTCGCCGATCCAAGTTACGCCGAGGGCGGCGCGATCGACGCACGAATTGGCTCCGATTTCGACGTCGCTATCGATCACGACGCGGCCGATCTGCGGAAACTTCTCGTAGCGGTCGCCGGCCAGAATGAAACCGAAACCGTCGGCGCCGATCACACAACCGGAATGAAGGATCGCCCGGGCGCCGATGTCGACGTCGTCATAGATCGTGACGTTCGCGTGCAGTGTCGAGTCGTCGCCCAATACAACACGGCGCCCGATTGCGCAGCTGGCGCCGATGCGGCACCGCGCGCCGATCACCGTGCCCTCGCCGATACTGGCGTGGGGCCCGATCGAGGCCCCTGTGCCGATTTCCGCGGCTTCGGCGATCGCGGCAGTCGAATGAATGCCGGGGTAAACCGGCGGTTGGGGGTGCAGCCGGCACACCGCCCGCGCGAACGCGGCTCGCGGCTCGGGCACGCGAATCACGGTGCGGCCGCCCGAATTCGGAAACTCGGGCGGTACAATCAGACAGCCCGCGGCGGAGGAGCGGGCTTGCTCGGCGGCCTTGCGGCTGCCTACGAACGAAAGGTCCGCGGCGCCGGCGGTCTCGAGCGGAGCCGCTTTGTCGAGATCCTTTTCCCCGTCGCCCTCGAAGGTCGCCGCCAGCCACTCAGCCAGTTCGCGCACGCGCATATCGCTCGTAGCTATCATACAAGCTTATGCCCATCGACCCTTCAGCGGCCGTCGCGCCCACCGCCCGTGTGGATCCGGAAGCCTGCGTCGGCGCGCACGCGGCGATCGGCGAATTCTGTGTCATCGAGAAGGACGTCTCGATCGGCGCGTTTTGCCGCCTGGAGCCGTACGTGTACGTAAAGCGCTGGACCACCATCGGTGATCGCAACGAGATCTCGGCCGGAACCGTGCTCGGCACCGACCCCTTCGACAAGGCTTTCCGCGGCGAGCGCAGCTACCTGCGCATCGGTAGCGGCAACCAGATCCGCGAGCACTACACCATCTCCCGCGGCACCCGGCCGGAATCGGTCACCTGGATCGGCGATGGGAACTTCATCATGAGTTCCGGCCATATCGCGCACGACTGCAAGGTCGGCAACGACACAGTAATTTGCAGTTGCGCCCTGGTCGCGGGCTACGTGGAGATCGGGGACCAGGCCTTCATCTCCGGGGGGGTGGCGATCCACCAGTTCTCGAAAATCGGGCGGCTGGCGATGATCAGCGGCAACACGCGAGTCAACAGCGATGTGCCGCCGTTTTTCCTTTACGCGGGGTTCAGTGTGCAGCCGATGGGCTTGAATCTTGTCGGTCTCAAGCGCGCGGGCTTTTCTCTAGCCGATATCTCGGCGTTGAAGAAAGCGTACCGCCTGCTGTTCCGTTCGGGTTTGAAACTCGAGGAGGCGCTCGCGAGGATCGAATCGGACGGCCCGACCCGGCACACTCGGGAGCTGGTCGCTTTTATCCGCGCCAGCCAGCGCGGCATTTGCCGGCCGCGCGCGGATTATCGAGCGTGACGGAACAGCAGGCTCTCATAAATAGAGGTGCAATACCGGGGCCTGGTTTCAGCGAGAGGGGAAATAGCCACGGAATTAATTGAAAAGCCCTTGACAAACTATATTAGGGGCCTTAAACTATTTTTGAGATCCGAAACTCCAGCGAGGTACAAGGCGTGCGCTATTCGAAAAGCAGTCTGACTGTAGTTCTTCTAGCCGCCGGGCTCACCGTGGCCGCGATTGCCGGTCATCTGGTTTACCGAAGCGCCCAGCGGCATCGTCCCTACGGCTTTCCGGTCATCACGTCCAGCAGCCAGCGGGTTGCGTCGCTGTTCACAGGCATTCCTCCCAACAGCAGATTCCGCTATCTGGCGAACGCGCCTGCGCCACCCCGCGGGCGTTGCGCCGCGAAGAGTTGGCCTCAGCGGGTCGAGTCTTGGTTCTCGATCCTCTGGCCGTCGTCGGTCTACGCGCAGAGCGAGTGCGCGGGCTCCTATTATTCATTAGATCTCTGGGAGTGCAACTCATACTGCAACTATCCTGTTTACGCATGGTACTATGTTGACCCGGACAACTACGACAGGTGTGACGGCTACGAAATTATCCCGGGCGAGGCCTGCGGTGAGTGTGAAAGCGATGCGGAATCCGGTTGCAATTCCTGCGGTGGTGGAGGGGGAGGGGGCGGCGGCGAGTAGTCCATGCCTTTAGGCTTCGCCGTCCTGTGGTCCCGGAAATACCTAGGGAGATGTTTATATGATTCTAAATCGGGTATACCGATGTTTTTCAGCCTTGGTTTTTGTTGCCGCCCTGTCGTTTGGGGAGGAGGCAGCGACCGTAAAACTTTCATCGGCCGAGCACTTTACCGCGTCGAGTGCGCTACTCGCAAGCAAGGCGATGCCCAAGTGGAGCAACGGCTTGTTTGCGATTCGCGATCATGCCGATGTTCCGGTTCCATCCGTGCATTTGATCGACGCAAGCGGTCTGGTGCGGCGGGTGACCGTTCTCCAGCTTCCCGACGCCGCCCGCATGATTGTCACCGACGTAGCCGTTTCCCCTAAGGGTACGCTCGCCGTTGCTGGCACGGCGTTCGCAAATGACGGGAGTACCAGTTCGTACATCCTATGGGTGGATTCGGCGAACAAAATCACGCAGATGGCAAGAACTTCCCCGTACGCGGCCACAAGGATATGTTTTACCGGCGACGAGGTGCTGTGGGCGGCGGGCCGGGAATATACCCCTGACTTCGAAACAAAAGCCGGGTCCGACATCATTCGCAGGTATGCGCCCGACGGGCGTCTGCTCGGGTCGTCACTGCCGCGAAGCGCAGTCCCGACAGGCGGTGTGTCCAATCCAGCGGCCAACGGGTTTTTGGTGGCCAACAATTCCCAGGTTGTATTCTACAGTGCCCGGTGCCGTTTTTGGGTCGCGCTCTCTCTCACCGGCGAACTCATGGGCTCGCCCCACCCGGTCACTCAGGATATTGAAGCGACCGGGCTGGCAATTACCACCTCGGATTCTCTCTATCTGAGCGGCAACACGAAAACAGACCCCAAGAGCTTCCGCCTGTTCCACATGGACGCCAACTCCGGAAAATGGGCCCCCGTTGCAATTGACGGAAAGCAAAACGTAGGCGGCCTTCTCGCCGGGGCGGATGGCGCCGATCTTGTCCTGTACACGTTCCGGGGTACGTTCTTGCGGGTTCCAACCCAGTAGGCGGTCGTTGTGGAATGGAGCCAACCACGCCCGGTGAGGATAGTCCTCGCCGGGCGGGGCGATTGATCCCGCATCCCGTCGGGAGCGCTTGCGGCATTCGGGTGGTGGGGGCCGTGTCTGCCTGGCTGCTCCGGCCACTGGAGAGCCGGAAGGACGGATAACGGAGCCAGCCGGCGGGGCATTTGCCGGCCGGACACAGACCCCGGCCGTGGCGGAACACCAGGTCCAGTCACGCTACGCGGGTCTCATGCCGGCCCGCTAGAACCGGCGTCTCCGTGCGCTACCATTCAAAGGTGGGATCAGACCAGAATTCTCGTTACCCCCAGGTGTCCCGCCGGGACCTTCTGCGCGGAATTGCCGCTGGAACCGGAGCTTCCCTGATCGGCAGCCAGGGCGCAGCCGCCTCGCCGCCCTTGGGAGCGCAACGTTCGGTGATCGGCCTTCCATTCGAAGCGCGCGATACGGTCCGCCTGGGATTGATCGGTTGTGGTGGCCGCGGCTCCGGTATGTTGGCGGAGTTTCTCGGCGTCGAGAACGTGCGGGTGACCGCCGTCTGCGATGTCGTCAAGGAGAGCGCTCTCAAAGCGCGGGCTGGCGTCGAGCGTGTTGGGCAAAAATCACCCGCCGTGTACGCCGGCGGCGACCACGATTTCGAGAACCTTCTCCAGCGCGATGACGTGGATGCCGCCTACATCGCCACACCCTGGGACTGGCACGTTCCCATGGCGCTGGCGGCAATGGAAACCGGGAAGCACGCCTTTGTGGAGGTTCCGGCCGCCACCACGGTCGAAGACTGCTGGAAGCTAGTGGATACTTCCGAAAAAACCCGCCGTCATTGCATGATGATGGAGAACGCCTGCTACGGCGAGACCGAACTGCTGGTGCTGAACCTGGTGCGCGACGGGATCTTCGGCGATCTTCTGTACGGCGAAGGCGCTTACATCCACGACCTTCGCCGCCTGCTCTTCGAGGACGCCGGCGAAGGGCTTTGGCGCAGGGTTCCGCACACGCGCCACAACGGCAATCTCTATCCCACCCACGGGCTGGGGCCAGTCGCGAACTACATGGGTATTCAACGGGGCGATCGCTTCGACTATCTGGTTTCCATGAGCACGCGCGAGCGAGGGCTGGATGCCTGGCGCGAGGCGCACGTGCCCAAGGACAGCCCGAAGTGGAAGGAGAAATATGTCTGCGGCGACATGAACACGTCGCTGATCCGAACCGCGAAGGGTCTGGTGCTGACTCTCCGGCACGATGTCGTCAATGCCAATCCTTATGACCGGGTCAACCAGATCGCGGGAGTGAAAGGCATTTTTCGCGACTACCCTCCGCGCATCTACTTCGATAACCCCGGCGGCCAGGACAGCTACACGCCGATCGATAAGTATAAGGGCCAGTACGAGCATTCGCTATGGAAGCGGCAAGGCGAGCTGGCTCGCAAACTGGGCGGCCACGGCGGCATGGACTTTGTCATGGTCTACCGCCTCGTCGAGTGTATGCGCAAGGGGCTCGCGCCGGACATGGACGTTTACGATGCGGCAGCCTGGAGCGCGCCGGGCCCGCTGAGCGAAGTTTCCGTGGCGAACGGCAGCGCGCCGGTGAAGTTCCCCGATTTCACCCGCGGCCACTGGGAGCAGAAGCGCGGCTGGCTCGCCTGAACCGGGGCGGCTACCCGCGCCGCACGGTGAAACGCGCTAACTGCCCACGTACCGCGCGTACAGGCTGCGGGCCAGGCCGGTGTCCGCCGTGCCCTTGATAATCGCCCGGCCGTCCGGGAAGATCGTCAGCTCGTAGGGAGGGGCGAAGAACCGCAAGGCGAACTCGTTGGCGCGGACCTCGCCGAGCGGCGCTAGGCGGTGCTTCAGATCGTTGAGGTCCAGCGCCTGTTCGCGCTCGTGGATCTGCACCGCGTTCCGGCCACACAGGCTGACCGGCGCCCGCCGTGCCCCCTCCAGGTGAACGAACTCGCGGTTCCCGCAGGCTGGGCAATCGGCGCGGGGCGCGGGCTGCGCGATCTGGCGGACCTCACCCGTCCAGACGTCCACGCTGGTAATCCGTGGCCGAACCTCGTCCGCATGGCCGGCCAGGATTTTTATTGCGTCCGCCACCTGAAAGGACGCAATCGCCGACGTGACGGCGTTCACCACTCCGGCCGTTTCGCAGGTCGGCTGCGCGCCTGCCGGAGGCTCCGGATAGACGCACTTGAGGCAGGCCGTCCGTGCCGGCAGGACGGGCATGGTCAGCCCGTAGCTGCCGAGCGCCGCGCCGTAGATCCACGGTACGCCGCGGCGGATGGCGTAGTCGTTGATCAGATATCGCGTCTCGAAGTTGTCTGTGCCGTCGAGGATCAGGCCAGCCTCCCCAAGCAACTTTTCGATGTTCGCCGCGGTCAGGTCCGACACGAGCGGAATCACTTCGACCCCGCTGTTGATCCTGGCGAGCGCCCGTGCGGCGGCGATCGCCTTGGGCAGGCTTTCCCGCGCGTCACTCTCATCGAACAACCACTGCCGCTGAAGATTGCTCAACTCGACGTAGTCCCGATCGATCAGCAGGATGCGGCCGGCGCCCGCCCGGGCGAGAGCGCCGGCCTGGAAACTGCCCAAGGCGCCGCAACCCACGATGGCTACTGAAGAGGCGAGAAGGCGCTCCTGCCCCTCAGCTCCAATTCCTGGGAAGAGGATCTGGCGCGAATAGCGGTCCCTGTCAGCCGGAGTCACGATCCATTCATCCTCGCACAAGAGCTTGTCATGAAATAACCTATCCACTTTGTTCCACCGCTCCCTCACGGTCGCGGCTCAGTAAGGGCTTTCCGAGCCGCGACTGTGAGGGAGCGGCTGGAGCGGCAATTTCTAGACGGGCGATAAGGGGGCAACCGGACGCTCTTTGCTAAGATTCTCTTAGGTGATTTGGCCTGGAGTGAAGAGATTCGGCTTATTGCTTTCGATTCTCGGGTTTACAGTTGCAGTTGCCGCCGCGGCGCCCGAGGATTATGAGGGCAGGCCAGTCCGGGCAATCGAGTTCG
>Ga0326727_10028151_pt1 | contig 10245 bp, 6 predicted proteins | sample MB2enrmetagenome_FD_207643 | JGI IMG/M metagenome (GOLD analysis project Ga0326727, IMG submission 207643) | Lab enriched peat soil microbial communities from McLean, Ithaca, NY, United States - MB29MY | ecosystem: Environmental > Terrestrial > Soil > Wetlands > Peat | place: USA: New York...
GACCGCCGGGCCTACCGGGTGGACGGCCGGGGTCTGGATCATATCATTAGCGGCTCTTTCAAGGACGCCCCTTACCTGGATTGGGCCGGCAACCCGGAAAACCGGGGCCGGGTCTACGTAAGCCCGGTGTCCACCCAGGTCGCCGATTATGTGGGGCGCCTCATCTCGGTAATGGCCGTGCCCACCTATGAGGTCTCGGTGGACGAGAACCATCCCCAGCCCACCGGGGTCTTCGCCGGGGTTCTGGTCTTTTATATTGACGCCCAGCGCCTGGCCGACAAGTTTACCCGGCAGATCAGGAGCGGCAAGACCGGCTATGCCTGGATCATGGACAGCCAGGGGACTTTTTTGAGCCATCCGGAGCCCGACTTCGTCGGCAAAAACGCCTTCACCGTCCGCAAGCAACGGGCGCCGGCCATCTCCTTTGACGCCATCAACCGGATCCAGAAGGAGAAGATGCTGCAGGGCCAGGAGGGCTGGGGCACTTACCTCTCCGGCTGGCATCTCGGTCTCACCGGCGAGATCCGGAAGCTGATCGCCTATGCGCCGGTGAAACTGGCAGACCCGGCCCTGGGGCCCACCGCCAACCCGGCGCCCGTCTGGTCGGTGGCGGTGGTGGCCCCGGCCAGCGAAGTGGAGGGCGTGGTCCATTCTCTCTATCTGCGCCAGTTCTTCATGCAGGTGCTTATCGGCCTGTTGGTCATCTCCGCCACCATCGCCCTGTTGAACTTCCGTTATGAGCGGCAATTTTCCGATAACCTGGAGCAGGAGGTCAGCCGCCAGAAAGAAAAATTGCAGAAGTCCGAGGCCCGCTACCAGGGCCTGGTGGAGAATGCCGCCGACCTCATCTACACCGTGGATGAACAGGGCCGGATCCTCTCCATCAACCGCTACGCCGCCAACCTCTTCGCCACCGCCCTGGCCGACGCCCCCGGAAGCCCGGCTCCCGGGGCGGCGGAGGGCCGCGCCGAAGACTTCCTGGGCCGCACCCTCTACGAGGTCTTTGCCCAAAAATCCGCAGACTTCCATATGGAATGGCTGCGGGAAACGAAAGCAACCGGCCGGAGCAGGAGCCTGCGCCACCAGGTGGCCATCGGTCCGCGGGAGTTCTGGTTCTCCACTAACATCGTGGGGATCAGGGACGAACAGGGGCAGATCTTCGCCTTCGAGATCATCTCCCGAAACATCACCAGCCGCAAATCCATGGAAGACCGTTTGATCAACATGGAGAAGCTGGCCTCCATCGGCACCCTGGCCGCCGGGGTTGCCCATGAAATCAATAATCCCATGACCGTGATCCTCGGGTTTACCGAGCACCTGCTGGGGGAGACCGAGGAGCTGCCCGCGATCCACGAAACCCTGAAGGTCATCGAGGAGGAGGGCCTGCGCTGTAAGAAGATCGTGGAGAATCTCCTCACCTTTGCCCGGGCCCCGGAGCGCATCGAGATCGCGGCGGACATCAACCAGATCCTGGAAAAGACCCTGGCGTTGGTGAAGAACACCCTGTTGACCAAAAAGATTCGCCTGGAATCCTACTTCAGCCCTAAACTGCCCATTGCCGCGGGCGACCCCCAGGAGCTGCGACAGGTTTTCATCAACCTGATCAACAACGCCCGGGACGCCATGAAGGGCGGGGGGGTGCTGAAGGTGGAGACCAAGCCGGCCCCGGACGGCAAGCGGGTGGCCATTGAATTCAGCGATACCGGCAACGGCATCCCCCGGGAGGCCCAGACCAAGATCTTTGACCCCTTCTTCACCACCAAGAGGACCGGCGAAGGCACCGGCCTGGGCCTGTCCATGAGCCACGGCATCATCACCAAATTCGGCGGCAACATCATCTTTACCACCTTCCCGGCAGAGGAATATCCTGAAAAACACGGGACCACCTTTACCGTTTACCTGCCCATCGCCGCGGAGCAGGAAGCCGGGGAGGGACCGCCGAAGCAGAAACGGGAAAGGAGTAGCGGCAGCATCCATTAATGAAGTTAAGGCTCCAACCCCCAGGAGGACGATATGCCGGAACGGATATTAGTGGTGGACGACGAACCCAATATGCTCAGGTTATTAAAGACCATTCTGATGGATAAAACCGGCTACGAGGTGACCACCACCAACAACCCCCTGGAGGTGAGCAAACTGCTCCAGGAGGACCCCTGCAACGTGGTGATCACCGACCTGAAAATGCCCCTGGTGGACGGCATGGACCTCATCGAGATCATCAAGAAAATCGACCGGAACCTGCCCATCATCATCATTACCGCCTACGGCACCATCGAGACCGCGGAGGAGGCCATCCAGAAAGGGGCCTACGATTTCATCACCAAGCCCTTCCGCAAGGAGACCATTCTCATCACCATCCGGCGGGCCCTGGAGTGGAGGCGGATGCAGGAGGAACTGCAGTCGTTGAAGAACCAGCGGGCATTGAGCACTGAGCAGTAAGCATAAGCAGTAAGTGGTAAGCTTATGGCTATTTGAGGTCAGGTTTGGAATTATGGCAATAGGGCTGAAATTAATGCCGGGCGTGGATGGCTAACCATTAACCGCTCACTACTCACTGCTCACTGAGGGTACATGGTGTTCAAGTTCCTGCGACGCTTTTTAAAAGAGGAAGTGGACGAAATGTCCCGCCTGCAGGAGCAGTTCGGCCATTTCCGCCGCCTGTTGACGGAAAACAACCAGGCCCTGGAAATCATGGCCGATATGGAGGAAAAGCTCTCCGGGGAATTCCTCTTCGACACCGGCTACCTGGAGACCCAGACGGGGCGCCTGCTGGACCGCGTCTGGGGGGCGGTAACCGAGCTCAATCTAATGCTCAGCGGAGACCGCTATCCGGAATTGACCTCTGTTTACCGGCGGCTGGCGGAGGAGATCCGCCTGGAGCAGGCGGCGCTCCCCAGCATCCCGGAAACCCCTTATGTCTTGCCGTTATCGGCCCTGAACCGCGAACTGGCGCCCGCGGTGGGCGGCAAGATGGCCAACCTGGGGGAGATCGGCAACCGCATCGGCCTGCCGGTGCCCCAGGGATTTGCCATCACCGCCATGGCCTACAAGCGCTTCCTGGAGTGGGCCCAGCTCTCCGGCGAACTGGAAGCCAGGCTGGCCCAGGCTTCCATCCACGACCTGGAAAGTCTGGAGGCGATCAGCCTTGAGATCCAGGAGCTGATTCTCCGGGCGCCACTGCCCCCGGACCTGGAGGAGGCCCTGGCGCAGGCGGTCCAAAACCTGCCGACCCCCTGGCTGGCGGTGCGCTCCAGCGCCGTGGGGGAGGACCGCGAATTCTCCTTTGCCGGCCAGTTCGCCACCCTGCTCAACGTCGCAGCCGCCGGGCTGCCGGAACACTACAAGCAGATCGTCGCCAGCAAGTTCACCTCCCGGGCCATCTTTTATTGGAAATACCAACACTTCTCCGTCTCGGAACTTCCCATGGCGGTGGGCGTCCTGGCCATGGTGCCGGCCCGGGCCAGCGGGGTGATGTTCTCCCAGGACCCCCAGGCTCCGGAAGCGGACCGCGTCTTAATCAGCTCGGTCTGGGGCCTGGGCCCGTACGCGGTGGACGGCGCCATCTCCCCGGACCTTTACGTGGTTTCCCGCAAGGAGGGCCACCCCATCAAAGAGCGGCGGGTGACGGAGAAGCCCGCGGCCCTGGTCTGCCAGCCCGGAGGCGGGGTGGCGGCCGCGGCCCTGCCTTTGAAACAGGGCAACTCCCCTTCCCTCACCGACCTCCAGGCCCGGACCCTGACGGAGATCGCCCTTATCCTGGAGAACCATTTTGGCGGGCCCCAGGACATTGAATGGACCTTGGGCGAGGCCGGCAACCTGGTGATCCTACAGTCCCGGCCCCTCAGGGTGAGCACCCCTCGCTTCGCCGCCGCCCTCCGGGAGCGCCCGGCGGAACCGGCGACGCCGCCGCTCCTCAGCTTCGGGGTCCGGGCGGTGGGTGGCGCCGTGGCCGGCCGGGTCCACCTCTTCCTGCACGACGAGGATGTGGCCGACATCCCCCCCGGCGCGGTGGTGGTGGCCCGCCAGCCTTCGGCCCGCCTGGTCCTGGCCATGGACCGCATCGCCGCCATCATCACCGAAGTGGGTAGCCCCACGGACCATATGACCATCCTGGCCCGGGAATTCCACATCCCCACCCTGGTGGACGTGGGCAGCGCCACCCGGGTGCTGCGCCCCGGCCAGATCGTCACCGTGGACGCGGACGCGGCCCGGGTCTATCCCGGCATCGTCACCGAAGTGCTGGAGCGCCAGCCAGAAATCGCCGCAGACCTGCGCTCCTCCCCGGTCTTCCAGAAACTGGGGCGCATCCTGAAGCTGACCAACCCCCTCAACCTCATCGACCCGGAGAGTGCGGATTTCCTGGCGGGCAACTGCCGGACCCTGCACGACCTCACCCGCTTCTGCCATGAAAAGGCCATGGACGCCATGTTCACCCCGGACGTGGAGCGGTTATTGGATTCGAGCCGTGTCAGCCGCCTGGTCACCGACCTGCCCCTCAACCTGTTCATCCTGGACCTGGGCGGTGGCCTGAAGGTGAGCGGCCAGGCGCAGGTGCGCGAAGACGACATCGCCTCCCGGCCCTTTAAGGCCTTGCTCAGGGGCTTCCACCACCCCAGGGTGAGCTGGGCCGGACAGGTCGCCCAGGATATGAAGGGCTTCATTTCGGTGTTCGCCAATACCATGTACGATATGGGCAAGGCGGAGCGGGGTCTGGGGGGCAAGAGCTTCGCCATCATCACCGACTCCTACCTCAACTTCAACTCCCGCCTGGGCTACCACTTCGGCATGGTGGACGCCTACATCTCCGAAGAGCGCAACGACAACTACATCAGCTTCCAGTTCAAGGGTGGGGCCGCCGCGGTAGATCGCCGGGAGCGCCGGGCCCGCCTCCTGAAGCGGATCCTGGACGACCTGGGCTTCAAGGCCCAGGCCAAGGGCGACCTGGTGCAGGGCCGCCTGGTGAAGTATTCCCTCCTGGAAACCGAAGAGACCCTGGAGCTGGCCGGCCTGCTCATGGCCTTCTGCCGCCAGCTCGATCTGGCCCTGTCTTCCGAGACCGTCCTGGAACGCTGCCTCCAGGCCTTCAAAAAGGAAGACTACAGCCTCTCATGCCTGCGGCCGGAGGAGGCCGCTGGTTAAAGACGGTTTCCGGTTTCCGGTTTCCGGCCAAAAGCTAAGAAGCCCGGTCCCAAATCGCCCCACCACTTTTTCTTAAGAAAATCATTAAATTGAAATTATGATGTCTTCGGGCTAAGATTGCCCCAGGCTCGGTTTTCCTTTATACTGATCCCTTAAGATCATTACTCTCGGGAAGGCTCTCAGACATGCCCTTTTTTCGGAAGAGTGAAGAGGAGCGCCCCCCCAAGGTTGCCCAGGAGTTGCTGGAGCTGAGGGCCGCGGTGGAGAAGGCCCAATTGCCCGAGGCAGCAGCCGCAGTGGCGCTGAAGGAGCTGGAACGCCTGGAGAAGACCGACCCGGCGGTGGCGGAATATAACATCGGCCTCAATTACCTGGACTTCCTGATCTCCCTGCCCTGGAACCGGGTCACCGAAGACAATCTGGACCTGAATCGAGCCGAACGCCTCCTGGAGTCCCAACTCTATGGCCTGAAGCAGGTCAAGGAGCGCATCCTGGAATACCTGGCGATGCGCACCCTCTGCAGCCTCCAGGCCTCCCAGGTGCTGGTGGTGGACGACGAGGAGATCGCCCGCACCAATCTGGGGTACATCCTGCGGAAGGAAGGGCACCAGGTGGCCACCGCGGCCAACGGCCTGGAAGCCCTGGAAAAGGTGAAGGCCCAGGAGTTCGACGTCATCCTCACCGACCTGAAGATGGAGAAGATGGACGGCATCCAGCTCCTGGAATCGGTGAAGCAGGTGTCGCCGCACACCGAGATCATCATGGTCACCGGCTACCCCACGGTGAGCACCGCGGTGGACGCCCTGAAGAAGGGGGCGGCTCATTATCTCTCCAAGCCCATCAAGTTGGAAGAGCTGCGCGCCACGGTGCGGGAAATCGTCGACAAAAAACGGCATCTGCAGATGAGCCGGGGACGCCCCCTCTGCTTCGCCGGCCCCCCGGGCGCCGGCAAGACCTCCATCGGCCTCGCCATCGCCGAGGCCCTGGAACGCAAGTTCGTGCGCCTGTCCCTGGCGGGACTGCGGGACGAAGCGGAACTCCGGGGCCAGCGGCGCACCGACGCCGGGGCCAGGCCCGGGCGCATCATCAATGAATTGAAGCGCCTGGAGGTCCGCAACCCCATCTTCATGCTGAATGAAATCGACAAGATCGGCCAGGATTTCCGGGGCGATCCGGCCTCGGTCCTCCTGGAAATCCTGGACCCGGAACAAAACGGCCACTTCGTGGACCATTACCTGGATGTGCCCTTCGACCTCTCCGGGGCCATGTTCATCACCACCACCAACGTGGTGGAGAAGCTGCCGGCGCCCCTGCTGGACTGCCTGGAAGTCATCTATTTCCCCGGCTACACCGAGAGCGAAAAGCTCAACATCGCCCGGCATTACCTGATCCCCGGGCAGTTGCGGGAACACGCCCTGCACCAAATGGGCCTGGGGTTCAGCGACGACGGCATCACCAGGATCATCCGGGATTATACCCGGGAGGCGGGCCTGCGGAATCTGGAGCGGGAGATCACCACGATCTGCCGCAAGCTGGCCCGCATCTGCCTGCAGGACAAGGGGAAATCCTGCGCCCTCACGGTGGACCCGACCCTGGTGGAAAAATTTCTGGGGCCCCGGAAATTCGTCCAGGAAGTGGCCGAGGCGGGCGACCAGGTCGGGGTGGCCACCGGGCTGGTATGGACCGAATTCGGCGGGGAGCTCATCTTCGTGGAAGCCTCCCGTATGAGAGGGAATAAGCAACTAATTTTAACCGGCTCATTGGGGAGCGTCCTTAAGGAGTCGGCTCAAACCGCCTTGAGCTACCTCCGCAGCCACGCCGAGCAGTTCGGCCTGAACCCCGATTTTTTCAGCGACAGTGATATCCATATCCACCTGCCCTCCGGCGCCATCCCCAAGGAAGGCCCCTCAGCCGGGCTGACCATCGCCTTCGCCCTGCTGTCGCTCCTCAGCGGCCGGGCGGCCCGCCGCGACGTGGCCCTCAGCGGCGAATTGACCCTCTCCGGACGTATCCTGCCGGTGAGCGGCATCCGGGAAAAGATCCTGGCGGCCCAGCAGGCCGGGGTGCGGGTGCTGGTCTTCCCCAAGCAGAATGAGGCGGATCTTGCCGACCTGGAAGCTGAGGTGAAGGAAGGGTTGGAGATCGTCCTGGCCGATAACCTGGAAGCCCTGGTGGATTTGGTACTGCTGCCGAAGTGAGCTCAAGACGGAATGATATTTAGGGAAGGGGGCTAAGGGCCGCCAGCCCTTACCCCCTCCCCTAAAACCCCTCCCCCCATCACTTAAGTAAAAGAAAAGCGGGACCTGCGGCTCCGGCTTCTCATCCCAAACCTCCACTACTCAATGGAGCATTATTCGCTTTATTAGGTTACTGAACTCTCTAAAATGAATTTTATTAACCTTCTATAAGTTCGGAGTAACTTTTCCTTTATCATTAGTGCCACCCCAACCAGGGTTTAATAGTTCATAACAGCCTGTACGGGATATTCTTTTCAAGAAGTCAATTCCTTCATCTGGGGGAATATTTAATTCATTTGAAAATCAACGCCATTTGGTCCCTCTCCGGTCAACTAGGATTTTAGTAGTCTTGCGAACATTTTAATCTTTTCGCGTCTCCTTGAATTAAGAGCATATTTGACTGTGGCAAAATAGCAGTGCAAAAAGTCTTTAGATTCTAAGAGTGACGAGTCTACAATAATATTCCCTTTTGCTAACTCGACCCGATCACAGGCTGGAAGCCTGTGCCACTGTTGCCCTGACGGTTGGGTGGGCAGTGCCCGCCCCACATTTTTCCCTTAAAAGATATACTTGACACCTTGTGAGAATTTTAACATACTATCTTCCATCTTTAACCGGGAGGGAGCAGGCAGCATGGAGATCTATCTTCCCATAGCAGGGATGAGCATTAATTTTTTCCTGGTCCTGGGGATCGGCGGCCTGGTGGGTTTTCTCTCCGGGCTCTTCGGGGTGGGGGGCGGTTTCTTGCTGACCCCGCTGCTGATGATGATCGGCATCCCGCCGGCGGTGGCCGCGGCCTCCGACTCCAACCAGATCGTGGCCGGGGCCAGTTCCGGGGCTTACGCTCACTGGCGCCTGGGCAACGTGGACTTTAAGATGGGCTTGATCATCCTGGCCGGGGGCCTTACCGGCGGCACCGTCGGGGTGCAGGTGGTCAAGGTGTTGCGGGCCATGGGCAACTTCGAATTCGTCATGAAGCTGGTGTATGTGCTCATGCTGGGGCTGGTGGGCGGCGCCATGTTCATCGAGTCCTGGCGCACCATCAGGCGCAGCCGCAGCGGCGCCGCAGCGGCCGGCGAGGGGATGGTGGCCCCCAAATCGGGCCGCATCCTGGATAGACTGCCCCTGAAGATGGACTTCCACCGTTCGGGTTTGCACACCTCCGCCATCTTCCCCTTCGCCATCGGCGCCACCGTGGGGGTCATGGCAGCCTTGCTGGGGGTGGGCGGCGGCTTCATCATGGTGCCGGCCATGATTTATATCATCGGCATGCCCACCATCGCCGCCATCGGCACTGACCTGTTCCAGATCGTCCTCACTTCCGCCAACGTCACCTTGCAGCAGGCCATGTTCAACAAGACCGTGGATCTGCTGCTGGCCTTGATCCTCCTGGGCGGCTCCACCATCGGCGCCCAGTTCGGTGCCATCGCCGGCAGACGCCTCAAAGGGGAGCAGATTCGCATCTTGCTGGCCATCATCGTCCTGGTCCTGACCGTAAAAATGCTCCTGGATTTGGTTCTCACCCCCAGCGACCTGGTGAGCCTGGCCTCGGCCGGAGGGGGGCACTAAGATGAAACGGCTCATACTTTTCTTAGTGGTTCTCTTTCTGGCCGGCGGCAGCCCGGGGGCGGCCCTGGCCGTCACCCCCGGGGCCCAGGAGAAGGTGGTCACCTCGGCCTCCAAAAACCTCATCGAAATCGGCCTCTCCTACCAGGGGGATCGGATTTACTTTTTCGGCGTCAGCCCCGTCAAGGACTGCGACCTCATCATTCGGCTCACCGCGGAAAAGAGCGAGGAGATCAAACTCTCGGTCAAGGGTCGGGTGGGGCCTTTCTGGATGACGGTGAAGCAGTACCAAGTCAGCAACGCCCCCTTCATCTACAAGATCCACACCACCAAGCCGGTGGAGCAGATCGTCTCCCCGGAAACCGCCCAGGAACTGGGACTGGGGTATGGGTCAGTGAGGCGACAGATGAAGTTACACCTCATCCGGGGCGAGGCCGCGGCCGAGGATGCGGACCTGGTCTTCAAGGGGCTGGTAAAGATCAAGGAAGAGGCCAACCTCTATAACATCGTCGCCGATCCCCAACGCCTGGAGATTGCCGAAGGCCGGCTCTTCAAACACTATTTTCGCTTTCCCCCCGCAGCCACCGAGGGCCGCTACGTGGTGGAGTCCTTTGCCTTCCTGCACGGGCAACAGGTGGGGTACGGCAGGGACGTCATCCAGATCAAAAAGGTGGGCCTGGAGAGCTGGCTGACTTCGGTCTCCCAGAACCACCCGGTACTCTTCGGCCTCATGGCGGTGGTCATCGCCTTAGCCGCCGGCCTGCTGGTGGGCATGATCTTCAAGAAAGGAGGGCACCATTGATGGCCGAAGCAGGTGGCAAACCCATTGTCGTGGCGGTGGACGGCTCCGCCCCGGGTTGGGAGGCCATGGAAACGGCCCTCTGTCTGGCGCACCTCCTGAACCGGCCGGTGTACGTCCTGACGGTCATTCAGCGCCGCAAGGCCGGCTATTTCGCCTTCATCGACCGCCATCTGGAAGAGGAGCAGCACGCCTACGGGCAGAAAATCCTGGAGGAGGCCGGCCAACGGGGGCAAAAGGCCGGCGTGGAGGTGCGTCCCCAACTGCTGGAGGGGGAAAAGGACGTCTCCGAGGCTATCCTCTCTTTCCTGGAGGGGGCTGGACCGGTGAAGTTCCTGGTCCTGGGCAGCCACGGCCACGGCTTCGTCAGCCGGCACCTCATCGGCTCGGTCACCGAAAGGGTGATCCGGGAGGTGGCCTATCGGGGCCTGCAGGTGCCGGTGTTGGTGGTGCCAGCCTCCGAGGCGGCGGAGGCCCAGGCCAGGGGGTGAAGCGGGTTGCGGG
>Ga0326727_10028152_pt1 | contig 10245 bp, 9 predicted proteins | sample MB2enrmetagenome_FD_207643 | JGI IMG/M metagenome (GOLD analysis project Ga0326727, IMG submission 207643) | Lab enriched peat soil microbial communities from McLean, Ithaca, NY, United States - MB29MY | ecosystem: Environmental > Terrestrial > Soil > Wetlands > Peat | place: USA: New York...
GAGCGCCGCTATCCGCATGCGCACTTTCTCGGCGCCCTGTACGGCGAAGCGCTGGCGCGCGTCTACGCCAGCGCCGACGTTTTCGTCTTTCCCTCCAAAACCGACACCTTCGGCATCGTCATGATCGAAGCGCTGGCGAGCGGCCTGCCGGTCGCCGCCTTCCCCGTCTCCGGACCGCTCGACGTGATCGGCCAGAGCGGCGCCGGCGCGCTCAGCGACGATCTTCGCGCCGCGTGCCTCTCGGCGCTGGAGATCCCGCGCGAGCGAGCGCGCGAACATTCGCTGCGCTTCACCTGGAAAGAGAGCGCGCGGCAGTTTCTCCACCACATCGAGGCGTGCCGGGCCGCCAGGGGAGCTCTCGGTCAAACGGCTTGAGCGCGTCAGGCGACCGGCGGATCGGCGTTCGTCTCACATTCGCCACATCCCTGCCCCATCACCCGGCCCGACGCGCGCCGGACCCGCCGCCCGCCGCCATTCAAGGGAAACTCGACGCGATGGCCGCGGCCTTGCGCAGCGCGAGCGAATACTTGGTCGCCGTCGGCCGCTTCGCCGCGGTTGTCGCGTTCGGCCTCGCCCTGGCCGGCTGCGCGGCGACCGACATGGAAGGGGCGACCCATGACGTCGGCTCGCTCGGCGTCGGCTCGGCCGCAGTGGCCTCCAAGCCGCGCCCGGTGCAAATCTTCATTGCCTCGACGCGCAAAGGCGAGAAGGGCGCGGCGGCCCAGGTCGCCTCCGCCGCCGGCGTGCATTATGCGCTCGCCACCCTGACGATTCCGCCCGGCCATCGCACGGGCACAATCGAAAAGCCGATGTGGGGCGCCGCCAACGCCAGGGATCACATCGTCGTCGCCGGCGAACGCGAGCTCGACGCCGACGAGTTCCGCGCCGAACTCGATTCGCACGTTTCCGGCCGCATCGGCGTCAATCGCGACGTTTTGGTGTACGTGCACGGTTTCAACGTCGGCTTCGACGAGGCGCTCGATCGCGCCGCGCAGATCGTCGCCGACAGCCGCTTCGGCGGCGTCGCGGTGATGTTCACCTGGCCGACGAAACGCGAACTGTTCGGCTACGTCTCCGACAAGGACAGCGCGATGGCTTCGCGCGACGCGTTGCAGACTCTGTTGCAGGACATCAGCGCGACGCCGGGCCTCGGCAAAGTGCACGTGCTCGCTCATTCGATGGGCGGATGGCTGGCGATGGAGGCTTTGGGCCAGGCCTCGATCGCCGGCAATCGCGACCTCGGCGGGCACCTGGGCGAAGTGATGCTCGCCTCGCCCGACATCGACATGGACGTTTTCGCCGCGCAGATGGCGCACATCAGGCCGGCCAAGGTCACCGTCTTCGCCACGGCGAACGATCGCGCCCTGTCGCTGTCGAGCGCGATCGCCCAATCGCGCAAACGCGTCGGCTCGATCGACCCTTCCAAACCGGAAGATCGGCAGGCGCTGGAGGGCCTCGGCGCCAAGGTCTACGACCTCTCAGCCATTTCCGACGGCTTCATCGACCACGGCGCCTACGCGGACGCGCCCGACGTGCTGCACGCGATCGGCGCGCAATTGGCGACGCCGCGCGCTCAGGACGCCGGCGCGGTGTCGATCATCGACGCCCGCGGCTATGCGGATCCGACCGCCGCGACCGCTCAGCCGGCCGCGACGGCTCCAGCCGACCCGACGGCGCCGGCCGCCGCGCCGCCGGCCCCCGCGCCGGCGCCCAACTGACGTTGCGCGCAATCGCGGCGCCGTCGCGCCGCCTCGTTCACGCTGACCAGGGAGACTCGCCATGCCGAGCAAACTCGATCAATTGCGCGCCATGACCACCGTCGTCGCCGACACCGGCGACATGGACTCGATCCGCGCCTTCAAGCCGACCGATTCGACCACCAATCCCTCGCTCATCCTCAAGGCGGCGCAATTGCCGGCCTATGCGCGTCTGGTCGACGAGGCGGTCACGTGGGCGCGCCAACGCGGGGCGCCGGCCGAGGCGGCGACCGATCGCCTGGCGATCGACTTCGGCGTCGAACTGACCCGCATCGTTCCCGGCCGCGTCTCGACCGAAGTCGACGCCGATCTCTCCTTCGACGTCGCCGGCACGATCGCCAAGGCCAAAAAGCTGATCGCCGATTACCAGGCGCGCGGCGTCGGCCGCGAGCGCGTTCTCATCAAGATCGCCGCGACCTGGGAGGGCGCCCAGGCCGCCGCGGCGCTGCAGCGCGAGGGAATCGATTGCAATCTGACGCTGATGTTCTCGCTCGCCCAGGCGATCGCCTGCGCCGACGCCGGCGCCTTCCTCATCTCGCCGTTCGTCGGGCGCATCTTCGATTGGCACGTCAAGGCCGGCGGCGGACCTTATAGCGGCGAGACCGATCCGGGCGTCCAGTCGGTGCGTGCGATCTACGCCTATTACAAGACCTACGGCGTCGCGACGGTCATCATGGGGGCCTCGTTCCGCAACGCCGGCGAAATCGAAGCGCTGGCGGGCTGCGACCGGCTGACCATCTCGCCCGCGCTGCTCGACGAACTCGCGAAGGACCAGGGGCCGCTCGCGCGAAAACTGTCGCCCGACGCGCCGGGCCTCGCGCCCGCCCGCATCGCCCTGGACGAAAAGCGCTTCCGCTGGATGCTCAACGAGGACGCGATGGCGACGGAGAAGCTCGCCGAGGGCATTCGCGCGTTCGCGCACGATCTCGCGGGCTTACGCGAAATGATCGGACGCCGGCTGGCGTCGGCGGCGTGAGCCCCTTCTCCCGCGCTCGCGGGAGAAGGTGGCGCCCCGAAGGGGCGACGGATGAGGGGGCGCGTAGCGCGGCGGTTCTCCGCGCGATCGACCCGCGTTGCGTTCGCCAAACGCCGACGCTTCTCCCTCTTTCCCTCATGCGTCCCTTCGCCCGCCAACAGCGCGCTGACGCGGCGCAAGCCGAGGCGCTCGTTTGGCGCGCTGTCGGCAATTGACCGAGGCTGAACGAAAACTCCGGCGAAATCTGTGTTTGTTCGCTCCTTGGACTCGCAATGAATCTGGGACGTTCACTGAACAAAGCAGTTTTCACACAGCCTCGCCCGTTGCGGACCGTCGCGATGGGACAGAAATCAAAAGGTGTTTCAAAGAATCGGAGTCGCGATTATATTGGTCGTCACGAAAGTGCCCGACAGATCGCGCGACCCTCTCGCGCTAGCTTTGAAACTGGGCGTATGAGATGATTATCGAAGGCAAGCCATCAAAGCGATTTCGGGTGTTCCGGCTGGACGACAAAGGTGAGCCGTACGAATGTGTCTGCGAGTTCGACACGCTCGGGGAAGTGCGTTGGCCCACGCGCCAAGACCGCCGACACAAGATCAGCGTCGATCAAAAGTTCATGACGCGGACGGAGTTTAACAGCTGGGCTAAGAGCCAGAATAGGTAGTTGCTAAAGAGGCCCTGGTCATGATCGGATGGTTTCGTAATAAGGAAGCAACGGACGTACAGAATCGCGAGTTTATTGCTCTTGGCGCACGTTTTGGTTCGGATCTTGTCAGCTCTTTCGAGAAATTCATAGAGAGCAGGTTTGGCCGTGTACATGGTAACTATCTCAATGTCCTTCGAGGAAACTTCCAATCAGATATTCAGAGAACAGACGTACCCCCGCTGGAATCGGCTCGCGCAAATTACCAGTGTTTTTTGGAACAAGTGGCTGCGCTTCCGCCGCAAATGAACGCCGAGATTTCTCTTTACATGGACCGATGGCTTCAATCAGCTGATAAAATAGGAATACGCTCAAAGACTGAACAATTCTTTCAGCAGCAAGTTCTTGAGTTCTGTAGTAACTTGTCGATAGACGGGTTGAAGCTTTTTACCGACTATGCGATCCCGCTCAAGGACGCCAACGATGCGTGGCGGAAAGCGTATCCAGAGCTTGCGGAAAAGTGGCCGTCGGAAACATAAGAACGGATTTGGTAATCCGCGACCGTTCGGAATCCACCCGAAGCAGGAATTGAAACGGACCCAACATTTGCCGAATGAGCGGGTGATCGGTTCCACCGAATCGGCGGCGCCGCGGATTCGCGTCGCCTTGGCGAAGCGAGCGGCGTTCGATAGAGCCGTCGCGCTACGCGCGACCCCCCCTCATCCGTCGCGCTTTGCGCGGCGCCTTCTCCCGCGAGCGGGAGAAGGGATCACCCGCTACCCCACCCACGCATATCCGCCGTTGTCGAAAATCAGCGCCCGCCCCTGCCAGATGTCGGCGCTCGCCGCTTCGTCGGCGCCGAGGCCGGCGAGAATGAACAGCAGCGCGCGGGCGACGCCGCCGTGCGAGGCGACGAAGCAATCGCTTTTCCGCGCCATGATCCAGGGCCTGACGCGTTCGACCAGCATCGCGTAGCTTTCGCCGCGCGGCGGCGCGAAATTCCACTTGTCGGCCTCGCGCGCCCTCGCGCCGGCCGCGTCGCGCGCCTCGACCTCGGGCCAGGTCAGCCCTTCCCAGTCGCCGAACGTCAGCTCCTTCAGCGTCGACGACAGATGGTAGCGCTCGGGCGCGAGGCCGAGCGCGGCGCGCGCCAGCTCCATCGTCTGGCGCGCGCGCACCAACGGCGAAGCGTAGAAGGCGCCGAGCGCGTCGAGCCGCGCCAGTTCGTCGGCGAGTTCGCGGCGCAGCGCGCGGCCGACCGCGCTCGCCTGCTCGCGCCCCTTGCCGTCGAGCGGAATGTCGCGCTGGCCCTGGAGCCGGTTTTCCGCGTTGTAGGAGGTTTCGCCGTGGCGCACGAAGATGATGCGGTGGGGATAAGGCGCCACGACGACCGAACCTTGTTCGAGGAAACGACGGCTCCGCCGCCTCTCACGGAGCGCGCCGCGCGTCAAGCCGGCGCGGGCCGCAAGCCCCATTTTTCCGCCAGCGCCAAACACTCGGCGACCGGCGCGACCCCGGCGGTGGTCGAAACCGCGCGCATCGACGCGGCGGCGCAGGCGTGGGCGAGCCGCAGGCCCTCTTCGATTCTCCAGCCCTCATGCACGCCATAGAGCATGCCGGCGGCGAAGGCGTCGCCCGCGCCGTTGACGCCGGCGACGGCTTCTTTCGGCGCCGCCAGGGAACCCAGAGCGAAGCGTCCCCCGTCGCGCGTCGCCGCGATCGCTCCTTCCGGGAAATGCGCGACGACGAGGCGCATCGCGCCCTGCGACAGCGCCGCGTCGACGGCGCGCGCGATCGCTTTGGGGTTCGCGCCGCTCGCATCGCGCGTTGCGATATCGGCCACGGCGCCGATCTCGAAGTCGTTGACGACGAGCATATCGAGGTGCGGCAGACACGGCCGCGCCAGCGCCGCGATCCTTTCGCGCGAGATCGACATCAGCTCGAGATTGGTCGCGAGGCCCGATTGGCGCGCCGCGCGCAGCGTCGCGACCCAACCGTTGGCGTCGTCCCGCCAGGGCGCGTCCATGCGCGCGTGGGCGCCGGGAAGGCCGAGGTGCAGAAAGCGCGCGCGCAAACGGGAGAAATCGAAATGTTCGGGGCTCATCAACGCGCCGACGCCCGCGTGAAAGAAATGCGTGCGCCGGCCGGTGGAGCGCGCATTGAAAGCGTCGGTGAACATCGTGCCGCCGGCGGGAAGGCTAACAAGCCCCTGGCGTTCGACGCCGAACGCGTCGCATTGGGCGAGAAGAAAGCGTCCGTCGTCGTCGTCGCCGACGAGGCCCATCGTCTCGACGGGAAAAGCGGGGTCGAGCCGCTTGAGGTCGATCGCCATGTTGCAGCCGGAGCCGCCGCCTTGGCGATCCACGGCGAGGATTTCGTTGGTGCTGTCTTCCGCGGGCCATTCGGCGATCGACTTGTTATAGTCGACGCACCAGGTCCCCGCCGTCGCCACGCCCCGGCGATCGTCCATCGGCGAACCCTCAACCCTGTCGGAGAGCGGCTTCGGTGATCGTGTTGTCGGCGTCCAAATCGCGGATCGGCGTCACGCTCTCCCGCCGCAACGCGTCGTGATAGACCTCGACCGCCTCGCGCGGCGTGAGATCGCCGTCCGCGACCAGGCGCATCAGCCGGACGACGTTGAGCGGCGATTCGGCGAGGTAGATCTTGCGACCGACCAGCGCGACGCGGGCGCCGTATTTCTCGGCCTGACGGATCAGCTCGAAGCAATCGCGCGTCGTCCCGCCGCCGCCGCCGAGCACGCCGACGACGAGGCCCGGATCGAACGAAGCCAGTTCCTCCAGCGCCCGGGGGCCGTTGTAGACGATCTTGAGAAACAGCGGCCGCTCGGCCTCGAGGAGACCGGCGAGGCAGCGCACGATCGCGTCGTTGACGAAATGCGGCGTCAGTTCCGGCGCGACGCCGGCGACGTTGGGATTGAAGACTTCGAGAAAATAACGGAAATCGTTGGCGGCCGCGTCGGCGCGAAATTCGCGGAACGCGTCCAGCGAGGCGACGTCCCGTTCGATGTCGTTGGTGAAGGTGATGGAATAGAGTCCGAGATCGGTCAGCGCGATCTTAGCGCCTGGCTCGGGCGTCGCCCCGCCAAAGCGCACGCGCGACAGCGAAGCGGTGCGAAACGGGCGCGACGGACTGTTGGCGTAACTCGCGCCGCGCAGACCCCAGACGTCGGTCGCATCGTTGGCTCGGATCGCCGGCTTGACGCCCGTTCCCGCGAAAGCGCCGCGCGCGACGAGGCGCTCGAGATTGGACGCCGAGGTCAGCATGAGGTCGACGATGTCTTGGCGGATCACCGCCTCGATCGCCTCGATGAATTCGGCGCGGGTGAGAAAGCGCTTCGACGATCCGTCGCGTTCGCGCGCCGGGCCGACGCCATGCAGCCCCGGCCCCATGTCGGGGTCCGCGGCGTCGGCGATGACGAAATCGGAGCGTCGATAGGCGCCGGCGCGAATGCGCGCGAGTTTCTCATCCAATCGAAACATCGGTCTCTCCCGACGCCGCTCACCGGCGCCCGCCCTTATATCTATATCGCGGCGGGCGAACGAAGCAACGCGCGCCTCGTCGCGGGCGCGCCGATCGATATTCGGCTTTGCCCTTGGGAAGCGGTTCCGCTAGAGTCGCGGCCTTGCTGGCTCGGGGGCGCTGAAATGTCCAACGCGCAACGATTGCGCATTCTCGTCGTGGGGACCGGCGGCGCGCTCGGGCGCAGGCCTTCAGCCGCAGCATTGAGGGCCGGCGGATCGGCCAAGTCGACAAGGCGCGGTGAAGCATGACGCGTTCGCTGGCCGTCCTGTTGGCGCTGACCGCGCTCACGCTCGTCGTTTTCGCGCTGTGGCCGGGAATCGATCTGGCCGTCTCGCATGTCTTCTACGACCGGGGCGGCTTTATCGGTCGCGACGGGCTGGAACGTTTCGGCCGCGATTTCTTCCGCGTGACGCCGTTCGTCGTTCTCGCCGCTTTCGTCGCGCTTTACGCCCTTCGCCGCTATGGCGTCGCCGTTCCCTACGCGCCGAGCGGGCGCGGCTTGTTGTTCCTCGCCGTCACCATGGCGCTCGGGCCCGGCCTGATCGTCAACCTCGGCCTCAAGGATCACACGCATCGACCGCGTCCGGTTCACGTGGCGGAATTCGGCGGAAGCGATGAATTTCGTCCGTGGTATCGCTTCGACGGGGCCTGCCGGGTGAACTGTTCGCTCGTCTCCGGCGAGGCGGCCTCGGGCTTCTGGATGGTCGCTCCGGCGAGTCTCCTGCCGCCGCCGGCGCGCGGCCCCGCAATCGGCGTCGCGGTCGCGTTCGGCTTAGGCGCGAGCCTGCTGCGCATCGCGTTCGGCGGGCATTTTCTCTCCGACGCCCTGCTCGGCGGGCTGATCACGCTCCTCGTCCTCGCCTTCGCGCGTCGGGTCATCTGGCCGCGCGGCGCGCCTTGAAGGGTGTCCTGGTTCAGACCGATATGAGACTGGCGCTGCGGCCGGCGCCCGCATGCCATGGATGGCTTGGAGGCGATTATGCGCGAGAGGAATTCGAACTCAAGGACGACCGCAACGACGACCGCAATGCGGTCGCCGCCGGAGGCGGCGCGCTTCGCGCGTCCTTGACTTCGAATTCCTCTCGCGCTCCGCTCCGCCAAGCAAACCATGGAGAAATCCGCGTTCGTTTGCGCGTCTCCTATGTCTTGAGCCAGGACAAAGGGTTGCGCGCCGCCTGCGTCCGTCTATAAGGGCCGCGGATGCAGCGGGGGCGAATTCCCCATAGCGCCGCCCGCGCCGTCATGGCCGGGACGAGCCCGGCCACGACGCGGCGGGGGAGCGCTCGGAACTCGCTTCGGCCGCTCGTCGAGTCGTCCCCTCAATCCCCTTGCCCCTGGTCCCCCATCCCATGTCCAAGTCCAAGACCCTCGTGAAGCGCGTCGTGCTGGCCTATTCCGGCGGCCTCGACACCTCGATCATTCTCAAGTGGCTGCAAACCGCCTACGGCTGCGAGGTCGTCACTTTCACCGCCGATCTCGGCCAGGGCGACGAATTGGAGCCGGCGCGGCGCAAGGCGGAACTGCTCGGCGTCAAGCCCGAGCACATCTTCATCGAGGACCTGCGCGAGGAGTTCGTGCGCGACTACGTCTTCCCGATGTTTCGCGCCAACGCGCAATACGAGGGTCAGTATCTCCTGGGAACGTCGATCGCGCGCCCGCTGATCGCCAAACGCCTGGTCGAAATCGCGCGCCAGGTCGGCGCCGACGCGATCGCCCACGGCGCCACCGGCAAGGGCAACGACCAGGTGCGCTTCGAACTCTCGGCTTACGCGCTGGAGCCCGACATCAAGATCATCGCGCCCTGGCGCGAATGGGAGTTCCCTTCGCGCACCGCGTTGATCGCGTTCGCCGAGAAGCACCAGATTCCCATAGCCAAGGACAAGCGCGGCGAAGCGCCGTTCTCGACCGACGCCAATCTTCTGCACGTCTCCTCCGAAGGCAAGGTGCTCGAAGACCCGGCGCTGGAGACGCCGCCTTACGTCTATTCGCGCACCCTCGATCCGGAATCGGCGCCCGACACGCCGACGATCGTCGAGATCGCGTTCGAAAAGGGCGACCCGGTCGCCGTCGACGGCGAGCGCCTCTCCCCCGCCGCGTTGCTCGCCGCGCTCAACAAGCTCGGCCACGACAACGGCGTCGGCCGGCTCGACTTGGTCGAGAACCGCTTCGTCGGCATGAAGTCGCGCGGCATGTACGAGACGCCCGGCGGCACGATCCTGCTCGCCGCTCACCGCGCGATCGAGTCGATCACCCTCGACCGCGGCGCGGCCCATCTCAAGGACGAGCTGATGCCGAAATACGCCGAGCTGATCTACAACGGATTCTGGTTCGCCCCCGAGCGCGAGCTATTGCAGACGCTGATCGACAAGAGCCAGGAGATGGTCAGCGGTAGCGCGCGGCTGAAGCTCTACAAGGGCGGCGTCCACGTCGTCGGCCGCGACAGCCCGAATTCGCTCTACGACCAGGACCTTGTCACCTTCGAGGAAGGCGCCGTCGCCTACGATCAGCACGACGCGGCGGGCTTCATCAAGCTCAACGCGCTGCGCCTGCGCACGCTGGCCAAGCGCAAGCGCAGGGCCGAAGCCGAAGGACGGTAGAGCTCAGCGCGTCAGCGCTATCGAAGGTCGCGCGCCCCCTCCCCCTTCGCGGGGGAAGGTGGCCCTTGCGTCAGCGAGGGCCGGATGAGGGGGGTCGCGCGTAAGCGCGACCGCTTCGGCGAAAGTTCGTCTCTTTCCAAGCGTATGTTGAAGCTGCACGTCATCATTGCGGGCGCCCCGCATGTTGAACATGCAGAGCCATCGCGCTTACGCGCGATCCCCCTCATCCGGCCGGCTCCGCCGGCCACCTTCCCCCGCGAGGGGGGAAGGGGAAGCGCGCCATTTCAATTTCGTGGGCGTCAATGACGGCACTTGCTCGTCTGCGCGTCGAGCGCGATGCCGATGAGCGGCAGGAAGGTCGACGTCATCGCCTCCGCGCTGGTCAGTTCGCGGCATTGCGTGTTCCAAACGATCGCCGCGTTCAGCATCACGCTGACCGTTCCGACGAACACCGCGACGACCGGCCATGTCGTGGGCGCATGCGGCGTCGGGCAAGGAGCGCCGGCGTAAGCCGTATCGATCGCGTGATATCCCGCGACGCCACACAAAGACGCTTTGGCCGGGATAATCGACGGCGCCCAGAACGCCAGACTAGCGGCCGCAAGGACCGCGACGAGTTTGCGAATGCGCACGAATGCCCCCTCCACTTTGCGAGTTTTCGCCGATGATCCCCTCGGCGGCGTCCTTGTCGGCGAATCGCCATCGAGGATGACGCTCCGCCATTTCGGC
>Ga0326727_10028153_pt1 | contig 10245 bp, 7 predicted proteins | sample MB2enrmetagenome_FD_207643 | JGI IMG/M metagenome (GOLD analysis project Ga0326727, IMG submission 207643) | Lab enriched peat soil microbial communities from McLean, Ithaca, NY, United States - MB29MY | ecosystem: Environmental > Terrestrial > Soil > Wetlands > Peat | place: USA: New York...
AAGATGGAAGGAACACTTCCCCCGGATGGAGTGTCACAACACATACGGACTGAGCGAAACCATGGGACCCGGGACGATCCACAACCGGCTCGACGATGAAAGCAAGATAGGCGCTATCGGAAAACCTGGTCTCCTGTGGGATGCCCGGATCGTCAACAGCCGGGGTGAAGACGTGCCCCGGGGAGAGGTCGGCGAGATTATCGTCAAAGGCATGGGGGTCATGAAAGAATACTACAAGAACCCTGAGCTGACGGCGAGGACCATAGTGGACGGCTGGCTGCATACGGGCGATTTGGGGAGAATCGATAAAGACGGGTTTATCTTCCTCGTGGACAGGCAAAAGGACCTTGTCATCAGCGGCGGCGAAAATGTCTATCCCGTGGAGGTGGAAGAGGTGATCCAGAAGCACCCCAAGGTGCGCGACGTCGCGGTAATCGGCACGGCCCACGATAGGTTAGGAGAGGTGGTCACGGCAATAATCGACCCCATCGCTGAGGAAACCTTGACGCAGGAGGAAATGGCGCTTTTCTGCGAGCAGAACCTCCCGCGCTACAAACGGCCGCGCAGAATCATTTTCGGAAGCGTCCCCAGGAGCCCCACAGGGAAGATAGAGAAGCCCAAACTGAGGGAGAGATACAAACAGTGAAGCTCCCCGCGTCTTCCGGTGGCGGCCACAAGGAGCAACAAAACTGCGGTCGATCCACAGGGTATGGACCACAGCGTCCGGGGCACGCTCCCCTGGGCGGCGCCATCTCTTTCTACAGTACTTATTGAAGCCCCTTGCGGGATATTTCTCCTCTAGGGATTAAGACCGCTGCGAGTGCCTGTCAATCTGGCGATCGTTTACCCTGGTTCGTCCCATAGAGCCGTTCTCCCTTGCGGTAACTAATGCCGAGTATCTTTGACGGTTTGGGACAGTCGTACGCGCCACGGGGCCCTCGGGCGAGAGTGAGCGGATTTACCGTTCTTCGAGCGGCTGCATGGGGCTCCTTCGGGCCTTGAAACGGCGAAGGAGCGGGTCTTATAGTTACCACATGGAGATGTCTGTCGAGGAGGGATCATGCTCTGTCATCGCGAGAAAGGGTCTATGAAAGAGTATCTGTTGCACCTCCGACCGAGCAGCAGGGGTTTACTCGTCTCTATTCTGCTGATCGGACTTACCGGCCTTCTCGGACGGGGCTATTATCTGCCGTCTCTTCCCGGTTGCGTGAAGGATGCCTTCGCAGAGGACCTCCCCGACTTCGCGCTGATGAGGGAAGCGTGGGATACCATGCGACGCGTTTATGTGGATCGTTCCGCGGTAAATCCCCATGCCCTCACCTATGGGGCCATAGGCGGGATGGTGGACGCCCTTGGTGATACAGGTCACAGTACCTTCCTCAGCCCTGAAATGATCGAGGCACAGAAAGAGTTCGCGCAGGGAAGGTTCGAGGGGATTGGCGCAGAGGTCCAGATGAAGGGGAAAAACCTCATAATTGTCACCCCCCTGGACGGCTCCCCCGCCCAGCGGGCAGGGCTGCGGGCCGGGGACGTCATCCTCAAAGTCGATGGTCAGAGCATCCTCGGTGTGCCCTTGGTCCAGGCGGTCAAGAGAATTATGGGGCATGCCGGCACGAAGGTCGCCCTCACCGTCCTCAGCCCCTCGACCGGAGCCACCCGGGATGTGACTATCGTACGGGCCTCCGTCACCGTGCACAATGTAACCTGGCACGGGCTGCCGGGCACTGCCGTGGCCCTCGTCCGCATTGCCAGGTTCAGCGACGGGGTCACCAGAGACCTCAGGAAGATTCTGGAAGGCATCACGAGGCAGGGGTGGCAGGGGGTAATTCTGGATCTCCGGAACGATCCGGGCGGGATCCTGGACGAGGCGGTTGGTGTGGCAAGCCAGTTTCTGAAAAACGGTAACGTGTTGCTCGAAAAGGACGCCCGGGGGGGCGTCAAACCTGTAAGGGTGAAAACGGGCGGTCTGCTGCCCTCGCTTCCGATGGCGGTACTCGTGAACCTCGGCTCGGCCAGTGCCGCCGAAATCGTGGCAGGGGCGCTCCAAGACACCCGGAGGGCCACGCTGGTGGGTGAAACGACCTTCGGTACCGGGACCGTCCTCGAACAGTTCGGCCTCTCTGACGGGTCGGCATTGCTCCTGGCCGTCCAGGAATGGCTCACACCTGACGGCCACACAATTTGGCACAAGGGGATCACCCCTGACGTGACGACCCCACTACCGCCGGAGGCTACCCTTCTGTTACCGGAGACAGTCCGGGGACTAACACGGGAAAAGTTAATGAAAAGCGGGGATAGTCAGCTGCTGCGGGCCCTGGGCGTCGTCGACAAAGCAATTCATGAACGCCGATGATCCGGAAGGATGACGAAAGTGACCGAGGAATGACCCGTCGACTATCGAAGAAGACGGTGGCTCCGATACGTCGGGAACGATTATTTCTTGCAGGCGCCGATTGAATCCGGAGCACATGCCCGCCCGTCTATCCAGGTGGCACCGGTAAGGTTGGCACCGGTCAAGTCAGCTCCCTTAAGGGTGGCGTCGAGCAGCTTGGCCCCTTGGAGATCGGCGTTTTGGAGATTTGCCTCCTGGAGATTCGCCCCTCGCAGATCAGCACCGGACAGGTTCGCTTTCGACAGATCAGCACGGAACAGGCCTGTGGGAAACAGATTTGCGCCGGACAAGTCGGCGCCGGACAAGTTTGCTTTGCTGAGATCGGCGCCTGACAGGTTCGAACGGTAAAGCTTGGCACCGGAGAGGTCAGCGCCCGAAAGATCGGCGCCTGACAGATTGGCCTGGGGTAAAAGGCACGCGCTCATCCTAGCTCCGGACAGCTTGGCGCCGGAGAGGTTCGCGCCGGAGAGGTTGGCCTGGGAGAAGTAACATGCGTTGAGCGAGGCATCTTGCAAGTTGCCGCCGGAGAGGTCGACGCCGGAGAGGTCGCACCCCTCGCATTGCTTCGTTGCGACTACTGTATCCAGGTCTTTCTGACTAAACCCGTACGATATGCCCGAGACGAGCAGCGCCCCCACAGGAGCAAGACCTGGAACGCTGATCGCGGTGCTTCTTCTCATGGGTCCACCTCGCTCGAAAGATCTGTTGCGCGAACAGTTAAACTGTCACTCCGTGGTTCGTTCCCCTGCTCATGGTTTGTCCATAATAGACTGTAACCACCTCTCCTCCCGCTGTCAAGGCGGGCGACGGATCCTTTCTCAACTTCAGGGAGTTGTCGCCTTATGCTATTTTCCGTTGGCCGATTCGCCAGTCCAGAGGTAATCATGCTCCGCCTGCGCCCTGTGACAATCGATACACGGCTGAATCTTACCTGATCTTACCACGCTCCCGGTGGGTGTCGCCTCCAGCCAATACCAATCGCCGGCCTCCGGATTATATCCTGCTACCTTGTACATGGTCGTGATCCCTGCCAACGATTGATCAGCGTTGTAATTCTCCGTCACGATGATGGAGCCGTCAGCCATACCCTTCTTCTCCGTGAGTGACCGGAGCCCGACGCGATTCACGTAAGTCGTGAGCAGTGCGCCATGGCCGTGGTGGGGCGATGGCGCCTTGTACAGTTTTCCTTTCCCCGGCCACGTCCGCCATTTCGTGTATGGACTCGCAACCGTAATATACTGGATGAAGTCCTCCGCTTTCATCTCGCCACGGGTCAAATGGGTAAGCGACAGTCGCGGGACGACAATCAGGCCCGCAGCTAACGAGGCCAGCAACACCTTTCTCGTCGCAGACCTCCTGCAGAGTCGACGTTCCGTTCCCCTTCTCATCATAAGACCTTTTGGCAGGCAGTGCAGAAAGTCACCTCGGCCCTTCTCGAATCTCCCCTTTCGCTTTGAAGTGGAACCGTCTCCCCTTTATATTTGTAAAATTATGCTTTTTGTCACTCCTGTTGTCACCCCTGGTTGTCACCCTTCCTTGTCACCCCTGGTTGTCACTTTGACAAGGGTTAGGCAAGCACGATATTGTCTGTCATCATGTGCCGAATACGGCCCGAACCGGGCGACGGCGGCATGGAAGAAAAAGGCCGGTAGGGAGGTCTTTACCAGGTGCGGCGGAGAAAGAGACACGGGCAGAGGTCGATGGTTCGGGGAATCCGAAAAGCACGTGAGGGGTGCGATAAATGAACAGACCGAAAGCACGAACAGCAGGGAGGCACTGCTTTTTCCTCTGCCTCGCAATACTGGCATGGGCGCTCCATCCGGTAGTCGCCCAGTCCGTGGGGCAGAAGCAGCCGGCCATACAACAGGTGTGCGGGCGGGACCTGGAGCTTGTCTGGGGTAAGGCCATTGCCGGCAAGGAGGACAAGAATCGGGTCCACTTCCGTGTCCATCCCTCAGGGAAGAACTACTGGGTGGAGGTTGAGTGGTTGCCTAGGCAACTGGGGTCGTCGGACGAGCCCCTCTACACCAGGAACATGTTGATCGATTCAAATGGCGACAAGATATGGGAAAGGGACAGGGGGTATCTCGACATTCCCTATATTCTTGCCGGCAGCCGTGAGGTTATGGTGGGCAGGAAACTCTATAAGTACCACGACAGGTATCTCACCTCCTTCGGCAAAGGGCTCAGATACCACGTCTGGCTGGATGAGGAGGGGGACATACTGAGCGTGCACGGGCAGAGAGTTGATGACCTGGTCTGGCTTCCTGGGAACGAGCCGGAAGCGGGAAACGGCGTCGTGTACAACGTCGAACCGTGGTGCTCGGAGGAGGGGTTTTGCGCTGTGGACAGGCTCACGGTGACTGAGAAAGGCATAGACCCGAAGGGATGGGAGACCATGGTCCGCTGGCCCTATCCGGCCGGAAGCGAGAAAGGAACCGTCTATAGCGGGCTAAGGGCGAGTTCCTCCCATCTTCTCGTTTACAAGACGGAACCAAAGGCGGCAGAGACCGAATGGAGGCTGATCACCTTTTCTCCATCCGGGGACGGCCGGATAATCTCCGAGACGAAATTTCTCCTGCCGGCCGATTCCAGCTCCGCCTTCATCAAGAACAAGCAGGGGGGCTTCGTCTTTTTCAATTTTCAGGACGGGGGCCCCTACACTTTCATGCGCCTCGACGAGGCGGGTCGCCTCATAGAGAAGAAGAGCTACCGCCTGTCGGAGACCTTCGACACGTTTATTCAATTGATCAGGCAGTTTAAGGACGGCTGGATAATCGAAGGTGCAACAAGGCTGCTCCGGATCTCCTCCGACGGGAGTCCCCGGTGGCTCCGCCGACTGCCCGGCGATACCCTCGATGTTTTCGTGGGGAACGGCGAAGATACCCTGTTTTTTCAACTAGGATACAAGCTCTATATGTGCCGGGAGAACAAGGCCCTGAAAAAATAACCCGGAACAAAGGAGGGAATGAGCATGCCAGGGACACCGAAAGAACAGCCTATACCACAATGGTTGCAGAATGCGATCGACAGGTACGGCAACGGGAGGTACTGCCACCCGGCCATGGCGGGCACGGACGAATGCAAAGGCAAGATACCCATTGACTGCAGCAACCTCGGTAAGAAAATTCACGATGAGGCCGGCTTCGCTATCCCCTACATGCCGACTGCCGTCCTGCACTCGCCGGAGGTCTTCAGGAAATATCACGTGACGGAGGCGCAAGAGAATGGCAAATATTTGAAAGGCCTGGACGTAAAGCCAGGCGACACGATTCTCTTCAAGGGCCACGAGGGGAAGGTGGTCTCCTACAATCCCGACGGTAGAGGAAAATTCTTCGGATCCCAGACCCACACGGGGCCGAAGGTAACGAGGTTCGGTCCGGGGGCATACGAAGCGTTTCAAAAGCCGGAGAGGTTCCTGCGGCCGAATGACTCCGCCGACCCCCACGGCATCCTTCGAAGAAACGACTTTGTGACCCCGCATTACCGGGAAGAATAACAGTCGCCTTGATTGCGAAAACCGCGGAGGTGCCTTAAGCGCCCGTCTTTATAAGGAGCGCTGCTACCCTCGGTGATGACCCTACCGGTCATCACCGGCCGATGGCTAGGGTACCAGGAGCTGACGACGAGGGGTGACAACCAGCCTGATTTGAAGAATTTTTTGGGACCCCTCTTCCTCGTCTAGCGCTCAGGCGGGAAAGATGAGGGAAAAGAAGGGCGCCCACCCTACCGAGCGTCCCCATACCTGCACCGTGTCCACAATTAGCTCACTTTGAACGAACGTCCCCTCTGCCGCCGTACATCTCATCACGTGCGCGGGAGGAAGACCTCCGGGTGGCCATGGCCAGCCAGAGCAGCACGGGGAGCAGATATTGCCCGATGTCGCAGAAAAATAGGTCCGGTTGCAAGAGGGAGGTAAAACCGAAGGCCGACATAAGGGTGATGTTGGTCCGGTGAAAGAGATGGAGGAGGAAGAAGAGGGAGAGCCCCGCGGCGAGTGCCGTGCCTTTTCTTGCCCATGGGACCCGGGTCGCGAGGATGAGCGAAGTGAAGGTGACGATGCTGAAGGTCTCGTAATAGACGGCCGTCTCCTGCGGGACAAACAGCCGGTAGCCGAAAAGGGAGAAGCCGACTATCATGAGCCGGTCGATGAGCCAGATGTACCAATGGTGGACCTCCATCCAAAAGAAGAACATGCAGCCGGAGATCAGGGCGAAACGGGCCAGTAAACTTAGGACCCTGCTCCCCGGACCGCCACCGGGGTCCGGGTTCACCCATTTCAACCACAGGATGCAGGCCAGGATGACAAGGAACATGGTAAACACCTGTCCCACATAGACGTGAACGAGCCCGAAGAGTCCCGGGCTGTACCGGCTCACCACGTAAATCGCCGTAAGCCGGACTATGTTGCCCAGATACAATGCGGGAATCCCCATGGCAAGCCCTGCTGCCTTCTTGCGGACATCGCCGGGATACAAAGATACGAAGCAGGTGAAGAGGCCCACCATGAAAAGGGCGGTGCACTCGAGAACGATCTGGAGGGGTGGGTGTCCTCCGGAGACGATGTTATCGATCGTCAGGGCAGGGATGCCCAAGGCATCGAGGACCTGGGCCAGAGTCCGGGCGGTGTGGTCGCACAGAGGCTTTGCAAAAGAAGGCGGCAGCGCACAGACGAGCGCGTGGAACCCAAGGCAGGATAGACCGAAGGCCGCTGCAAAGCGAAAACGGCTGGACCGCATCAAGCCCGATGCGGTGACTCGGCCAGGAGGGGGGCATGGTACTCCCGTTCGCTTTTGAGCTCCATGGGGTTTTGATGGATCTTTGACCGTCAGAGATTTCTTCCTTTTCGTTTCATGGCGAGCCAGAGCATCCCACAGGCTGCTGCGATGAAGCCCCACGAACCCATGGCAGGGACGGCCGCAGCTATGGGAGCAAAGGTCGCATCGATTGTATGGTTCGCCGTGACATCCGTGATCGTATAGATAAACGTACCCGATGGGCCCTGGGTCGGGCTCGCCGCTGCCCCGTTGTCAGTGAGCCCGCTCAAGGTGTAGCCGCTGCCCGGGGTGATGGTGAAGGTGACAGAGCCGCCGTAGGAGACGGATCCGCTCGAATCGGTAATGCTGCCGTTGCCGCTTCCCACGGCGGTGATAGTGTAAGTGTCGATGGCGAAGGTTGCGACGACCGTGTGGGGTCCGGTGACATCTGCGATGGTGTAGGTGTCTCCGACGACGCTCGAGGTAACATTGGCTCCGTTGTCGGTCAATGTCGCCAGGTAATAACCCGTGCCCGGAACGATCGTCAATGCGGCAGCACTGCCCGATTGGATTTGGGCGCTCGTCGGTGTGATGGCACCGCTGCCGGCGCTGACCGATGACGTCACCGTGTAGGTCTGGAGTATGGTAAGGGTTATTGTTGCGGTATGCGTTACGCCGCTGCCCGTGCCGGTGACGGTGACGGGCGACGTGCCGGCGGGGGATGATGAGGCCGCCGTGATTGTCATCGTCGAACTTCCGGAACCCGGCGCCACGATCGTGGCCGGACTGAACGTCGCGGTGACCCCGGTGGGAAGGCCGGAGGCGGACAGGGTAAGGGCGCTATTGAAGTCGCCCAGGACATTCGTCTGTATGGTAGACGTGCCTACCGACCCCTGGTCGATGGAGAATGCGTTGGGCGAGGCCGTGATGGTGAAGTCCGGAGTCCAGTTGGTCACGAGCGCGTACGCGTCGACCGAGCCGAGGCCCGTGGTGCAGCTATAGCCTGTTCCGGCCGAGTAGCCGGTGACACCGGGGACGCTGTTGTTTCCTGACGTGATGTCGTGGAATACTGCGGCGCCGCCTGAGCCGTACTGCGCGTTGCCGAGCTGGTAGAAACGGGTGTTCGCGTTCCCTTGCGGCTCGCCCGTCTGCTGGACGACAAGGGCCATAAGGCCCGCCATCGAGGGCGAGGACGCGGACGTGCCGTACACATAATAGAGCTCCCCCTGCGACTCCACGAGGTAAGCGTCGTGGCCCGCAGAGCTTAAGGCAACGTCAGGGACAGAGCGGCTGTTATTCGAGGGGACCCCCGGCGCCACCTGCCAGGAGGGCTTCGTGTACTCTACGGAGAGGCCGCCCCCCGTCGCGTAGAGATCGGAGCCGCCGTTCGCGCCGCTCTCATTCCAGACCACCTCGGGGATATAGCTCAAGGCGGAGGTGTACCCGCTCCCGTTCGTGCCGTTCCAGTAAGTGCCGGAGCCCTCGTCGAACTCCGTCCCTCCCACCGCCACGTTGTACGGGGTGGAGGCGAGCCCGTTCACCGCGAGACCGTCCACGGCCGTCGACTCGGTGTCCGCGTCGCACCCCGCGGCGCCCGAGTCGCCCGATGAGACGAAGGCGGTGATGTGCTCGGCCACGGCCTGTGAATACAGGTTGCTCCAGAACTGATTCCCCGACGTGCCCAGGTCAGCCTCGCACGCACCGAAGCTCGTGCTCATCACTGGCGCGACATTGTTGTCCACGATGTACTGGGCCGACAAGTCGACCCCATCCGTGGTACGGGTCGACCTCGACGTGACGAAGTAGATGGTGGCGTTCATCGCCACCGCTCCCGACCACTCCACGTCGAGGTCCGCCTCGATGTCTTCATCTCCTCCGAGGTCACCGGGGTCACGGCCATTCACGATCACTGTAGGGGGATTGGCAGGCAGCCCCATCATGGTGCGGAAAGTCGCCCACTCCGTGCCGGGTGGGTGGGTGCGGCCGACGATGGCAATGCTCTGGCCGGTGCCGTTGATGCCTGCGCTGTAAAGGGGGTTCAGGTCGTAGATGATGGCAAAATCGCCCGGAGACAGGAAATGGCTGGATCCGGAGGTATCCTCAGGCTGGTCTGCCAGGCGGACCGCACGATGCATTGGCTTGAGAGGAAAGTCGTTGAGGGAGGCGATCCCCGCCACCACGTCGGCGAGCCCTCGAGGGATCGACGGGTCCTCGGCGTTCGCATAGTGAAGCTCACCCTTGACCATATACGTGTGAATAGTCGTGTGAAAAGCGGCCTCTACGTCCGCCAGGGTGCCGGAGAAATTGATCCACGATTTGCCTTTCCCAACAGCCTCGACGGCGAAGCCGTGTGACGCAAGCCAGGCTGTTATGGCACCGATATCCTCGGAGGACAGGCCGAAGCGATCACCGAATTGCTCCGGAGTGAGCCACCGGTGGAAGTCGGAGGATAAGGGATCCTGGAGTCTTGCGAGGAACCGGTCAAGCTCGGCCTGTTTGTCGGCGCTTCGCAGCAAAACCAAGATCATCCGCTCCATGGGCAAAGACGATGGCGCTCTCCCGGTGTCGAATTCCGGGCGGGCAAGGGGATGGACGTTTCCCGGCAGGAGGATGGTGTCGCTGTCGTCGATGACACGGCCCGCAGCCCAGGCTTGCGGCGTACCGAAGATACCCGCAACGACCAGGGCGATGACGAGAAAGCGCATGCTTTTTACGATGTCGTTAAGAATGCGCATATGACGCTCCCCGTGTCTCAAGGCTCGACCGGCTAGGGCAATACTTCCCTGAATCGCACGCGCCCCTTCCGGGTTGAATTTTCCGACCCTTAGCCATGACATATATCACATTGGTTTTGTGGTATTATGAAAGATGCGTTAAGACTTCGTGAAGAAACCGTTGAGCCTGTTTTTTCGGCTTTTTCTTGCCGCCTTCACGAAGAGATAACCGCCCTTTGACGATTCTTTCACTTCTGATTCCTGAGAAGTAAGTGCCGTTTCTGAAACGATCAAATCGTCACCACAGTGAAGATCTGTCCCTTGAACAAGGTGACCTCAATCAGGCCGGACGGGAACAGCTTCAGGCGAGCGCAAAAAGAAC
>Ga0326727_10028154_pt1 | contig 10243 bp, 7 predicted proteins | sample MB2enrmetagenome_FD_207643 | JGI IMG/M metagenome (GOLD analysis project Ga0326727, IMG submission 207643) | Lab enriched peat soil microbial communities from McLean, Ithaca, NY, United States - MB29MY | ecosystem: Environmental > Terrestrial > Soil > Wetlands > Peat | place: USA: New York...
GTGTCCGCTGCGGAAAATGCAAACCCAATTGCTGCGTCTACCATCCCGCGCGCGGCATGTTCTTTCACCCGCGCAACAAGAATCTGGCCATCGGCTCTTTGATCGAGGCGCTGCTTTACGATGCGCAGCGAGAGCTCTCCACCAGCTTTGAACTGTTGCCGTGGCTGGAAGAAGTGGCCGACCATTGCACCATCTGCCACAAGTGCCTGCCCGTTTGTCCTGTCGATATCGACACCGGCGAGGTCTCGGTTCTGGAGCGCGAGATCCTTTCTGGCTGGGGTTACAAACACACACACCTGGCAACCCGGCTCACCTTGCGCTACCTGGACAGCCACTCACCGGTCTTCAATCGCCTCTTCCGCACCGCCGTTGTTCAGCTTGGCGGCATGGCGCAGCGCCTGGCCAGCAAGCTGGTTGCTCCCTTCCAGCCTTCCAACGGGCCCTCGCGGTTTTATCCGCTGCAAATGCTGCGTTCATCGCTTGCTCCTGTCCCCGGCCAGACGTTGCGTGACGTGCTGCCCCACTGCGAGCCGGATCAAGCCCTGGTCTTCGAGCCCACGCCGGCGGCGAACGTCGCCCCCCAGGAAGTGAAGACGGTCTTTTATTTCCCAGGGTGTGGCTCCGAACGCCTTTTCTCCGACGTCTCCATGGCAACAATTCACATGTTATTGGAGTTGAATACACGCGTGGTGCTGCCGCCGCCATTTCTCTGCTGCGGCTTTCCCGCGCATGTGAATGCCAAAACCGCCCAGCACTCGCGCACCGTTCTGCGCGATTCGATGCTGTTCGCCCAGATTCGCGAGATGTTCGCCTATCTTGATTTCGACGCCTGTGTCGTCACTTGCGGAACCTGCCGGGAAGGCCTGGTGGGAATGGACACACCGAAACTCTTCAAGCGGATTGTGGATGCGGGGGCCTACATGCTGGAGCGCGGGCTCAAGCTCCAGGGCGAAGGCAACTACTTGTACCATGCGCCCTGCCACGATTCGCTCGGTGGCAAGGCCATCGGCGTCCTCAAGAAGATCGGCAGTTTCGGCGCCATCACCCCGGTGGCGCACTGCTGCTCCGAGGCCGGAACCCTCTCGCTCTCGCGTCCCGACATTACCGATTCCATGTTGCACCGCAAGCGCGAGGAGTTTGCCAAAGTCCTGAACGGCGCGCCGGCCACGGTGCTCACCAACTGCCCGTCCTGTCTGCAAGGCCTTGGTCGCAACCGGGATATGGGCGTCAGGCCTTTGCACATCGCCGTCGCACTGGCCGAAAAATACTCTGGCCCGGAGTGGAAGAAGGAGTTCCTGGCTCAGGCCAGCCGCGCCAGCACCGTCAGCTTTTAAGAGCGGTTCCAGGTGATTATGTTTATGCCCCAGAGGGTTGAGAGGCCTTCGATCTTCTGGCGCATCTGATTCTCCGCAAAGCCAATCAGGCTCTGGTCGATTTGCTCGGCTATATTGCAAAGCTGAAAAAGGCAACGCCGGCCAAGATCGCGCTTGCCTGGCTGCTGAAAATAGCCGGGCCCAACCGGTTCAGTCTGCACCCCCATTGGGAAGTTGAGCGCGGGACGAAAAAAGGCTATTTGGGCGCAAAAAAAAGGCGGCACGAACGGTGAACTGTTCGTGCCGGGAGGCCAGTGACGCAAACCACTTCCAGCCTTGACTGACGATATGCGCTACCGCCGTCTCAACTGGAATATATACACCTTAGCATAGATTCAGAAGAAAGCAAATACAATAATCGAAATTTTTTAAATTTAATCAGCCAGCAATCGCCAAAATCGGCTCAGAGCCTGAACAAAGCGGCAACATGGAAGATTCAAGGAGAGAATCGGCCATATTCCAAAGCCATACAGGCCTGAGTAAGCTGCTAATAATAATAGACTTGCATGAGATTCCAGCGTCCTCTTCCTCATTTGTTCGGCGGGCTCAAGGCGAAAGCGAGGCCGCCACTCAGGCGCTTGCTAGAGGGGAAGCGGCCCTCTGACGACCTGGAAGTCCGTCGCAAAACCTGACAATAAAGGCGCAAAGCCAGTATGAACACTCCAAAATCCAGATTTACGGATTTTAAGAACACACGTCAGCCGGGAAGCTGGACGCGGAAGCGGCAGAACAGCCTCAGACGACGTCAGGCCAGAGCAGTTCTCCAATTCATATGCCCTTGCCAACGCTGTGCAAAATGGCTTTTCCTTAAGGGAAAAGCCACTTGAGTGCGCGGTTTCAGCGTACAGAAGTTGGAGAACTGCTTTAGCCGGTCAACGGCTGCCGCGTGGGCGAAATCCTTCGCGTGAATGGCGGATCGCGAGTAGGCCGCGAGCCCTACGGCTTTTGCTGGCGGGCGCGCCGGGCCGCGGCCCAGCCTTCTTTGACGATCTGGCGGGCACGGCCCACGGCCAGTGCGTCGGCGGGCACGTTCTGGGTGATGCAGGAGCTGGCGCCGATGTAGGCCCCATCCCCGACCTCGACCGGTGCCACCAGCGTGGAGTCGCTGCCCACGAAGGCGTCCTTACCAATGCGCGTCGTGAACTTGTGAACGCCGTCGTAGTTGCAGGTGATGGTCCCGGCGCCGATGTTGGTTCTCTCGCCCACCTCGGCATCGCCCAGGTAGGTGAGGTGGTTGGCCTTGGCACCTTTGCCGAGTTTCGTTTTCTTGGTCTCGACAAAGTTGCCCACGTGGGCCTCTTCGCCGATCTCGCTGCCCGGACGCAGGTGCGCGAAAGGGCCAATTTTGGCGCCGTCAGCGACCGTGCTTTCGGTCAGCACCGAGCTTTGCTGCACCAGCACATTGTCGCCCAGAATGCAGTCTTCGATCACCGAGTAGGAGCGGATCAGGCAGTTGGCGCCGATTTTGGTGCGGCCCCGCAATTGTACAAACGGCTCGATCACCGTGTCGGCCTCGACCTCGACCCCAGCGTCGATAACGCAAGTGTCGGGCCGGAAGATGGTCACGCCCTCGGCCATCAGCCGGCTGGCTGTCCTCGCGCGCAGCGTCGCGTCCAGGGCCACCAGTTCGGCGATGGTGTTGGCGCCCAGAACCTCTGCGGAATCAGCGGCCTGAACAGCCACCACGCGCTCGCCGGCCGCGCGCAGCAGGCCGGCCATGTCGGTGAGGATCACCTCCCGGTTGGCGTTGTTGGCGTCGAGGCGGTCAAGATGAGCCAATAGGGGGGCGGTGCGGAAGGCGTAGATCCCGGAGTTGATCTCGCGCAGCGAGTGCTGAGCGGCAGTGAGAGCCTTCTGCTCGACGATGGCCTCAACCTCGGCGGAACCGGGAGATTTGCGCAGGATGCGCCCGTAGCCGGTGGGATCATCGGGCGTGGCCGTCAGGATGGTCATCGCCGCCTCTTCGGCCTGATGAAAGCACCAAAGCCCCTCGATGGTCTTGGGCCGAATCAGCGGCACGTCGCCGGAGAGCACCAGAATATTCTCGTAGCCGGCGATGGCCTGGCGCGCGCACTGAATGGCGTGGCCAGTGCCGCGCTGTTCGGCTTGCTCGACGAAGCGCACGCCCGAGGCGGCGACTGCAGCCTTCACCCGCTCCGCCTGGTGGCCGACTACGACGAAAATCCCGCCCGGCGCCACGATGTGGCTGGCGGCGGCGATGACGTGGGCCAGCAGCGGCTTGCCGCCGATCTCGTGCAGCACCTTAGGCCGTTGCGACTTGAGCCGGGTTCCCTTGCCCGCCCCCATGATAACCACCGCCAGCTTCATATTCGATTCCACTTCACGACTCCTCAAGGAATGGACTTTCGGCAAGAATAAAACAGGTTTCCACCCGATTTTCAGCTTTTGGAGAGCGAAAAGCCACCCGCGCCACTCTCCAAGCTATTGCTCTTGACCGGGCAGGGTCAAACCGACGGCGCGGGAGCGGCCAGAAAAAGCGCCGGGGTGGATGCGATTGCGCATTCGGCCCGGCAATCAGGGGGTCTAGTCAGCATTTTCTGGGCGGATGTAGCAGCCCTTGGTTAAAGTAGCTGAATTCCAGATGAGGCGATATGCAGTTTGACGAAGCGGTCGGTGCCGGAAAGGGCGAACGAAAGCAGATGCCAGAAAGCACGGATGGCCGCCCAAACTTCACGGCGTAGAACTTTGCGCTTGCTCCTTCGATGAAGGAATCGAAGCGTTCTGCGTCCAGCCGTTCACTCTGCTTCTCGTAAAACGGATGCCCTGGCACCGACGCTAATTCTGTATGCGCAATCCACAAAGGTTCCTGCTTTTGCTGATCTTTCCGCCTGACCATCGCCTACGCCAGTCAGCCGCTTCACTTTATACTTAAGACGCCATGAGTACATTTCTACCCGTTGACGAACAGATGGACCTGCTGGAGAAGGGCGCTGCGGAGATTATCCGCGCCAGCGACCTGCGCGAGCGCCTGGAAGAGAGCCGCAAAACCGGACGGCCTTTGCGTGTGAAGGCCGGTTTCGACCCTACCGCCCCCGACCTGCACCTCGGTCATACAGTCTTGATGCGCAAGCTGCGGCACTTTCAGCAGCTGGGGCATACGGTCATTTTCCTGGTGGGCGACTTTACTGCCTTGATCGGCGATCCGACGGGGAAGAATGTGACCCGCAAGCCGCTGACGCGGGAGCAGATCGACGAGAATGCCAAGACTTATACGGATCAGGCCTTCAAGATTCTCGACCGAAATGTCACCGAAGTGCGCTACAACTCCGAGTGGCTGGAGAAGCTCAGTTTCGAGGGCACGATCCGGCTCACATCGCACTTCACCGTCTCGCAAATGCTAGAGCGGGACGAGTTCCACAAGCGTTACAATGCCGAGCAGCCTATCGGCGTGCATGAATTCCTTTACCCGGTGATGCAGGGCTACGACTCGGTGGCCCTCGAAGCTGACGTGGAGCTGGGCGGGACCGATCAGAAGTTCAACCTGCTCTGCGGGCGCGAGTTGCAGCGCCACTACCGACAAAGGCCGCAGGTCGTGCTGATGACGCCGATTCTGGAGGGTTTAGACGGCGTGCAGAAAATGTCCAAGTCGCTCGGCAATGCGATTGGGATTAACGAGCCGCCGGCCGAGATGTACGGCAAGCTGATGAGCATTTCCGACGAGCTGATGTGGAAGTACTGGGTCTTTTTGACCGACCTCCGACAGAGTGAAGTGGAGGCGCTCCAGGATGAAGTCGCCTCCGGCAAGCTGCACCCGATGGAGGTGAAGAAGCGGCTGGCGCGAACCATCACGGCAGGTTTCCACGGCGAGGCCGCGGCCGTGAGCGCCGATGAAAACTGGGCGCGGATGTTCCAGCAGAAGGAAACGGCCGAAGATTTGGAGGAGGTTGCCATCGCGTTTGCCGATGTGGCAACCTCTGCTGACGCAAGCCGGAACGGGACTGTGCAGATTCGACTGCCCAAGTTGCTGGTGCGGCTTGGGTTGGCCACCAGCGGTGCCGAAGCCAACCGCAAGATCGCCGAGAAAGCTGTGAAGTTGGACCGAGAAGTGGCGGAGAGTGTGCTAGTTCCGGTCGCAGTGCTGCCCGCGCGGCTGGTGGTCCGTCTGGGCAAGCGAGCCAAGGTTGCAGTGATCGCTTAAGGCTATTGGCATTGCTGGCCAACTGGCCATGCGATCTTAGCCAATTGGCCATTTTAATTCAGCCAAATGGCTGTTTCAAATTGGCCAAATGGACGAAAGCTAGTCAAGGTTCGTGGTTTCCCACCCTTGGCGCTAAAACAAAAACGCGCCAAGGATGGAGCCCCTGGCGCTTTCAGATTGGCCAAATGGCCGGGATTCCCAGGTCCCGTTTTTGGGACCTGGGAATCCAAAACCTGCCACAACCGTACATTGCGGAAGATCGCCTCACTCGCCCAGAGCGAAGCTACGCGCCGACTCGAGCAGCCGGGCCACCGACTCCATCGAGCAGGATTCGGTGTAAATCCGCAGCAGAGGCTCGGTGCCCGAGGCGCGCAGCAGCAGCCAGGTCTCGGCGGCCTTCGGCCGGCTGGTGGCCTCGGGGTTGTCGAGGTAGAACTTGACGCCGTCCAAGGTCTCCTGGCAATAGATCGGCATTCCGGCGAAGACCGGGTCGCCGGGCTTCAGGGCTTTCGCCCTGACAATCGCCCCGTTCTTGATCTCGTCGGAAATGTGCAGGTCGATGCGGCCGTACTGGTGTTCACCGTACTCGGCCTGGAGATCGGCGACCAGTTGGCCCAGCGTCTTGCACTCCTCGGCCATCACGTTAGCCAGTAGAAGCGAGTTCAGCAGGCCGTCGCGCTCCGGCAGGTGGCGCTGCCAGCCGATCCCGCCCGACTCCTCGCCGCCCATCAGAATCTCCCGCTCCAGCATCAGGTCGCAGATGTACTTGAAGCCGATGCCGTGCTCGATCAGCTCGCGGCCGTGCTTCTGGCAGATGCGGTCCAGCATCTTGGTGGTGTTGAAGGCGCGGGTAACGGCGCCGGGCCAGTCGTTGTGGTTCTTCAGCGCCCAGCTCAACAGGATACAGAAGATTTTGTGCGGATCGACGAAGTTGCCAAACTCATCCGTAGCGCCGATGCGGTCGGCGTCGCCGTCGGTGCACAGGCCAGCCTGGCAGCCGTTGGCCACCACCGCCTCGCCCAGGGCGCGAATGTGCGGCTCGATGGGCTCGGGATTGATGCCAGGAAAGAGCGGGTCCACATTGCCGCGAATCTGCACGTGCGCCACACCCAGGCGGGTGAAGATTTCGGAGATAATCGTTCCGCCTGCGCCGTACATCGAGTCGAGGGCGAACTTCATGCCGGACTTCGCGAGCGCGTCGAGGCTGGTGAAGCTCTCGATGGCCTCGAGGTACGGGGGCAGGAAATCAACCTCCTCGATCACGGCGGGCTGCACACTCCGCGGAACCGGATGGCCGAGGCGCGACTCGATTTCGGCGATCATCGAGGGCTTGCCGGAGCCGCCGTACCAGCCCTTGTACTTGACGCCATTCCACTGCGCCGGATTATGCGAACTGGTGATCATGATGCCGCCGGCCCGGCCGCGCCGGTGGACGGCGTAGCTCAGAGCCGGGGTGGGGGTGATTGCGTTGGCCAACTCGACCGGAATGCCGGTGGCGGCGACAACCTCGGCGCAGGCGCGGGCAAAGGCCTTGGAGCCGAAGCGGGTGTCGTAGCCAATCGAAATTCCCTTGGTGGGGTCTTCCTTGGCGTGGACGTAAGCGGCGATGGCCTCGGCGGCCGTGCGTACATTGGCGAAGGTGAAGTCATCGGCAATGACGCCGCGCCAGCCGTCGGTACCGAACTTGATCTGCGGATGAGCCATGGTGTAAGTCTTGTACTCCCTGAGAACTAGGGTAAACGAGGCGGGAGGCAAATGCCGGGGAATAGGACTGGTATTCAAGACAAACGCATTTGAATCGTTGAAGGGTACGGGCTTTAGCCCATACGGTATTTTACTGAAAAGAAGAGGGCTTTAGCCCCTGAGGGAAAAGACAGTATGTGTGCGAGCTTGTAGTTTTGATGGCATCGGCACCACGCGTCCGCCGAAACCACGGACAAGTCCACACAAAGCTGTCCCTCAGGGGCTGAAGCCCAACAGATTTTGCGCTATTTACGTACGGGCTAAAGCCTGTACCCTTCATTTTTCGTTCAAGTTTCAAATGCGATTGCCGGGGATCCGCCCTGCCCGAATAGGACGAATCGATCGATGGCCGTCTATACTCAAGGCGATGAGACTCGCCTTGTTCGCTCCGTTTCGTTTTCTCTGGGACGCCACGCGCGGCCACCGGCTCACCCCGTGGCGCAGCGAATATCTGCGCTGGCGGGTCGAGACCTACAGCGGCAAGCGAGCCGAAACGCTGAACGCTCTAGAGATTTTTGGCTTTGTCTGGAGCTCCCGCTGGGAGCTTTTGAGCTACCTGGCCTGGATTGCCCGCCTGGACCGCGAAGTGCACAAGCGGGCGTGACGACAGGGATCAGGGTTTGGGGGTCAGGGGTCGGGCCATGCAAGCTTGCTCCGAAATTAAGCTGAAATCGGCTCCATATCAGGCTGGAATCCACCTGTGTCGCGCCACCCTCAAGCGGCGCGCTCCCACCGAATGACTGAGGAGAGTATGAAAATCGCGTGTAAGTTTGCCGCCGTCCTTGGAATGGGATTATTGCTGGCTTCATCAGGCTTTGCGCAGACTCCGACCGAACCAGGTGCGCCTGCACCCGCACCCGTGACCACCGTCCCGGCCGATCAACAGCCGACCCAGGAACAGTTGGCCAGGCTGTTTGAACTCTTGCGCGTGCGTGAGCAGTTGGCCTCGGTGCGCAAAATGATACCCGAACTGATGCAACAGCAGCTCGCCGCGCAAGCCAAGCAGATGCAGATAGACCATCCAGGGCGGCCGCATCTGACCGAGGCGCAGCAGCAAGCAGTCGCAAAAATTACGGGCAAGTATATGGAGCGGATGATCAACCTCTATTCCTCCGACGAGATGATCGCGGATATGTGCGGCCTCTACCAGAAACATTTGACCGGCTCGGACGTCGATGATCTGATTGGCTTTTACACGTCTCCAGCCGGCCAGCACCTGCTGGCGATGCAGCCGGTCATCATGAAGGAATTCATGCCCACGGTGATGCAGCGAATGCAGGAGCGCAGCAAGCCCCTGATCGATGAGATGAGCAAGGAAATCGAGGCGATCTGCAAGCCCCAGACTCCGCCCGCGAACAAGCCGATCCAGAAATAATCCGGCCGGGGGGATAGGGCAAGGGTGAATGAAACAAGTACTGGCGGCGCGGGGAGGGGCTTGTCGCTGCTGTTTGCCTCCTGTCGCAACCATTCCCCTGTCGAGCCCACCGGACTGGCGAAGAGATTACTCTTTCCTATTCCCGATTCCCTACTCTCTATTCCTTGTTTTTGGAGCTTTTATCGCATGAATTTCGGCTTATTCCGCACGGCTTGCTCTCTGCTGGCTTTCCTGGCGCTGGCGGTAGCAGCGGTCCGCGCGCAGCAGATGCCGCCGGCCGAGCCACCGCTGCCCATGCCCAGCCTCCACGCCAATCCTGATGCGCCCGCCTTGCGCGTGACGGCCAACGAGGTGCTGGTGCCCACGCTGGTCGAAAAGCCCGGCGGGGGCGTCATCTACGGCCTCAAACCCTCCGATTTTCTCCTCGAAGACAACGGCGTGCCGCAGAGGATTCGCGTGCAGGAGGAGATGGACACGGCGCCGGTGGCGCTGGTGGTGGCCGTCGAAGAGGGCGGCGCCAGCGTGCTCGAATTCGACAAGCTGGCCAAGCTGGGTCCGCTGCTCGATCTGTTTCTCTCCGACGGCAAGGGCCAGGCCGCGCTGGTCGGCTTCGACGCCAAGCCCCGCCTGATCTGCGACTTCACCCACTCCAGCGAGGTGGTCAACCAGGCTCTCAAGCACCTGCAACCAGGCGAAGGCGGGGCGGCCATTCTCGACTCGGTCAGCTACGCCGTCGATCTGCTCGAGTCCCAGCCCAAGGAGTACCGCCGCGTGCTGCTGCTGGTTTCCGAAGAGCGCGACCACGGCAGCAAACACACCCGGCCAGCCGAGCTGATCCGCAAGATCGGCCAATCCGATGTGCTGGTGCTGAGCGTCTCGTTTTCGCCCGCGCGGGCCGAACTGGCGCACGACATCAAGGACTCGGGCAACGACCGGACGATGAACCTGTTTTCGACCCTGGCGATGATTCTGCCGGCCTTTAAGAAGAACATCTCGAAAGAAATTGCCCGCATGAGCGGCGGCGAGTACCACCCCTTCACCGGCGACAAGAGCTTCGAGCAGCGGGTGGTCGCCTCGGCCCAGCATGCCCGCAACCGCTACCTGATCACCTTCAGCCCCTCCGATCCGAGGCCGGGCCTGCACACCATTCACGTCCGCCTAGCCGAGAATTACGGGGCACGCATCGTGGCGCGGGCGAATTACTGGCGAGAGCAAGAGCAGTAAAGTCAGCCTCCAGCTCTTAGCTCTTAGCCTCTAGCTTTTCCGGCGATTGAGGCTCGTCCCGAAACAGGCTGGATGACGTTCGTGGCTTCCCAGAATCCAGACCTGGGGCACCCGGCTTCCTGAGGATTTCATTCGACAACCGGCTCTTCCGTTTTGGCGCGCTGACCGGATTGGGGCCTCCGGACCGGAGCGGATTCCCGAGCCTGATTCCCGTTTGGGCCCGGTTGCATGGAGGAATGGCGCCGGGGCGCGCATTCATGGTAATCTCACTTAAGACACTTGAGAGTGGACTGAGAACGCAAGAGGAGTAACTTACGCCGTGCTGGCGACTGCTAAGAAAACAACCCTGATTGAAAGCTTCCGCACCCA
>Ga0326727_10028156_pt1 | contig 10243 bp, 7 predicted proteins | sample MB2enrmetagenome_FD_207643 | JGI IMG/M metagenome (GOLD analysis project Ga0326727, IMG submission 207643) | Lab enriched peat soil microbial communities from McLean, Ithaca, NY, United States - MB29MY | ecosystem: Environmental > Terrestrial > Soil > Wetlands > Peat | place: USA: New York...
GGCCAAGCATTTCGGGCGGGGACGCGCTTGTGGAACTTTGCTGCCCATTGCAATGCTTGTGGGTGTGTTGGCCAAACAGACAATTCCCGCCCACTTCCACTCCGGACACCCCAGGCACGTGGCGCTGATCGGGCTTGCGGTGATCTGTTGCGCCGTTCTGGGGCTATTCACGGCCCCAGGCAAGAACTTTTTGACCGTATTTCGTGCTCCCTTGCAGGCATTGCCGTTCCGCCGGCTTTTGCTCTGTGCCTGGCTGCTGCTTCTTATAGCCCTAATTCTCCTTCGCGCGCCAACTTTGTTGATCAACCCGCGGTTCTGGGCCGAAGAGGGCACTGTCTGGTTCCAGTATGCCGTCACACATTCGCCGGTCGATACGTTGTTTTATGTTTTTCCGGGCTCCGGTTACTACGTCCTTTCGACCAATGTAGCGGCTATGCTTGCCGCTGCCACGAAAGATATCGCAGGTTTGCGGTATGCTCCAATGGCAACCACCTATTGTGCTTTAGTGATCCAGTTGGTCCCATTTCTTATAATACTTTGTCTCAAATCGCATCTTTTTGATTGCGCCTGGAAGGTCGTTGCCGGATGCCTGATCATATTGTTTTCCCCGCTGGCAACGGGCGAGATCTGGCTTAACACCATCAACTCTATGAGTTATGTGGGGCTATCGGGATTTCTGCTGATATTCGCCGATACCTCTGATTGGACACCCCGGAAGGTGTGGATCGCCCGCTCAGGACTGTTCCTGGCAGGATTATCGGGGCTTTACGCGGCAGTCTTATTCCCTCTCTATGCCGCTTCGTATTTTGTCTACCGAGAGCGGGAACGCATTCTGCAGACCGCGGTGTTGGCGGCATGCTTTTGTTTGCAACTGGGAGTTGTATTGCTGGTCAAGATGAATGCCGGTCTTGCACCACAGCGTTTCTCGTTTTTCACTCTCGATAGCGGAATAGTCAATATCTTCTACTTTGAGATCGTCAGTTCGATAGTAGGACAGACAAATGCAGCTGGCATGGCCAAACATCTCGGCCTTTTGAGAGTGCTGGACATATCAACGACTGTTCCCAGACCAGGCACGATCTGGCTGGCCGCTTGTTTATCGTTCCTGTTGATGGCGGCAACCGCTATGGCTCTGAAGGGACGCTGCCTGGCTTCGACAAAAGGATTACTCATCGGAGGATTTATAATCTATGCCGCCTTTACTTCGCTCGCATCGTTGAACGGCGTTCCGGGTGGGCGATATGCGTTTATTTCGGGAGTAATCGTACTTTTGCTGTTCATGGAAAACATCGGCACGCCGCAACGGCACTTTCTCTCTGTGGCATGCGGCTGCCTGCTCATTTTCGCTTTAGCCCAGGGAATCCTGATCTATAGTGCGGTTCCCAGTGGCCCGTCATGGTCGAAAGAGGTAACCATCTGGCGCACCGATCCAGATTACGGTCTGCGAGTGTGGCCAGATTGGTGGACAGCACGGATTCACGGCAGGCCATGACGGCAGCAGTAGGAGTTTTGGGTGTCTTGCCAACGGTATTGAACCGCTACTTCGGCTGCCGTAAGATACGTTCGTGGGAATGAAAGCTGGTCGCAAGGGAACCATGGCAATTTCTCTACCGCGTCGTTTCCGTCGCCCCATACGATTGTTAGGAGAAATGTGGCTCGTTCGCTCCTCCCGGCTTTTTTTCCGTGATTGGTATCTTGCCCAAAACCCTGATGTCGAGCAGGCCAGAGTGAACCCGTTCATTCACTTTCTGCGCCACGGGGGTTTTGAGGGGCGCGATCCTAACCCCTATTTCGATAGCGACTGGTATCTACAGCAGAACCCGGACATAGCCCAATCCGACTTGAACCCGCTGGTCCACTATTTGCGCTATGGCGCGCGTGCGGGACGCGATCCGAGTCCTGAATTCCATACGACACGCTACTTGGCCCAGCACCCGGAGATTGCCCACCAGCGGATTAACCCCCTGGCCCACTATCTTCAATCGGTTGGGATCCATGATGACCACCAAACCAATGCCCTCCTTGCACAGCACACTGTCGCCGAGGTTCTCCACAAACGCTTTCCACATTTGAGGCCTTTGCGGGTCTTTACCGTTCCCGCCCTTGAGCCGCGTGTCACCATGGTGACCGATAGCATCAACACTGGCAGTCTCTTTGGCGGCGTAGCTACGGCGATCATTCTCGCGACCCTGCTGGCGAAAAGACTTGGCGCCGGATTGCGCGTTATCACCCGCCAGGCCAAAGCCGATGCGGCAAATTTTCGCAAAGTGATTGAACTCAATGGGATCCCATGGGACAGAAATGTACAGTTCGTGTTTGCCGACGAACGCGACGATTCCGCGCAAGTAGATATCGGCGCCGAAGAAATATTCCTCACTACCTCATGGTGGACAACCTGGAGCGTCCAAGCCAGCATTCCGCCGGAGAACATCATTTACCTGTTGCAGGAAGACGAACGAATGTTCTATCCCTTCGGCGATGACTACCTCAGGTGCGCCGAAACTCTCGGCGGCCTCAACATGCGGGTTGTAGTTAATTCGAAGCTAATGTTTGACCACCTGGTATGTCAGGGATTTGAGAACATTCGCAAGAACGGTCTGTGGTTTGAGCCTTCCTTTCCCAAAGCCCACTTCTATCGCGAGCCGCAGCGTCAAGAAGGCAAGAAGAATTTTCTCTTTTATGCCCGGCCCAACAATTACCGTAACCTCTATTACCGCGGATTGGAAATCATCGACCGGGCAATTCTGCGCGGTATCTTCCCGAGTGAGGTTTGGGACCTGCATTTTGTCGGCAAAGACCTCCCCCAGGTTCGATTTACGAACGGCTCCCGTCCTCAGATTTGGCAAAATCTTAACTGGGGGGATTACGCCGCTTTATTGCGCCGCATGGACGTCGGCTTGTGTCTGATGTATACCCCACACCCAAGCTACCCGCCGCTGGACCTGGCCGCCTGCGGCGCCGTCGCGGTTACCAATTCCTATGGATCGAAGCAGTCGCTGGAGCAATATTCAAAAAACATTATTGTCCGCCCACCGGATGTCCCAAGCCAGCTCGAGGCCCTCGCCGCTGCCGTTGAACTGGCAGGCGACGAGCGCCGGCGAAGTGAGAACTATGGCAACAACTCTCTTCTGGACGACTGGAACATCTCCTTTCAGGACGTGCTGGCGCGTCTGGTGCGGAGTTGAAGCGTGTTCATCTTAGATTTACCGCCGCTCACCCCATACACCGACCCGTGGATCATGCCGTTCGAGGATCGGTTTGCAGCATTGGTCCGCGGCGACCGCCACGTTGCCTATTTTTATGAAAACCCTGACAACAGTACCTTCCGCTATCGTGTGTACAACATGATCCAGGTGTTGTCTGAAGCCCGGCCCGCTATCTCCGCTGCCTACTTCTGTCAGCGGGAGATCGATAGACTCGATGAGGTCATCAACGCCGCTGATGTTTTGGTAGTCTGCCGATCGCGATATACGGATAAACTGAACGATCTAATTGCCCGGGCACAGAGCAGAAATAAGCGGGTTTTCTTTGATATCGATGATCTGGTGTTCAACCCGGATTATGTCCACTTGGTTCTCAGGACTCTCGACCAGGATTGTACCCACCCGAAAGCTTGGGACCACTGGTTCGCGTACATGGGGCGCCTGGGGGCCACGTTGCGACTCTGTGACCGGGCCATTGTCACCAATGATTTTCTGGCCTGCCAGTTGAAGCGTTACGCGGACAAACCGGTCTCGGTAATTCCAAATTTTTTGAACCGCGAACAAATGCTGGCTTCGTTGCCTGTTTTTCAAGAGAAACAGCGGCGCCAATTCGCTCGTACCGACGACATCCATTTGGGCTATTTCAGCGGCACCCCTACCCATAATCAAGATTTCGACATCGTCTCCGATGCCCTCTTGCGGGTGCTCGATACCGATCCGCGTATCAGACTCCTTATCGTAGGTTTTCTGGACTTGAAAGGGCCGCTTCGCAGCCACATGTCGCGGATCGAATTTCATCCCCTTCAAGATTTCGTCGCTTTGCAGCGTCTGATCGGTTCGGTAGAAATCAACTTAGTGCCGCTACAACACAACGTTTTTACGAATTGCAAGTCTGAACTTAAGTATTTCGAGGCAGGGATTGTGGGAACGGTCACCATTGCGTCTCCCGTGTTTACCTTGGTGAATGCGATCCGCGATGGCGAGAATGGGTATCTGGCCAAGTCTTTCGAATGGGATGACAAACTTCAGCATTGCCTCGACCGTCTGGATGTGTACGCGGAAATGGCAGAAAACGCATTTGTCGACAGCCGCCAGAAATATTCTTGGGAGAATCAGATAAAGTTGGTCGAGACGACCCTGTTTGGCTGATTAATGGCCTCTGACCTTCTGCCACAGCTCACGCACTTTCCAGTACCCTACACGATCCATGATTTTAAAAACCCGTTCGGCGTGGAAAAGCTTCTGCTGGGCTTTGACTAATTCGTCCTCGGCCTCGCGCCGCCGGCGCTCTGAATCCTCTAATCGCCAGGTGGTGTCCTGTAGTTTCAAAAGTTCTGCAAACAGAGCCTCGATGTTATCCGAATAAAGCTTCGTGTGGTTTTTGAATAGCTGAACGTAGGAATACAGGGCGCGTCCAGCGTCGATTTCTTTTGACATCGAGCGGGCGGCTCTCCGGTAATAGAAAAGCACTTCAGGAATGCGAAAAACACCCCGGCCAAGTTCGATCAGCGACAGCCAGAAATCGTAATCCTCCCAGCCGTGGATCATATTGGGGTTATAACCGCCGACGGTTTTCCAGTCTTCACGGCGGAACAGCGCGCTGCAGAAGATTACGTTCCCCATAAGAATGGCCGGAAACGAATAGTCCGGAATATCCCATCGGCCGGCTTCGGCGCCAAAAAACTCAGCTTCACAATAGACAATGCCGAGCGTACCGTCGTTATCCAGAAGCCTGACCACCTTCTCCAGATAAGTCGGTGCGATTCTGTCGTCGGCATCCAAAGGAAGAATATACTTGCCCCCTGCCTCCGCGATGCCTGCGTTGCGAGCGGCGGCCAGTCCCTGATTGGCTGTATGAAGAATCTTCGTTTTGGGGCGGCAATAGTGGGTAAGCAATTCTAGCGTCGCCGGCTCAGTTGAGCCGTCATTTACGATAATAATTTCGACATCTTGAAAGGTTTGCGCCAGTACTGAATTGACGGCTTCGTCCAGGAATTGCCCGTGGTTGTAACAGGGAACGATTACAGAAACTGTCGGCGGCAGCAGCATCGGATCGAGCAATGACGTGTCACTTTCGAGCAACACCATATATTACTTGTTCTCACGAATCACCGCACCCGCCTCAGTGCAAAAAAAACAGCTTCGCGGCCGCCACCCAGCACATGCGTAATAGCAGAAAACCGTCGCTGAAACGGCTGATATTGGTGGCGCCGTAAACGCGTTCGCGGTACCGGATCGGAATCTCGACGATCTTCAGATTGAGTTTCGCTGCGCCAAACAGAAGATCGAACGGATCGAACTCCCCGAAGAACGACCGGTCCGCTGCGAGCTTTTCATAATCGCGCCGCCACATCACCTTGGTTCCGCAAAGTGTGTCTTTCACCCGTTGGCCCAGTAAACGGCTCAACAGAAGCGCGAAAAACTTGTTGCCCAGCAGGTTCAGGAACCGCATGGCTTTGGGGTCCATCAGATACACGAGGCGTGAGCCATTGACGAAGTCCCCTTTGCCGCAAACGAGTGCCTCGTAGAAGTTCGGCAGGTCCTCCGGCACAACGCTGACATCCGCGTCGAGAATCATCAGGATGTCGCCGCTTGCCTTGGAGAATCCCAGCCGCACTGCATCGCCCTTTCCCCGCCCTGGCTGCACGAAGACCTTAATATCTTTGTCCGGAAACAACGACTTCATGCGTTCGCATTCCGCCAGCGTGTTATCGCGCGAGTGCCCCTCGACAAAAATTAGCTCGGTGTGCGCACCCATCTGAGGGGTTCGAGCCGCAATCTGCTCGATATTCCCTTCCTCGTTGCGGCAGGCGCAGATGACCGATACGGTCGGGGACGCGGCCCGGGCAAGCCCCACCGGCCTGGCGACTATCCAGTTGGTCAGGCAAAAACTCCGGAGCAACGGCATCTGCGCCAGAAAGCGGTTGGCCAGCGTGCTTGCCAGTGGTATGCGCTTAGGCAATAGAAGAAAACTTCGGCGGTAAACTGGCTCAAAGTGCGCCAAATCGAGCAGGTTTTCAATGTCTTCCGGGGAGGTCCAATTCAGGATTGGTTGTGGATACTTCAATCCGAGATGTTCAGCAAGGCGAATCACTGGTTCCCAGAGTCGGCTATACCAATTGAGGATGATGCGGGTGCCGGGATGACAATACCGCCGCAGACCCTCCAGCACTTTCTTGATATCGAAGAAGAAGCCCACCATATCGGACAGGATGATGTAATCGAACTGCTGATCTCCCAACTCGAGCTCTTCCCCCGGCATGTGATGGAATTGCAGGCCGGGGTACTTGGAGGCGGCAATTCGGATCATCTCCGAAGAAATATCAACCCCGACGCCCAGGGCGGGCCGAACCGAAGCCAGCAGGTCTCCAGTTGCGCAACCGACCTCCAGAACGCGAGAGCCAGGACGCACATAATGGCGCATCAGGGAAATTATCGCGCGATGATAGCCAGCATTCCGCTGGTGCCAGCGATCGGCAATCGCAGCATAGTGGTCGAAAAGCTCTTCCCAACGGTTCAGGTACTGCTGCAGATCGGCCGGTTGATTACTGCCGCGACCTCCGTTCTGTTGCTTCAAGGCCGTTATGTGTTTAATCGCCATTTCTCCAAGACACAGCTGTACGCTGCAAGATGCTGACAGTACACAAACCAATGCCGCATTCCTCAGCCTTCCCCCGGACGGCGGCTCACCAGAGATTTGCGGGAACGGAGAAATTGTAAACCAACGGGGTTCGCGATTTGCACAAAAACATACCGCTTTAGACCGAAAACATTTTCCGATAAGATGATCCGGTTGGTTGCCGTAACCTGACGGAGCCTGTGTAATCGGCTGTCGGTCCGGGACTGGCGGTGAAGCCAACTGCGGCAGGATGAGCGGCCATCATGGTTATCGGTTTTACTGGAGCGAACGGCTTTATCGGTTCCTATTTGGTTCGCGATGTGATCGCCAAGCGGATGGGTAACGTTCGCGTTTTGCTCCGAAACCTGGCGTCCGCCAGGGCCGACGGCACCAGGGTTGTGCAGGGCGACTTACTGCTTCCCAACGACTGTCGGCGGTTTGCCAAAGGCCTGGACTTGATCGTTTACTTGGCGCATTACGGCGTCCCGGCGAACTCCGACCTGGACCAACCCCAAGACGCAAGGTTAAACATGGTACCGCTCTTGAACTTTCTGCAGGCCGTACAGGCTCTGGGGACAGTTCCGCATGTCATTTACTTCAGCAGCGGAGGCGCCATGTACCGGCGGACTGCGCATCGGATTCCGTTTCGCGAAACGGATCTGTGTGAACCGGCTTCCTCCTACGGCATCCAAAAGCTCGCTGCGGAACATTACCTCAGGCTGGCAGCCGAAAAAGGCTACCTTACGTGCACTGTGCTGCGCACGGGAAACGCCTACGGGACGCTGCTGCCGCAGCAGCGGATGCAGGGGTTGATCGGCGTGGCCATAAATAACGTCCTGCACGGAAAGCCCGTTCGCATTTTCGGAAATACGGAAAACATACGCGATTACGTACACCTCGAAGACATCTCGTCCATGGTCGAAAGGGTAGTCCGGCCCAAGGAACCCTTCACGATTTTGAATGTAGGAAGCGGACGGGGTTACTCCGTTAGAGAAGTGTTAAAAATCATCGAAGAGTGCCTGGGCTCTCCGTTTCAGATTGAGATGGCTCACAACCCGCAGTATGGACAATGGCTGACCGACTGGGTAGTTCTGGACATAACTAAGGCGCAGCAAGAGTTTCATTGGACCCCGCGAGTGTGTCTCCGCGAGGGGATTCGCAGCATGGTAAGCAACTGGCAGACCGATGCCCGGTATCGAACGGCGCCCAAGCCATGAAATGCTCCGTTCTTTTGCCGGTTTATAACGCCGGACGCCATTTCCGCGTGGCGATGGAATCGATTCTGCGCCAGGACGAGCCGGACTTTGAGATCATCGCGATTGATGATCACTCGTCGGACAATTCCGCCCAGGTCATTCGTGAGTACATGAAGGAGGATCCCAGGATTCGGGGGACCTTCCATGAGAAGAACCTGGGCTTGGCGAAGACTCTGAATGAAGGCCTGCAGCAGGCGCGGACGGAACTCGTGGTCAGAATGGATCAGGATGACGAGGCGCTGTCTCACCGCATCCGGACTCTGGTCGATTACATGCATAGCCACACTGATACCGTGGTTGCCGGGAGTTACGTCCAGCACATGGGACGCACTCCACAACACGACCGCCTGATCACTCTTCCCACCAAGCACGATGATATTGTGCGGGTGCTGCCTTCCAAGAATTGCATGTACCATCCGTCCGTGATCATGCGGCGTGAAGAAATCCTGAAACTTGGTGGCTATCGTCCAGAGTTCAAGAATGCCGAGGACTACGATTTGTGGCTGAGGGTGGCGCGCGTCCACCAACTGGCAAACGTCCCGATTTCTCTGCTGCGCTACCGTTTTTCGGCTGCCGGGATGACCCTTGGCAAAAAGTGGCAGCAGATGTTTTACGTTCAGATGGCCATGGTCGCATTTCGCAATCCGAGCTTGTCCGGCCAGAAACTTATGGAAAGCGCCGAGGAGGCTTTCGCCAAGGTTGATCGGGAACTTTTCTTGAGCGATGTGGCGCGAGGAACCGTCGAAGAACTGAGTCGTCTTCACTTATGGCAGGATGCCCTCAAGGTGTTGTTTCTTTTCTCGAAGCAACTCGATTTTCGGCACAGTGCACACCTGGCGCTGCATTCAGCCCGCAGCATCCTTGCGCAGTATCGAAACCGCACCTGAGTTTAGAATAGATACGCGGAAGGGTGGTACGGGGTCAGTTTTCGGGGCGAACCCAATTGCTGTGAGCTGCTGCGCACTGATATAACCGCGTATAGTGGAGTGTCAGGATGAGCGAAAACGTGTTCACGCAACGGCAGGCCCAGGCCCGTCCTGCTGCTGGAGCGGCAGAAGATCACGGTTGTCTGGTCGCTCGGTGGCGTGGTCGACCTCATGGCTGAAGATAACTATCAGAGATTCGCGCGCTTGCGCTTCGATGACTTCAGAAGAATGGCCTTGGACGAATCCTTGAGCCGTTACGAGAAGATCGGGTTCCCAGATGCATATCGTGAGGGTAAGGAGGGCCTGATTTTCCACAGCATCGTTGCTGGCCTTCCCCTGCTGAAAACGAGAGACAAGATCGTACTCGATGTCGGTCCGGGGTGTAGCGAACTGCCGCACATGCTGATTGGTCTCTGCCGAGATCTCGGACATCAGCTGTTGTTGGTCGATTCCGGCGAGATGTTGTCGCACCTGCCGGACGAGAGATTTATCCGGAAATTTGCTGCCTACTATCCGCAATGCGAGGACCTGTTCGAAGAGTACCGTTCCAAGGTGGACGTCATCCTCGCATACAGCGTGCTGCATTATGTTTTTGTCGAAGGTAATTTATGGGATTTCGTCGATAGCTCGCTGCAACTGTTGGCGGAAGGTGGCGAAATGCTTATCGGCGATATTCCGAATATCTCCAAACGCAAGCGCTTTTTCCGCAGCGCGAACGGGATCAGGTTTCATCAGCAATTTACTAAGTCCCAGACCTTGCCGGAAGTGAATTTCAACTGTATCGAGAGACAGCAAATTGATGATTCGGTGGTGTTGGCGATCATCACTCGAGTGCGCAATCAGGGCTTTGACGCCTATGTGCTGCCCCAGCCCGCGGCGCTGCCTATGGCCAACCGCCGTGAAGATATTCTGATCCGGAGACCGTAATCTACTATGTCAAAAACGCGTAAGCTGGTAATTGTCGGTGACAGCGCCTTCGCCCAGATCGCTTACGAATATTTCACCTGGGACTCGGAGTACGAAGTGGCCGGTTTCAGCGTGGAAGCCCCGTTTTTGAAGCAGTCCGAGTTATGCGGGCTTCCGCTTGTGCCGTTTGAGACCCTGGAGCACTATTTTCCACCGGCGGACCACGACGTGTATGCGGCGGTGGTATATACCCAATTGAACCGCCTGCGGGCCCGGTTATCGGGGACCGCGAAGCAAAAGGGATACAAACTCGCCAGCTACGTCAGCAGTAAG
>Ga0326727_10028158_pt1 | contig 10242 bp, 9 predicted proteins | sample MB2enrmetagenome_FD_207643 | JGI IMG/M metagenome (GOLD analysis project Ga0326727, IMG submission 207643) | Lab enriched peat soil microbial communities from McLean, Ithaca, NY, United States - MB29MY | ecosystem: Environmental > Terrestrial > Soil > Wetlands > Peat | place: USA: New York...
GGCTGAGGTTGCTGGCATACGGGGCAGTACACGGCCGCTCGGGCGATGATCGTTCGGCATCGGACGCAGTACTTCGCGCTCGGGGGAGGCGGGATGGGGCCGACCGCTCCCGGGATCGCGGCGGCCGGCATCGCGTAGGCGGTCGGAGGCGGGATCGGAGCGTAGGGAGAGGGGGGGCGTGGGGGAGGCGGGGCGGTCGGTGGACTCACGGCCGGGACGGGAGGGGCCGCCCCCGGTACCGGCCGCAGCGGAGCTGCGGGCACCGTGTCGGCCTGAGGAAGAGTATAGCCGCACTTGGCGCAGAACAGCGCGCCGTCGGGTCCGAGCTCTCCGCAGTGAAGGCAGACCGGCACGTAGGGGGCAAGATTAATGGCGTATATCACCGTCAGGTACCCCGGTGAGACATCGGTCGGTCGCATTGGTCACCCGAGACCCCGCGCTCTACCACGAGCTCGCGGGACTGCTCCGTGAGCGACGCTGGCCAGCCGTGAGCCTTCTGCCGGGGGACCGGATCCCGGACCGTGTCGCGGTCGTCCTCACATCTCCGGGCGAAGCCGAACTGATCTCCCACCCGCGCGTGCTCACCGTCGGCGAAGAGGTCGACCGCCGCGCCCTGGGCGCGGCCGTGGAGCATGCCCTCGAGGTCGGGGACCCGACCGAAGAGATCGTCGTCGGGATCGACCCGGGCCCCCGTCCGGGATACGCGGTGCTCGCGGGCGCGACGGTGATCGGGGAGGGCATTCTCGACTCGCCCGAGGCGACCGAGTCGTTCGCGGGCCACCTTCGGCACCGGTTCCCCTCGCGGCACGTCCTGTTCCGGGTCGGTCTCGGGGACCCCCCGACCCGCAACCGGATCGTGAATGCGCTGCTCGACCACGCGCGCTCGGTCGAGCTCGTCAATGAGCGCGGGACCACCCCTCGTGGAAGTCGACGGCCGCGGGACGCGGCCGCGGCCCGCCTGATCGCTCGATCTCCCGGAACTCCGGCTCACGACCACCTTGCCGGGACGATCACGCCCGGGGAGGTCTCGAACCTGCAACGTCTCAGCCGTGAAGGCAGCGGCGGTCGGGTCACGATTTCGCGAACGTCCGCCCATCGCGTGCTGCGCGGGGAGATCACCCTCGCCGAAGCGGTCGACGAGACGATGACCCGACGCCCCGCGACCGGCGCCAAGCCCACCGGGCCGCGCGAACCGCTATAATCGGGGGACGGGTCGCCCCGGTCGTGGCGCTCTCCCCCGAGGTCGAGCAACGGGTCCGACGGCTCGCCCTCGCGAACGCGGTCGCCCACAGCGGTTCGGCCGAGACCGGGCCGGTGCTCGCCCGCCTGCTCGCGACCGAACCGACCCTGCGCTCGCAGGCCGAAGAGCTTCGCACGCTGGTCTCCACCGTGGTCGCCGAGATCCGCGGCGTGCCGACGGCCGAGCTCGAGGACCGACTCGCCGAGCTCGGGGGTCCCGAGGCCGAGCGGCCGAAGGAGGCGCGGAGCGAGACCGGGAGCTTCCCCGACCTCCTCGGAGCCGTTCCTGGGAAGGTGGTCCTGCGCATGGCGCCCTTCCCGAGCGGGGGGCTTCACATCGGCAGCGCTCGGATGCTGTTCGTCAACCAGTACTACCGGGAGCGCTACGGAGGGAAGCTCCTCCTGGTGTTCGACGATACCATCGGTTCCGAGGAGAAGCGGGTCGAGACCGAGTTCTTCGACCTGATCCGCGGCGACCTCGACCTCGCGGGCGTTCGGCCGGACGCGATCGTCTACAAGTCGGACCGGATCCCGTTCCACTACCCCTGGGCCCGCCGGGTCATCGAGAAAGGAGGCGCGTACGTCTGCCGATGTCCTTCCGAGCTGCTCCGCGACAACCGAGAGAAGGGCGTGGCCTGTGCGGAACGCGCCCAGACCGTCGAGCAGACGCTCGAGGAATGGGACCGGATGCTGGCGAACGTCTACGGCCCGGGCGAGGCCGTGCTCCGGCTCCGCACCGACCTCAGCGACCCCGACCCGGCGTTCCGCGACCGCGTCCTGTTCCGCATCAGCGACCTCGACCACCCGCGGGTCGGCCACAAGTACCGGGTATGGCCCCTCCTCGAGTTCTCCTGGGCGGTCGATGACATCGAGCTCGGCGTGACGCACGTCATCCGCGGCAAGGACCTGGTGGTGGAGGACCGGATGCAACGGTACATCTGGGACCTCCTCGGAATCGAGGGACCTCCCTTCCTTCACTGGGGGATCCTCCGGATCCGCGAGGCCAAGATCTCGAAGAGCAAGTCCTACCGCGAGGTGAAGAGCGGGCTCTATGACGGATGGGCGGACCCGCGGACCTGGTCGCTTCGGTCCCTCGACCGGCGGGGGATCTCGATGGACGCCCTGCGCCAGTTCACGCTCTCGTTCGGTCTGTCCCTGGCGGACATCGAAGTGCCGGCCGAGACCCTGTATTCCGAGAACCGTAAGCGGATCGACGCGACGACGGAGCGGCGGGCGTTCGTCGCAGACCCGGTGACCGTGGAGGTCGAAGGCTACCCGTTCGACCTCGCCCAGGTGACGCTCCCGAACCATCCGGACCGCACGGAGCTCGGGACGCGCCCCGTGCCGGCCGGGCCGGTCCTCCACCTCGCGCATCGGGACCTCTCGGCCCACGCGGATTCCGAGGTCCGTCTGAAGGAGCTCATCAACGTCCGCCTCCCGAAGGAGATCCCCCCGCCGGGGGGGAAGGTCCGGGTCGAGTTCACCAGCCGGGAGAACCGAAAGCTCCCCCGGATCCAGTGGGTCGGCACCTCCGGCGCCGTGCCGGTGGACGTGCTCGGGACCGAGGGAGAGCACACCCGCGGTCTCGGTGAGTCGGTGCTGCGGTCCGCACTCCCCCGTCAGATCTTCCAGTTCGAGCGCTACGGATTCGTTCGGGTCGAGGCGGACTGGGTCCCGGGGACGGAACCGTTGCGGGTCGTCTACGGGCACCCGTAGCATCCGCCGAAACGTTAGCATAGGAGGGAGTCGCTCCCTCCGCCGGGCGAAGATGAAGTTCTTGCACGCATCGATCACCGTCAAGCACATGGACGAGAGCCTCGCGTTCTACACCGAGGTCCTCGGCCTCGAGTTCGAGCGGCGCAGGACGATCCCGGAGAATCACGCCGAGATCGCCTTCGTGCACGACCCCGTCTCGGGAGCCCGGGTCGAGCTGACGCACTGGGACGGCAAGGACGCGTTCGAGCCCGGGGAGCAGCTCGACCACCTCGCCTTCGAGGTCGAGGACCTCGACCGGTACCTCCTCAAGGTCCGGACGAAGAACGTCCGGGTCGCGAAGGAGCCGTACCGACTGGCCGGCGGGTCGTCCCGGATCGCCTTCATCCTCGACCCGAACGACGTGTGGATCGAGCTGATCGAGCGCGCCAAGACGAACCCCTAGAGGGGGGCCGGGATCCCGGTGGCGGACGAACCGACGCTCGAGCCGCACCGTCGCCCGCTCTTCGCCGTCCTCGTGGCTACGTTCTTCGTGCGGCTCGCGTTCGGGATCACCCTCGCGGTCTTTGCGAGCTACATCACCCAGCACTCGACCGGCCTCGCCGGGAACGACGTCGGGATCGCTGGCGTCGTGAGCGCGATGGCCCCGGTCGGCGAGTTCTCGACCGTCCTGTTCTCCGGGGCTCTCGCGGACCGCTACGGTCGGTGGCCGGTCCTTCTCTCGGGGATGGCGGGGGCGGCCGTGCTGTTCGCGCTCGTCGCGCTGACCCGAAACGTCGTCGCGCTCGGCGCGCTCAACCTCCTGTTCGGGGTTGGGAGCGGCGCCATCCTCGCCGCGAGCCTCGCCGTGATCGGGGACCGCGCGCAGGGAGACCATCGCGGGTACGAAATGGGTCGGTTCGATGCGGTCAATCTGTTCGGCTGGACGGCCGGCCTCGGCATCGGGCTCGGGTTCCTCGGAAGCCTCCCGAACGACCGACTCGGCCTGGTCTTCGCTCTTGGCGCCGGGCTCCTGGCGGTCGGCCTGGTCGTGACCCTGCGCCTGATCCGGGGCAGCGAGCTCTACCACGGGACCCCGCAGTACTCGTTCTCGACCGTACTCGCGAACATCTTCCGGAAGAGCGTCCTCCTCGTGACGCTTCCGTGGCTGGTCATCTACGTCCTGATCGGGACCGTCCTCGTGTTCATCGGTCCCGCCACGGTGGGCGCCGGGATCTCCCCTACCCTGGTCGGGGTCGTGATCGCCGTCGGCGGCGCCGTCCTGGTCGTCACCCAGCCGTACTACGGACGACTGGCCGACCGCCACGGCCGGACCCGACTGATGACCGTCGGCGTCATCGGGTTCGTGGGCGCGATGGCGTCCGCCTGCGTCCTGATCGCGCAGGGCACCCCCCTCCAGATCCCGACCGTGGTCGCCCTCGGGGTCAGCGCGGTGGTCGCGCTCGCGTACGGCCCGGCCGCACTCGCGGCCCTCGCCGACCTGTCGCACCAGATGAGCCGCGCCACGACCATGGCGATCTACTCGCTCACCATCTCGCTGGGGATGGTGATCGGGATCGCCGGCTCGGCCGAACTCTACGCCCACTTCGCGGACGACGGCCTCTACGCTTTCTTCGGGTCCGTGGGGGCCGCCCTGGTCCTGCTCACGATCGCCCGGATACGGGAGACCGGTCTCCGAGGCGTGGCGCCTACGACTCCGGTTCAATGACGATGTGCCGGAGCACGGGGTAGTTCCCCTTCAGGGTCAGGGTCACCTCATCGATCGCGCGCTCGATCTGATCGGTCGTCAGCCCGTCGCGGAAGTTGATCCGCAACGCGAGCAGGGCATCGTCGGGCCCGAGCAGCATCGACTGGAGGCTCCGCACGCGGGCGACCCTCGGGTCCCGCTCCACGAGAGCGAGCAGGGCCCGTGCGACCTCGGGCGCCAGAGCCCGGCCGATGAGGTACTCGCGGCTCTCGGCGGTGAGGAGGAAGCCCGTCGCGACCAGCAGGAACCCTTCCAGCGCGGCCGTGATCCCGTCGATCGCGTTGAGATGGGTCCGGTAGACGACCGCGAGACCGGCGAGCGCGACGACCGCACCGGCGATCGTCACGAGGTCCTGGTAGAAGACCGACTTCAACCCCTGGTTGGCCGATTCGAGGAGCGCCTGGAGCGTCTGGCGGCCGATGCGCAGCTCCCGCAGGGTGATCCAGATCCCCCCGAGGCTGACGACGAGCGAAAGGGCCACGACCAGCAGCGCGAGACCGATGTGCGAGATCGGCTGGGGGTTCACGGCCTGCTCGATCCCCGTGACGAGGGCGATGATCCCCGCGGTCGTGAACGTGACGAGGATCGAAACGAACGCCCAGAAGAACCGTTCCTTCCCCCGCCCGAACGGGTAGTGGTAGTCCGCCGGTCGGCGAGACGCGTGCAGGCCCCAGAGCAGGAGGGCGGACCCGACGAGGTCGGTGGCGGTGTAGATCGCCTGGGCGAGGACGGTCCGGCTGCCCGAGAGGCCGGCGATGATGAAATTCGCGACGAACAGGAGGGCGTTGAGGACCAGGGTTGCGACGATGATCACTTGGGGACGCATCGGGCGCCGGAATCCTCCACGGGGGAATCGGTGCTACGGGGCCGTGGGGGGATAAAGGGCACGCCCGGAACCGCGCCGCTCGGCGCGCCCCTATGTCGCCAACCGTTAAATCGCGAGAGCCCGTCCTCGGGCGAAGGTCTCCGATGAGCGAAATGACGGTCCGGCCCGGGGACGCCCCGGCGCCAGGAATGGGCTCGACGTCCTCGCCTCGATTCCCCCGACCCGCGCTCCACCGCCTCGGGCTCTCCCCGGGGAAGAAGACGCGCCTCAAGCGGCTCCTCTACGACCACGGCCCCGGCGGCGGGACGCTGCTCGTCCTGCCGATCGACCAGGGCCTCGAGCACGGACCGGTCGACTTCTTTGTCAACCCGGACGCGCTCGACCCCCAGTACCAGTACGACCTTGCGCGCGAGGGGAGGTTCAGCGCGATCGCGCTCCACATCGGGCTCGCAGAGAAGTACTTCCACGAGTACGCCGGCGACGTTCCGCTCATCCTCAAGCTCAACGGCAAGACCTCGGTCCCCTCCGACACACAGGCATTCAGCCCGTTGACCGGGACGGTCGAGGACGCGGTCCGCCTGGGCGCGGACGCGGTCGGCTACACCGTCTACGTGGGCTCTCCCGCCCAGGACCGCGACTTCCGCCAGTTCCTCGACGTCCGACGGGATGCCGAGCGCCTGGGGATGCCGGTGATCGTCTGGGCGTACCCCCGAGGCGAGGCGATCGCGAAGCGGGGAGGAAAGGAAAGCCTCTACGCGGTCGACTACGCCGCTCGGGTCGCGCTCGAGCTCGGGGCGGACGTCGTGAAGGTGAACTACCCGGTCGCCTCCGAAAAGGACGCGGAGAGCCCGCCGCCCTACAACACCCTGAAGCTGTCGCCCACCGACGCGTTCCGCAAGGTCGTGGAGAGCGCGGGCCGGGCGCTGGTGCTCGTCTCGGGCGGGGAGAAGGTCGGCGACCCCGAGCTCCTGGCGAAGGTCCGCTCCTCGATGGACGCCGGTGCGACCGGCATCATCTTCGGCCGGAACCTCTGGCAGCGGCCCAAGGCCGATGCGTTGCGATTGACCCGGGAACTGCATGCGATCTTCCGGGAGTACGCCCAACCGCCGGCGTAAGGGCGCGCTGCGGCTCCTCGTCGTCCTCGCGGGCGAGGACCATCCCAAGGCCTGCACCGGCCGCCGCCTGGTCCGCTGGGGAAGGGTCGTCTCGGTGCCCCGCGAGGACGCGAACTTTCCCTTCCCGGTCGTCCTCGACCCGTACTCTCCCGTCCCGCTGTCGGCGGCCGACCGCACGAAGGCCGAGCGGGGCGGGGTGCTGGTCGTCGACTGTTCGTGGAACCGTCTCGCCGCCCGGGGGGCGTTTCCCGGCTCCGGGCCCAAGAACCGCTCGCGGGGGACCCATCGACGGCTTCCTTTCCTGATCGCGACCAACCCCCAGCACTACGGACGCGTGGCGCAGCTGAACACCGTCGAGGCGCTGAGCGCCGCCGTCTACCTCCTCGGGCGGACCGGCGAGGCCGAGCAGTTGATGCAGGGGTTCCGCGGGGAGGACGAGTTCCTGCCCGTGAACCGGGACCGACTGGAGCTCTATCGGACCGCCGCGGGACCCGAGGAGGTCGCCGCGGCGGAGAAGACGCTCTTCGGGGGAACGTGAGCCAAGCCGGTTCACTCGTTCGCCGGCGCCAGGACGCCGATGATGAGGAAGATGACGACGGCCCCGGCAACGCCCGCGATCGTGGGTAGGGCCGCGGTCGTGAAGGTCGGCGTATTGTAGTACGCGAGCCCCATGAACAGCGCGTAGGCCGCACCGACGATGATGGCGATGCCGAACCAGAAGAACGGTGTCAGCCCCCGTTCCGCGGACCCCGATCCGTCGGTGTCGCTCATGACCCCACCCACAGGATGCCCCACATGCCCATGATCTGTCCTGCGTCGGACCCGGTCATCCACGAAGCCTCGCCCGCGGGGTTGTAGACATACGGGATGGGAGTGACGAGGCCGTAGACGTAGACGCCGGCCGGGAGGCTCGCGCGCTCGTTCATGACCGTGCCCACCCGCAGCGGTTGGGTCGTCCCGGGGACGGGAACGAGGTTCCCGCCGGTCGTGCTGATCGCGTAGATCCCGACCTGGTACGGGAGCGTGTAGTTGTGGGCGGCGAGGTAGTTCAGCTGGCCGTTCGGGTCGGTTGACGTCACGTTGACGAGGTAGGTGTCGATCCCGATGCTGGACGTCGGGACGTAGTACTGGAACGACACCGTTGTGTTGGGGAGCGCCGTGAGGGTCGGGCCCGGCACGGAGTCGTCGAAAAGCCCTTCCTGGTCGACGATCAGGAACGCCCCGCTCGCCGCGAGGACCGGGGGATTGTAGATGTCCCCCTCGCCTCCGTTCGCCTGGAACTGCGAGAGGTTACCGACACCGGTCGCGGGGAGGACCACGAGGTCCGCGGCATCCTGCCCGAACCACGGTCCGTTGTACTCGGAGTTCGGGGCGCCGTACACGCCGGGGATCGGGGGCGCCTGGAACAGCCAGTACGACATCGAGTAGGGGATCACCTGGATGTCCACCGTTGGGAGGTTCCGGAACGGAATGTAGAAACCCCCCGTGGCACCCTGGGCGGTCGCATTGACCGCGACCCATTGCCCGGCGTGGACGACCATCACATCGGAGAACGACCCGTGGATCGGTCCGTTTTCCTGGACCCCCCAGTAGTACTGGTAGTTCACGAGGTTGAAGTACTCGCTCCCGGCGGGTGGGTTCGCCGGCGTTCCGATCGCCGTGGAGTCGGAGAGAGTCAGGGGGGAGGTCGCCACCAGGACGCCGACGATCAGGACGACCACGATCGTGATCCACGTCCGCTCGGCGCGCTCCCGGCGCACCCTCGGCACCCGGCGCACGAACTTCTCGTCCGAGATCGGCACGGTCGGCTTCGGATGCGTCGACTGGGCCATCTTACGCACGATCTCGTCGAGCGAGAGCCCCTGGACCGTGAGCAACTCCCCTTTGAACATCGTCAGGACGACGTTGACGACAAAGAACAACTGGGCGGCGATCGAGATGATGACGAAAACCGTGAGCCAGATCTGGTCGTTCACGACGGCGGGCGTCAGCGGGAAGATCAGCGACCGCCGTAGGAGACCGTCGGAGCCCAGGAGGTCCATGAACAGGACCAGGCCGCTCCAGCCGATCGCGGTCGACACGAAGTGGGCCTGGGCCAGGCGCGGCGAGTACCACAGGCGACCGGCCAAGAGCGGGAACGCGGCGTAGACGACCGCGAAGCCGCCGGCCGCGATCGAGAGCAGGGCGAGGGCGTGGAAGTGGCTCACGATGAAGAGCGTGTTATGGAGGTCGATGTCGAAGGCGAGGGTGTTGTTGTCGGGACCCGTGAGGCCTCCCGCCATCGTTCCCGCGAACGAGAGGAGGAGGAACAGGGTCACCGCGTTCCACTGCCAGTCCCCTTTCTTCACTCCCTTCGTGGTCATCCAGACGGTGAAGAACGTGATGGCCGAGGGGATGACGATCAGGAACGTCAGGGCCTCGGTGAGCCACGCGGACCAGGGCGGGACCGGGGTCAGGTAGAGGTGATGGATCGACAGGACCGGCGTGAGGATCGTGAAGATCACCGCGGCGGCGAACGCCGCGCGGTAGCTGTAGACCGGACGCTTCGCGAAGATCGGGATGAGGAAGTAAAACGCCGTGATCGGGATCAGGAACAGGATGTACACGATCCCATGGCCGAAGAACCAGAACAGCACCTGGTTGACGAGGGGATTCACCGGTCCGATGCCGAAGTAGTTCAGGAGGTCCCAGGCGGAGGAGGTGAGGACCGCCCAGTAGGAGAGGGGGATCAGGATCACGAGGGCGATCACGAACAGCGCAAACGGGGGGACCCGGCGGACCTGGCCCCGGTGGCTCCTCCACCAGTCCCGGAAGTGGACGAGCATCCAGACCGCCCAGATGATGACCCCGACGCTGAGCAGGATCCAGCCCACGTACCAGAGCGGGCTCACGACGTATTCGGAGAGCCCGCGGATCCCGAGCGGGGAATAGAAGTACCAGTCGGTCGCCGGGAAGAAATTGTCGTTGAACTGCGGAAAGACGTAGAACGGCCCCTCCATCAGGATGAGGCTCAGGTTGAGGAAGACCACCGAGAGGTAGTAGGCCCACTTGTGGCGGGGCGTGAGCCCGAACGCGGTAACGAAGATGATGCCGAAGAGAGCGAGCTCGAGCTGTTGGGCGAACCCGAACAGCATCCGTATCCCGTGAAGGGTGAGCGACGAGTAGATCTCCTGGTTGGAGAGGTGCAGGGGCTGGCCGAGCGCGAAGGCGGTGACCTGCGTCCTCCAGCCGAAGATGTCGACGGCGCCGAGGATCCCCCAGAAGACCGACGCGACCACCATCAGCATCGTGATCCGCGTCATCCAGTCGCGGTCGAGCTGGAACACCCGCTGGAAGAACGTCCGCTTGGCGAGCCGGGACCGGATCGCCTCCTCGGTCCGGTCGAAGAACCGGATGATCGCCGGCGGCCGCTCGAAGACCGGGATCGGCTGTTCCGGGGCCGCGCTCTCCGGAGGACCTGCGTCGCTCGCGCTCATACGATGCACGTCGGTCGGAGGACCGGATTGAAGGTTATCCCGAGTGAGTTTGTACGGACGAACCTCGTGAAAACGAGTTGACCCAGCGGGGAGCGCCCCCCCTCGAGGAACGAGAACCGCGGCTCA
>Ga0326727_10028159_pt1 | contig 10241 bp, 10 predicted proteins | sample MB2enrmetagenome_FD_207643 | JGI IMG/M metagenome (GOLD analysis project Ga0326727, IMG submission 207643) | Lab enriched peat soil microbial communities from McLean, Ithaca, NY, United States - MB29MY | ecosystem: Environmental > Terrestrial > Soil > Wetlands > Peat | place: USA: New York...
CTGGCGGTAAATCTCAAAAATTTGTGCCCCGCCAGTGGCGCCTAACGGGTTTCCATCTGCCTTTAACCCGCCGTCCGTATTAACGAAAAGTTGCCTACCCTTTATTTCGTAGCTGTTTTGGTTGTTTCGGTAGCTTTCATATATGTTCTTCCAAGCTGTTCCCGGTTCGCAGAAACCTAAATCTTCAAGGGAAACAAGCTCCATCATGGTTGACTGGTCGTTTACCTCGATAACCTGCATGTCAGACAAACCTGTCTTAGCCATTTGAGAAGCATTCTTCATGGCAAGCTCAGCAGCGGCAAAATGGGACAGGTCTTCTCTTGCTGAATAATTCAGGTAATCAGTAGCTGAAGTGCAGCCTAAAACGTAAATTGGATTGGCATTCAACTTTTTGGCAACTGCCTCGCTTGTAAGAATCAAGGCTGATGCACCGTCAGAAATTGGGGCAAAATCATAGAGCCCCAAGGATTTATGCGCTGCTTTCCGCGCGTCTAAGACTTGGTCAACAGTGATTTTTCTTTGGAACTGAGCATACTTGTTTTTGGTTGCGTTCGCATGGTTTTTAACTGAAACCTGAGCTAAAGCGATGTTGAGTTTGTCAAGGTTTTCGCCGGTTATTTTGTACTTTTTTATGTAAGCTCTCAGCATAAGCTCATGATTTGATTCTGGGGTTCCGCCTGCATAGTAGCTCCATGGGTCTTCCAAAAGCATGAGGTCATCACGTATTTTGTCCCAGCGGTCAGTCATTTTTTCTATGCCTCCCACAAGAACCGTGCTGTAAACTCCAGCTTGAATCGCGTGACAAGCGGTTAACAATGCAGCGCTGAAAGAACGGGTTACTTCCATGGGCACGTGAAGTTCGGTGAGCTCTGACAGGAAGCCTTCTTCTAAGCCTAGTTTATTTGTTATTGGAAGAAAACAATCTGACATGTAACAGGCTTCTAGGTCCTTGCGTTCTATATTGAGTTCGTTTGAAGCGGCAAGCCAGGCTTCCTCAATTAGTTTCTCTGGTTCTTTGCCGTAATGTTCCCCAAACTTAGTTCTGCCAACAGCAACTATGGCCGGGCGATTTTGCATATTATGGTTCTTCCCTTTTTGAATAGCAATTATCCTTTTCTGAAAAGACTATTAAGGGTTTGCCATATTTCACACGAAATAAGGGATTAACTAAGGGATTGACTAATATATGAATTGATTAATAATTTCATCAGGCGTTCTACGTGGGGAAAGTAAAGGAAGCATTTACCGGTCTTCAAGAGAGAGTTGACGCGGTTTTCTATAAATGCGAGTATCTGAAAGAATGTGATAAAGTTACACCACAATGCTGGCATGGGGGAAACAGCTATTGTGGCGAATACAAAAAGAGAACCAACAAAAAACATAAGAAAAGCTAAGCAGGAATGTCAGAAACTCCATGGTCAATCTCGGTTAAGGTTAACTGACGCTTTAAAGTTTTAACCAAGTTCAGCAAGTTTCTGCTTAACTCAACTGGATAAACAGGCGCACCCGTTAACGCCTTATACTCCTCTGGAAGTTTAGACAGATTCTCTGCAGCAGTAGCCCGAATGTCACCAAGCGACGGAAACTTGTAGATTAATCTGCCCTTTTCCACGACTTTAACAAGCAACGGTTCGCCCTCAACTTTCTCATCAGCCAAGGCAATGACGTCTTTTTCAAAATTTTCCGCTGCATCCATGAAGCGGTAAACTTGTTTTCGTCCGGGCAAAGTGATTTTATCCTTGCTTAACTTCATTATAGGCGAAAAGCTGCCGTCAGCCGTCATGGTCTCGCAGAGTTTGTAAATCACATCCAAATAAGGTCTATCCGCTGAAGTACCCATTTTAGTCCCTACCCCAAAAGAATCAATTTTTGCGCCTTTGCTTAGCAGTTCTTCTATTTTGAATTCATCCAAGTCGCCGCTGGCAAAAATCTTCACATAAGCCAAGTCTTGATCATCAAGGATTTTTCTGACTTTTTTGCTGGTTTGCGCCAAATCGCCGCTGTCCAAGCGGACGCCTCCAAGCCTGAAACCCTTAGCCTCAAGCTCTTTAGCTACAACTGCTGCTTTTTCTACGCCTGAAATGTCATTGTAGGTGTCTATGAGAAGCGTGGATTTGTTTGGGAAAGTTTTAGCGAATGCTCGGAACGCATCAATCTCCTTTGAATAAGACATGATAAAAGAGTGCGCCATGGTTCCGAAAACTGGAATGCCATAGGTTTGCCCTGCCAAAACGTTACTTGTGCCTTGACATCCGGCGATGTAGCTGCTTCGCGCAACTTTCATTCCAGCGTCAATGCCCTGTTCTCTTCGCAGGCCGAACTCAATCACGGATTTCCCCTTAGCTGCCTGCACTACCCGAGAGGCTTTTGTAGCTATCATAGTTTGCAGGTTGACGCTGTTAAGCAAAAAAGTCTCAGCTAACTGAGCCTCAATAATCGGGGCTGTAACACGGATTAAGGGTTCATTTGGAAAAGCGATTGAGCCCTCTGGAACAGCCCAAACATCACCCGTAAACCCGAAACCACGCAAATAATCAAGAAAATCCTCTTTGAACCCCTGTTTTTTCAGATAAGCCAGATGTTCATCTGTGAATCTGATGCTTTGCAGGTACTGCAGGGCATCTTCTAATCCTGCGAATAAGAAGTAGGAGCGGTTTTCAGGCAAACGCCTAATGAACAAGTCAAAGGTTGCTGGTTCAAAGTTTTTGTTGTCAAAGTAGCTTGCACACATCGTTAACTCATAAAAATCGGTGAATAAGCTCATGTTTTCCTCTTTAAGATAGCCGAGAAAAGATTTCATGCGCTAATAATTGAATGCGAAAAGATTTAATGCTTTCTAGCCCCGTAAGACTCTGAGACGCTAAGGATTCCTTTCGCTCTTTTACGGTGCAATTATGCACACGCGGTCTTGGTCTCAAAATCTTAATCCACTTGAAGTCGGGCACTATTTTTCTACATTTCGAATGTTTATATTTTAACAATCTTTATCTATGCACGTGTACACATACACAGTATGGGCACTAAGACTATTTCAATAACGGAAGAGGCGTATGAAGCATTGCTTCGTGAGAAAGCAAACAAAGAAAGCTTTACAGACACTATTTTACGCATAACAAAGAAATCAGGCAAAATAGCCGATTGCTTCGGAACCTGGAAGATGACAGACAAAGAAGAAGAAGCGATTCGCATTGAACTCTCTAAAGGATGGCATTTAATTCAAGAGCGAATATCCAATGAGATGCCTCGATACTGACCTTCTTGTCGCCATTTTACGTGGCAAGGAAGAAGCGCGGAAAAAGGTCGCAGAACTAGATGAAGAAGAAAAAGGAGGAACGACATCAATCAATGCTTTCGAGCTTTTCTTTGGTGCAAATAAATCTGCAAGGCAAAACGAGAACGTGAAGGAAGCCTCAAAATTGGTTGAAAGGCTGACAGTTTTTCCATTAGACCTTTCATCTTCAAGAAGAGCAGCCGAGATATCCGCAAGACTAGTGGCGAGAGGCGAAATAATCGACTTCAGGGATGCTATGATAGCTGGAATAGCTATAGAGAACGATTTGACACTAGTAACGCGCAACAACTTCCACTTTAAGAGAATTAAAGATCTGAAGTTGGAGCCATGGTAGAACAATATTTCAGTCCAATGTATTGCCATTTTAATCCTGTAAATTTCTTTTTTGTTGCGAATGCTTTTTGTCTATCTAACCCGCATAAATAGACGTAAGTGAATTGTGTGCCGTTAATTTCAAGGTTTGACCCATGGCGTTCTGGGTTGTGCACTTGTCCGCCGAAGCTTACGTTTAACCCTTACACTGGATGCGACCATCAATGCATCTACTGCTACGCTTCCAGTTACATCCCGAGCTTCAGTGATTGCAGACCCAAAAAAGACCTGCTCACGGTCTTGAAGCGTGAAGCCGCCAAACTCAACGGCGAAACCATTTCAATAGCTAACTCATCTGACCCATACCCGCGTGCCGAAGCGTCCGCCGGCTTGACAAGACGGTGCCTTGAAATACTTGCGGAAAGCAACTGCAAAATACAAATCATAACAAAAAGCAACATTGTGGCAAGGGACGATGACTTGCTAAGCAAGGTTCCGTCAACTGTAGCGTTAACCATAACCACAGACGATGATAACATAGCAAAACTCATCGAGCAACACGCACCCTTGCCTTCTCAACGGCTTAGAGCGGCGCAAGACTTAATAAAAAAAGGAATAGCCGTCTCAGTGCGAATAGACCCAATCATACCCTTAGTAAACGACCAGCCGCAAAAACTCATTTCGGCACTAGCAAGCATAGGCGTCAAGCATTTGACATGCTCAACCTACAAGGCTAAACCTGACAATTGGATGCGACTTGCCCAAGCTATGCCTAAAGTAGCAGAGAATCTGAAGCCGCTCTATTTTCAGCAGGGCGAAAAAATCGGCGGGAGCACGCTTTTGCCAAAAGAATTCCGGTTCAGGCTTCTAAAAGGCGTTCGTGACTTGGCGGTTGCGAATGATATGAAGTTTGGTGTTTGCAGAGAAGGTTTATCTGAGTTGAACACGGCACCGTGTGATGGGTCTTGGCTTTTGCCTAGGGATAAGGGAAAGTGACTTGGATGCAAAGCCGTGTCGTTATGCTGGTTGATTTTGACTATTTCTATGCGCAATGCGAGGAGCTACGCAACCCAGCCCTGAAGGACAAGCCGGTTGTCGTAGGCGTTTATTCAGGACGCACAGAGGAAAGCGGAGCAGTAAGCACCAGCAACTACATTGCACGAAAATACGGCGTTAAATCAGGCATGCCCCTCTTCCAAGCTAAGCGGAAACTGGAAGGTACAGACGCAGTTTTTCTGCCAGTTGACCACGAGTACTACGACCAAATAAGCAACAGGATAATGCAGATTCTCCGAGGCTACGCGAGCAGTCTGGAGCAAGTCAGCGTTGATGAAGCTTACCTGGATGTTACCGAGCAGGTTCAAGGCAGCTTCGAGAAAGCAAAAGATTATGCTCAAAAAATCAAAAATGAAGTCACCGGACAGGTCGGCATTTCTTTCTCCGTGGGAGTTGGACCCAACAAGCTTGTCTCTAAAATTGCTTGTGACAGCCAAAAACCAAACGGCTTAACAATAGTAAAACCTGAAGAAGCCAAGAGTTTTTTGGCGCCGTTGCCCGTGGATCGACTCTTAGGTGTCGGAAAAAAAACCTCTGCACGAATGGATTCCTTGGGTATAAAAACGGTCGGTGACTTAGCGAATTATGACGTGCAAAAACTCATAGCTATTTGGGGCAAAATTCTCGGTGTTTATTTCCATAATGCCGCTAACGCGGTTGATAATGAACCTGTTCAAGAGCAAGGTGAAGCTGAATCCATAAGCAGAATCGGAACATTAAAGCAGGACACGAAGGATTTGGCGTTTATTTTGCAGAAAACAGATGAGTTAACGGATGATATCTCCAAGGAACTAGCGGATAAGAACTTGAGCTTTAAGCAGGTTGCAATTTACGTGGTTCTGATTGATTTAAGCAGTAAAAGCAGGTCAATAACTCTTGAGCAAACAGCAAAAGACGCAGAAACAATCAAGAAAAACGTGAAAGAACTTTTCGGAAAATTCCTAAGCGAAACCCAGCTTGAAGTTCGAAGAGTCGGCGTGAAAGTCTCAGGCTTCAGCAGGGAAGAACCGCAGCAAAAACAGCTGACAAGCTTTTTCCAAAAAACCTAAAGAGTAAAGCAAACTTTTTCTTCCAGTAAACACATTTTAGATTGGGTCAAAATTTTGTCTGAAGATCAACAGAAAAGAAAACTGCCGCCCGACCAAGTAGCCACTGACCATATTTTACGTTGGGGCATTGATCATCCAGGCATAACCTCAACTAACCCGCAGCTTAAACTTGAAACCTACACCTTGACAATCGACGGCGAAGTAGAAAACCCCGTGAAACTCAGTTGGAATGACTTCATGAAGCTACCACAATCCGCCTCAATCAGCGATTTTCACTGCGTTGAGGGCTGGAGCGTTCGGGATTGTAAATGGGAGGGCGTCCATATTCGAGAAATCGAGAAGCTTGTTAAGCCTAAAGATGTTGCTAAAAGTGTAACTTTTGAGTGTGCTGACTCGTATACCACTTCGCTTTTCCGAGAAGAACTCTATGGCAGTGATGTGCTTTTAGCCTACAAACTAAACGGGGAAGTGTTGGAGGAAGGATACGGTTTTCCAGTGCGCCTTGTAGTGCCAAACAAGTATGCGTATAAGAGTGCGTTGTGGGTGGTGCATCTGCGGTTTACTCGCGGCAAAGAGGTAGGCTTCTGGGAACGAAGAGGATACAGTGACACCGCGGACGTGTGGCGAAACGACCGTTTCAAACACTGATTAAGAAAAGCGTTTAAATATAATCAATCCATATTCATGGTTTTTTTTAACAATAAATTTCTTGATTCATAAAGTCTCTTTTAAAATTGGGATAACATTTATAAGCTTAGTCTAGTCCTTGTCTGGACTCTTAAGAGGTTGGAAGAATATGTCTCAGGAAAATAAAGCAAGGCAACTTTCAAACTGCCCGATGACTGCCGAAGGCGCAGTTATAACAACGGATGTTAGTACATCGAAAGTGCCTATGCAGAAACGAAAAGAAGACGCAAAAGAGATTCTCTACTTAGACAGGATATAAATTCCAAAAAGTTTTTTTAATATCCCGAATACTTTTGTCAAAGTTGAAGTCTTTTATATTTGACTACCCATCAGTTTTAATGAAAAAAGGGGCAAAACCTTGAACTACACCGAAGCTAAACTCGGAAGAATCTTCATACTCAGACTCCACCAAGGCGAGCGCTTGCATGAAGTTATAGAAAAATTTGCTGCTGAAAAGCAAGTTTCAAATGCATTGTGCTTCTTTTTAGGCGGCGCAGAAGACAAAAGCAAAGTTGTCGTGGGACCAAAAGACGGAATAGCTCTTCCTCCTGAACCGATGGTCACGCTTTTGAAGGGAGTCCATGAAGCCTGCGGTGTAGGAACCATATTCGCCGATGAGCAAGGCAAACCGAAACTGCATATGCATGCAAGCTTTGGAAGAGATGACACGGCGGTTACGGGTTGCGTGCGCATGGGCGTTGATGTTTGGCAAATAGGCGAAGTAGTAATTTTGGAACTAGTTGTTTCCTCGGCTAAAAGGGCTAAAAACAAGGATACGGGTTTTGAATTTTTAGAAATCGGCTAGTGTCAGGTTTGGGTTTGATTGAAACGGACCAGGAAAAGCCTGTGTGGCATTTGGCCAAAGAAAGGCTGATCTGTTGGCACACCGAATCTACCTGTATTGGCAATCATTTGAAGTATATCTGCATAGGTTAAAGTTGTGTTGTAAAACTGTGTGTTAGATCCATAATCATAAAGAATTATGTATTTGACATTGTGTTGTTCACACAGGTTTACGAATTCTGTTATGTTAAAGTTAGGCGTATAGGCGTCAACGGCTAAGGCTGGGTACTGCCAAATCTGGTATTCTGACATGTTTGCGGGCAAGTAAAACCGAAACATATCCTGGTCTAAAAGGTTAAAAGCGCAAACTACCACTGCTGACTGGTTTTGCCCCAAGTGACCAGCCAGATAGTTTGTTGTCTGTTGTATAGGGATATCCACTTCATCTCGCGCAGTCATCCCATACGCATTATAGCCACTGTAAAGAATCGTTGATGCCACAATAATAATGAAAAGTGCCCCTGCAAACTTCTTAAAGCGTCCATCGCTGAGACCTATCTGCTTGGGCTTCCACGCTTGAATTTTGCTGTATAGGAACATGATGAAGCATGCTGCTGAAATGGCTAAAATCGGGAAAAGCGGAGTCACGTAACGCCATTGCCTGTTTGGAATGATGGTGAAGAAAACATAAACAACTATAAACCATGTAAATAAGAAGACATCCTGTTTTTGCCTCCGATAAGCAAACAACCCTAAACCGCATAAGCCTAAAATGAAAATGGGCAACGAGATGGGATTAACGGGGACACCATTAAAGGGCCAAGACATTTCAATTAGGTAGAATACTGGAGTGAAAAATCGGTTGCTGTACACTGGACGGGTTTGGTCGCCTGACTGTATGACATACTCTAAAGTTTGAAATTTTGTTGAGCCGTCAGCGTGGTACACCATTAGGAACCAGGGCGCTGCCACCAAAACTACTATTACAAGTAGAATTATGAGCTTTGCCACGCTTATCTTCAACCTTTTTCTGCAAAAGAACAGGATGCTTACTACCATCGCTACGGCTGCCACTACGATTTCGTATTCTGCAAGAATACCTATTCCTAGGGCTAAACCGCTGAAAAGAAGTGCTTTGTTACTGTTCTTAGTTATCCAAGAATAAAAAAAGAACATCACCAGTGTGAAAAAGAATATGAGCATTGTTTCTAGCATTGTTATTCTTGAAAGCCAAAAGAACCCGGGCATTGTGCCAAGCAGAATACTTGCGAGTAGAGCATTTTTCGATCCGTATATTTTTTTGCAAAACTCGAATACAATCCACAGGGCAAGCAGGGAAAAGGTTACGGAAACTAATCTTCCTGCAACGGAGGTTACGCCCAAAATTTTTATGTAGAGAGTTGTAAAGATGTCTAAAAGCGGTGGGTAATAACCATATGTGGTCAAATAAGCTTGTGTTTGCCCCCGGCTTAAAAGTAAAGCGCCGTACAAATGAGGCATCTCGTCCCATTGCGTTGACATGTAGCCCAGACTTAACGTAACCAGATAAGCGTAGATTACAACAAAAGCAAGGAAAGCCAGCCGCCACTTGTTAGCTTTGACTGCAACTTTTAGCCGGAACGCTGCAGAGGTGCTAGCTAACTGCTGCTCTGTGCCTTGCGACATGCTTGATTGTTTAATGGACAGCCTCTCGCCTCTTTAGACAAAGCATTAATTAAACCATGTAAAAAAGCGTTTGTTAAATTCACTCTAACCTTAACTTAGCACAAAAGCATCTGACTGAAATCATATTTGGAGCATATCCTCTCCACCAAGCGTTTGCACGAGCAAGTTAAAAACTTAAACACCCATTTGCCCTGAAATTCATAAACGTTATATTAGTTTTGTCGAATATTCTACTTTGCAGCCTGAGGAGTTATTGTGGGCTATCAAAACGATTATCCAGAATGTAAACAATATGAGCGAAAAGAAGCTCTGAGCATTTTTAGGGAATTATGGTCTACCGGAAATTCCCCTTTACACCGAATGTATTCTTCTTGGGAAGAGCTTGAAAGAAATATTGAGGTAAAATCAGATACGGCAACCACCGTTAAGAAACCTAAGATTCGGTCATGTCCATATTGTGGCGTTAAGCAAACCATAACCATGCCGTTAGACGGAATTTTTCCGTATCTGAATTGTGAATCATGCAAGCATCCTTTTTTCGTTCAGAATAATTTGTTTGTTAGAAAACTCACAGAAGAAGAGGAAAGAGAAATACCTGAAGCATGGATTCGAATAGTTGAAGACCTATCCAAAAAGAAGGTTGCAGTGGTCTTAAGATTCGAATAGCCCAAAGGATGGGTGCTGCTTGCAAGCCCCAGAAGAAAAAATATGTATCCTCGAAAAACTTCGTATATGTTTCTAATTCGAAAAATTATGAGATCATTTAAGAGATAGTTTCTTAAGTTTAAATTCGAAGGAAAACGTTTTCTGTGTATCTGCGTATTATTTCTGCGAAGTCGTTGATTGTTTCTGGTGCGTAAGGCTTGAGAGTTTGGAATCTTTTATCCAGCGTATCCTCTGGAATGAATTGTTGGAGTGCATGGTTTTTTGAGCCTTTTACTAGTTCGCCGATGCATGTGGCGTCTTGGGCTGTGACTATTTCTGGCACCACGGTTGTTCTGAACTCGTAGGGCACCTTCCCCGTCTTTAGGATTTCCATGGTTCGCATAAACCCAGCTGTATCTTGTGCGCCGAGCAGCTTGTATTTTTCTTTGCAGGTTTTTACGTCCATAGCTACGTAATCCACGCTGCCGAGGCATTCCTCGAGCACTTCTGGATAGAAACCGTTCGTGTCCAATTTAACCATGAAGCCCCGAGCCTTAAGTTTAGCGAGGAATTTCGGCAACTCCTTATGCATGCATGGTTCTCCGCCAGTCACCACTACTGCGTCAACGTATTTTTTGCGGCTTTCCAAGATTTCTAATGCAGCGGCTTCCTGCAGAAACGGCGGCTGCGGATTTACGGCTATGCGCCAGTTATGGCAGAATGGGCAACGCAGGTTGCAGCCTGGAGTGAAC
>Ga0326727_10028160_pt1 | contig 10241 bp, 11 predicted proteins | sample MB2enrmetagenome_FD_207643 | JGI IMG/M metagenome (GOLD analysis project Ga0326727, IMG submission 207643) | Lab enriched peat soil microbial communities from McLean, Ithaca, NY, United States - MB29MY | ecosystem: Environmental > Terrestrial > Soil > Wetlands > Peat | place: USA: New York...
CGCCGCCAACCGGCGTGGTGAGCGGCCCTTTAATGGAGACTCTCAGGTCGCGCGCTGCGGCCACCGAGTCGTCCGGCAGCCAATTGCCAAACTGCCGAAAGGCCTTTTCGCCGGCGAAGATCTCAAACCAGCGAATGGCGCGCTTGCCGCCGTAGGCCTTTTCCACCGCGGAATTGAAGACTCTTTCGGAAGCCTTCCAGATGTCGCGCCCCGTGCCGTCACCCTCGATGAAAGGAAGAATCGGATGGTCGGGCACTTCAAACTGCCCATTCGCGTACGCAATAGGCTGGCCGTCTTCTGGCAGTTCCAGCCCGTTATAGGTGGCTTGCATGCTTTGAAGTACCCCTTCCCATTACGGTTAGACGAAGAGGCTACCACCTGGGATTCAAAAGTGGCAATGGCGTTGTGCGGTTCTTATGCTACCGGTCTCTGGCGTCTTTGAAGCCATCTCCTTCAAAGCGGGGAATGCCGAAATGGCCGCGCAGGTGGAGCAGGTCCGCGGGGCTCAGATTGCCCTTGAAGGTGATCAGGGCGATGCTTTTGGGCGTTTCCACCAGCAGCACCGCTCCCCGCACATTCACGCCGTCCAGCATCAACCATAGATCGGTGGTCCCGTTGTGAACCGGGCCTCCGGCACTGGTGGTGGTCGCCAGGTGTTTCCAACCGTGCAGGTGATACGCTTCGCGGACGGCTTCAACTTGCGATTCGTCCACGATGCCGGTCCCGCCGAATCGCAGCAGAAGCACGCTGATGCCGTCGAGCTTGCCTATGGACTGGCGAACCTCCGCGTCCGAGTCGGGGAGCAGGCTGGATGCCGCCGACAGCATTGTCCGGTCCAGCGCAAAGCTCGACTTGGCGGCTGCGTGCGCGGTTAATTGCGCGAGGCCCGGAGGCGTCCAGTTCAGATCGAACGGGCCGGACTCGGGATTTGCCGCGGAACTGACAGCAACTGACGGTGCGGTTCTGCCTTGCGGTGCCGGGGGCGTTTGCGTCAGAGCCGGGATGCACGCAACTCCCGCGCCCAAAATGCCGATTCCAATCCAGTACTTCGTTTTCATGTTTGTTTAAACGCGGCAAACGGCAAAAAGTTGCTTTGAAGGGTTTTATTCCGCGAGAGCTGTCTGGCCGAAATGCCCCGGCCAGGCAACTCTTCGGGGGTAGTCGGGGTTGAGCACACTATACTTGGATAAAATAGCTGAAAAAGTTATGCTTTCACCCGCCGGAATGCGATAAACTCATGCGGGTACCCTTAAAAATTCACGGATTTTCAACCACAGGGAGGACACATAGAAATTGGGAAAAAGCATGGTCCCGAAGAAGCTGTTTTTCACCAAGGGCGTAGGCAGGCACAAGGAGCGTTTGACATCCTTTGAGTTGGCCCTCCGGGATGCGGGGATAGCCTCGCAGAACCTGGTGAGAGTTTCTTCCATCTTTCCACCGCAATGCAAGGTGATAACGCGCAAAGAAGGCCTGAAATACCTGAACGACGGCGAGGTGGTCTTCGCGGTGATTGCGGAAAATTCAACGCGTGAGCCGCACCGGCTCGTGGTCTCCAGCATCGGCGTTGCCATTCCCGCCGACCGCAACACTTACGGCTATCTTAGCGAGCACCACAGCTTCGGCGAGACCGAGGATCAGGCCGGCGAGTACGCCGAAGAACTGGCAGCGGAGATGCTGGCCACCACGCTGGACGTGGATTTCGATCCGGACAAGAGCTGGGATGAGAAGAAGGAGATTTACCGCATCTCCAACAAGATTGTCCGCACCAGCAACGTGACGCAGTCGGCCGTGGGCGACAAGCGCGGAAAGTGGACCACCACGATTGCCGCGGCGGTTCTGATTCTGGAAGAGTAGGGACTTCAAGCGAGCGGACCATTGAGGCCAATCCTGTCTAATCAGGGTTGGCCTTGCCGCGCGCTCAAGAGGAATCTTTAGCAATCCATGGAAAACGCAAGAAAATACAACGTGGGGCTCGTGCAAATGCGCATGAGCGCGGACCCGGAGGCCAATTTTGCCTCCGCGGTGCGTCATATCCGAGAAGCAGCGCGGTTGGGCGCCAACATCGTTTGCCTGCCGGAACTCTTCCGCACGCAGTATTTCTGCCAGCGCGAAGATCTCCGCCTCTTCGACCTGGCCGAGCCAATTCCGGGACCTTCGACGGCGCGTCTGGGCGAACTGGCCCGAGAACTGCAAGTTGCCATCATCGCCTCGCTCTTTGAGCGCCGCGCGCCGGGGCTTTACCACAACACGGCGGTCACCCTGGATTCCGATGGAGCCATCGCGGGCGTCTATCGCAAGATGCACATTCCCGACGATCCGCTCTACCACGAAAAATACTATTTTGCGCCGGGCGATCTCGGCTTTCAGACCACCGACATCGCTTTTGGCCGGGTAGGCACGCTGGTCTGCTGGGACCAGTGGTATCCGGAAGCCGCGCGTCTCACGGCGCTCAAAGGCGCCGAAGCGCTCTTCTATCCGACTGCCATCGGCTGGCATCCGGCGGAGAAGGATGAATTTGGAGCGGCGCAATATGATGCGTGGAAGACTATCCAGCGCGCACACGCCATCGCCAACGGCGTTTATGTCGCGGGCGTCAATCGCGTCGGAATGGAACACGGCGACGTTCTGGGCAATCGTGCTGCCGGTGCGGGCATCGAGTTCTGGGGCGGCAGCTTTCTGGCCGATCCCTTCGGGCGCATCATCGCCAAGGCCTCGCACGACGCCGAGGAGGTTTTGATTGGCGAGATTGACCTCGGATTGATCGAAGATACGCGCCGCAACTGGCCGTTCCTGCGGGACCGCCGCATCGACTCATACGCGCCCATCACCCAGCGTTTCCTCGATCCCATGGCCCAATGGCCGGCGGAAGAAGATTCCGAGTAAACATGTCCGCTGCCATGCCCGAAAACACGCCGCATGAACTCGGCTACCGCATGCCCGCCGAATGGGAGCCGCACGAGGCCACCTGGCTTGCGTGGCCGCACAATCCTACGGATTGGCCGGGCAAGTTCCAGCCCATCCCCTGGCTCTACGCCGAGATTGTGCGCCTGCTTTCGGCGCACGAGTTAGTGCATCTGATTGTTGAAGACGCCAAAACCGAACAGCGCGTGCGCGGAATTTTAGAGCGGGCTGGCGCGAATCTCGATAAGGTCAGCCTTCACAGGTGGCCCACCAACCGTAGTTGGACGCGTGACACCGGGCCCATTTTTGTGCGTAACAGCAAGGGGCAGGTCGCCATCACCAACTGGCGCTTCAACGCCTGGGCCAAGTACAACGACTGGCAGCTCGACGACGAGTTGCCGGGCCGTGTGGCCGCGCAGCTTGGCGTGCCGTCCTGGAAGCCCTCAGTTCAAATCGAGAGCGGCGCCAAGCACAGAATGGTACTCGAAGGCGGTTCCTTAGACGCCAACGGCGCGGGCATTTTGCTCACCACCGAAGAGTGCCAGCTCAGTGAATTGCAGCAGCGCAATCCCGGCGTCAGCCGCGAGCAACTGGAGCAGGTCTTTCACGATTTTCTCGGCGTCGAAAAGACAATTTGGCTCAGTCGCGGCCTCGTTGGCGACGACACCCACGGCCACATCGACGACATAACCCGCTTTGTTGCGCCGGCGACGATTGTCACCGCCGTTGAGCCGGACACGACCGACCCGAACCACGCTCCTCTGGCCGAAAATCTCGCGCGCCTCAAGGCCGCGCGCACTCTCAATGGCAAACAATTCACGCTGATCGAGCTGCCCGTGCCGCGCCCGGTCATCTTTCGCGGCCAGCGCCTTCCGGCCAGCTATGCCAATTTCTACATTGCCAACGGCCTTGTCCTTGTTCCCACCTTTCATGATCCCAACGACCGTGTGGCGCTGAACATTCTCGCCGAAGTTTTTCCGGGCCGCGAAGTCATAGGCATCCACAGCGTGGACCTTGTCTGGGGGCTGGGAACGCTTCACTGTATGACGCAGCAGCAGCCCGCCGGGCTAACATTGAAGCCATGATTGACGACCGCGCAGCCATGGAAGCCGCTCTCGCCGAAGCCCGCTTGTCTGCGGAGGCCGGCGAAGTGCCGATTGGCGCGGTTGTGGTGCGCGAAGGGGCTATCGTCGCGCGCGGGCAAAATCGCGTGCTGCGCGACCTGGACCCCACGGCCCACGCGGAGATTGTGGCCCTGCGCGCTGCGGCCGCTGCGGTGGGCAACTACCGGCTGCTCGGCTGCACGCTATATGTGACCTTGGAGCCGTGCTCCATGTGCGCAGGAGCAATGGTTCATGCGCGGCTGGACCGTCTGGTCTTTGCCGCCGCCGACCCCAAGGCGGGCGCGGCCGGGTCGGTGCTTGCGGTGCTGAATCATCCTCAGCTCAACCACCAGATGCAAGTGGAGCAGGGAATTCTTGCCGATGAGGCTGCCGAGCTGCTGCGGAGCTTCTTTCGCGAGCGGCGATAGCATTCTTTAATGCAGATTTAAGGAGCCATTTGTCCATGGACATTTCGGAGATTTGGAATAACCTCGTTTTTTTGGCTGCGCCAGCAGTAGCTTTGGTTCTGATTATCTTGGCTCATCGAATTCCAAGAAAGCTAGTTCGAATCCCAGCTTATGCCGGTTCGATTCTGCTTTTTCTCATTGCAGGATTTGTTTTGTTTCTGGATGGATGTGAGCTGACAACCTCTACGGCGCGGCGGCCGGGGCTCATCTCGCCGGACGGGAAGCATGTGGTCGTTGTTCGTTGGTTTTTGCCGGGAGCGATGGGAGGCAATTACGCCCACGTATCAATTCGTTCGCGTTTCAGCCCGGTAGCCACTGAGGTTGAATCCGGCGAGGGCGATCCGCCCAATACTCCCGATGTGCGGTGGTTAGATAATCGTCGCATCTTGATTTCTTATTGGGAGAAGGGCCAGATCAAAGCATGTTCTCCGGGGCCAAACCGTGTTGAGGGAATTGAAGTCCTCTGCCAGGAATAGCCTTACATTGTGGCTCCAGTCTCAGCAGCATCTTGATTTCGTCGGCGGTCAGTGTTCCTGATGGAGGCAGCGAAAACCCGAGTAGAATAATCCCATGATCGTGCAAATGTACGGGGTTTCCTGGTGCCCGGATTGCCGGGCAGCGAGGAAGTTTCTCGATTCTTACGGCATCGAGTACACCGAGATTGATGTGGAGGGTGATCCGGCTGCTTCGGCTGAGGTGGTGCGTCGCGTGGGCAAGCGCGCTGTTCCGCAACTGGTGATTGACGGCGAGTGGTTCCAGCCATACAAGCCGGGCCGCGGTCTGCTGGTCGATGAATTACACGAACGATTGGGTATTCCTCGCGCCTGAAGGCTCGTTCCTCGTACAATTTAGAGTTGAAGACGGGCCGCGGAATGTGGCTCTGACAAGGAGTCTGCCGTGATTGAACGCTATACTCGCCTCGCGATGGGCCGCATCTGGACCGAAGAGCACAAGTACCGCTGCTGGCTTGAAGTGGAGTCGGCGGCAAGCCTCGTGCTGGCCCAGAGCGGCGTGATTCCCGTAGCTGCAGCCGAGGCCATCGCCGCCAAAGCCGGCTTCTCCGTCGAGCGCATTCATGATATTGAAGCTGAGGTGAAGCACGACGTTATCGCCTTCACCACCGCTGTGGCCGAGAGCCTGAGCGCGCAGAATCTCGCGGACGAGTCGCGTTGGCTGCACTACGGGCTGACCTCGAACGACGTGGTGGATACAGCGCAGGCGCTGCAAATAAAGGAAGCTTCGGCGCTGATCCGCGCGGGGCTTGTGGAACTGATGGCCGTGCTCAGACGGCGGGCCGTCGAATTCAAGCACACGCCCACTATCGGCCGCACGCACGGCATCCATGCCGAGCCGACGACCTTCGGCCTCAAACTGCTCAACTGGTTTGCGGAGATCAAGCGTGATCTGGCCCGTTTCGACGCGGCGGCCGAGGATATGCGCGTAGGCAAGCTCTCCGGCGCCGTGGGAACATTTGGCCACCTGAAACCGGAGCATGAAGAGAAGATTTGCGCGCGGCTGGGCCTCAAGGCGGCTCCTGTGGCCACGCAGGTCATTCAGCGCGACCGCCATGCGGCCTACATCTCCACGCTGGCAATTATCGGCAGCACGCTGGACAAAATCGCCCTCGAAGTGCGCCACCTGCAACGGACCGAGGTGCGCGAGGCGCAGGAGTATTTCAGCGAAAAGCAGAAAGGCTCCTCGGCGATGCCGCACAAGAAGAACCCGATTACTTCGGAACAAATCTGCGGCCTCGCGCGCGTCTTGCGCGGCAATGCGCAGGCTGCCTTCGAGGACATTGCGCTGTGGCATGAGCGCGACATCTCGCACTCGTCCGTCGAGCGCGTAATCTTTCCCGATTCCACGATTCTGGTGGACTACCTATTGGCGAAAACCACGGACCTCATTGACCGGCTGCTGGTTTATCCCGAGCGCATGAAGAAGAATCTCGAAAGCACGGGCGGGCTGATCTTCAGCGGCCAGTTGTTGCTGGATCTGGCCGAGGCTGGAATGTTGCGCGAGGAGGCTTACCGGCTGGTGCAGGCTCACGCCATGCGGGCCTGGAAAGAGGATCTGGTTTTCCGCGACGAGGTGGCAAAGGACGCTGCGATTACAAAGCTGCTCAGCCCGGAAAAACTCGCTAAAACCTTCGATTATGAACGGCAGTTGGGCAATGTGGACGCGATCTTCAAGAGGGTGATTGGCGAGTAGAGACGATGCCACGCGCCCAGGAATCCGCGCCGTAGGCGCAAGGGTGGCTAGCCCCGCGCTTCAGCGTGGGGTAGGGAAGCGTTGTTGTACACTGGGAGTCCCGTAGGGACGATGCATTCGATGAACCTCACCGTAGCGATTACCGGCGCATCCGGCGCAATCCTCGGTCGCGAGTTGCTGCGCGCGCTGGAGGCGGATGAGCGCGTGGGTTGCGTCCACTTTGTGGCTTCTGAGAACTCGCTGCGCGTGTTGGCCGAAGAACTCGGAATTAGCGGACGCACCGGTCTGCTCGAAAAACTGCTCGGCGCCGCTCCCGCAAAAACTGTTCAGCACTCCGATGCGGACATTGGCGCGGCCATCGCCAGCGGCAGCTACCCGTCGAATGGAATGATTATCCTGCCATGCTCCATGGGCACGCTGGCGGCCATCGCCCACGGCCTGGCCAATTCGCTCGTTGCCCGCGCCGCCGACGTCACGCTCAAGGAGCGCCGCCCGCTGATTCTTTGCGTGCGAGAGACGCCATTCAACCACATTCATCTGCGCAATATGATGCTGGCCTCGGAAGCCGGCGCGGTTATCTTCCCCGTGATCCCGGCGTTTTACAACCATCCCACCGACTCGACGGAGATGGCGCGGCAGTTTGCTTTTCGGGTGCTGGCGCACATTGGTTTGCCCCAGCCGGGAGCTTATGTGTGGAAGGCAGACGAGTAGCCAGTCAGTCCCAGTGTTTTTCTCTTTGCTTCGTGAGCGCTTTTCAGGGACTTAGCGGAATCGACTTGACTCTTTCCGGTTTTCCCCGGATACTGCTATTAATGCGGAACTCAAGAAATCGCCGAATTGCGGTCATGGACCTGCGCATGTGTATGCACATGTGCTGCGGACCTGTCCGTGCGGCTCTTGAGAGGCGAATGCGCTAGACGCAACCGATCTTGAAACCAGGCGGCCCGGGTCCGAAGAGGATTCGGGCCGTTTTGTTTTGTCGGCGGCCCGCAACCTGACCGATCCGCATCCAGAAGCCAAAACCAATACCGCCCCATCCACCGACCAAGGAGCCGACCATGTCCGAATCGAAGCAGCATTTTGCCACCCTCGCCGTTCATGCAGGCCAGTCGCCCGACCCGGCGACCGGTGCGCTTGCCGTGCCCATTTACCAGACCACCTCTTACCAATTTCAGGACGCGGACCATGCCGGAAGGCTCTTTGCGCTGAAAGAGTTTGGAAATATCTATACCCGCATCATGAACCCCACGACGGATGTCTTTGAGAAGCGGGTGGCGGCCCTGGAAGGCGGTGTGGCGGCTCTGGCCACGGCCTCGGGCCAGGCGGCGGAGACGCTCGCTCTGACCACCCTGGCCTCGGCGGGAGAAGAGATCATCTCGACCACATCGCTCTACGGCGGCACCTACAACCTCTTCCACCACACATTTCCGCGGTTGGGGATCAAGGTGCGGTTTGTGGATGCGGACGACTTCGAAGGATTGCGCGCGGCCATCAACGACAAGACCCGGGCCATTTACACCGAAACACTGGGCAACCCCAAGCTGGATGTGGTGGACATCGAGAGAATCGCCGCCATCGCCCACGAACACAAGCTGCCGCTGGTCATTGACAATACCTCGGCCTCGCCGGCGCTGGTGCGGCCCATCGAGTGGGGCGCGGACATCGTGGTCAATTCCGCCACCAAGTTCCTGGGCGGCCATGGTACCACCCTCGGCGGCGTTATCGTGGACGGAGGCAAGTTCGACTGGGCGGCTTCGGGGCGATTCAAGGACTTCGCCGCGCCGGACCCCTCGTATCACGGCCTTTCCTACACCGAGGCCTTCGGCCCGCTGGCATTCATCCTCAAGGCGCGCGTGCAGGGGTTGCGCGACACCGGCGCGGCTCTCTCGCCGTTCAACGCCTTCCTGCTGCTGCAGGGAATCGAAACGCTGCACCTGCGGCTGGAACGCCACTCCCAGAATGCCTTGGCTGTGGCCCGGCACCTGGAGCGGCATCCCGGCGTGGATTGGGTCAACTACCCCGGCCTGGAGTCCGGTCCCTACTTCAAGCGGGCGAAAAAGTATCTGCCCAACGGCCAGGGGGCGCTGATCACGTTTGGCATCAAGGGAGGGTATGAGGCAGGAAAGAAGCTGATCGACGGGTTGGAACTCTTCTCGCTGGTGGCCAACATCGGAGACGCCAAATCGCTGGTTATCCACCCGGCTTCGACGACACACGCACAACTTTCGGTCGAGGAACAGGCGACCACGGGCGTCACTCCCGAACTGGTCCGGCTGTCGGTCGGCATCGAGGATATTCGCGACATCCTTGCCGATCTCGACCATGCCATCGAGATAGCCAACGGTCACGTGTTTGCGAGCGAAACAGAAACCGCGGGGCTTGCTGCACAATGAGTACCATGGCTGAACCACGCGCCGGAGCCGGAGTTGCGCCGGCAGGAACAGGCGTTCTGACGCCAACCTACGAAGGCGACTTTGCGCTCGACGAGCCTTTGTTGCTGGACTGCGGCCGCGTTTTGGCCGGTCTGAACCTGCACTACGCGGTTTATGGCCGGCTGAACGCGGCCAAGGACAATGCCGTGCTGGTGTGCCATGCGCTTTCCGGTTCGGCGCAGGTGGGCTCATGGTGGCCGGAGATCTTTGCCGCCGGCGGGGTTTTGTCTCTGGATCGCGATTTCGTGATCTGCATCAACATGCTGGGGTCCTGTTACGGCTCGACCGGGCCCGGTTCGGTGGACCCGGAAACAGGCAATCTCTATGGCCCGGACTTTCCATTGGTTTCCATCCGAGACAACGTGCGCGCGCAGGCCAAACTTCTGGACTCGCTCGGTATTCGCCGGCTGCGGCTGGTTCTGGGTGGCTCCATCGGCGGCATGCAAGCGCTGGATTGGACCATCCATGACCCCGGCCGGGTCGAGTGCGCGGCCGTGATCGGCACTGCGCCGCTTTCGGCCATGGGGCTGGCGCTCAACCACTTGCAGCGCCAGGCTATCGAGCACGATCCCGACTGGGCAGGCGGTTATTATCTGCCGCAGCGCCCTCCCAGGCAGGGATTGTCGCTGGCCCGCCAGATCGCCATGCTCAGCTACAAGTCAGCGGAGTTGTTCAATGAGCGTTTTGGTCGCAATCCGAACCGCAACGGTGAGGACCCGTGGGGGTTGGACAACGAGGGCGGCGGTCTCATCGGCGGACGCTTCGATATCGCCGGCTACCTTGACCACCAGGGAGAGCGGTTCAACGAACGCTTTGATGCCAATTCCTACCTGGCCATTTTGCGCACCATGGACACGTGGGACCCTTTGCGCGGGCATTTTTCGCCGGCGGAGGCTTTTGGGCGGATTCGGTCTCGCCTTTGCTTTGTCGGCATCAGCTCCGATTGGCTCTTTCCCGCCCAGGCGGTAAGGGATTTTGCCAATGCGATTCGTGAGGCTGGCGTTCACGCCGATTACCGCGAAATGACCAGCTCCCACGGCCATGACGCCTTCCTGGCCGAACAGGCAGAACTGGTGCGGCTGCTGCAATGAAGCGGGGAACGGCCTTTCCGGGGGAGGGTTTCTGACCCT
>Ga0326727_10028161_pt1 | contig 10241 bp, 8 predicted proteins | sample MB2enrmetagenome_FD_207643 | JGI IMG/M metagenome (GOLD analysis project Ga0326727, IMG submission 207643) | Lab enriched peat soil microbial communities from McLean, Ithaca, NY, United States - MB29MY | ecosystem: Environmental > Terrestrial > Soil > Wetlands > Peat | place: USA: New York...
GTGACTTCGGGCATCGTGTTCACTGTGAAGGGTAAGGCGAGGGCCTGTACGTACAGAATCTCTGAGGCTTTGGGATCCTTGGTTCCGGTACTGGCCCATAGAAGCCGCTGGGAACGTGCGCCGGCGTTCAAGATGCGCTGCCACCGCGGCGAATCCAGCAGCGTGCGATACATCTCATAAGCCTTTCTGGCGATGGCGATTCCAAGCTGGTTGCGCAGGACCTCCGGCACCTTCTGTGCTACAGCCACGTCCCAACGGCTGACGAAGAGTGACGCCACGGAACCAACATCGGGATTGAGTCCGGCGGCTATGCGCCGCTCAATGCCGCGCATGTAAGCTTCGGCTGCGGCGACATATTGCTCGCCCGAGAACAGAAGAGTTACATTGACAGGTACACCTTGGAAGACCGCTTCCTCAATGGCTGGAAGCCCCTCGCTGGTACCCGGAATCTTGATGAAGAGATTGGGCCGCGCCGCGCGGTTGTGGAGAGCTTTGGCTGCGGCGAGAGTACCGTTCGTGTTATGTGCCAGCAGGGGCGAGACCTCCAGGGACACCCAGCCATCCACACCATTGGTCCGGTCGTAGATCGGCCGAAAGAGATCGGCAGCCTGCCTGAGGTCTTCGACCGCGAGTTCGAAGAATAGCGCCTCGCTCGATTTCCCCTCCTTCTGCTTCTGGCTGATAGCGTCGTCATAGTCGAGGCTGTTCTTGATCGCATGATCGAAGATCGTGGGGTTCGAAGTGAGGCCCGTAATTGACAAATCCTGAATATAGCGGCGGAGCGTGCCGCTGGTCAGCAGACCGCGGGTAATGTTATCGAGCCAAATGCTCTGGCCGATTTCGTGTAGCTTCTGCGTAGCATTCATTTCATTTCTCTTCCAACACTTTTCATTACAAGGCTGCTTGCGTCCTTCCGGTCTCAACTGGCGGCGATAATCCAGGCATGCGCCTGCGCGACCTCAGAAGGCGGAAACAACTTCACCGGGCAGGGCATGAGGAAGCTGAAAATCCTTATCATTTGTACGATCCAGCCCACGTCCGTGACCACCGCGACGCGCTCCCAGCGCGTGGGATGTTCTACCCCAATCTTCAGGTCCTCCCAGAGAGCACCTGGATCGTAGCCGGTGAAATCCGCAGAGGTCTTGTAGAGAAGCCGGATCTTGTCGTGCCGTTTGAACGCTTCGAGAATGGCCGGAACAAGAATCCCGTCATAATCCTCTTTTGTGACCTGTCCCTTGCAGGAGAGTGCAATAACATTGTCGGGAAAGTTCTTCAGAATCTCGATCATAGAATGTCCTTTATCGCGCTTTTTGTAAGTACCTCTTCTTGAACATGCCTTCGCTCCTCTGAATACTCCGTTGTGCGTAGAATATTCACTCCGCGCTGGAAGCGTGCTCAGGCATTTACGGGCAGGCTTGCAGTGTCCTTCTCGGCAGCTCGGACAGGAGACCTCAAGTGAACGGGTTAGGGCTGGTAGAAATATCGCGTCTCTTCGAGATTGAACATTTTTCACTCTGAAAGATGGTCAAAATAGCACATTGCCTGGAGAGACCAGAAGGAGCCGTTGGCTAAACCCCTTGGCTACTGCTGCAATGAGCCATTGCGGCGCTTGCCCGCAGCGATACCGGCGGTCAGCAACATGCGGACTGTCCAGAATTGACCAGACTCTTCCGCGCATTGCCTCGGATAGTACTGGTGGGGACTCCGCGCCGAGAGGTCGCAACCGCTAGTGTTGAGCATCTCTACGCGAGCGGAGGGAAAAGAATGAATCCATGAGCCATTGAAAACACCCCAATCAGATGAGCCCCACGATACCATGCGCCGGATTCTGCCGCCTGCGGTCAAGTTTCTGCGGTGAACTGGTAAAGGAAGCGGAGGGGACCCAAATGAGATCGCAAATGCTTAGAGACACCGCAACGGCGCTTTTTGCTGACAACAAGGGTCTGCTCGCGATGGACGAGAGCAATCCTACCTGTAACCGGCGGTTTGCCAGCTTGGGGATTCCTCAGACCGAGGAAACTCGGCGGGCCTATCGAGAATTGATTGTGACCACTCAAGGGCTCGGTGAGTGCATCAGTGGAGCTATCCTCTACGACGAGACGATCCGGCAGAAAAAGAGAGACGGCACCCCTTTTGTCCAGGTTCTCTCCGATGCGGGGATTGTTCCCGGGATCAAGGTCGACCGGGGCGCCAAGGATCTGGCAGGGCATCCCGGTGAAAAGGTGACCGAAGGCCTGGACGGGTTGCGCGACCGCCTCGCTGAATCCTTTCAAATGGGCGCCCGTTTTGCGAAATGGCGCGCCGTGATTGCGATTGGCGATGGACTTCCAAGCTGGGGTTGCATCGAAGCCAACGCACATGCGCTAGCTCGCTATGCGGCGCTGTGCCAGGAAGCCGGTCTCGTTCCAGTGGTTGAGCCTGAAGTGCTCATGGATGGCGAGCATACGCTGGAGCAGTGTTGCGAAGTGACGGATAAAGTGCTGCGAACTGTGTTCAGCGAGCTGTTTGCGCAACGAGTCATGCTGGAAGGAATGATTTTGAAGCCCAATATGGTTGTTCCAGGATCGGACTGCTCCAAGCAAGAATCTATTGATGAAGTTGCCGATGCGACGGTCAATTGCCTCTTGCGGGCCGTCCCCGCTGCCGTTCCGGCGATTGCGTTCTTGTCAGGCGGCCAATTAGCAGAACTGGCCTCGGCTCGTTTGAATGCGATGAATGTGAGATTCAAGTCGCGGTTACCCTGGGCGTTGGCATTTTCGTTTGCTCGCGCCATCCAGCAGCCGGCCTTGGAGCTTTGGAAGGGCCAGGAAGCCAATGTATTGGCGGCACAACAGGCTTTATATCACCGCGCACGCTGCAACCAGGCTGCGCGACGCGGCGAATACGACGCGGCGATGGAGAAGAAATGACGGGAAACAGGCACAACAGGGAAGGAAACAGTGGCGACAGCGGCGAACCGGGCCCTGGCCCGTACTGGAAGCGGATGCATCGTGACTGGCGCTTCTGGGTAGGCGCGCTTCTTATGGCTGCGGCGCTTGCTGTCTATGTATTGAGTGGGGACCTGGCGTGGGTTCCGAATGGTCATCGGCAGCCAGCGATGCCCGCAAGTGCGGCGAATTGAATCCACGAACAGTGAGTCAAATGTCTATATATCCCTTGCGCTTCGAGCCGATCTATCAGTATCGATTATGGGGTGGCAGGCGCTTGTCCGGCCTGCTCTCCGCTCCACTGCCGGGTGACGGGCCGATTGGCGAAGCGTGGCTGCTCAGCGACCGCGACGACCATCAAAGTCGGGTTGCCAACGGGCCGCTGAGGGGGCAAACCATCGGTGAATTGATGGAAGAATTCCGTGGGCAACTGATGGGTAAGCTGGCTCCGCGCTTCCACCGCTTTCCGCTGCTTCTCAAGTTTCTAGACGCACGCGAGATGCTTTCAGTGCAGGTACATCCCAGCGATGCGCACCCAGACCTGATTCCGGCGGGGGAAACCGGAAAGACCGAAGCTTGGGTCGTGATTGAGGCTGGAAATAGAAGCCGGATCTATGCGGGTCTGAAACCGGGTACGACTGCCAGCGATCTGCGTCATTCGCTCGTCGACGGGACAATCGCGAACCACCTCGTGAACATCGTTCCGAAGCCAGGCAATGGCGTATTCATCCCGGCCGGAACCGTTCATACCTTGGGCGGCGGTGTTGTTGTCTTTGAAGTGCAGCAGAACAGCGATGTGACATTCCGCCTTTACGATTGGGGTCATGTCGACGCAAAGACAGGTGAGCCACGGCCACTCCAGATCGATCAGGCGCTTGCCAGTGTTGATTTTGCGGACAGTAATGGTGGCCTCGTGACTCCCTCTGTAATGACCACGACGCTAGTGGAGCGCGAGAGACTCTTTGATTGTGAACATTTCTTGCTATGGCGCCTGCGCGGAGAATCACCGTTTAACGTCGGCGCTGCGGAAATGCCGCGCGTGCTCGTTTGCATTGGTGGCTCGGGGTGGCTCGAAAGCGCGGGCTCGGCTTATGGCATCGAGAAGGGCGAAGTATGGCTCTTGCCGGCGGCGGCCGGTGCGTGCGTATTTCACCCAAACAGCGCAGTGAGCATGTTAGAAATCGCAATACCGGAATAGTTTAGAACCGGTCGGCAGCGATAGGGTTGGAACTCTAATTGAGACTGCAGTAGTTCCGAGGTGGATGTATGGTGAAAAAGCTGATTGTCTTTGATCTAGACGGAACGCTCGCCACCAGCAAATCGTCACTCGATGCCGAAATGTCATCACTTCTGTATGACCTGCTCGGTGTCGTCAAGGTGGCTGTTATCTCCGGAGGCGCCTGGTTACAGTTTGAAAAGCAGGTACTCTCCAATCTGCCACAGGATGACCGCCTTACAAAGCTATCGATTCTACCCACCTGCGGAACAGAATTCTTTCAATACACCGGCGGGTGGAAGAAGCTCTATTCAGAAGATCTTACTGCGCAAGAAAAGCGGAAGATCGTCAGTTCTCTGAAGAAAGCCACCGAAGACGCAGGCTTTTCTGTCGAGAAGACGTGGGGAGAGACCATCGAAGACCGTGGCAGCCAGGTGACGTATTCCGCACTGGGCCAGCAGGCTCCCTTGGAGGAGAAGGAGAAATGGGATGCGGATTTCGCCAAGCGGAAGAAAATCAAAACAATTCTCGACACTCTGATTCCCGAGTTTTCGGTAAGACTCGGTGGCGCTACTTCCATTGATGTCACGAAGCCAGGCATTGACAAGGCCTACGGGATTAAAAAGCTGCAAGAGACACTTGGCATTTCTGTGAAAGAAATGATTTATGTAGGCGATGCCTTGTTTGTGGGAGGAAACGACTACCCGGCTGAACAGGCAGGTGTTATTTCCATTCCAGTTCGAGGTCCCAATGAGACCAAGCGGGTAATCGAAGCGATCATCGCTTGTTTGGATGACGGTCAACAGGCGCGAATCTTCGAGGTGGCAAGTGCGACTCTTTGAGGAGTTCAGATGAGCGGATTCACTCTGCGCCGCCTGGGGATGTTGATGGAGCCAGAACCCGGCAATCCCCTGGAGGCTGAAGGCGTCCTGAATCCGGCGGCTGTTCGCGGCCCTGATGGGGAACTCTATCTCTTTCCGCGGATGGTCGCGAAAGGAAACTACTCGCGTATCGGGATTGCACGAGTGCGATTCAATGAAGCCGGCGATCCGGTTGGCGTCGAGAGACTCGGTATCGCACTGGAGCCGGAGGCTGATTATGAGCGGCGGTTCGACGGTAGCGGAGGCTGTGAGGATCCCCGCGTTACGTTTGTAGAACCGCTCCAGCTCTACATCATGTCCTACACGGCATTTTCTCCCCAAGGCCCAAGGATCGCCCTGGCCCTGTCGGAGGACCTGTTTCACTGGAGGCGACTCGGGCTCGCAACCTACGCTCATTGGCACGGCATTGAATTGGGCAACGTGGATGACAAAGATGCGAGTCTCTTCCCTGTCGCCATACCTGACTCCTCTGGGCATCTGGAACTAGGCATGCTCCATCGTCCGCTCTTTCCCGGCACTAGACCTGAGGAAACAGCTTGCCACCCTGCGTCCCGTGAGGTGGATCTCGATCGGGAGAGCATCTGGATTTCCTATTGCCCGCCGGTCTTGAAAAACCATGAACCAGATCGCCTGGGCCGGTTTACCTCTCATCACAGACTGGCGACTCCAGTCTCGCCCTGGGAGCGGCTCAAGATCGGCGCTGGAACCCCGCCCATCCTGACCAAACATGGCTGGATGATTGTTTACCACGGTGTCAGTGAAGCAGCGGCTACGAGCAACGCGCGTCACCTGTGCTACTCGGCCGGGGTAATGGTGCTCTCAAAGGAGCACCCGCGCGTGGTACTTTATCGCTCGGTTGAGCCGGTGTTGACTCCGGCGCTCCCGCAAGAGCGCAACGGAATCGTCGACAATGTTGTGTTTCCCACCGGCATCGACAGACGCGATGACATTGGCAGGCCTGATCGTTTCGACATCTATTATGGGATGGCCGACAGCCGTATTGGTGTAGCTCGTCTTGACTTGCCGGATCACCTTCCGGCTGGGGCAGATGCCGATTCACCGGCTGCAAAGGTTTAATTGAGGAATCCAAATCGCGAAGAGCCCCCCTTCGGCTGGACCGACGAAAGGATAGTTGATGAAGAAAACGACTGTGATCTCTTGCGTTCTTCTGGATATTGGCGGTGTTCTGCTGACCGATGGCTGGGGCCATCTGTCCCGCAAACGGGCGGCGAAGAACTTCAAGCTGGACTGGGCCGAAATGGAGGATCGTCATCATCTCACATTCGAGATCTACGAGGAGGGAAAGATCACGCTGGACGAATACCTGAGTCTCGTGGTCTTTACCGAGAAGCGATCCTTCAGCCGGAGTCAGTTTCGCAGCTTCATGTTCGCTCAGTCAAAGCCTTTCCCGGAGATGATCCATCTGGTTACGCAGCTTAAAGACAGTCAGGGACTGAAGATCGTCATCGTCAGCAATGAAGGGCGCGAACTCAATGCCCACCGAGTTCAGAAGTTCAAACTGAATCGGCTGGCCGACTGTTTCATATCCTCTTGCTTCGTCCACATGCGCAAGCCCGACGTGGATATTCTCAGACTTGCTCTGGACGTAGCTCAAGTGGAGACTTCGCAGGCAATATTTATCGACGATACGCCGATGTTCGTCGAAATTGCGGAAGGACTGGGAATTCAAAGCATCCTTCATACTGACTGCAAATCTACACGCGCCAGGCTATCCACACTCGGACTGGAGGTTGCCGAAAGCCCACAATAACCAGCTTGTCCGTGATTCACGACAGCAGCAAGGATTTCGCAGGTGCAGAGAATAGACAGGACTGAGCGGCGAATAGGGAAATGGAATCTTCGGCCGATGCAAAGTTGCAACCTGCCAGTCACTGCCTCTTATCGCTTTTAGAGAACAGCGGAAAGTGAAAGGCAAGTTCGGTGGGACTGCTTCTAGGAGATTGGTGGTTGCTGCTCGCCGGGAGACTAGAAATCGCTGGCGGATGGTTGGGCAGATGTGGGCTCCGGGAGATCGGTTCGCCGTGCTTGTCTTGTCGCAGGATTCTCCCTCTGCTACATCAGGATTCTCTTCGCGGAATTAGTCTTCCTGAAGCGTGGCGTGAGACGCATTTCGCGTAATCTAATTGTATGGATCTCGCAGATGCCGCTGAAAACCAGCCCGGGAAACAATGGTGGACAGTTCTGCAGTCCTATACGATTGCTCATCTTCAACAGCGCGAGGAGCAGGTATTTCTTCTTCTGTCGCTGCTGATTGGAGCGCTGACCGGGCTCGCCGTTGTCGCCTTTATTGTGGTCACGGAGCGGTTGGGAATGCGCCTCTATCCCGTGGGCAGCGCCGCGTGGAGGCGCGTGCTCGTCCCCGTGGCAGGATCGCTGGCCATGGGCGTCCTGCTCTATCGGTATTTTCCCAACGCCAGGGGTAGCGGCGTGCCCCAGACCAAGGCCGCGCTCTTCGCACGGAATGGGTTCATCTCCCTGCGCACCGTCCTGGGCAAGTTTTTCTGCACAGCGACCACCCTGGCGAGCGGGATTCCGCTGGGCCGAGAGGGACCGTCTGTCCAGGTGGGTGCCGGAATCGGGTCGGTCCTCGGTCGATGGCTCGGATTGCGCCCGGAAAAGGTAAAGGCTCTGATTCCTGTAGGCGCCGCCGCCGCCATTGCTGCGGCATTCAATACGCCGATGGCGGCTGTGTTGTTTTCGCTCGAAGAGGTGATGGGCGACATGCATGCGCCGATTCTGGGTTCGGTCGTGCTCGCCTCTGCTACCTCCTGGGCAGTCTTGCGCCTCCTGCTTGGCAATAACCCGCTGTTTCAAGTGCCGCAATACACTCTGGTTCATCCGCTGGAACTCGCCATTTACGCCCTGTTGGGCATCGCTGGCGGCTTTTTGTCCGTGGCCTTCACCCGACTTTTGTTGGGAATGCGCAAATTTTTTCTGCATCTTCCCAAGAGAACAAGCTGGTGGCACCCCGTCGTGGGCGGTGTGACGGTTGGTCTGATGGGCTGGTTTGTGCCCCAGGTCCTGGGTGTCGGGTATACCTACGTTGGCAGCGCTCTGAATGGAACGATGGCACTAAAGTTGATGTTGCTACTCGTGGTTCTCAAACTCTTTGGGGTTACTGTCAGTTATGCTTCTGGAAACGCTGGTGGCATCTTCGGCCCGAGTCTGTTTCTCGGCGCCATGCTGGGAGGCGCCATAGGCACCGTGGCACATGGCTTGTTGCCGGGGTACACTGCAACCCCTGGCGCTTACGCGCTCGTCGGTATGGGTGCGCTCTTCGCGGGCATCGTGCGCGCTCCTATGACATCGGTGCTCATGATCTTTGAAATGACGCGGGACTACGCTGTCATCGTGCCTCTGATGATCGCAAACCTGACCAGCTTCTTTATTTCTTCCCGATTTCAAAAGCAACCCATCTACGAGGCGTTGGCTCATCAGGACGGCATTCATTTACCCAGCCACAGTACTCGCAACGAACCCAACAAGCGCACTGTGCTTCAGATCATGCGTAAGACTCCAGACATTCTCTCCGCAGAGATGTGTGTCCAAGATGCGATCGAACATACTCGTGCAAGTAAGCTCCGTACCTGGCCTGTGGCCGAGAAGGATTACTTTCTGGGAATGCTGACCAGAGAGACGCTGGGATGCGCCTTTGTCGATGGGAAAAAAGAACAGCCGCTGAAAGACCTTGTCGAAACCCTCAAAGTTCCGCACCTCCACACGGATCATGCCCTGCATCTGGCTCTCGAACGCATGAGCAAGGACCATCGCGATGTCCTGCCGGTCGTTCACCGGGCGGATATTCACAAACTCGAAGGCGTCGTAACGCTGCCGGATGTGCTGGATGCTTATGGCGTTGACCGCATCGCCTCTGAGTAGCGGACACGGCAATTGTCTGTGCCGGCTCTTTGCCCCATCCATACCGTTTTCAAAACTTGTCCATAAGCGACGCCGAGTACTGTGCCAAGGAACGTTCGGGTCAGTCACAATCCGGCAAGAACCTGCGCGTCAGTGTCAGCCTAATCGGACAACTCGGCCTCGGTTCTGATAGTTTTGTCACAGCAGATCCATCCCCGTTTCCCTAGGAAACGATTCAGCCGTCGGAATACTTCTTTACGCAGATCATCCCGCCAATGAATGTCATATATATCAGCCAAAATAATGATGAATGTTAGTCTTGTTTAACATATAGTGACGGCTGTCACATCGCGGACCGATCAAAGCGCGGAAAATGTGTGCCACAGATTTGAAGTTTCATATCGACAAGGAGTCCATCATGCCGCGTCCCAAGCAAAACGAGCCCGGCAACGATCTGGGCATTCGGACCGAAACCCCGCAGCCAGGCGCCGTCGAAGGCCTCGTCGACAATGGGGTCACCTTCAAAGTCAGAGGTTTCGGCGAACAGCTCAAGCAAACCCGAATCCGCCTCGACTATACCCAGGAAGAATTAGCAAGTCACCTGGGGGTCAAGCGCCAGACACTCAGCTCCTGGGAGACCGGAACCACCACTCCAGATGTGCAGATGCTTTTTCGCCTGAAGAAGCTGGCCAAGGAAAGCAAAAACCAACCGATTGATCTCGGCGATCTTTTAGGAGAGAACCACTGGGACGTCGGCCGTACACCGTTGTCATTTGCAATTGGATTGCTGCAGATGATCGATACGCTCGGCATCCGGAATGTCTACCGGAACCGGACCGAAGCACTGAACGGCTTTTACCCTTTTCTTGAAAAAGAGTCTGAGTCCATCGGGATCGTCTGCTCCTCTCTCATGGGCCTGATCCGCGTGGGGTCACAGAAAGTGGCACAGGTCCTCATGCAGAAGGCCCGTGAAAATGTGAGCTACAAGATCCTGATGACCCATCCCCGAATGAGCAAATTGCGAGAGACGCAAGAAACACGCAAAACCGGCACCATCGAAAGCGAAATCTGGGAATCGATCAAGGTCATCACCGACTGGGGTATCCCGCGTGAGTCGATCCGCTTCTACGACGGCGCACCCACAGTTTTCCTGATATTCACACCGGAAAGAATGCTCTTGAACCCTTACACGTACCAAACAGAGGCGTTCAAGACGTTCACCCTCGAGGTGGGGCGCACGGAAAGCTCTGAGGACATCTATACCCAATACCTGACCAACCACTTCCAGCGATCGTGGGAGGGCAGAAACTCTACTTCGATCTCGGACGCGGATCTCAA
>Ga0326727_10028162_pt1 | contig 10241 bp, 9 predicted proteins | sample MB2enrmetagenome_FD_207643 | JGI IMG/M metagenome (GOLD analysis project Ga0326727, IMG submission 207643) | Lab enriched peat soil microbial communities from McLean, Ithaca, NY, United States - MB29MY | ecosystem: Environmental > Terrestrial > Soil > Wetlands > Peat | place: USA: New York...
CCGCAGCGTGGCCGTCTTCGTCCTTCTTGGGGTGGATGCAATCGACAGGACAGGCGTCTACACAGGCGGTGTCCTTGGTGCCGATACAGGGTTCTGCAATCACGTATGCCATCTCTGAATTCTCCAGGGGAACTAAACTTCTCGACGCTGATAGTAGCACAGGAGGCCAAAGGGAGACATGGCGCAAAATGGCAACCGGCGACCCAAGCTTATGATGCAGTGCCGGACGTACCACAATGCGACCGATCGGCGATCCGTCAAGCCTCGGGCACTCTTCTCTCAGCGGCTCATTCCGATTCGGTTGCGCCAGCTGAGCTGCGGCGGTTCAGCATCCCATGACTTGAACCGGCTCTTACGTTCGAGAGGAGTTCTTCGTTGCCAATCCAGCCAGGCAGCCAGCGATGCGCTCGGCGGCGGCGGGATGAGCCTGGTTTCGCGCCGCTTCGGCCATGGCAGCCAACTGCCTGGGCGAGGTCAGCAGTCCGGTGAGCGTGTTCAGCAACTTGCCCGGAACGCTCAAATCCTGCTCAAGCAGGAACGTGGCAGCCCCGGCATCCACCATGGCCTCGGCATTGCGCTTCTGGTGCCCATCGGCTGAGGCGGCAAAGGGCACCAGCAGGCTGGGCTTGCCGGCGGCGGCCAGCTCGGCCACGGTGGATGCGCCGCTGCGCGCCATCACCAGGTTAGCCTGGGCAAAGCGCGCCGGCATGTCGTAGAGAAACGGCCACACCTGCCAGCGCTTGGGGTCTGCGCCACTGGCCGCATAGGCCGCCTGGGTCGAATCGGCGTGGCGAATCCCGCTCTGGTGCAGGACCGTCAGGCCGGGAACCGCATCCAGCAGGCCTGCGACGATGCGCGGGAGGTGAAGATTGAAGATATGCGCGCCCTGCGATCCGCCAAAGACCAGCAGGTGTGGCTCGGGGCCGGTAGGGGGCTCGATCGCGAAGAACTCCGGGCGCACCGGAATGCCCGTGACCTCGCAGTTCTTGAACCACTTCGCCGCTGAGGGGAAGTTGACCGCCGAGGCCTGCACCCTCTTTCCAACCAGGCGATTGGCCAGCCCCGGCATGGCGTTGGGCTCAAAGGCCATGGCGGGCGTCTTGAGCCGGAGCGCCGCCGCCATGGCCGGGCCGGAGGCGTAGCCGCCCACGCCGAAGACTACAGAGGGCTTGAACTCGCGGATCAGCCGCGTGCAAGCGATGATGCTGCGCGGCAGGCTCAATAGGGTGCGCAGCCGGGTCACAAGCGACACGTTCTTGAGCGGACCCACATCGATCAGGCGCAGGTTGAAGCCCGCCTCGGGCACCAGGCGCGTCTCCAAGCCGCGCGCTGTGCCCACGAAGAGGACCTCGGCCGAGTAGCGCCCAACCAGCTCGCGCGCCACCGCCAGCGCCGGAATGATGTGGCCGCCGGTGCCGCCACCGGCTATTAGAACGCGCAGATTCGCCAACTCACTCGGCCTTCCTGGAGATATTAAGCAAGATCCCGATGCTGGCCAGGGTGAAGAAGAGCGAGGTTCCGCCGGAAGAGATCAGCGGCAGCGGAATCCCTTTCGTGGGCACCAGCGACAGCACCACGCTGATATTGAAAAAGGCTTGTAGCAGGATGGTGACAGTGATGCCGAAGGCGGCCAGCCGCGCAAAGTTGTCTTGAGAACGAAAGGCAGTGCGCAGCCCGCGGTAACCCAGCACCACGAAGAGCAGCACGATGAAGAGAGCGCCGATGAGCCCCAACTCCTCGGCGATATTGGCGAAGATGAAGTCAGTGGACGGCTCGGGCAGGAAGAAGAGCTTCTGGATGCCCTCCATGTAACCCCGGCCGGTCAGGCCGCCGGTGCTCACGGCGATCAGCGACTGGTTGATGTGGAATCCGGCGCCCATCGGATCCTTATCCGGGTTGAGAAAGACCAGTATCCGCTGCAAGCGCCACGGAACGAAAACAAGCATCGCGATCAGGCCGGGCAGCGTTGCCAGGACGCCGCCAATCAGATACCGCCATTCCATTCCGGCCAGCAGCAGCATCATGGCTGTCACTCCCAGCAGAACCAGCGCCGTGCCCAGGTCGGGCTGCTTGAGGATCAGGAGGACGAAGACCACGGGAATGAGAACCGCGCGCAGCAGAGTGTGCTTCCAATCGCGCATGAGATGCAGGCGGGTATGAAGAAACCAGGCCAGAAAGAGGACCAGCATCGGCTTGGCAATTTCAGAGGGCTGAAAGGTAAAGTGGCTGCCAAAGCGAACCCAGCGATGGACGTTGTGGGAACCGGGTATGAAAAAGACCAGTACCAGCAACAACGTGGTGACGCACAGGGCGGGATAGATGAAGCGCGGGGATTTGTACAGGTTGTAGTCCACCTGCATCAGTGCCAGCATGGCCAGGACGCCGGCCAGCGCCCAGCCGGCCTGCCTGCCGACATCGGCAAACTCGGAGTGATAGCGCTCCTGCGCCACTACCGCAGAGGCGGAGAAGACCATCGCCAGCCCCACCACGGTGAGCAGCAGGGTGGTGAAGAAGAGCCATTTATCGATCCCTACGCGCGCTGGCATGCTTTTCATCCCCGCCGTTCCGCAACCAGCTCCTTGAAGACGCGGCCGCGGTGTTCGTAGTTTTCAAACTGGTCAAAGCTGGAGCAGGCCGGCGCCAGCAGCACCACATCGCCCGGCCGCGCGGCCGAAGCCGCTGCGTTGACCGCATTGTCCAGCGTCTCGCAGGAGTGGATAGAGACGACCCCGCGCAGTTGCGACTCGATCTTGGCCGCTGCCGAGCCGATGGTGTATACCGCCCGCACCCGCGCCCGCAGCAACTGCGAAAGCTGGGTATAATCCGAGCTCTTGTCCTTGCCGCCCAGGATGAGGTGAATGCCCGATTGAAAGGCTGCTACGGCCTTGGCGGTAGCGTCCACGTTGGTGGCCTTGGAGTCGTTGAAAAACTCGACGCCGTTGATCGCAGCCACAAACTCCAGCCGGTGCTCGACTGCCTGAAAGGCCTCGATGGCGCGGCGAATAGACTCTGCCGGCGCTCCGGCAAGGCGGCCCGCCACCACCGCGGCCAAAACATTCTCCACGTTGTGCGCGCCCTTGAGGGGAATCCCGCTCAGGGGCATCACATGCTCAGTCGCCGCATCCGCAGCCGGGCGGTAGACCACCGACCCTTCTTCCAGCCAAGCCCCCTGCGCGACCGGATGCTCGATGGAAAACCAGTAGACCTTGGCAACGGAGCGGGATGCGGACTCGGCGGCGCGCGCATTGTCGGCGTTCAGCACTACAAAGTCGAGTTCGTTCTGGGCGGCAAAGATGCGCTCCTTGGCCCGGGCATAATTCTCGAAGCTGCCGTGCCGGTCCAGATGGTCGGGCGTAATGTTCAGAATTACGGCAATGCTGGGGTGAAACTGCTGGGTGCTTTCAAGCTGGAAGCTGGAAACCTCGAGGACGGACCAGGTTTCGTCCTTGCTTTGGTCGATAAGCGCCACCACCGGCACGCCGATGTTGCCTCCCACCAGGGTGGGCAGGCCCGCCTGCTTGAGAATCTCGCCCAGCAGAGCAGTGGTGGTGGTTTTGCCGTTGGAGCCGGTTATGGCCACGATTTTGCCCTTGAGAAAGCGCGCCGCCAGTTCCAGCTCGCCGATCACGGGCAAGCCGAAGCTCCTCACTTGCGCCAATTCGGGGGTATCCAGCGGCACGCCGGGGCTCACCACGATCAGGTCCTGGCGGCGGAATGTGAGCAGGCCATGGCCGCCCGTCTCCACCATGATGCCCTCGTCGAGCAGCGCGGGAATATCCTTGGCCAGCGCCTCGGCGCTGCGCACGTCCGAGACCGTCACATGAGCGCCGCGATGGCGTAGAAACATGGCCGCCGCCAAGCCGGATTTCCCCAGCCCCACAACCAGAAGCTTCTTGCCCTTGAGCTCCAACATAGACACCTATCCTCAGGCTTCAGCGACCTCTTTATTGTGCATCGCGCCGGGCGTTGCGTGCAGCTTGCCTAGCGCAGTTTCAGGGTGGTGAGTGCAAACAATGCAAACACCAGGGCGCCGATCCAGAAGCGCGCAATGATCTTGGACTCGTGCCAGCCCAACTGCTCGAAATGATGATGGAGCGGAGCCATCTTGAAGATTCGCTTCTTGTTGCGCAGCTTGTAGCTGCCCACCTGAAGCAAGACGGAGACGGCCTCGAGGATGAAGATGCCGCCGATAAAGGGCAGCAGCAGCTCTTGGCGGATTTCGATAGCGACCGTGCCAATGGCTCCGCCCAGGGCCAGCGAGCCCACGTCGCCCATGAAGATCTCAGCCGGATGAGCATTGTACCAGAGAAAGCCTATGGAAGCTCCCACCATGGAGCCGCAAAAGACGGTCAGCTCGGCCACGCGCGGCATGTGCTGAAGCTCCAGGTAGTCGGAGAAGACCACGTTGCCGCTGACGTAAGTGAGCACGGCCAGGGCGCCGGCGGCGATGATGGTGCAGCCAATGGCCAAGCCGTCGAGCCCGTCGGTCAGGTTCACGGCGTTGGTAGAACCCATAAGCACGAAGATCACAAAGGCAATGAAGGGCAGAAAGATCAGGAATCCCAGGTGGGGAAGGGAACCGGCCCAGTGCCAGAGCAGATCCGGACGCCATTGCTTGACGAAGGGCACCGTCAACTGCGTAGAAAAAATCCGAAACTGATCGAGCGCCACCAGCGCAATGGCCACCGCCGCCCCAGCCAGCGCCTGCCAAAGGAGCTTGGCGCGCGCCGTCAGGCCCAGGCTCCGCCGCTTGACCACCTTGATGTAATCGTCGGCAAAGCCAATGGCCCCGAAGGCGAGGGTGGAAAAGACGGTGATCCAGACAAAGGGGTTCGAGGGATCGGACCACAAGACCGTGGGCAGCAGAATCGCAATGATGATCAAAATGCCGCCCATGGTGGGCGTTCCACTCTTCTTCAGGTGCGATTGCGGCCCGTCCTCGCGGATGAACTGGCCGATCTGGAAATCGCGCAGCTTCTGGATCACCCAGGGCCCAATGAAAAGCGTAATCAGCAGCGCCGTGAGCGAGGCAAAGGCGGTGCGGAAGGTAAGGTAACGGAAGATCCGGAACGGGTGAAAGAACGGAAATAGCTTTTCGTAGAGCAGCCAGTAAAGCAAGTGGCCTCCAAAGCCGGAATGAAGCGGGTTTCAGATTGATTTTACTAGGCCGGGAGCTGGCGGGAGCCTGGAAATCGCGCTGGGGGAACCGGCTTCCCAACCCTCTCCCGCTTCAGTCTTGATTATCGAAACATGCGCTCGTCGAAACAAAACGGTCTGGGAGCGGCAATCTGGACTCTACTGAAATCGGGATGCCTGGGGTTCAGCAACACATTCCAGTCTCCATCGACGATTGCCGACGGAACCCGGAGCGCCGCGGAACGTCCGCTTGCCGCCCAGTTGGAGCCGAGATCGCGGCACACGAGGTTGTTCAGCTCCCGCCAGTCCGAGGGCAGCAGGTCAAGGTCCAGTTGGTCGACCGGATCGCCAGGAATCTCCGCCTCCGCCAGCAGCAAATTGTCCGGCGCATCGTTCGGTTCCAGATTGACGAAGAACTCCAGAACCGCCAGCGCTCGCGAGGTAGCGGTGTAGACCATTACTGTGCCCAGGTTATTCCAACGCCTGGCTGCGTAGAGTCCGCCAACGCCCGTGAAGGCCGTCGCACGGAAACGCTCCGGGAAAAGCCTCCATACCTTCATCAGCTGTACATTCCGTAGGCGATGCTGTAAAGAACCTCCTCCACCGAGCGCACGCCCACTTCTGTATCGAGCTGGTCGAACGGCCGCTGCCCGCCCAATGCGCGATTCGGAGCCACCATCCAGCGTGATGCCTTGTCTTCGGCGCCCAGGATTTCATTGGCCAGAGCAACCACCCGCGCCATGCGCAGCGTTCTGTCCGATTCATCCTGCGTCAGACGCGATTTTGTCGCCAGCCTGCGGCTCAGAGTGCGGGCCGGAATGTTGAGGCGCTTGGCGACCTGCGCTCTTTGGATTGACAGCGAATCGGCCAGCAAGGTGACGGTCGAAGCCGGCAACCCGGCGCGCACCTCGGCTACCAGATCGTCTGCCTTCCGGATGGGCTGTTTGAAGGTCCTTTCGCCGCCGAGCACCTCCACAATCTCTGCAATGCTCATATCTGCCACCTGGCAATAGTATTGCGCCATTTGGCAGAATACGCAAGAGCGCAGTCTCTATTGCTTGGCCGCCAACTGCCGTTTCAGCTCCGCCTCGAACGCCCGCTCGCGATCGGCGATGTAGCTCTTGTAGCCGTCAGGATCTATGAAGGCGTCGCGATCGCCACTTTGCCAGCGCCGGTATTTCTCCGCCAGCCCGTAGTAGCTGCCGTGAGCGCCGAGAAAGAGGTCGCAAGGCAGGCTTTTCAACACCTGGAATCCCTGACGATAATCTTCGGCGATCCGCGGATAGGCCTGGTTGCCCACCAGCTTGTACCCCGGATTCACATTCGGGCTTCCCACAATGACCGCGTGCAGCGTTCTGCTGCCTTCCACTTCATCGATGGTCCAGGTGGTTGTTCCTTTCGTGTGGCCGGCGGTCAGGTGCGCGGTCAGAACCGCGCCGCCGAGTTGCACCGTATCGCCGTCTTGGAGCACTCGATCGACCTTCACGGCAGGAAAGAGCATGGCCGGGTGCGTGCCGTATTGAAAGTCCGCCTTGCCGCCCGACTCCACCACAGGCACATCCGCATCCATCACGAAGTATTTGGCGCCGGTGAGCTGTTTTACCCTCGCACTGCCCCCGCAGTGGTCGAAGTGAGCATGGCTGATGAGCAGGATCTTGATATCGCTGAAACGGAAGCCCAACTGCTCCACGCTCTTCCGGATGAGCGGAACGTTTTTCTCGGTGCTGCTGTTGATGAGAATGTCGCCCTGGGGCGTGACAATCAGGTAGGAGGCGAGTTCCTGGCTGCCGACGTAATAGAGGCTGCCCGCAATGCGGAAAGGAGTGAAAGGCCTGGTCCAGGATGGGCTCTGCGCCGCGAGCGGGGCAGCAACAGCAAGCGCTGCCATGAGCGCGGCGCAACAGGAAGACCCCTGAAGATTCACGATTCCTCCACGCTCTCGCTTCCGCGCCTGACCGCCTCGATAGCCCGCTCCAGATGCACACCGCGCGAACCCTTCACCAGCGCCACATCGCCTGGCTGCTGTGTCTGCTTGAGCCAGCGGCCGGCCGCTTCGGCATCCGGCAGAAAAAGGGAAGCGACTCCGCCAGCGCAAGCGGCAGCGGCCAGATGCTCGGCGTTGCCGCCCACGCCGGCCACCATATCCAGCCCGGCCTCAGCGGCGGCGCGTCCGCAGGCGGCGTGTAGAGCTCGTCCCTGCTTGCCCAGCTCCAACATTTCGCCAGCCACCAGGATGCGGCGGCCCGCTGGACGCGCGGCCAAGGTGCGGATCATCGCGCGCAGCGCCTCGGGATTGGAGTTATAGCAGTCGTTCAGAATTGTCGCGCCGCCAAGCTCGATCGCCTGGCCGCGCTTGTCGCCGGCAACCAGTGACGCGAGCCCGGCCAGCGCCGCATCCAGATCCACGCCTGCCTCCAAAGCTACCGCGAGCCCGGCCAGCGCATTCGAGGCGTTGTGTGCGCCCAGCAATTTCAGCGTCAAGCCGCCCTCGCGCTCCCCGGCGCGGAAGCGCAGGTGAAGTCCAGCCAGATCCTCTCTCGCTTCAAGAAGACGGGGATCGGCGCATGGGCCCGCTCCAAAGTAAACGGCCCGGCCGGGAAAGTCGCGGCCAAACTGCGAGACATACGGATCGTCGCAATTGAGGAAGGCCACGCCGCTGTCCGGAAGCGCGTCCACCAGTTCGAACTTGGCGCGAGCTATTCCAGCCTGTCCGTCGGCAAAGTTCTCGATGTGCGCCGTGCCCACGTTGGTCACCACCCCCCAATCGGGCGCGGCGATGCGCGTCAGGGTCGCAATCTCGCCGGGGTGGTTCATGCCCATCTCCACCACCGCGATCTCATGCTCCGCTTCCAGGCGCAGCAGTTGCAGCGGGAGGCCGAATGCGTTGTTCAAATTGCCCTGGGACTTGTGAACGTTGAACTTCGCGCCCAAGGCCGCGGCCACGGCCTCCTTGGTGGTGGTTTTGCCGGCCGAGCCTGTGACGGCCACCACCCGCCGTCCCCACTGGCGGCGCACGTGCGCGGCCAGCGCCTGCAGCGCGGCGAGCGGGTCATCGGCGATCAGCAGCGGCACGGCAAGCGCAGCATCGGGCAACGTGGCTGCCCGCGTGTGCGATACAACCGCCGCAACTGCCCCGCGCTTGAGTGCAGCCTCTACAAAGTCGTGACCGTCATGCCGATCGCCGCGCACGGCAAAGAAGAGCTCGCCGGAGGCCACCGTGCGCGAATCGATGGAGTAGCCGCCCACCACCAGCGCGCCGGCCTCATGAAAACTGGCAGGAGCCTCCAGCAACGCCCCCGCGCCAATCGCCGCTTCTGCAAGTGTGAGCTTCATTGTTCCTTACCATATCTCATTTCGAAGCCCAATTCAGCCAGCGCCGCATGGGCAATCTCCGCGTCGTCGAAGGGAATCTTGCCTGCCAGCAAAACCACATCCCCGGTACTAGCTGCCTTGAGCGCCATGCAAATCGCCGTGGCGCGATCCGGCTCAATGGTAAAGCGAACGCCGCTGGCCTTCAATCCCGGCTCGATCTCGGCCAGAATCGCCAGCGGCTCCTCGGAGCGGGGATTGTCGCTGGTGGCCACAACAAAGTCGCTTCCCTCGCCTGCCGCCAGGCCCATCTTTGGCCGCTTGCCACGGTCGCGGTCGCCGCCGCAACCGAAAAGCGTAATCACGTGGCCCCCGGAGTGCGCCGCCATTTGCCGGGCCAATGCAATCAGATTGCGCAGCGCATCGTCGGTGTGAGCGTAATCCACAATCACCGTGAAGGGCTGGCCCGCATCCACGGGCTGGAAACGGCCCGGAACCGGCTTGAGCCGTGGAACGGATTCAATGAGTTTGGCAAACGGCACGCTGCGCGCATGGGCAGCCGTCAACGCGGCCAGCAGGTTGAGGATGTTTACTTCGCCAGCCAGCCGCGAGTTAACTTTGGCCGACCCTGCAGGCGTTTCCAGCTCCAATACCGCGCCGCCGGGAGTGAGCGAATGGCTTGCCGCCCGCCATTCGCCCAGGCCGATCCCATACGTGCGCACATCCGCGCCTGCCTTGGCGGCGGCGGTTGCGAAGCTCTCGCCGCGCGGATCTTGCGCATTGATCACGGCCACCCGCGGCGCCGGATAGGCCGTACCGTCGAAGAGCAGCCGCTTGGCCGCGAAGTACTTCTCCATTGTCCGGTGATAGTCGAGGTGGTCTTGCGTGAGATTGGTGAAGACTGCTACGTCGAAGTTGACTCCGGCCGCCCTGCCCTGATCGAGCGCGTGGCTCGATACCTCGGTCACCAGCTCGGTGGCTCCACGCGCCGCGCCCTCGGCCATCAGCTCAAACAAGTCCCTCGACTCGGGCGTGGTATGCACGCTGGGGCGCACGTCGCCGGCCACGTGGTACTCGATCGTTCCCACCAGCACCGTCTTGCGGGCAGCCATATTCAGCAGCGCCTCCAAGAGAAATGCCGTGGTGGTCTTCCCGTTGGTGCCGGTGATGCCCGCGGCCATGAGTTTGCGCTCGGGATGCCCGAAAAATACCGCCGACGCCTCGGCCAGCGCGCGCCGCCCGTCTTCCACCTCCAGCACTGGCAGGCCGGGCTGGAAGACCAGCAGATGATCGAACTTGTGCGCGGAGTCGGTAATAATGCCCAGCGCGCCGGCGGCAAGAGCCTTTTCCACGTAGCGATTGCCGTCGGTCGAGCCGCCCTCCATGGCCACAAAGACAGAACCGGGCCGCACGCGGCGCGAATCATACTCCACGCCCGTGATCGGCAGATCGGATTCGCCGCCCGCGCCGACGGCGGTCACTTCCTCAGCTAATTCTTTCCAGTTCATCTCGTGCTTGATTGTAGATTGCCGGAGGCCCCGTTGATCCTCAGCGGCTCAAAGGAAGCGCAATTTTCAAGACGTCCGCTGCCGGCACAAAGGGGCGGGTTTCCCGGGCCATTGCCGGAAGAGTGCAGCCGTCTTAGGTGTAGGATGAGTGCCATGGCAACGACACGTGCTGAGGCATTACTGGCAATGCCTCCTCAGCTAATTGCAGACGTTATACTCTACCCAACGGCAGAAGGTGGCAAAATGCTGGCCGCGCAACCCGGTTGGGGCTGTCCATGCTGTTGCTCG
>Ga0326727_10028163_pt1 | contig 10241 bp, 12 predicted proteins | sample MB2enrmetagenome_FD_207643 | JGI IMG/M metagenome (GOLD analysis project Ga0326727, IMG submission 207643) | Lab enriched peat soil microbial communities from McLean, Ithaca, NY, United States - MB29MY | ecosystem: Environmental > Terrestrial > Soil > Wetlands > Peat | place: USA: New York...
GCCGCACGCGTTGCTCCGGCGACAAATAACTGAACATATGGCTCTGCTGATGGTCTGTGCCTCGCATGAAACCTTAGTAGCACATCTACGCGGTCGATTGAGAGTACTTTTTCAGCAACCTGCTAGTAATTTATGCACTTTACGAGTATGGCAAACTGCTCCTATTCTGCCGTTACCGTTAAGTACCACGGTGACCAGCGTGACAGGAGCATGCCTGATGGAGGACTTTCCTTGCGTACCGCCCTCTGTAAACGACGCAAGCGGCAATAGACGACTGGCGGGCTTCGTACGATACTTGCTTCTCTGCGGGCCAAGTTCCGAGAATGTCCTTGCCGCCAGTGAATGCTCAATCTGCCTCTGGCGCGCGGTAGGCGACGAAGCAGCAGTTGCGATCGCCGAGGCCTGTCACGCCCGCAGTTGTCTTTGTCGCTTTGCCGGCCAGTAGCTTCAGGTCCACATCCGAGACATGGCGCACAAGCTCGTAGCACGCTCCCCGCAACAAGTGCTGTTCACGCGGAGACATGATTCGCGATTTCAGGTGGCAAAAGAAAGCGGTCCTGAGCGGACCGCCATGAAGAGTTGTGGTCAAACTCTCTTCTAAGCTCCAGCCACCCCCTTATTAACAATCACAAGAACTTCAACTCTCCGATTTTCGGCTCTGCCCTGTTTGGTTTCATTTGAGGACGCAGGATTGGAGATACCCATCGCCCCCGGAGACAAAATGTGGCGGGGCGCGATGTTACAGGCTTGCATCAGATACGCTACCACCGCCTCGGCGCGAGTCTTGCTCAGGCTCTGATTCATCGCCGGATTTCCAGAGGAATCGGCGAAGCCCTTCACCTGAATCAAGTAACCCGGGGTGTTGGCCGCTCTCGCGGCAAGTTGTGACAGAGCCTGCTTGTCCTGCTCGGAGATCGTGCTCTTTCCCACCGCGAAGTACACCACCGCTCTGTCCTTCGTATCGTAGTCGGCAAGGCTGGCGAAGCGCTGGTTTACAGCCTCCTGATTCGTTTCGATCTGTTGTTTATTGGTGGCAATCGCTTCCTGATTGGTGCCGATTGCCTCCTTGTTTGCCGCGATATTCTCCTCGGCCACGCCAACTCGCTTCATGGTCGGGTCTAAACCCGCCTGGATCATGGCTGCGGTGCGCAGATCCTCATTGGTGAAATTTACCTCGTGAGCTACGAGCCTGCCCTGTATGTCATTGTCACCTTTGACGCCCACCCGCAGACCGGGAATGAGGTTGGTCCAGCTCATCTGCTTTTTCCGAAGGCCAAGTCCCTTGGGCACTTGAACCTTTGTGTAATCTGTGAGGACGACCGTGTAAGTGGTGCCATCCATTGCCCGCACTGTCATGCCGTCCCCGCCGCGCTCGATAATCATGCCCTTTATTTCCACGGCATCCTTCCCGTATGCTGATGCACACGCGATGCAAAGGGCAATAGTGAGGGCAAGTATCCATTGGCTTGTGTGTTTCATAGTGATCGCATCTCCGTTATCGCCGAACCGTATATGGCGTCGGCATCTCCATCAAGGGTAAGGTCGACTTGGCGACCCCAAAACGCCCGCCGCGGTATACCGCCACGAGTTACAGGTCACTCACTCAGATCCTGCCGCCGTGCGAAAAGCTAGAACCGGATCGCTGGGCCACGAGGAGGGCGTTCACTCCACTGTAATGCACTCTCGTACACCCTGATCCGACTTCATCGTTGCGAACCATAGCCCACTGGCTTTTCTGCGACCACTAGCAAAAGTCGCAGGGAAATAAACTGAGGCATTGGTATCGGTTGATCATGGTAGGCCCAGCCATAGAGTAACGGGTGGGAGAGTGGTGGGCCGGCCACCGTAGCTACCGCCTGTCAATATTGTGAGGGGCGACTCCACGAGGTACACGGACACATCCGGCAGAGAAACACAGCCGCGGTTCTTGCGCGATATGTCACACTGGACAACTTGGGCCGGTCCACTATTGGGGAATCATGTTATGCCTAATGGCATATTGCATTAGCTCAGCGTTGGTTGTGGCGCCGAGGGCCTCCATGATCCGATACTTGTGAAAGGCAACTGTGCCTGGCTTGAGGTTAAGGGTATAGGCAACTTCTTTCATGGACCAGCCTTCCACGAGCAATTGCAGCACCTCTCGCTGTCGCTGCGTTATCGGCTTCTCCTTGACATTTTCCATGCTCGTTCTCAGCAGAAAGGCTACGGTGTCCTTCGTAATCAATGGGGACAGGTGGAAGTTACCTTTCAGGACCTCCCGGACGGCAGTAATGAGCTCCTGGGCGGCGGCGCTCTTGGGCAGATACCCCGAGGCTCCTCGCCTAAATGCCTCGGCAGCGACTTCCGGATTCATGTTCATCGTCAGATATAAGAGTTTGGCCCCGGGCAAGATCTTTTTCAGTTGCTCGCCCGCGTCCAACCCATTGAGCAGGGGCATAGTTATATCAATAATGAGTACCGCCGGCTTAAGTTCGGCGGCCACACGCAATAGCGCTCGGCCGTCGTTGACTATCGCCACAACCTCAAACTCCGGCTCCAGCAAATTCTTGCAGGCTTCGGCGACCAGATTATGATCGTCTGCAATCAATAAACGAGTCCGGTTGCGCTTTTCCATTGCTATACCCCCTTTAAGGTGCGATCACAGGAATGGCTGGGGAGGCTACAGGGGCCGCTTCTCCGCCCTCGTGCGTTTTGCATCGATAATTGAACACGCGGATACTGCGACGTTTGACGATAGGGCAAAGGGAATTGCATGTCGTTTACGCTGAGAGTGTCGGGCGTTACCGGTCTCCGTGATTCCTGCGTACCATAAATTATCCAGTGACGTCATCAAGGAGATCTGGCGAAAAGCATAGGGCCGTGTCTCCCGCTTTGTGAACTAGCATTTTTGCCAGCACCTGCAATTTCGTTGAAACGGTGCAGGGTGCACAGGTGCAGTTGGTTGCGACCGGAAGCTGCGACGACGGCAGTACCGATACGCTCAAATCGGGTCTCGTGTGGAGCAGTGCCAGTACCAGCATGGCAACCGTTGACAGCACAACCGGGATGCTGACTGGAGTAGCCGTTGGGACGGCGACGATTACCGTTCAATCTGGAAAGGTGCAGGGTACCGTGAACGTGAATAAGAGGGAACCGCAGGATGCGAAAAAAACGAGGGCTCTGTCGTCGGCCTCGCGGTCGTTCCACGGAGAATCGCACTCCGGTTTCGCGAGCTGTTGATTCGGCAACGCCGGTACCGCCGTAGAGGGAAGAAGATTGTCTGCGGAGAGGCGGCGGCTGATGACTTTAGGCAGGCTCTTTGTCCGGCAATGCCAAAGGCAAGATAATTGAAAACACAGTGGCGTGGGCATTGGCGCCACGCAGACTGCGCACCGCGATGCGCCCGCCGTTTTTTTCGACCAGCGCTCGGGAAACCCATAGCCCCAGGCCCGTGCCTTTATCCCCTTTGGTCGTAAAGAAGGGTTGGAATAGATGGCCGCGGCGATCTGATGGAATCCCGCTGCCGTTGTCGACGATGTGAATTCTCACCGTGCTTGCTTCCGGCTTGGTGCGTACGCGCAGACAGCCGAACTCAGGCAGCGCATCCAGGGCATTACCAATGAGATTAACAAAGACCTGCCGCAATTCTCCAGGGTGGGTGAAAACTGCGAGGTCAGTGTCATATCGCTTATCAAGCCGGATTTTCTTCTTGCGAATCTGGGGCTTGTATAACGTGAGTGCACTATCGAGCAGTTCGGGGAGATTAACCCTGGCTGGCAAGCCACACTCGCGGTGGAATCCAAGCGTATTCTTGACAATTTGGTCGACATTCTTGAGCTCTTCTTGGGCCTGGCTGGCGAGGGACTGAATCGTGGAAGTCGCCGCAGGCTCATGAGCGATCAAATAAAGAAGGTTCTCGGCTGCCGCCAAGGGATTGTTGATTTCGTGCGCGATGGTTGCGGCCAGTCGGCCAGTTACCGCCAGCTTCTCAGATTGTTGGAGTGCGGCTTCCCACAGTTTTCTGCCAGTAACGTCTATGGTGATGCCAACCATAGATACCGGAGTGCCGCCATCGTCGTAGTAGGGCCGTCCGCGACCCAGTAACCAGTGAATGGCGCCGTCAAGAGCAGTAATCCGGAATTCTGCAGCGTACTCGGTATGGCTCCGCACGGCGGTATCTAAAGCGTCCTTAACTTTATTTCGGTCATCGGGATGGACCACAGCGAGAAACTGCTCCGGACCGGCAAGTTCGGATTCCTGTCGTCCAAACACGCCCACCACATCTCCCCAACGGCGGCGTGTGCCAGTTTTATAATCGAGTTCCCAATAGGCTACACCCGTTCCCGCACGCTGGGCCAGTTCAACACTTATGCGTTCCAATTCTGAAAGGTGAGTGTTTGAGGCTTCTAATTGCGCTTTTTGCCTCTCCGCGATTCTGGAAGCCGCGAGCAGGCAGACCGTCGTTGCAATCAGCCCCGCAAGGCTGGCTGCCGCCATCCACAAAGCCGGCGCTCTAGAGCTTTTTATGTACACAGCAGACCAATGATAAGGTTCCCGTGCGGCCATTACTTCTATCAGGTGAACGCCGCCACAGACCAGGACAGACAGCCCGCATACCACATAAAGCCAGGAGAATGGCGAATTTCGCCTCTTGCCGTGCGGCAGGACTGCCACTGCGCCGATGAGGACAATATATGAGAGTCCGACTATTCCATGAAGTTGAAATCGGTTGTACAAGGGATTCATGGGGAAAAACTCGGGAGCGGTCCTTTTTACTTGCCGCTCTGCGGGTTAAACTGGCAGGCCAGCCGGTTGCTGATGAACTGTCTATTCAAAGCGAGCGCCTGTAGCGCAGGTATCAACTCAAATACGAGCTCCGACTTGAGGAGGTACCCATGCGCCCCGGTGTTCAAGGCTTCGAGAACCAGCATCGGGGAGTGATGTTGGCTTACAAATAGCACTTTGCACTCGGGCGCCTGCTTTCGTATTTCGCGCGCGGCCTCGATACCACTGATATCCGGAAGGGCCATTTCCAGCAAGACCACGTCTGGTCGCATTGCTACCGCTTTTTGAACTCCTTCAAGACCGTTACTTGCCTCGGCGACAACGTGCACAACTGGAGAGCTTTTGCACTCCGCGATGATGTCGCAGATCAGCGCGCGAAGTGCTGGAAAAGGATCGACAACAAGAATTCGACTTGACGTCAAGTGGACACCTCGACCAAGAAGTCCGAACGTGAAATGCCTAACGCGGACCCAGATCATAATCACATCTAATGTCATGGTTGTCGTTGCGCTAGGTCAGCCTGGTATTTGCTCCAGCGCAAACAAGAAACGCAAGGAAAAGACCAATCTCTTGGCTAAGTGGACACTCGAGGGAAATGAATAGCGGAGATCCCTACAATGCGCCTCGCCATTTTCTCCTATGGGGGTCTGAGTGGGAATCGAGGCCAAAAGTAAAGGGCCTGGGAGGGCAACTTGCTGGCAGTTTGCGCGGCCAAGACTGGGCCGTTCCTCGGAATGACGTCATTTATAGCGCTCTCTAACGTGTCGTATTTCGGTCGAGCGCTGCCGGCAAGGGTCGCTCCGCAATAACTACCTCGATTTCGGGCGTGGTGCTTTTCTTTCGCCCCAGTTGGCGGTCGGCGCGCCAGTAGGCGATGGCGGCTGCTATACCGGTGGTCAAGCCGGAAATCTGTCTGACAGGCGGACGGAGGGAGCGTTGGAGGGTCTCACCTGTATGTTCCACCCGGTCCAGGGTCCGGGTGACCATCCCGTCGACACGCATTGCCTGCAGGCGAACGCGGGTAGCAATTTCATTGGCCGCGAGGCCTAGCCGTTCCGTTTCCTGGCGAATGATTGCGCTGGTTCCATTCAGATGGGCGATCGTTTCCCGAAGTTTCGGGCCCGTTTCGCTTAGCAGTATCCGCAAATCCCCCAGCAGGGGAAGCACATTCTCCTCGACGTTGCGTGACAACAACTGCACGCTCTGGCGAGTCTTATTCATACACACGTACAGCGCCACCAGCACCGCCAGTGGCGCGATGGTGGCCACCGCTGTGATGCATAGGAACATCGTGAGTAACTGTGGGTTCATAGGCTTGTAGTGGCGACACGCCCAAGCTCTGGCGTCGAGTCGGACACGGCCAGTGCCGGCGCAGCCGTTGAGATGGCCTGGCGATACGCCTGTCGGCCAGCCTCAAAGGCTAGACGAATCGGCGTCGTCTGTCGCTTCATATAGTCGCGCACACGGTTCACAGCTTGGCCGGCATGGCCGTAATACCGGCGAGCATGATCAGTAACCGCGTCCGCTCGCTTTTCCGCTGCCGAGCGGATCGCCTTACGAGTTTCGTGGCCTGGCTTCGGCGCATATAGTATGCCTAGCGCTGTTCCGATTCCTAGGCCCGCTAAGCACCACAGCATTCGCTTGTCAATATCACCAGCCATGAGTTTGCCTCCTCAGTTTCAGATTGTCGCTACACCAGTGGCTCATAAACCATGTTTGTACTGAGTTCTTTATTCCAGCCCTGATCCGCCAAGATCTCAGGCCAACCGCCATGACGGCATGATGGTAGGGACAACTCGCGCTTCACTGGAACTAGCAAATACGATAGAGGGGGGCGGTCATCCAGCTTGTATTCAGGAGGCAGCTTCGGGTTGGCGCCTTTTCGGGTCATTCCATCGGGCCTGATAAAAGTCGCCCAACGTTCCCGCGTGAAGGCGGTCACAATTCCTGTTTACCATTGATCAATCTCTACTTATAGGAACTTCGATCGCCGTCATGCAGGAACCGGCAAGCCCCTGGACCGCGTAAAAACATCATCAAACGGCCAACCGCAAAGCGGGTTACATACTTTTAGATCCCAGTCTGAACGTGACTCCGGCTGAGTAAGTCCAATTTTGCTGCCACCTGGTGCTGTTTACGTTTAGCGGCGCAAGAAAGGTTTCGTTAGTGCCAAAGTTAAACGGTGAGAAGTGGGTGGGCAGATAGCCGATTTCCACGGGACGGATTGCGATCGTCTTCGTAACGGCGATATCAAGTCCTGCACCGGCCTCCATGGCAAAAGCATTCTGTGTACTGCGGAACTTCGTGTAGCCCGCTGCCCCTGGCTCCACGGTTATTCCCCGCGGAGGAGTAAATCCGGCTGGAACAGAAGAGTTTGCCAGGGAGAAGCTCCTCGAATTATGTACGCCGCCAATCAGATATTCGAAAAACGGGGTGACCCTCTTGGAAACGCGGATGGGGACACGCGGCCCGAACAGGTAGAAAAACTGAGTCTGATCCACGGGCAGTGCTGAGCCCACAACCGGGAGCTCTCCATTGGTCGTGCCGTAGAACTTGCCGACGATCGCAATACTCTTCTTGAGGTTATACTGAAGGTCGCCATACCCGCCGTTGGCGTTGAAATCTTTGACCGTATCGCCTGAGGTTGCCACTCGGACAAACGAGTACCCCAGTGATGTTTCGACTCGGGGAAAGTCCTGTGCGGCTGCTAAGGTCCCCACGACGAACAGGAGCGTGGCAAGGAGTATCACTCTTTTCATTAAAGCACCTCTCTTCTTGCTTTGTTGTGGACGGCCTCCAGCCGCAATGTCGCTTTGACATTTTTGTGAGACACTCGAACTGAGGCTCAATCCGCGCCCAATGTAGCAACGTACGTCGCCCCCTAATACTAGTAAAGCTATTGCTGTTCGGGGCTTTTGAACGGAGTTAACAAGACGGGCTCGGTGCTCGCGTCCAAGCGGCGGCCGCCACGGTATCCGGTTCGAACCGCTTCAACCGTTGCCCGCGGCCTGGAGCCTACCGTATGCGTGTGCCCTGGTTATACCAGAGAGTTTCGGGCTCTCGCGTGCCGATAAAGGGACTTGTATTTCATGAATGAATGATGGAGCATACATTGGACTTTGGCGGCGCTCTGGCTTCTCTGCTCACCAGATCGCCCGGTTTTCGGAAAAGAAGCCGGAAACAACTAGTAACAATGCTAGTTATGGAAACGGCGTACCTGAATTTACGTTTCCCCTCAGTTCATCGCTCGGCGGTGTGAATTGCGAACAGAAGCCGGGAGGACAGAGTCCAATGCAACCTCGCAACAGAACCCGGTTGTTAATCGCAGACGATCATAACCTGGTGGCCGAAGCGTGCAAGAACCTTCTGGAGCCGGAGTTTGAAGTCGTAGCCATAGTCAATGACGGCCGCGCCTTATTACGCGTGGCTTCCGAACTTAAGCCGGCGGTTCTCATCATCGACATAAGTATGCCCCTGTTGAACGGACTGGATGCAGGCGAACAGTTAAAAAAGATATTGCCCAGCGCCAAGATGTTGTACTTGACGATGAACATGAACCCGGAGATTGCCGCCGAAGCGTTCAGGCGAGGAGCCTCGGGCTATCTTCCCAAAAACGCCGCCGCCGCGGAGCTAATCACTGCAGTCAGGGACGTGTTAAAAGGCAAGTCCTACCTGTCGCCGCTGATTACCAGAGATACGGTGAACTCTCTCCTTAGATCTGGAAAACAATATACCGGAGAAAAACGTATTACGCAGCGGCAGCGCGAGGTACTTCAACTGCTTGCAGAGGGTTTTTCCATGAAAGAAGTTGCCAGTACGCTGAACGTCAAGCCGGGAACGGTTGCGTTTCACAAATACCGGATGATGGAGGCGCTCGGCGCCAAGAACAATGCTGAGTTATTGCAATATGCGATCCGGCATAATCTGATTCCCAAATAGCGTATGTGAAAGCCCCCGCCCGCACCTTGAGACTAGTTCCGCCTAACCTACAGTAACCGATAGCCGGTCCCGTTAGCGGCTGCAAGATAATGTCGGCAGCCGCACAGGGCCAGTGTGGCTTTATAAAAGAGATAGCCTCGCTCTCGCATTTTTGTCAGTGTGGAGCTTGGGGCAACAGCGATATGTTGGGCGCGGCTGGCTGTCGCGGACTCAAGTCCGTGGCAGCAAAGCCGCAACACTTCTGAGAGTTGGGAAGGAGGCAAATGAAACCCACAAGGCTACTCTTTGCTTTATCGATACTATTGCTCACTGCCGCAACCGTGTTCGCAATTGACCCTGGGTCCCCTTTTGAAAAATTGCCAGACATCATCCTGTATGGTCCCGATCGAGGTGTACCCAGCGAGGGACTGAAGGCAGTGCCTTTCGATTTCGATGATCACATGATTGACAACCCGAATGAAACCAAGGCTCTGGAACAAACTGCAGCCTGGCTCAAGGCGCACCCCGACGTTCGCTTTTACGTCTTTGGGTATGCTGATAGCCGCGGCGATGTTCTCTACAATATGTCCCTCAGCCAACGGCGGGCCGACGCTGTTAAGAATGGGTTGGTGAAGCTGGGGGTCGCTCCGGAGCGGATCCTCATGAGCGTGGGCTGGGGTGAGCTATATCCAAGCTGCGGTGGAGAGGCCGAGAACTGTTGGGCTCAGAATCGGCGGGTCCGTGTTGTGGACGTTTCTCCGCGGTGGGTCGCGCTTCTCGGGGGGATGTGAAGGATTTTTGCCTGACTCAGGCGCAAGTATCCGCCAGCAACAAACCGTTTAGTGGCGGCTGCATTCGATTTATGTAGCCGCACACTAGACGCTGTTAGGTGGTATATATCCACACGAATGAGGTCTCCGTGCACAGGAAGGCGGCCTCGTTGTTTGTCTTGCGAAACTGCGCTGAACGCAACGCGCTGCGATCGGGTGTGATTAACAACCGGATGAGGCATTTGCGGCGATGGAGACTTCAACCGTTCTAGTAACTGGTGCAACGGGGTTTATTGGTGCTCACCTACTGCGGCTTCTCATAGAGATGGGCGTAGACAGGGTGGTAGCCGGCGATATTGAGGGCACCACAAAACACCTGGAAGGCATACTGAACAAGGTGGAGGTCGTACGCACCGACGTCTGCAGTTTCAGCAGCGTTCTGCGCCTGGTTTCGGGTTGCAAACCGAGAGTCATCTACCATCTTGCAGCGGTGTCCGCGCCGGGCTGCGATGTGGACCCCGAAACCGGAATTCGGACCAATGCCATAGGAACTTATCACATTCTTGAGGCCGCACGGCTGTTGGACGTGGAGCAGGTCATTTTCGCAAGTTCCATTCGTATTTTCAGCGCAGCACCAGGCGGAGACCCGGAGCTCCACGATTACAGCCTTGCGCGCCCCGAAACTATATATGGTGCTGCCACATTGTTTGCGGAGAACATCGGGCTTGTTTACCGAACGCAGTACGGCTTCGACTATCGCGGACTCCGACTACCTGTGGTCGTAGGGCC
>Ga0326727_10028164_pt1 | contig 10240 bp, 10 predicted proteins | sample MB2enrmetagenome_FD_207643 | JGI IMG/M metagenome (GOLD analysis project Ga0326727, IMG submission 207643) | Lab enriched peat soil microbial communities from McLean, Ithaca, NY, United States - MB29MY | ecosystem: Environmental > Terrestrial > Soil > Wetlands > Peat | place: USA: New York...
CGGCTTCCATCAGGTTGGTCAGAATATCGTTGATGCGGGTCAGGTGGCCTTCGCCCTTCGACTTGGCCACGCTTATAGTTGGGACAAGGCCTATGAATTCCCCGCGCATGCTTTTTATTCGTCCGTGTGTTCTGCTTCTTGCCTGGTTGCCTCTGGGCAACGCGCAGCAGGTCAGTTTTCGTATCACTCCGCTTCGTCCCATAGAGGAACTACGCACAGAAGCGCTGAAAGAACAGCCCCCACGCGAGCAGGGAGCCTTTCTCAAATCCGATCTCGTGGAGTTGACGACGCTCGATCCCACAATCAAGCTGGACATCCGTTACGCCACCACGAACAATTTCCTGGAGACGCCCGTCTATACCCAGGCGCGTGCCTTTCTCGAGCGGCCAGCGGCGGAAGCATTGCTTCGCGCTCATCGCGAGCTGAAGGCTTACGGGTACGGTTTGATCATCCACGATGGGTATCGCCCGTGGTACGTGACAAAAATCTTCTGGGAAGCGACGCCCGTCGATAAAAGGATTTTTGTTGCCGATCCGGCGAGGGGCTCGAACCACAATCGTGGATGTGCCGTGGATCTGTCGATCTACCTTCTGACGACCGGAGAGGAAGTGACGATGCCCAGCGGCTACGACGAAATGAGTGAGCGCGCCTACGCCGACTTCCCCGGCGGCAAGGCCGAGGAGCGAGCTCGCCGCGCCCTGCTGCGCCGGGTCATGGAGAAGCAGGGATACACGGTCAACCCCGAGGAATGGTGGCATTTTGACTATAAGGATTGGAAAAGGTATCCCATCCTGAATGTCAGATTCGAAGATATTGGCAGCAGGTAGAGAAACCGCGGTGGCTGGTAGTGGGTCAGTTTGAAAGAAGCCGTCCCTCAGGGGCTAAAGCCCGCAGAACTTTGTTGCGTCACTTTCGGCCCGGCTAAAGCCGTGCCCTGATACAAAGCGAGGGACAAATGCAGGTCCTTCGACTCCGTTTAGAGCGGTTCTCCAATTACTATGAGGCATTTTGGGTGCTTTTCAAGGTGGCTTTTTCTTGAGGAAAAAGCCACTTGGCAATTTTGCTCCGTCCTACACCAATTGGAGAACCGCTATAGCCCCCAAAAGGGCCAGACGTCGCTCAGGATGACCGCAGTATTCATATTGCGAACGTCAGGGACGGGACACTAGAAGCCAGGAACTGGCGGCTAGAGGCTTGTCCCCTGCCGCCGAGACGTGAATGCTGAGCAATTCAAGCCCCAAAACAGGACATTGATGAAACAAATGTGCGGCGGGTGCGGAATGAGCGTAGTGTGAAAGATAGAGGAGCATCGTTCTCCTCTTTCAGGTTATCTGAACTAAGGCAGTTTATCTGGAGTATCTTCCCACTTAGCCCACGATGCGCAATGAGGGCTCTACATGATTGTTTCAAAAGTTCAAAAACGGCCGAAAATCAAGAATGATGTCGTTGTTGGCCCGCAAGCCTCCGCCGCCAAGACAGCCATTCTGCCGAAAGTCAGCGCCGCGAAGACTGCCGCTATGCCGCAAGTCTGCGTACACACCCGGATACGAGAGCGGGCCTTTGAGATGTTTGAAAAGCGTGGCAGCAGCCACGGCTACGACTTACAGGACTGGTTCCACGCCGAACGTCAGTTGCAGGCACAGTAAAGAAAGCGGACATTTATCGCGATCACTCCGGCCGGAAGGCTGGAAGGGGAAGCCGTGGGCTGCTCCATTTGCACCTATCTCGAATGCGCTCTCAAGAGCAGGCACTGCGAATACATGACGACTTGCTCGGAGACGTTTCGCCGCGTGAGCTCGAAGCGTATGGCGTATGCCTCAGTGGAGATGGAGCGCGCGCGCAGCGATTTGGAAACACACCGCGCGGTTTGCGTGTCTACTGCGGCTGAGGCGGCTGTAAGGCGTTCCCTGGTCCGTGTTGCCTGACAACTTGCTGGAGGCCAGGAGCGAAAAGGCCGGGACCAGGGACCAGGGGACTAAGGACGAAGAACAGCTTCTAGCTGCTAGCTCCTAGCCTCTACCTTATCGAAGCGGGTGGGTCAGGGTTCGTTGTCGAGGTATTCGGCGGGGACGTCATCCTCGGGCACCTCGCGGGTGCGGACCTCGTCGACGTCGGGATCTTTGGCAGATTCGACACCGTAGAGGGCGCCAGCTTCATAGGCGCTGCCCTCTTCGACCAGTTCCTCGATACTCTCAGAGTCCGCGGGGGCGGAGTCCCGGAGTTGCTGCGTGTCGCCGGATTGCCCAGCGGAATCGGGGCCGGTTTCGTCGCGCTTCTTTCGCCTGGGATTCGCCATGATGGTGCCTCCTGTGAGATTCGATGCGCGGCGGAGGCGAACGGTGCTGGCCTCCTTGCGAGGCGTACGCGGGAAAAACTCCGGGCGCGGTGAAAAACACAAATCTGATTTTTCGGAATTGCGGACCAGGGGCGAAAAACGGCTTCCAGCTGCCAGCTTCTAGCTCATTGAGGTCCTGGGCGGCTCTATACTGTGCCGGATGCCTATGCCGCCGAACGAGATTGTGGCCCTGCTGATCGCGGTGAGCTTTGCCGCCGGGTTGAACGTGTATGCCACGGTGGCGACGCTGGGCCTGCTGGGACACACGCGATGGCTGGTGCTGCCGGCTTCGTTGCACCTGCTGACGGACTGGTGGGTGATTGCGGCGGCGCTGGCGCTGTTTGCGGTGGAGTTTTTTGCCGACAAGATTCCCGCGTTCGATTTGATTTGGAATGCACTGCACACGTTTATCCGCGTGCCGGTGGCGGCGCTGCTGGCTTACCAGGCGGCGGCCACGCTCTCGCCGGGCGAACAGCTGACGGCGACGCTCGCGGGAGGGCTGATCGCGCTGATCGCGCATGGCGGCAAGACGGCGCTGCGCACGGCGGTTACGCCCTCGCCGGAGCCGTTCTCGAATATTGCGCTCAGCCTGAGCGGGGATGCGCTGGCGGTGTTCCTGACATGGCTTTCGACGTGGAAGCCGTACGTGGCGGCGGGGATTGCCGCGGTGCTGGTGGTGATTGCGCTGCTGATGGTGCGCTGGGTGTGGCGCGCGGTGCGGTCCCCCTTTTGGAGACGGGCGGAGGCGGCTAGACGATGAACCGGCTTATCATGAATCGCCTGTAGGGAGGGTTCGCGGGTGCGGGTCTGGAGACCCGCACCGCAGCCGGTCCGGAGAACGGCGGTGCGAACATGGCTTTGCGCGTTAGCGAAGAGCAGCAAACGCGACCATTGCCAGTAGAAGTGCGGCGATCACGATCCCTGCAACTTTCTCCGCTTTTGTGATTGATTGGTCCATTGCATGATCCATAGGTCACCTCTTCAGACTTGGATGCAGAAGCCTGTGCCGTGAGGCCTGCAGCGGGTATGATGGCTTTTGATGAGATTGAAAGGGGTACGGAAGTGCCGGATTTCGTTGCACTTTAAGCGCATGCGGGTGGCCTGCCAAGTGAAGAAGTGAAGCACGTGACGGAGTGAATAAGGGGCGGAGGGTGCGCAGGGGCGATGGCAGAGAAGAACACTGGCACGGTGCGGAAGTCGTTTGCGGCGGTGCTGGAGCCGGAAGGGACGGCGTTGCGTTGGGTGGTGGCGCGGGTACCGTTCGACGTGACGAAGACGTGGCCGGTGCGCAAAGGTCGGCGGGTTCGGGGCGAGATCGAGGGATTCGCGTTCCGGACGACGCTGTTTCCGCGTCCCGGGGGCGGCGGGCATTTTCTGCTGGTGAACAAGAAGATGCAGGCGGGCGCAGGAGTGCGAGCAGGCGAGAAAGCGCGGATCTGGCTGGAGCCGGATCTCGAGGAGCGCGAGATTCTGCTGCCGGAGGAGCTCGAAAAGGAGCTGAACAGCGACCGCGGGTTGCGGAAGTGGTTCGATGGCTTGAGCGACTCGATGCGGCGCGAGATTGGGAAGTGGGCCGACGAGCCGAAGAGCGCCGCGAGCCGGCAGAAGCGCGCGGAAAAGATGGCGGAGCGGCTGATGCAGGCGATGGAGGGGGAACAGGAGCCTCCGCCGGTGCTGAAGGCGGCCTTCCAACGGCGGCCGCGGGCCCGGGAGGCGTGGTTTGCGCTGACGCCGGCGCAGCGAAGGAATCACCTGCTGGGTATTTTTTATTACGAGACGGCCGAGGGGCGGGAGCGACGGGCGGCCAAGGCGATTGAAGAAGGGTTGCAAAAGACAGGGAACAAGGGAACAAGGGAACAAGGGAACGAGGGAACGAGGGAACGGGAAGGCAGGGAAAAGGGAGCAGACAGTAGGGAATAGTTAGAAGCTAAAAGCTAAAGGCTGAGAGCTGTTTTCGAGGCTGTGGACAACTTTTGGGGCGGGGGCGGGGTTGGAATAGAGGAGTGGGGAGGACGACCGAGAGGCTGCGGGGCCGGGGATTGCCGGGTTTCTGATCGAAGGCATCTGGTCCTGGCGACCGTTTATGTCGTCTAATGGAGAGAGATGACCATCGCTTCGGTACGGCCATTTTTTGCCAAAGCGTCCGTAGCTGCCGACGAGCAGGCTCGGCGGGAAAGCCTCGCCGTTGCCGAAGGGCTGAAACGGCGCAAAGCAGGGCTGCTGGACGAGCTGATTGTCCGTTACCAGCACCGGCTGCTGCGCTATTTGCTCTTCCTGACCGGAAACCGGGAGACCGCCGAAGACCTGTTTCAGGAGGTCTGGATGCGGGTGCTGGTGCGGGGTGGTCAGTTCAACGGCAAGTCGCGGTTTGAGACCTGGCTGTTTGCCATTGCGCGCAACCTGGTGATCGACCAGCGGCGCAAGCGCACCATGAACAGCCTGGATGAGCTGATCGATGGCGTTGGCGACGACGATCGGGCGATGACATTTGAAGTGGCGGCCGACGACCCGACACCTTTCGAACACGCTGCAAACCTGGAAGACCGCGAGAAGATTGCGGCGGCGCTGCTGGAGCTGGATACGCTGCACCGCGAGGTGCTGGTGCTGCGCTTTTACGAGGAGCTCTCGCTCGAAGAGATTGCCAAGGTGACGAAGGCGCCGCTTTCTACTGTGAAATCAAGACTTTATCGTGGGCTGGCGATGGTCAAACCGCGGCTGGGGTACGCTGCGGAGCGCTTCGATGCACGACTTGGCGCACGCTGCGACGCACGCTTCCGGGAGGCGATGTGAAATCGGCGGAGTGGGCCGACAACGCGGCGGCGAATCCGGCGGCTGGGGCGGCAGCGAACCTGGGGGCCGGCGCGGAAGATGCCAGGCGCGGCCTGCTGGCGGCGCTCGCCGGCAAACAGGCAGGCCGGGAACGCGCCGTGGCCCAGACGACCCGTCGCGTGGTGCTGGCTTCGCTGGGAGTGATGCGGGATCAGCAGGTCAGCCGGAAGCGCAGCCGTGCATTGGCCCTGGCAGCTTTGCTGCTGGTTCTGCTGGCGTTGGGACCGTTTGTGTGGCACGTGACGGACGGCCTGCTTGGCGGCGAGCACATGTCCGATATTTTCACGCAAACCAGCCTTTGGATCTGCATTCTGTGCCCCGTTATTCTGGCGGCGGTGATTGTGGCTGGATGGGCGCGCGGCAAGCAATAACTACAGGTTTCAGGTGTCAGGTTTCAGGGGTCAGGCCGCGTTTGCACGGAGATCTTACCCAAATGGTCGGCTAGAAAGTACGAAATCCCAATAAAACACCCCTAAAACCCTGAAGAGGGCAACTTCCGTCTTGCTTCCCCCGTCCATTGAAAAAGGGGTAATCTGTTGCAAAAAGATTTGAGGAAAGGCCCTTGGTGACGAGGGAAGGCCCATGCCCGATCCGCAAGCCATCAGCGTGAACGAAGAAGAACGGATGATTCCGGTGTGGTCGATTCTATTGGCCAGTCTGGCGTTCGTCCTGGTCGAGTACTATTTCTGGATCATTGCGCCCACGCAGCACCACCATGCGGCGCCGCCGCTGGGCCTGCGCATCTACTTCAATCTTTCCTGGGGCGTGGTGGCCTCGCTCTACTTCCTGATGGTGGGCTACATCAGCAAGGATGCGCCGCGGCGCGCGATGAGCACGCGCTTCTGGATGTTCATCTGCTTCGTGATGCCGGCGGGGATCGGCGCGGTGCTCTACTTCCTGCTGCGGCCGCCGCAGGTTTTCCGCTGCCCCGCATGCGGCACGCATGTGCAAGCCGATTTCCACTTCTGCCCGCAGTGCAACTACCAGCTTGCGGCCAGCTGCGGCAACTGCTTCCGCACGGTGCGCGCAACGGATCAGTTCTGCACGCGCTGCGGCCATGAACTGGCGCAGGATCAGACGCCGGCGCGGCTGCGCGTGATGAGCGAGTAGAGAAGCAGCTCTCAGCTTTCATCTTTTTCGTGCAGGGGATGGGTTTGTGTGGTTGCGATACAGCTCCGCTAATAATGGAGTCTCAATCTGAAGAGCGTCCCTCAGGGGCTAAAGCCCTCACACATTTTTCGGCGTTAACGGCACGACTGAAGTCGTGCCCTGACACTTCTTGCTGCTCTTGAAGAGTTTTTCCGTAGCCCGGTAAGTCCGATAGGTTCGCTAACCCCGCCAGCTCCGCTGTTGCTCCGCATTGACCCCGCCGGTTCAGCTACCTACAATCGAATCTTCGATTGCCATGACCATTTCCGCGCTGATTATCGACGACGAACAACTGGCCCGCGAGGAGCTGAAGTATCTTCTCGACTCGGTGGGCGGGGTGGACGTGGTGGCGCAGGGAGCCAACGGCATTGAGGCTGTGGATCTAATTGAGGAGCACCATCCGGACCTGGTGTTTCTGGATGTGCAGATGCCGGGGCAGGATGGATTCGCGGTGATTCAGCGGTTGATGGAGCGGAATCGCGCGGGCACGGCCGGGCCAGAAAAACGAGATTCGGACAAACGCGATTCGGAGAGACGCGGCGGCGAGAGCGCGGACAAGCAGACGGCAGCGCTGCCGCATTTTGTGTTTGCGACGGCGTACGACCAGTACGCGGTGCGCGCCTTCGATGTGAATGCCGTGGATTATCTGCTGAAGCCATTCGACCGCGCGCGGGTTCTTGAGGCTGTGGAGCGGGTGCGCGTGCGGCTGGCCACGGGCGGTTCACCGAGTGCTGCCGCGCCGGATGCGGAGTCACAGATCGAACGGTTGCTGCGGTTATTGAATCGGCCGCAGGGCAGCGAGCCGGGACGGGCGCCGGCCAAGCTGATTGTGCAGGCGCAAAGCCGATTGCTGCTGGTGGACCAGGCGGAGATCTGCTTTGCGGCGATCGACGAGGGCGTAATTCGCGTGGTGACGCGCGCGTTCGAGGGCCAGTCGAAGTGCCGGACGCTGGAGGAACTGATGGAGCTGCTCGACCCGGCGCGTTTCTGGAGAGCGCACCGCGGATTTGTGGTGAACATCGACCAGATTCGCGAAGTGATGCCGTGGTTCAAGTCGAGCTATCAACTGCGCATGAACGACAAGCAGCAGACGGAGATCCCGGTGAGCCGCGCGCAGACCAAGCGCTTGCGGGAGCTGTTCAATTTGTAGAGCGAATCAGTCGTAGCGCTCGAAGACGATCTGCTTTTTGTGCCAGCCGAAGGCGGCCAGGCGCTCGCGCACACTCGACACCATGAAATTGAGACCGCAAATGTAGGCATAGATGTCGAAGCGCAATTCTGCGGGCGGGATTGCGGGATCGGCGGGCGGCACAGGCAACGGCTGGCCCAGGCGCGCGGCGCGGTCTTCGACAATTTTGGCGACATGATCCTGCACGTAACCGCGGAGGCCGGTCCACTCGGGCTGCGCGCGGCTGAGCGTGGGCAGGTAGTGGAAGTTGGGCACACGCTGGGCGAGCGCCTGGAACTCGTCGTGATAGTACATGTCGGTTTCGTAGCGCGTGCCGTAGACGAGCCAGATCTGTTTGCCATTGCTGCGGTCGGGGCCGGCATCAGGACCGCTTTGGGGCGGGAAGAGCCACTGCGCGTAAGCACGCATGGGCGCGACGCCGGTGCCGGTGGCGACGAAGATGGAATCGGTGATGGGCTCCTGGAGCACGAAGTGGCCGTGCGGGCCGTGGAACTGGATGGCCGAGCCCACGGGCAGGTCGGGCAGGTCGGCGAGGTGATTGGAGAAAAAGCCATTCTCCACGCGATTGACGCACAGGTCGAACTGGTTGGCGCTGGGCGCCGAAGCGACGGAATAGGCGCGGGTCTGCTGCTTGCCGTTCTCGTCCGGGGCGACTGCGGAGACGAACTGGCCGGGCAGGTAAGGGAAGGACTCAAGCGACTCGACAGAGAACAGGAAGTGATAGCACTGCGCAACTTCAGAGATGCAGTCTTTGCGCAGAAGACGCGCCGTATAGAGCTCACGTGCCAAGGTTTTTCTCGCTTTGCCGGGAAGTAGGGGCCGGTACAGTACCTGCGGGAATTATAGGGTGCCGGGGGCGGGTGCGGCCACGATTCTCTTGCGTGGGCAGTGCCCTGGTACAAGGTTTGTGGGTTGAGGTTCGTGCTATCCCACATCTCAAAATCGAGATGTGGGGCACCCGTTTTTCGTGCTTGGTCAGAACATTCAGGGAGTCATGACGGGCAAGTCGAGTGCGGAGTCGTGGCCGGGGCCGGAGTAGATGGTGATGGTCGCGGGCTTATAGTCGGCGGGTTTGGCCTTCATGATGTTGGACACGAAGGTTTGCGGATTGCGATCGTAGAGCGGGAACCAGGTGCTCTGCATCTCGACCATGACGGTGTGGCCGGCCTTGAAGACGTGGTCCACATCGTGAAGGCTGAACTTGTAGTCGTGGATGGAGCCCGGCGCGAGCGCGGTGGGGTGGTCGTAGCCTGACAGATAGCGGCCGCGAAAGATTTCGGCGTTGATGATGAGCTGATAGCCGCGCATCTTCGGATCGGGGGCGTCGTCAGGATATTGGTCGATGAGCTTGACGACGAGATCGTTGTCGCTGCCGGTGGTGGAGGCGTAGATGTCCGCGACGACTTCGCCGGTGACGGTTAGATTCTGCGTGAGTACGGGTAGCTTGAAGACGGCGACGTCTTTGCGGCTGGTGACGAAGCACTGATCTTCAGTGAGCCAGTTGTACCACTGCGAGCCATCGGCGTAAGTAGGCTGGATGGGGCGGTGACGGTAGGGGACGGGATCGGCAGGATCGCTTACGTAAGATGCAGTTGCAGAGGTTGTCGAGGAGTTCCAACTGAGCAGACCCGCACCCGCGAGATAGAGGCTTGTGGGGCGCGATTCTTTGGGCGGAAAGTGCGCGTAATAATGCCAGGTGTTCGATCCGGTCTGAAAGCTGGCGGTGTCTTGAAGATCGAAGCCGGGCTCATCCTTGAGATAGTGCGCGAAGAAGCGGGCTTCGATGCGGGTGCGGAACTCTGTGCCGATGGGCTCACCGTAATTGAGATTGCCGAGGTTCCAGTTGGGCGACGACCAGTAGCCGTGACGCCAGGGCCCGAGCACAAGAAAGTTCTGGTGTTTGGTGTCGTGGGGCTCGAGCTTTGAATATTCTTCCTGCGGACCGTACATATCTTCCTGATCGTAGTAGCCGCCGACGGAGAGCGTGGGCACGGCGACCGTGTTGAGCGCATTCTCAACGGCGCGCGAGGACCAGACGGAATCATACGCAGGATGATTGAGGAAGAGCTTCCACGTGGGCAACAGATCGGCGCCGGATTCTTTGACATCGCCGGCAAAGTTGCCGTGCTCGAGAAAATAGTCAAAGCCATCGACGGGCAGGCCGTCCTTGTCGCGGCCGTAATTCACCGGGGTCCAATCTTTGGTGGATTCGAGGTCGCGAACGTAATCGTAAGCGTAGCTCTGGCGGAAAGCGCCGTTGTGGAAGAAATCGTCGCCCATCCAGACGTCGATCATGGGCGCTTGCGGCGAGATGGCTCTTACGGCGGGGTGGGGATCGATGCCCGCCATCATGGCGAGGAAGCCGTCGTAACTGGTGCCGGCAACGCCGACGCGGCCATTGTTGCCGGGCACGTTTTTGATGAGCCAGGCGACGGTATCGTACGCGTCGGTGCTTTCGTCGATGGCCGCGGGATCATGATGATCCGCGAGCGGGCGCATCATGATGAACTTGCCCTGGCTCATCGAGCGCCCGCGAATGTCTTCGCCGACGAAGATGTAGCCGTCGCGGGCGAGCTCGGGGCGCAGCATGAAGAGAGACTCGCGGTTCTCATCCTCGACGCCGTAGGGCGTGCGTTCGAGGAGAAAGGGCAGCGGCGCGGTGATGTCGGAAGGTTTGAGGATGACCACGTGGAGCTTGACGCCGTCGCGCATGGGAATCATGGCCTCGGTCCGCATGT
>Ga0326727_10028165_pt1 | contig 10240 bp, 7 predicted proteins | sample MB2enrmetagenome_FD_207643 | JGI IMG/M metagenome (GOLD analysis project Ga0326727, IMG submission 207643) | Lab enriched peat soil microbial communities from McLean, Ithaca, NY, United States - MB29MY | ecosystem: Environmental > Terrestrial > Soil > Wetlands > Peat | place: USA: New York...
CGTTGGAATCGCCGCGGGGTTGGCGGCCGCGGTGGCGCTGGGCCGGCTCGTGCAGTCGCAGCTTTTCGGACTCAGCCCCTGGGACCCGGCCACGCTGGCTCTGGCAGCGGCGGGGGCCGCGGCGCACCGTGAGCGGCTCTCGCCATACCCGGCCTTGGCGAAGAAGAAAGGAACCGTGGAGTAGTCGACCTCTTATTGGATCGCCGCAACCTCGAGACGCGTCACCTCGAGGTGCCGCGCGTCCCGGGTCAGGTGATGCAAATTTTTGACGGCGTACATGGCGCGGTCGGCTGAAGCCAGCAGATCTTCCGCATCGGCGCCGTCGGCGGGATAGATGGCATGGCCGACACTGACCGATACGGAGTCTTCTCCAATGCACTCGGCGCAGGCGCGCCGGATCAGCCGGGTGAGGTCGTCCGACTTCTGCGAGACGCTGATCGCTTCCATCCCGGGCATGACCACGACGAACTCGTCGCCGCCTATGCGCGCGACCAGATCGTACTCGCGAGACCCGCCCCTGAGCGCCTCGGCGACCGTGCGCAGCACCCGGTTCCCGGTCAGATGTCCGAATCGATCGTTCACCTGCTTGAACCCGTCCAGATCGAGCACCAGCACGGTGAGGGCTTCGCCGGAACGCGAGCAGCGCGACAATTCGGCATCCAGATGAAGGAAGAGCGCACGGGTATTGGCCAGACCGGTAAGCGCATCGGTCTGGGCGGAGCGGAGCGCTTCGGTCAGCTCCAGCGCATGCTCGATGGTGATGGCGGCCTTGGAACTCACCGCATTCAACAGCCGCAGATGGTCCCGCGTGAAACTGTCCCGCACCCGGCTGTACAGCGTAAGCACGCCAACCACCCCGCGCGTTCCCACCAGCGGCACCGCCGTAGCCGACGTCAGCACGCTGAACTGGCCGGGATTTCGAACATAGCCGGGCTCCACCAGGGGGTTCCCGTTCACGATGGGCTTTCTGTTTTCCGCAACCCAGCCGGACAGCCCCTGGCCCAGAGGAATGCGCATGGACGCGAACAGGGCGCTGTCCACGCCGCTTACGTGCTGCGGAACCAGCGTGCCGCCTTCCAGAATGTAGATGGCCAGACTGTCGTGGGGAACAATGGACTTGAGGTGCGCTCCGAGCAGCGAGAGCGTGCTGCCCACCGACAGGGAGGTCCCCAGTGCGCTGGTCAGCTCGTGCAGGCTCTGGAACTCCTGCCGTGCCGCCGCGATGGAGGCGATGAAGTTGGGCGCATCCTCCGGCGCGCCAGCGGCGACCTGCGCAAAGCCGGCGTCGGGAGCCGCGCCGTGGCCGGTATCGGCCGGGCGAGTCAGCTTCGTAGTATCGGGACCGTTGGCCTTAGCGAGCTCCTCCAACTCGCGGTAGCGAAGTTGCAAGACCTTCACCACCTGGGGATCGAAGCTGCTGCCAGCCTGGGCCGCGATCCGTTCCATCGCCTCGGAGAGAGGAAGAGCCCGGCGATATTGGCGGTCGGAAGCCAGCGCGTCCAGACAATCGACGGCCGCCAGTATCCGCGCGCCGATCGGAATCTCTTCTCCCTTCAGACCCTTCGGGTAACCGCTGCCGTCCCACTTCTCATGATGCGCGGCGACGATGGGCACTACCGGATATGGGAAGCGCACCCGGTTGAGGATCTCCGCGCCAATCGCCGGATGCACCTTAACTCGTTCGAATTCCTCCGGCGTGAGCCGGCCCGGCTTCGACAGGATGTACTCGGGCACCGCCAGCTTCCCGATATCGTGCAGCAGCGCGGCCGCCTGTAACGCCTGGATCTCCAGTGCGCTCAGACCGAGTTGCCTGGCGACCGCCATGCTGTACACCTGCACGCGCCGCAGATGGTCGTGGGTGGTTTCGTCCTTGGCGTCGATGGCCACGGCCAGCGCTTCGATGGCTCGCAGATGCAGATCCGACATTTCCCTGGCGTGGCGTTCCTGCTCCTCGAACCGTCCCAGATACAGCCGGTAGGACGAGTACAGCCCCCACATCGATGGAACCACCAGCAACGCCCACTGCCAGCCGAAGACTCCGCTCAGCGCCGTGAACAGCGCGGCTACAGTCCCCCCCAGCAGATACTGTGGAGCGGTCCACAGATAACTGTTCCGCCAGATCCCAATCAGGTTCTTGCGCTCCGTCAGGGCCACTACGGCCGCCACCGAGCCGGTATTCAGGAAGAAGTACACCAGCGAGATGCACAGAAACAGGAAAGGAATGCTGTCGCTCACGCGCCGCAGCGGGGCGGAGTGATACACGCCATAGGTGGCGGCGACCAGCACCATCGAACTCGAAGAATTAAAAAGCAGATGCACCAAATGAGGCCGTGCCTTCGCCCGCAGAAAGGTCTGGGCGATGAAACAGCCCGTGGCCACGATGAGCGCCTGCGGAAGGTCGCAAATGCTGCATGCAATCAGAACGAAGATATAGTTGACGGAGACCGTGCTGGTGGTCCCGGGCAGCGAGACCTTCAGGGTTGAGCACAATACGCCCAGCACCGCAAGAGCGATGAATCGCGGCAGATCGGTTCCGGTCCAGTGCAGCATTCCCAGGGACAACGAGCACACTCCGGCCGCGGCCATGGCGGCGACGTATGCTCTGGCGCCTGCCGGCATCACGGCCGCCTCCCGGGCCCTCCCGGCTTCCGCGGGCCGACGGCATTTCGGAGCAGGCGGGCTCTGCCGCGTCTTGTCCGGGCCTCCTGTGCACGGAGTTCCGGCGCCGGCGTCCCGCACAACATGAACCCGGTCTCAATGGCGTTGCCGGTGATCCGGTTCCAGGCCACGCGGGCCCTGCCGGACGCGGCGGCGTGCGCGAAATCCACGTCCATGCCGGTGCGGATGGCCGCGCACTCATGAGCCGCCCGGAATCCTCCCGCGCTCGTATCGAGGAGCCGGCCGGAGAAAGTGAAGGGGAGCGGACCCGCAAACGACAGGGTCACGGCGCCTGTCGCCGGCTTGCGAATTTCCGCTCTCCTCTCCTTCTCAGGCCAGCTCATGTCAGGATGCCCAGCTTTCCACCGGCTCTTCCAGCGCGTACATTCTCAGCTTCCGGCTGAGCGTTCGCCGCGAGATCCCCAGGTGCTCGGCGGCCCTCTGCCGGTGTCCGCTGGTTCTGGCCAGCGCGTCCTCAATCATCCGCCGCTCCATGTCGTCCAGGGTGCCTTCCGGCCCGGCGTTTGCTTTGTCATGCACGGCCGGAACATCGCCGCGGCCGACCATGGGAAGATGGGTCGCCTCCACTTCCGGGCCGTAGCTCAGCACGGCCGCCCGGGCCACCACGTTCCGCAATTCCCGAACGTTCCCCGGCCATGGATACTCGTACAGCCTTCTCTTCGCGGACTCGGAGAACTTCAGGGAGGGGTTCTGCTGCGCGAGGAAATACTCGGCGATGGGCAGGATGTCCTCCCGCCGCTCGCGAAGCGGCGGCACGCGGACGGGAATCTGGCTGAGCCGGTGATACAGGTCGCCGCGGAATGCGCCCGCCTCCACCATGGTCTGCAGAGGCTGATTGGTGGCCGCCACCACGCGCACATCCACCGCGACCTTGCGCACGCCGCCCAGGCGATAGTAGGGCACGCCATCCAGCACCCGCAGCAGCTTCACCTGCATGCGCGGCGGGAGTTCCCCGATTTCGTCGAGGAACAGCGTGCCCCGGTCGGCCAGCTCAAACAAGCCCGGCTTGGCGCCGTCCGCCCCGCTGAACGCGCCCTTCTCATGGCCGAACAGCTCGCTTTCCATCAGGTGCTCGGGCAGCGCGGCGCAACTGACGTCCACCCACGGGCGGGCACAGCGCAGTGAAAAGTGGTGAATCGCCCGGGCGACAATCTCCTTGCCCGATCCGCTCTCCCCTTCGATGAGAACTGTCGCGCTGGTCTGGGCCACGCGCCGCACCGCGTCCATCAGTTCCTGCATCACCGGGCTGCAGATGATCGCCTCGACGCCAAGGAACGCAAGCCTGGGAGCGTCCGTCATCTCTTTTCTTCCCTGTCTGCTCTATCGTAAAGAATCTGCGAGATTTCATGGTACGAAACACCCATAATGCGTGGTTACCAACCTACTGGTGCGACCAGGACTTTACCCTGGCGCTCCACCAGCCGCATCTCCGAGCCGATGATCCGCGCGATGGATCAGGCGTGGCCGGCGGGCTTCCCTGACAGCTCTTTCCAGGGCGCATGAGCGGGACACATTGTCACCTGCCGCGACACATCGTCACCTGCCGCGACCTCCACGGTCCTTCTCACGCAAGGAATTGCCCGTACTTGCAATCAGTTAACAAATGGCGCGCGATTTGCAGCAGTGGAGGCATGGCCGACTTTACTCAAGCAATGGAACGAACCATGATGCGCATCGCCACGGTGGTTATGGCGGCCGCGACTCTGGTTTACGGTCACTCTCCCAAGGTTGATGCGGCGCTGGAAGGGCAGAACCCGGACGCTCCGCTGAACGTGATTATCCAGTACAACCAGGCGCCGCAGCAGCATCACGCCGACGCGGTTATCGCTCGCGGCGGACAGTACAAGACGATGTTGTACGCGGTCAACGGCGCGGCGTACACGGTGCCTGCAAAGGCCCTTGACGATCTGGCCGGCGATCCCGACGTGGAGAGGATTGTGCCGGACCGCGTAGTCGCGGGGAACCTGTACAACGCCATGGCCTCCGTCCAGGGCTGGAGCGTGGACCATGTCCTGCCGGCCTACAAGAGAGGAACCGGCATAGGCATCGCCTACATTGACAGCGGCGCGGACCTTTCCCATCCCGATTTTGAGGGCTACCTCTCCTCGCGGAGCCGCATTGTTTATAGCGAGAGCTTTATCGACAGCACTCCGGCGGACCTCTACGGCCACGGGACGCATGTGATGGGGATTGGCAGCGGAATGGACAATGTCAGCGCGGACGACGCTTCCGCTGCTATCCAGTCGTTTTGGGGCGCGGCGCCCGATTCGTCCATCATCAATCTGAAAGCTCTGGATCAGAACGGCCAGGGCAGCGACAGCGCCGTGATTGCGGCCATCGATCGCGCGATTCAGTTGAAATACCTGTATAACATCCGCGTCATGAACCTGTCGCTGGGCCGCGCGGTGGCGGAATCCTATAAGCTCGACCTGTTGTGCCAGGCGGTGGAGCAGGCCTGGAGGGCCGGCATCGTCGTGGTGGTGGCCGCGGGTAACGGCGGCCGCGATAACACTTACGGGAACGACGGCTACTCGACCATTACGTCGCCAGGCAATGACCCGTATGTGATCACCGTCGGCGCGGTGAACGATAAGGCCGATTTTGATCGTACCGACGACGTAATCGCCAGTTACAGCTCCAAAGGCCCCACGCCGATCGATCACCTGGTCAAACCCGATCTGGTGGCTCCCGGCAACCGGGTGATCTCCTATCAGGCCGCCGGTGCCAAGCTGGTGACCGCGTATCCCGCCAATTGCCCGCCTGCGAGCGCTTACCTCGCGAACGGCACCTCCAATTCCTCGACCTACTTCTTCACCCTGTCCGGAACCAGCATGGCCGCGCCGATGGTCAGCGGCATCGCGGCTGTATTGATTCAACAGGATCCCACGCTCACTCCCGATCAGGTGAAGGCGCGCCTCATGCGCAACGCCTGGCGCGGATTTCCGGCGACCATGACCGCGACCGATCCAACCACGAATACGACGTACACCTCCTACAGCGACATTTTCACGATTGGAGCCGGCGAGGTGGATTTCTGGGCCGCGTACAACGACACCAACAGGGCTATGGGTTCCGCCGCCTCGCCCGCCGCCGTTTTCAATGCGTCGGCCGGAACCGTCAGTCTGAACCTGAATTCCGTCGGAGCGGCCAGCGTGGTGTGGGGCACCAGCGTGGTGTGGGGCACCAGCGTGGTCTGGGGGACCAATGTTTCGGGTACCAGCGTGGTTTGGGGGACCAGCGTGGTTTGGGGGACCAGCGTGGTGTGGGGCACCAGCGTGGTCTGGGGCACGAACACGGTGTCCGACGAATCGGCGGGCGGCGTCGCCATCAATGGCGAGCCATAGACAGCAGCCTGTCGTGAAACTGGTCGTTGTTCCATTCGGTGACGGGAATCTCGGCGCCCGTCACCGAATCTGCGTCTCCGGCTTTCGACCAGCCTCATCCCGAGCGGCGTAAAGAAGAGCCGCCCTCGCTCCGATCATTTAGTTGGGATGCTGGCTATACTCGCCCGTGGTGTATCGAGGATCGTGTCGATCTCGCTGCTGGCCGGCCTGATCGGCGCGACGTTCGTTCGTCTCGGGCCGGGCTTCGGCGCGAGCGTTCAGGAGCTGGATGCTCGCCTGAGCGACGCCACGCGCGCCGAAATCCGGCGCCGGAACGGCGCAGGCGGCGACGTGCCGCGTTACTATGCGCACTGGGTGGCGGGCGCGCTGCGCGGCGACCTGGGGTTTTCGCCTTCCCTGCAGCGTCCGATTTCCGAGCTTCTGCGAGAACGTGCCGGTATTACCGCGGTCGAGGTGGCGGGGGGGGCCGCGTCGGGCGTAGCCGCGGGGTTCCTGCTGGCAGTAGCCCTGCTGGGATGCCCCCGCCCGCTCGCGTCGCTTTTGGGCGGATTGGGCAGCTCGGTCGCGCTTTCGGTACCAGCCGCGGTGATGGCGCTGGTGTGTCTGTGGCTGGACGTGAATCCGGCGTGGGCGGTCGCGGCGGCCGTCCTGCCCCACGCGTTCCAATACCTCGCGGAGGTGTTGCGCACCAGCGCCGCGAGCGATCATGTGCTGGCGGCGAGGGCGCGCGGCGTGGGCCGCTCCCGCATTCTGTTCCTGCACGTCGTCGCGCCGGTCCTGGGAGAGGTCGCCGCGGTGTCGGGAATGGCCGTCAGCATCGCCTTCGGAGCTTCTATCCCGATCGAGGCAATCTGCAGCCGCCCGGGATTGGGCCAACTGGTCTGGCAGGCCGCCATGAGCAGGGACCTTCCGGTCCTCGTCAATATGACCGTCGTGATGGCCATCGTGACCATTGGCGCGAATACGCTCACCGATGTCGTGGTCGCTGCCCGCAATCCGGCCCGAGGGAGCGCGCGATGACCCGCACGGCGGACCGCCTGCTGACGCGCGCGGCGCGGATCCGAGCCGCCACCGTAAGAAAGTGTGAAATATTCGCCGTGCGGACCACTCGGCAACCTCTGGACATCGGAACCGAGCCGCGCCGGTCACGGAGCGGTCCGGCGAATACTCCACACCCTCTGAGGGGGTGGTTGCGCCGACATATGCCGCCGCATTTGCGAGTCGGACTCCTGCACGCGGTGGCGTACGCGGTGTTGGCGCTCAGCCTGGCAGCCTGCGTGGCGCCCGCGCTGCTGACCCGGAGCTCGTACCAACAGCAATATCGCGAGGATGTCGACGCCGCCCCGTGCGCCCGCTTTCCTCTGGGAACCGATGACCTCGGACGAGACCGCCTCACCCGGCTGGTGTATGGCGCCCGCACCTCGCTCCTGCTCGCCTGCGCGGCGGCGCTGCTTTCCACCGCGATCGCGACTCTGGTGGGCGGCGCCGCCGGCTGGATCGGCGGCGGCCTGGAGAAGGTGGTCCTGTGGGGGACCGATCTCTTCATCAGCCTGCCCTGGCTCTTCCTGTTGCTCACTGTGCGCGCCCTGCTGCCTCTCGACGTTTCGCCGGGCGCTTCGCTGGCCATTACGTTCCTCCTGCTGGGTCTGCTGGGCTGGGCCTCCCCGGCGCGAGTGGTGCGGGCGCGAGTGCGCTCTTTCGTCGCCTCCGATTTCGTGTTGCAGGCGCGGGCGTGCGGATCGTCCGGCGTGCGCCTCTTTGTGCGGCAGGTGGTGCCCAACATGAAACCGGTTCTTCTGGCCCAGTTCTTCGTCTCCCTGCCGCTGTTCGTGCTCAGCGAAGCGAACCTGGGTGTGCTCGGTCTGGGCGTGGCGGAGCCGCTTCCCTCTCTCGGCAGCCTGTTGCGTGAATTACAGGGGTACTCCCTGCTCAGCTCCCGTCCCTGGGCGATCCTGCCAGCCGTCGTGCTCACCTGTGTTGTCGCCAGCCTGCATCTGGCGGTTTCCCGCTCGGAGGTGCAACCATGAAGCCAGTCCCTGGCGTATTCGCCTGTCAGGCCGTGTTTCTGCTCGCGCTTTCCGCTCAGGGGAGCGGAGAGCTTCGGTTCTGCCTGCGCTCCGATCCGAAGACCTTCGATCCGCAACTTGTGGAAGAGGAGTCGTCCGAGGCCATCCGCTATCTCACCGGCGGCGTGCTGATCCGCCTGAACCGGTCCACGCAGAAGCTGGAGCCGGCGCTGGCATCTTCCTGGCAGGTTTCCGAAAAGGGCCGCCGGATCGATTTCAAGCTGCGGCCAAATCTGGAATTCTCCGACGGGACTCCCCTGACCGCCGAAGATGTCGCCTGGACCATGCGGCGGGTGTTCGATGCGGCTTTGCATTCGCCGGTGGGCGACGCGTTTCGGTCCGGTCCCGGCGATGTGGAAACTCGGGTTACCGCACCCGACGCTATCACTATACGATTCCCGGCGCCAGTGTCCGCCCTGGCGCTGCAGTTCGATCAGATGGCCATCGAGTGCCGGCGCGCCCCTGAAGGCCAGGCGCCGGTGGCCGGTCCTTTTGCCGTCGCCGAATACAAGCCCGGCGACTACGTGCTGTTGCGGCGGAACGAGCACTACTGGAAGCGCGGCGCGGACGGACGGCTGTTGCCGCAAGCTGCCACCATGCGCCTCGATATCCAGCAGAACCGCGACGTGGAGGCGCTATGGTTCCGGCGGGGGCAGATTCACTGGATCGGCAAGCTGGATCCGGAACTGTTCGACCTTATCGGGCGGGAATCCCCGGCCAGCGTCCGTGACGCCGGCCCTTCTCTCGACTGGGTACAGCTCTGGTTCAATCAGACTCCCGCGGCTCCCATCGCGCCGACCCGCAAGGGGTGGTTTGCCTCCGCTCGGTTCCGGCGCGCCATGTCGCTGGCCATCAACCGCGAGGATATCTGCCGGGTGGTATACCACGGGCACGCGCAGCCGGCGGCCGGGCCGGTGTCGCCATCCAACAAGCTGTGGTTCAACGCCGCCCTGAAACCCGACCCCCATTCGCCCGGCCGGGCGCTGGACCTGCTGGCCGCGGACGGCTTCCGCAAACGCGGCGACACGCTTTTCGATCACGCGGGAACGGCCGTCGAATTCTCCATCGTCACCAACTCCGGGAACCGCCTGCACGAACGCATGCTGACCATGATTCAGCAGGATCTCGCCGCGATCGGCATCCGCGTCCGCATTGTGACTCTGGATTTCCCGTCGCTGATCGAGCGCATTACCCGAACCTTCGATTACGATGCGTGTCTGCTGCCGATTGTCGCCGGCATAGACCCCAGCGACCAGATGAACGTGTGGTTGAGTTCGGGAGCGGAGCACGCGTGGTATCCCCGGGAGCCCCAACCGGCGACGCCGTGGGAAGCGGAAGTTGACGGGCTGATGCGGGCGCAGGCGTCCGCGATCGACGACAAGACGAGGAAAGCGGCCTGGGATCGCGTGCAGCAGATTGTTCGCGACCAGGTCCCCTGCGTGTTTCTGGTGAATCCGGACGCGATGTGCGCGGTCTCCCCGAAACTGCGCAACGCCGCCCCGGCACTGGTGTGGCCGCAGGTTTTCTGGAATGCCGACCAGCTTGCGGTGAGTCCATGAGCGAAGCGTTGCTGCGGGTTTCCATTTCCGTCGGCTATCCGGGCCATCCGAACGTGCTTCGCGGCGTGGAACTGGAAGTGGGAGAGGGAGAGATTGTCGGTCTGGCCGGCCAGAGCGGCTCGGGCAAGAGCACAATTGCGCTGTCCATTCTTCGTCTGCTGGGACATCGCGGCGCGGCCATCACCGGGTCCGTCGCTTTCCGCGGGCGGGATCTGCTGGGCCTGAGTGAGCGGGAGATGCGCCAGATCCGGGGCCGGGAGATCGCCTTCGTGCTTCAAAACGCCGCGGGCAGCCTGAATCCGGTGTTGCGCATTGGCACGCAGATTGGGGAGGCTTGGGCGGCTCACGAACGCGGCAGCGGCTGGAAGATCCGCGCCAGCACGCTGTTCCGCCGTCTCGGCCTGCCCGGGGACGACGAGTTCCTGCGCCGCTACCCGCGGCAGCTCAGCCAGGGACAGGCGCAGCGCGTGCTCATCGCGGTGAGCCTGCTGCACCGCCCCCGTCTCCTCGTCGCCGACGAGCCCACCAGTGCGCTCGATGTCATTACTCAGGCGGACCTTCTCGGCCTGCTGCGGGAGTTCAGCCGGGAGAT
>Ga0326727_10028166_pt1 | contig 10240 bp, 7 predicted proteins | sample MB2enrmetagenome_FD_207643 | JGI IMG/M metagenome (GOLD analysis project Ga0326727, IMG submission 207643) | Lab enriched peat soil microbial communities from McLean, Ithaca, NY, United States - MB29MY | ecosystem: Environmental > Terrestrial > Soil > Wetlands > Peat | place: USA: New York...
GCGGCGACATCATCGTCTTCATCAAACCCGGAGAGCTGGACGCCGATGGAAAGCCCACCGTCATGCCACTGGTCAAGCGGCTGATCGGCATCCCCGGCGACCACATTCACCTGCGCAACGGCATCGTGATCCTCAACGGTGTGGCACAGAACCTGCCTGAAGATGGAGACAACTCTCCCAACCTCCACAATATGGCAGATCAGGAGTTTCTGGATGAGTTTCCGTCGATTTCTCCAGCGAATGCCCCAAGCGGAGGGGCTACGGAAGCCTGGGCTGTTGATTTCCCCAACCACTTCGAAAACGGCGACCTGGTGGTTCCACCCGGTCACTACTTTGTGATGGGCGACAACAGGCACAACAGCCTCGATTCGCGCTATTGGGGCTTTCTGCCCAGGGAGAACATCATCGGCCGGCCGCTCTTCAACTATTGGTCGTTCGTGACCCCGGAAGACCAGAATGAAAAGCCCGGCATCGGCAATTCTTTGGCATGGCTGGGCCACCTCGCGCTTCACTTCTTCAGCGAAACCCGCTGGAACCGGACCCTGCATCGAGTACAGTGGACAGTGGACAGTGAACAGTGATCAGAAAAGCACGCAGCACTGTACACTGACCCTATGCGTTGTCCATTGATAAGCCCATGACTGAAGAAGAAAAACCACGGCAAACGAATCGAAAAAGGCTATGGCTGGTCCTGGCTGTGCTAGCGGCCATTCTGGCAATCCTGATTGTGCCGCCGTTCCTGAGCGTAAGCCGCTACAAAGCCAGTATTACCCGCCTGATCTCCGCTTCGTTGGGCCGCCCGGTGCGCTTATCCTCCGTCAAGGTGCGCCTGCTGCCCAGGCCGGGCTTTGTGCTCACAGACCTCACCGTGGAGGAAGATCCAGCCTACGGCGCCGAGCCGATGCTGCACGCCAATTCAGTTACGGCCTCTATTCGCCTTCTCTCGTTGTGGCGCGGACACATTGAACTCGATTCCATCAGCGTGGACGAAGCCAGCCTGAACCTGGTTCGCGCCGCGACCGGCCGCTGGAATCTCGACTCACTTTTCCGTACGGCCACTGCCCAGACCCAATCCGCGGCGGGTGCCGCCGAGGCCGGCAAGCCTCTGCGGCTACCCTACCTGGAAGCCACAGACTCTCGCATCAACATCAAGAACGGCGCGGAGAAGCTGCCTTTTTCGCTGATCAATGCGAAATTGTCGCTGGATCAACTTAGTCCCGGCGACTGGCGCGTCCGGCTGCGAGGCCAGCCGGTCCGCACCGACCTCAGTATTGAACAGGCCGACACCGGCGTTGTGCGCCTGGAGGCGAATTTTCATCAGGCGCCGCAACTGCGTCAGATGCCGCTGCGCCTTGACCTGGAATGGCGCGAGGCGCAACTCGGCCAACTTACCCGTCTGCTGCTCGGCTCCGACGCCGGCTGGCGCGGCGACCTTACAGGCGATCTCCACCTCGACGGCACCGCTGATGCAGCCCAGATCAAAACACGGCTGCGCGCCACCGGAGTACATCGCGCCGAGTTTGCCCCGGCCGTGCCGATGGACTTTGACGCCAACTGCACTCTTGTCGCTCACTTCACCACGCGCGCCATTGACAATCTGCTTTGCGATTCTCCGCTCGGAGATGGCCACATCCGCCTGGCCGGCAAGCTGGCGGGAGAGGTGGCCGGCCGGGACGGCCTGCCCAGCTTTACCGTCGAGTTGGACCACATTTCCGTTGCCGTCGGTCTGGACGCCTTGCGCACCGTGCGCCGTGGCCTGGCCCCCGGTCTCGAAGCCGACGGATTGGCAAGCGGCAAAATCACCTACGCCCCGGAGATCGCCGAGCCGGAGAAGCCGGCTCACACCAGCCACGCCCGTTCCGCCAAGTCGCTTCCGGCGGTTGAGGGACCGCTCACCGGCAGCATTACAGTCGAGGGACTTCAACTTAAGGGCAACGGCCTCAGTCAGCCCATTCTTGTTCCTAAAATGTTCTTGTCGCCCACGCCCGCAAACCAACCGCCCGGGGTTTCTGCCGCCGTTGCCATCCCCGCCGGCGGAGCCAGCCCACTCACGGTTTCTTCGCTGCTCACGCTCTCCGGCTACCAGATCACGGTGCGGGGCGAGACTTCGATCAGCCGGGGGCGGGAGTTGGCGCGCGTAGCTGGCCTCGCCAATACTGCTACACTGGACGCTCTGGCCGGCGACCCTGTCTCCGTAGACCTGACCGCCGAGGGTCCATGGATGCTGGCCCAGCCGTCATTGCAGCCGTCCGTCCTGACGCTTCAGCCGGGTGGCATCTCGTCCGCTACGCCAGCCGACACTCTTACCGGAACCGTTACTCTTCACAACGCCAACTGGAAGGCTGAGTTTCTCGCCAATGCCGTTCTGATCTCCCAGGCCACGCTACACCTGTTTCCCGGCGAACTTCGCTGGGACCCGGTTGTCTTCTCCTACGGCCCGGTGAAGGGAACGGCCAGCCTTTTGCTTCCAACTACTTGCGCCGCATATCAGCCTTGTCAGAAGCGCTTTCAACTTCAGTTCGGCGCACTCGATGCCGCAGTCCTTCAGACCGCGTTTCTAGGCGCGCGTGAGCGGGACACTCTGCTCTCTACACTCCTTGATCGACTCCGCCCCACGGCCGCTCCTGCCTGGCCGCAATTGGACGGCACTGTCAAGGCAGAATCCCTGATCCTGGGGCCGGTCACGCTCCACGAGCCTGTCGCCACCGTCTCCACACTTGCCCATGGGGCTCAAATCACCACGATCGATGCCGGGCTGCTTGGCGGACGCGTCCACGGTTCCAGCGCATACCACGCTGCGGCCACCGCCAAGGACAAGCCCTCCTATGAGTTTGAAGGCCAGTTGGAAATGCTCAGCCCGCCGGCCGTGGGTAAGTTGCTCGGGCTGCGCTCGACCGGCAGCGCCTTCGACGGCAACGGCATGATCGAGCTTACCGGCTTCACCGGCAACGATCTGGCCGCCTCTGCTAAAGGCGCGTTGCACTTCGAGTGGACGCATGGGAGCATTGCCGCAACCTCAGGCTTTGTTCCTCCGGAACTGACTCGCTTCGACCGCTGGGTCGCCGACGCTGAAGTCGCCAACGGTTTCCTCACGCTCAAAGAGAATCAGGTCAAGCGCGGCGCCCGCAGCGCGCCGGTCCAGGCGACTATCACCTTCGCCGACCCGCCGAAGGTTGTCTTCGCCGCGCTCAAACAGGCCCTGTCAAAGAGGTAATCCGTCTTTTACCAAACCGCTCTATAATGGGAGCGTTCCTTCAGAAAGAGGCGACGGACCGATGAAGACGTGTCCGCTGTGCGAAACGGCCTATCCGAGCAACCACACGACCTGTCCCACCGACGGCGCGCTGCTCATCGAGTCGCGCCAACTGGAGCCGGGCACGGTCATCCGCGGCAAGTACCGCATCGAGCGCCAGCTCGGCCGCGGCGGCATGGGTACGGTCTACCTTGCCGAACACATTCTGCTGGGCCGTCAGCGGGCGCTCAAATTCATCTCTAGCGAACTTAGCCAGGACGCCACATTCCTGCGCCGCTTCCGCCGCGAGGCGCAGGCTGCCACCCAACTCCAGCACCCCAACGTGGTGCAGGTCGTCGATCTCGACCAGAGCGAGGATGGTTCGCCTTATATGGCCATGGAATTCGTTGAAGGCCCCGATCTGCGCCATGCGCTCGCGGCAGGAGCCTTACCGGTGGAGCGCGCTTTGGCCATCGCCCGCGGCATCGCGCAGGGACTGGGCGAGGCGCACGCCAAAGGCATCATCCATCGCGACGTGAAGCCGGAGAACATTCTGCTGGCTGGCGGCAACGGCGCTCCGGAAATCCCCAAGCTGCTCGACTTCGGCATTGCCGCCATGAAGGAAAGCACTACGGCTGCCAGCCGCACCCACGGACTGATGCTCACCCCGCAGTACGCCTCTCCAGAACAATGGAAGGGCATGGCCTCCGAGCTATTGGACGGCCGCGCGGACCTCTACGCTCTGGGCGGCGTCCTTAACGAGATGCTCACCGGCCAAACCTGCTTTCACTCCCACAACACCGAGGGCTGGATGTACCAGCACTTGCAGGAGCAGCCGCAACCGCCGAGCCAACTGCGCCCGGAACTGGCCAACTGGCCGGGCCTGGATGACCTGGTGCTGCGCCTGCTGGCCAAGGACCGCGAGCAAAGGCCCAGGGACGCTGCTGAACTGGTCCGAATACTGGATGCGGTGCAGTATGCTGATCCCTTGGCGCGCCGGAGAAAAGCCTTCGAAACGCCGGCGACGCTCATGCCGGAACACCGCGCCACAACGTTCATGCCGGAGCGCCGTACTACGCCGCTGCCGTTCATACCGGAGCATAGCGCCACAACGTTCATGCCGGAGCCCGGCCCCGCGCCGCTCGTGCCGGAGCACCGCCCCACGCCGCCGCGCTCGCGGAGAACAATTTGGTTTGCGGCAGCTGCGGCTTTGATCGTTGCCGCTCTGGGAATCTGGTTTGCAGTTCGGTCCTCGAACGCCAAACCCGCGACGGCTCCACCGGTATTTACTCCGGCCGCGGGCGCCTACGCCGAGGCGCAGCCGGTGGTGATCTCCGACACCACACCCAACGCCGTCATTCATTACACCGTGGACGGCAGTACGCCAACCGAGGCATCGCCCATCTACTTTCTGCCCATCACGTCGCTGCCCAACGGCGCCATCCTCAGCGCCATGGCCACCGCCGAAGGCCACGCGCCTAGCGCGGATGTCACGGGCGTCTATCATTGGGGCAGTACTGCTCAGTCCGCGGCAAACGGGGCAGCGCCGGCGGCGGGCGGCAGCGCCTACGACCAAGGCAAGTCCGCCTACGACAAAAAACAATATGCCCAGGCGCGCACGTTCTTTGCCCAGGCTTGCGATGGCGGAGAGATGGGGGCCTGCAACTACCTCGGCTATCTCTACGCGCAGGGCCTGGGCGGCGCAACGGAAGGTCAGAAGGCCAGGGATATCTACCAGAAAGCCTGCGAACACGCAAACTGGTCCAGTTGCGCCAGCCTCGGCTCACTCTACCAGGACGCTGGGAACAGCGACGAGGCGCGCAAGTACTTTCAGAAAGCATGTAGCAATGGAGTGGCTTGCGACCTGTTGCGCGGGATGCAGTGATGCGCAGCGCGGCGGGGAAGCTTGACTCGTCGGCAGCAACAAATTCCTTCTTCGGGGATGTAAGATAAAGCTCAAGAAACTAACTGGAGAATGAGATGCGGGGAAGGACGATTGCTGGATGGGCGATGGCCGCGGCCTTGACGGTTGCGGCGCTCTCCGCCTTGGCGCAACAGGACGAAGGACCGATTCTGCGGCCGAAGAAGCCGGTTGCCAAGCCTGCAGGACCGACACTGCTGGTGCTCTGCGATCTGGCCTGCGTTTGGAAGCTGGACGGCACGGAGCAAGGCCGCATCGAGGCCAATGGGTCGGCCAAGGCGAAGGTCGAGCTCGGCGAGCACATGGTGGTTGCCGTAACCGAGGACGGCGCCGATCAGGTCAAGCTAATCGCAAAGGTGGAAGAAAAGGGTCAAACTGTCGTCTCCCTGGAACTCAAGCCGGTGCGCGATGCCCGGCTCAGGGCTGAGCAGCAGGCGCGGAATCATACAGAGCCGCCGGCGCCGGTAAAGCCGGCAGAGACAGAGCCGCCTGCGCCGGCGAAGCCGGCAGAGAAGGTTGTGCCGGAGGCGGTGCCGATCGGACCTCAGGAGCGCGCAAAGGTTGCGCGGGAGGATGCCGCCGGAGTCTGGACCGATCCCGCGACAGGGTTGATGTGGGCCAAAAAGGATAATGGAGACTATGTGACCCGGCAGCAAGCGGAGGATTACTGCCATACTCTGCAATTGGCAGGTCACGCGGACTGGCGTCTGCCCCGGATCGAGGAGCTGCAGGGTATCTCCAACAAAAACGGTAACGAGACCATGCTCGATCCGGAATCCATCAAGCATCTTGCCGGGAAGGTTTTTAGTCGTCACGGCGAAAAAATCCCACCCGTCAAGGGAGACCTGCAACTGTCAAGTAATTGGGCATGGAGCAGCTCGATGGGAAACTCCGCCTCGGAGGCTTGGGACTTCTACTTCTACAATGGGAAGCGGTACTCTTACAGCATCAACAGCCGCGACGGCAGCGCGCTCTGTGTGCGTGGTTCCAAAGAATGATGTTTTTCTGTTGAGCCAACCGCGCTCTCTTCCCCTTCCAGCCCCAGAAACTCCTGAAAAACTTCGTTAGAGAGCAATTGCCCCTTCGCGGTCAGCCGGACCGTCTTGCCGTCGGAGACAACCAACCCAGCCTCGACCAGCCGCTCCACGACCTTGAGCGCAGGGGCCGCCATCGCGCGGCCAAACTCCTGTTCCAGCGCGGCCACTTCCACACCGGCATTCAGCCTCAGTCCCAGGAACCAGGCCTCCTCGTGCTGCTGCGCACAGGTGAGCCAGGCAGTCTCGACCGGATCGCTGCCCGCGAGATAGGCCTTCAGGTCATCGCTGGTGGTCGAGCGCAGCACATGGCATGATCCAGAACAGTCTGCCGCCCGCAGCATGGACGAGGCATCCAGCCCCACTCCCAGATAGGGCCGCCGCTGCCAGTAGCGCAGATTGTGGCGCGACGCCATCCCCGGCCGGCAGAAGTTCGAAATCTCGTATTGCTCCAACCCGGATTTCTTGAGTCTTTCGATGGCCAGCGAATACATTTGCGCGATCACATCGTCCGCCGGAACCAGGCCGGCCTGGTACCGCGCGCCGTGCGCCAGCACCTCCCGGCCCAGGCGCGAATCCTGGTCCACCTCCAACATATAAACGCTGGCATGGGGAACGCCGGAGCCGGCCAGCACCGCCAGCGACTCCTCCCACGAAGCGAAGGTCTGCCCGGCGAGTCCGGCTATCAGGTCAACATTCAGGTTGTGAATGCCAGCGGCACGCAACCGGCGCAGATCTTCGAGCACCATGGTACGGTTGTGCAGCCGTCCGCTCACGGCCGCCTCGCGGTCGATGAACGACTGCACGCCCAGGCTCACGCGGTTCACGCCCAAGGCCACGAGCGTATCCAGCGTTTCACCGGCGAGCTGGCCGGGGGCGCATTCGACGGTAATCTCCGCCTCCGGCTCCAGGTCGAACTCCGCCCGCACTGCCGCGAAGAGACGCGTCAGCAGCTCCGGCGCCAGCAGGCTTGGAGTTCCGCCGCCCAGGTAGATCGAGTCCACGCATCGTGGAAGCTCCACACCCATCCGCTCAGCCCATTTTCCGGAGGTCCGCAAATCTTCGATGAGCCGGTACACATAGCGGGCGTGCTCGCTGGCCGGATAGACCCCCGAGGCAAAGTTGCAGTAGGTGCACTTCGAGCGGCAGTACGGCACCGAGATGTAAAGACCGAGTGCGTCGCCTGCTGAAGCTGCCATGAAGAGATTGTTTCATGGCGGCAGCCTGATTCGCCGCTGCAAGTTGTGTTAGCAATGAACCCGCCAACTTGCTAACTTGCGATCACCGCGAAGCGGTGGCTAACTCGCTAAATAGTAAACCAGTCCTCGACGGTTTTAGCGAAAGAATGGAGAAGACCCGACTCTCAATTAGCGTTGTTCACAGGGAGCGGGAATACTCCTGATTGCGTCAACTCCTGTTTCCATTCCCCGATTTTGGAGACTTCCAATTCCCGCTTAGTGTTTCCTTTTCCATTTCCCATTCCCTGATCCCCTATCCCCGGATCCGTGCAAGAATTGAATCAAGGGGAACCGGTTTGAAAGCCTGGCCAGTTGTGGGCATCGCGCTGATGCAAGTCTTTCTGCTTGCTGCCCACTGGTTTATCTATCACACCTGGGTCGCCTTTTGGCTTCCTATCAGCCCCCAGGCCACTCTGGCGCTGCGGGATATTCTGTTTGTGCTGGCCTTCAGTTTTATTACCGCCGCGCTGCTCGGCTTCCGCCACGCAAACCGGCCGGTCACGCTGCTCTACAGGATCGCCGCCATTTGGCTGGGCTTCCTGAACTACTTCTTCTGGGCGGCGTGCCTTTGCTGGCTGGCCGACTATGCCGTGGCGCTCCTGGGGCTGACCGCGGACAAGCCGCTGCTCGCTGCCGCGTTCTTCGGTTTGGCTGTTGTGACTGGCCTTTACGGCCTGGTGAACGCGCGTTTCATCCGCATCCGGCGCATCTCCGTCCAACTGCGCGGCCTGCCTGAGTCCTGGCGCGGCCGAACCGCCCTGGTCGTCAGCGACCTGCATCTGGGCCACATCAATGGCCGCGGTTTCTGTCGGCGCATCGCGGCGCTGGCTGCCCGCCTGAACCCGGACATCATCTTCTTTCCCGGCGACCTCTTCGACGGCGCTATGGCCGACGCCGCGGCCCTGGCTGAGCCGTTGCGCGCGCTGGCTCCGCCTCTGGGCAGCTACTTCTCGACCGGCAATCATGATGAGTTTGGCAACGCCGCCCATTACGGCGAGATCCTCACCCGCGTCGGTATCCGCGTCCTGGCCAACGAAATGGTCACCGTCGATGGCCTCGGCATTGTGGGCGTTTCCGATGGAGACTCCAGCTACCCCATCCGGCTGCGCGCCACGCTGGAGAGCCTGCGCCTGGCCCCCGGCCAAGCCAGTATTCTGCTGAACCACATTCCCAGCCGCCTGCCCATCGTCGAACAGGCCGGCATCAGCCTGCAGCTCTCCGGCCACACTCACGGCGGACAGCTCTTTCCCTTCACATTGTTCACCCGCTACGCCTTCGGCAGGTTCATCTACGGCCTGCAGCGCTTCGGCTCGCTGCAGGTGTACACATCGAGCGGCGCCGGAACCTGGGGCCCTCCGATGCGCGTTGGAACCCATCCGGAGATTGCCTTGCTCACGTTCGAGCAGGCGTGATTCATGCTACAATGTAGCAACGTACCTACATTCGGAGGATGCCGTGGCCATCACTACCCTTTCCAGCCGGGAGTTCAACCAGGATGCCGCCAAAGCAAAGCGCGCTGCCCGCAATGGCCCCGTGTTCATTACCGATCGCGGACGGCCCGCCCATGTGCTGCTTTCGATCGAGGAATATCAACAGATTACGAACAAGCGAAAGAGCATTATCGACTTGTTGGCAATGCCTGAAGCCGCGGAGATCGATATTGATTTTGACTTTCCGCGAATGGGGGATGAGTTTCCCAAGCCGGTTGATTGGTCATGATGTACCTCCTCGATACAAATGTCATCTCCGAACTTCGCAAGGCCAGAATAGGCAAGGCTGATCGTCAAGTTGCGGCTTGGGCCAGCAGTGTCTCCGCGGAATCCATGTTTCTTTCGTCCGTCTGTATTCTGGAGATGGAATTGGGAACCCTGCTGATGGAACTGCGCGATGCGAGGCAAGGAGCCATTCTTCGCGTCTGGTTGGAGGAGTACGTGCTTCCTTCCTTTGCCGGACGCATCCTGGCCGTTGATACTCCCGTCGCACTCAGAGGCGCGGCCTTGCAGATGCCTAATCCGCGCTCTTATCGCGATGCATTGATCGCCGCAACTGCCTTGGTTCATGGCATGACCGTTGTCACGCGCAATGTGAAAGACTTCAAAGATACGGGAGTTGCGCTTCTAAACCCGTGGCACACCTAATTCCCTTCCGTCTTGACCATATTTTGGAGCAGAAATGCGGATATGACTTCAGCATTCAAATTCGGCTGGAATCCTGAAGACCCTCAAAAGTACGAATACCCAGATGTATGGTCGCAGGAAAGAACCACCGGACCTGATCGCCTCGTCATAGCTCCCTCAAATGACCACATCTCGTTGATGCTTGTACTTTCTCGCGTCATGATGGAACCGTTTGGATTTCTATACGTTCTCACCGTACCGAGAGGCCCAGGCACAGCAGTGAGGTATCAATGCGCAGAACCTGTTATTCGGCAGGATTCTATCGAGTTTCTGCTCCGATTCAAGCAGTTCTTTGAGGGAGACGGACGACACCATGTTTGGTTGAAATCAATTACAAACTCAGATCAATTGGTATATGACAAGCACAATGTGATTTATGCATATGGACAGCTTCCAGCATTTGAAGATATTTTGAGCCGGCGAGGGATGGTAAAAAGTCGAAATGGTACGTTTCCCGATACCTCACATCCACAATTCCAATTCAGAATTTGATGAGGATGAGCGGGATTTGCTGCGCTATTGGGAATGGAAACAATTTCCGCTTCACGATAGCGATGATTGATGAGGTTTGCTTCGCATCATCTGTGACGTACGCAACAGGAGATTGCCGTCTTCGACCGGTAGCATGAGATTTTGCC
>Ga0326727_10028168_pt1 | contig 10240 bp, 4 predicted proteins | sample MB2enrmetagenome_FD_207643 | JGI IMG/M metagenome (GOLD analysis project Ga0326727, IMG submission 207643) | Lab enriched peat soil microbial communities from McLean, Ithaca, NY, United States - MB29MY | ecosystem: Environmental > Terrestrial > Soil > Wetlands > Peat | place: USA: New York...
AAGAAATTCCGCATCGGCTACGCGCCAGACAGCTTCAACGCTCTGCGCGACCGGCTCCGAGGCATGGCCGACGACGAAACCCTGCGAGCCAGCGGCCTTTTTTCCGCAAAAGAGCAGGGCGACGGCAGCTTGGGACCCATCTACGACCGCTTCCGCAAGCGCGTAACCTTTCCGATTTCGAACGAGAGCGGCCGGGTGATCGCCTTCACAGCGCGGACCCTGGAAACCGGCGACAAGGCCGGCGCAAAGTACATCAACTCGCCAGAGACGCCGCTCTACTCGAAGGGCCAGGTTCTCTTCAATCTGGACAAGGCCAAGACGGCCGTTCGCCAGCTTGAGTTTGCCCTGCTGGTCGAAGGGCAGATGGACTGCATCTCGGTCTATTTGCGTGGGATACAGAACGTGATCGCGACCTCTGGAACCGCTTTTACCGAGCATCAGGTGGCATTGTTGCGCCGCCACACCTCGCAGGTCGTGGTCAACTTCGATCCCGATGCAGCCGGCTCGAATGCCGCCGAGAAGTCAATCGCCCTGCTCACCGAGGAGGGCTTCAACCTCAAAATTGTCACCCTGGACGACGGCCTCGACCCGGACCGCTTCATTCGCGAACGGGGCGTCCAGGCCTACATGGCGGCCCTGCGCGGCGCGCGCCGCCAGTCCGACTACCTGATCGAGCGCGCCCGGACTGCCTTCCCAGGCGCCAGCGCGGAACAGAAGGTGAAGGCCATGAACTTCCTGCTGCCGCACATTCGCCGCCTGCCGGAAAAGCTCGCCCGGGACCAGTTTGCCCACGACGCGGCGCAGAAGCTGGGCATCGACTCGGCGGTTTTGCGGGAAGAACTGCGCCAGGCCGCGCTCCGGCGGCGCGACCACGTCGAGACGCGTACCACGGCGCTGACCGAGGTCGAGCGGGTGCTCTTGCGTGCTCTGGCCATCGACGATCCTGAGTTTGCACGCGCAAGGCAGTTGGCCGCCGCGGCGCTCAGTGAGCAACCAGCGTGGTTTGAACATCTTGGCTCGTACGCGGCCTTGCAGATGCTCGGCCGGCGGCAGGCCCTCGACCCCATGGACGTGGTCGAGGACGAGGGGCAGCGGGCTTTGCTGGCCGAGGCTCTCCTGGCCGAGACCAAGCCGCCCGAGGAGAGCGAGGTCCAAAGCGCCATCCAGGAGATTCAAGAGCGGTCCATAGAGCACCGCCTGCGCGAGTTGCGCTCCGAGATGGAAACGGCTGAACACAGCGGAGACCGAGCACGTGCAGACGCACTTGCCCTGCAACAGATAGAACTGCGTAACACCCTTCGCCAGTTGCACACTCAGCCGCCGTCGGAGCGGTAGCGACTTTCAAAACCTGCACAGATCGCTCGCCGCACACCGCGCTTTCCTGCGTCGAATCTGGCTTTGCCGCGTCAAATTAAACGGAAGTGGGAATGGCCGGAAGGCAGGAGGACCCGGCCTAAGGGTAGGAATGGGCGGCAAATGCCAGTTGCCGTTATTTCTGGTTGGTAAATCGGGGGGAATTGTGGTAGTCTAAAAGTCTGTGTGCGGATGCGCGCCCCTTTGCCCCAACCATGAGCCGCGGCTCGCGGGCGACCCAGGTGAAACCTGAAGCGCTAACCATCTTGCTCCGAGAATATCATTGAAACCGTTTCTTCTCTGCGGGTGACCGCAGGTCTGCGTCTATCTACGCATCCGGATTTCTTAGCGGAAATTTTTTTGATGCGTTCCCGGACGGACTGGGCCACGCACTGGTGCGCAATACAGTGCTGAATCAGCATTGCGCGAGAGAGTAGGAATATTTTGGTAACTGACGACAAGTTTGATCATGAGCATGAACACGAGCATGATCACGATCACGACATTGAGAGCCTGATTGAGGTCGGCAAGGAAAAGGGCTACCTGACCTACGGCGATGTGAACGAGATGCTGCCCGATGAGATGGCCACTTCGCCGGGGGATCTGGATGACCTGATCACCACCATCGGCACCCAGGGCATCGACCTTCTGGACGGACCCAAGTTCCACGGCGACAAGGATTTCGACCTGGAAGAGGGCGAGGATGTCGAGCTCGATTTGACGCCCGGAACCCTGGAAAAGACCAACGACCCGGTGCGTATGTACCTGCGCGAGATGGGCACGGTGCCGCTGCTGACCCGCGAGGGCGAGGTCGAGATCGCCAAGCGCATCGAGCGCGGCCAACTGCGCGTCCTCAAGGCGATTTCGCGCTCCCCCATCGTCATCCGCGAAATTGTGGCCCTGGGCGAGGATCTGAAACGCGGCGTGCGCAATGTGAAGGAAGTGGTCATCTTCGACGAGGAGGAGCTGACCGAAGAGGTGGTGCAGACGCGCGTCAAGGCCACCGTGGCCCGCATCGACGCCCTGGTGAAGCACCAGAAGCGAATTGCCCAGCTCGAGGAGAAGCAGACCGCCCCGGCAGCCAAGGCCAAGGCCTCGGCTGCGCGCCAAACCCGCTGGCTGATCGCGCGAGAGAAGGTACTCGTTTCTCGTATTGTGCGCGAACTCAAGTACACGCCCCTGGAACGCAAGCGCCTGCTGGACAAGGTCAACAAGACCGTCGACACCATGCGTACGCTGGAACGGCAGATTCGCTCGCTGGAGCAGAAGCACGAGGCCTCGAAGAGCGAGGAGCTGAAAAAGGAATACCGGCGCCAGCAGAAAAACTGCAAGGCCGATCTGGAAAAAAGCGAGGCTGAGGCGGGCGTTGTAATCGCCGATCTGAAGCGCACCCAGCGCGAGATGATCCAGGGCGACATGGACGCCGAGCAGGCCAAGCGGGAGCTGATCGAAGCCAATCTTCGGCTGGTGGTTTCCATCGCCAAAAAGTACACCAACCGCGGCCTGCAATTTCTCGACCTGATTCAGGAGGGCAACATCGGCCTGATGAAGGCTGTGGACAAGTTCGAGTACCGCCGCGGCTACAAGTTCTCGACCTATGCCACCTGGTGGATTCGTCAGGCTATCACCCGTGCCATCGCCGACCAGGCCCGGACGATCCGCATTCCGGTGCACATGATCGAGACCATCAACAAGCTGATCCGCACCAGCCGCCAGCTGGTGCAGGAGTTGGGCCGCGAGCCTTCGAGTGAAGAAATTGCCAAGCGCATGGACATTCCCGTGGCCAAGGTGCGCAAGGTGCTCAAGATCGCGCAGGAGCCGATCTCGCTAGAAACCCCCATTGGCGAAGAGGAAGACTCGCATCTGGGCGATTTCATCGAAGACCGGCAGGCGGTTTCGCCTTCAGAGGCGGTCATCAGCGTGAATCTGAAGGAGTACACCTCGCAGGTGCTCCGCACGCTGACGCCGCGCGAGGAGCGGGTCATCAAGATGCGTTTCGGACTGGAAGACGGCTCCGAGCACACGCTGGAAGAGGTCGGCCAGAGCTTCCAGGTGACGCGCGAACGCATCCGCCAGATCGAAGCCAAGGCCTTGCGGAAGCTGCGCCATCCCTCGCGCTCACGCAAGCTGAAGGCCTTTGTGGATGGAGTGAAGGAACCGTAACCCCGGCAGAAAATTAGATGTGAGGAGCCGCAGCCCCGAAACGGGTTGCGGCTTTTCTATTGCTTGGCCAATGAAAACCTGATTTTCAATTCTTTGCGGAGGTTTCCATAGGAACAGTTGGAAGAGGGCAGGTCAGAGGCTGGGAAAGCGGCCGGGAAATGCTGCCTCGATCATGGCAAAATGATCGAAAATTCCCATACTGTCCCTGGTGAGGGAATCTATCTTCACGCGCCGCGCCGAGCCGGGAGCGGCATCGTCGCCGGCAACAAGCCTTGTTTTGGCAAGATCCGGCACGTCGAAACGCACGGCTTGCGTCGACACCATGAAGACATCCCCTTCTTTGATTCCGTATTTTTCTTCCAGGCCGTTATTCGCCGCAACGCGGACGTCAAAAGGACGATTCATGTTGCGCGTGCCGATCAGCGTGGCCTTCGCCTGATGAAGATTGATGCCCACCTCTTCCGCGGCCTCGCGCGCGGCGGCTTGTATGGCCGATTCCACGCCGCCGCCCTTGGCCGGATCGATGAACCCGCCGGGTAAAGCCGGCTTTCCCTGGCCTGGAGGGTTCTTGCGATTGATCATGACGAGGCTATGACCGTCCGTGATGATGGGGTCTACCGCGTGCACCACGTGTGCGTTGACGGTTCTCCCATTCGCCAGGGTAATCTTTCCCAGTGGATGAGCCGCTTTATCGGGCGGCCCGGTCAACGATTTCCCAGCGTGCAGGGTCATGATCATCGATCATCCAACTAGCCATGAAAGCTCTCCTTCTCCATCGATCCCGGAATGCTTTGAACCAAGAGGACGAGCGAGGGCTATTCGATCACGATCAGCAAATCCTTCGTCTCCACGCGCTGGCCCGGCTGCACGAGTATTTGCTTGATCTTGCCGTCATGGTTGGCATAGATGGTGCTCTGCATCTTCATGGCCTCCAGGACCAGCAGGCGATCGCCTTTGCGGATCGTCTGGCCCGGCTCCACGCTAATGCTGGAAATCATGCCGGGCATGGGCGCGCCGACATGGCCGGGCTGGCTGAGATCGGCCTTCGGCTGTGCCGGAGTCTTCGCCTTCAGCTTGTTGTCGCGAACGATGACCTCTCGCGGCTGGCCATTCAGCTCGAAGAACACCGTGCGCGTTCCATCGGGATGCGGCTCGCCCACCGTGAAGAATTTCAGCACCAGCACCCTGCCTGGATCGAGCGCGATATTGATCTCGGAGCCGGGGGCCATGCCGTAGTAGAACTGCGGAGTGGGCAGCACCTCGACGTCTCCCCAGTTCAGGCGGTTCTGCGCGAACTTCAGGAAGACCTCGGGGTACATCAGGTAGCTCAGCACTTCGTCGCGCGATGGCTTGCGGCCGATCTTCTTCTCGAGCTGCAGGGCCGTCTTCTGCAGATCGATGGCGGGAAGAAGGGCGCCGGGGCGGCCGGTCTGCGGCGTGGCGCCGTGCAGGATGATCTTTTGCAAGTGCTCCGGCCAGCCGCCATCGGGTTCGCCCAGCGAGCCCTTGAACATATCGATGACAGAGGAGGGCAGAGTGAGCCCGTGGTCGGCGTTCAGCCGCTCGAACTGCGCCATGGTTAGATTGTGATTGATCAGGAAGAGGGCCATGTCGCCTACCACCTTGCTGGAGGGCGTGACCTTGACGATGTCACCAAAGGCCAGGTTGACCTCGGCATAGGTGCGGGTGATCTCATGCCAGCGCGCGCCCAGGCCCATGGCCTCCGCCTGCTGCTTCAGATTGGTGTACTGGCCGCCCGGCATCTCGTGGAAGTAAACCTCGGCCGTGCCCGAGCGCGGGCTGGTGTCGAAGGGCGCATAGTACTCCCGCACGGCCTCCCAGTAATCGGAGCAGAGGTTAAGCGCTTCGAGGTCGATTTCGGTATCGCGCGGCGTATGCGCCAGGGCCGCCACGATGGAGTTCAGATTCGGATGGCTGGTCTGGCCGCTCATGGAGGCAAGAGCCGCGTCGGAGATGTGCACGCCGGCTTCGGCGGCCTTCAGGATCGAAGCCGCGTTGATTCCGCTGGTGTCGTGGGTGTGGAAGTGAATGGGAATGCCAATTTCTTCGCGCAGCGCCTTCACCAGCTTCTCGGCCGCGTAGGGGCGGCAGAGGCCGGCCATGTCCTTGATGGCGATGATGTGCGCGCCCATGCGTTCCAGTTCCTTGGCCTTGCGGACGTAGTACTGCAGCGAGTACTTGTCGCGCCTGGGATCGAGAATGTCGCCGGTATAGCAGATGCCGGCTTCGCAGACGGAACGCGTCTTGCGCACCGCCGCCATCGAGGCTTCCATGTTCGGCAGCCAGTTCAGCGAATCAAAAATTCGGAAAATGTCGATGCCTTGCGCCGAGGCCTCCTTGATGAACGCCTCCACCACATTGTCGGGATAGGCCGTATAACCCACCGCGTTGGAAGCGCGCAACAGCATCTGGAAGCAGATATTCGGAATCGCCTCGCGCAAGTGCCGCAGGCGGGCGAAGGGATCCTCGTGCAGGAAGCGCATGGCCACATCGAAGGTAGCGCCGCCCCACATCTCCAGGCTGAAGAGCTTGTGCAGCCGGTGAGCGACGAAGTTGGAGATCGCCATCATGTCGTAGGTGCGCACGCGTGTGGCCAGCAGCGACTGATGAGCGTCTCGGAAGGTCGTGTCGGTCAGCAGCAGGCGCTGCTGCGAGTTCACCCAGCGCGCCAGCCCCTCGGGGCCGGATTCGTCCAGAATCTGCCGTGTGCCGCGGGGAGGCTCCCCGGCGATGTGCGGCGGAATCGGCGCGGGATCCATCCGCCGGGGCACAGGTTTGCCCTCCACCGCGGGATTCCCGTTCACCGTGACGTCGCCCACGTAGCGCAGCAGGCGGGTGGCGCGATCGCGCCGCGGAACAAAGTGGAACAAGGCCGGCGTTTCTTCCAGCCAGCTCGTGGTGATGCGACCGGCCTGAAAATCCGGATGGCCGACCACGTTTTCCAGGAAGGGAATGTTACTTTTGACGCCACTGACGCGAAATTCGCGCAGGCCGCGATTCATGCGCTGGCAGGCCTGCTTGAAGTCGCTGCCCCAGGCCGTGGTCTTGACCAGCAGGGAATCGTAAAAAGGGGTGATCTCGGCGCCGTTATAGGCCGAGCCGGCGTCCAGGCGGATGCCGAAGCCCGCCGGCGAACGATAGGTGGAGATCTTGCCGTAATCGGGGGTGAAGTTGTTGGCCGCGTCCTCGGTCGTGACGCGGCATTGCAGCGCATAGCCGTAGAGCGGCACCTTGTCCTGCGGCGGCAGGTTCATCTCTGCGCCGTGCAGTTCCAGGCCCTGCGCCACCTGAATCTGAGCGCGCACCAAGTCGATGCCGGTCACCATCTCGGTGACCGTGTGTTCAACCTGAATGCGCGGGTTGACCTCGATGAAGTACCACTCGCCGGAGTCGGCGTCCACCAGGAATTCGACGGTGCCCGCGCTGTAGAAGTTGGCGTAGCGGGCCAGCTTGACCGCGGCCTCGGCCAGCGCGGCGCGGATCGATGGATCCAGCGAGACGGCGGGCGCAACCTCGACCACCTTCTGATGGCGGCGCTGCACGGAGCAGTCGCGCTCGTAAAGATGAAGCACATGGCCGTGGCGGTCGCCCAGAATCTGGACTTCAATGTGGCGGGCGCGGCGCACGAACCGCTCCAGAAAAACGGCGCCGTTGCCGAAGCTGGCCGCGGCCTCTTGCCGGGCCTCTTCCAGCTTTTCAGCAAAATCTTCGGGCTTCTCGACCACGCGCATGCCGCGGCCGCCGCCGCCGAAGGCCGCCTTGATGATCAGCGGAAAACCGATCTCGGCAGCGACCTTCTCCGCCTTTTCAGGGTCGCTGACGGGCTCTTCCGTGCCGGGCACAACGGGGATACCGGCCTTGATCGCCAGACGGCGCGCGGCGGTCTTGTCGCCCAGCAAATCGAGCAGTTCGGCGCTGGGGCCAATAAAGGTAATGCCGGCGTGTTTGCAAGCCCGCGGCAACTCGGGGTTTTCCGAGAGAAAGCCATAGCCAGGATGAATGGCGTCCACGCCCTTTTCCTTGGCTAGCGCCACGATGCCTTCGATGTCGAGGTACGCCTCCACCGGCCCCTTGCCTTCACCAATCAGATAGGCCTCGTCAGCCTTGAAGCGGTGGAGAGCGACGCGGTCCTCGCGGGAGTAAATAGCGACAGTGCACAGGCCAAGCTCGTTGGCGGCGCGCAAAATGCGGATGGCGATTTCACCGCGATTTAATGCAAGCAGTTTTTTCATGGGAGGCACCCGGGTTACTCGTATGATAACAGGCAGAACCAGAACAGCCGCGGGCCCTGCCTCCTTGAGGGCCTCACAATGGACCTCATTTGGCTTGCCCGAAGTTTTGCGCCGGTGTCATGAACCAGTGAATTTCAGGCACTCGCCACGGAAGTTCCCTTGAACGATTCGACGAGAGCATTGCCAGCCGGTTTGGCAGGGCGTGAGGAGTAGATCTTTTAGAATCTGTCTAAAAACTCCGTGTTTTGAAAGGGCACGGCTTCAGCCGTGCCAATCGATGCACAAAACGACGGGCCTTTAGGCCCTGAGGGATGATTCTTATCGCGCAACTCATACACAAACTTCAAATTCCTGCATTCATCCCTCAGGGGCTAAAGCCCGCGTTGATTTTGCGGGACTTTTTCGGCATGGCTGAAGCCATGCCCTTTCAAAAACGATTTCATGCTATAAGTTTTTGGACAGATTCTTAGGGCGTTTTCGGAAGGAACGCAGTCTTTGTGAGTACATTGAATGTGGCTTTTTCTCAAGGAAAAATCCACTTGAGTGCGCACTTCCGGACTACACCAATTCCGAAAATGCTATAGAGCAAGAATCTGATGAGGGGGAGGAAGTCATATTTCTGTGTAACATACTGAAAAATAAACAGATACAAAATATAGTTTGAGAGATGCCCCCCAAATATACCCCACCAGAACGCCGCTAGGGGCTTTTGCCCCCATCCGAGTTCCACTAGACCGCCCGGAAGTGGGCAGCCGGTCACAGCCATTGTCAAATCTCCCTTGGCGTCAAGCGTTCAGCCTTTCGCGCCCGCCGTCGGGGAAGCTGGCAGGCTGGCTGTCTATGGCGTGGCGATTTCGCAAGAGCCTGAAACTCGGGCCAATCCGGCTGAACCTGTCTAAGTCCGGCGTGGGGTACTGTCAACGCCGGTTGATCGGACCGCCGTTCTGAGGGTTGTTCGTTTTCTCAGTAGGTGGTTTGGCGGATTTCGTGCCGGAAATCAGCTTGACCGGGCTCTGAAGCTGCCCTTTTTGCCTGTTCTTGCACGAGGAGACTGGGCATGGGCAGACTGGCCGCCCGGCTCAGCCCACACGGCTGGATTCAGCGCGGGGAATCACCGAGGGGAATCATTGAGGGGAATCGCCACCTGCTCGACGATCTCCAAGCCGAAGCCGACCAGGGCGGGAATGTGCACGGTGGTGTTCGAGAGCAGCCGGATGCGCTGAATGCCCAAGTCGGAGAGGATCTGGCCGCCCAGGCCAGTGTCGCGCAGGATGCGTCCACTGCGAGCCTGTTGGCCTTCGCGGGCGCGCAGTTCGCGATGCAGAACGAGTCGGCTGGCCTCGGCCGGGGCGCAGTGCGCCGCCGAGCCGTCGGGGTCAAAGGCGCTGGCCGGAGCCGGAGAGCGGTCGATCTCAAAGCCCCGCGAGGTGTTGTGCAGGTAGAGCACGACGCCACAGCCGGCCTCGGCGATCATGCGCATCGACTGGTCCAGCGTCTCGCGGCAGTGGCAGTCAGCGCCGAAGATGTCGCCCGCCGTGCAGCGGGTGTGCACGCGCACCAGGACGGCCTGCTCGCAGACCGGGCGCGATTCCCCCTGGACTGACTCTGTCTGGACGGAAGCTGCCGGATTGGGGTTTTCCGGCTGGCCGGAGGCGGAATCGGCGGAAATGGCCGGGCAGCCGGCGCAAAGCTCGCCGCGCACCAGCGCGATGTGGCTTTCGCCGCCGTTGATCTTGCTCTCGTAGGCGATCATGCGGAATTCGCCGTAGCGGGTCTGAATGCGGCTTTCGCCAGCGCGCACAATGTAACGCTCGTGGCGCAGCCGGTAGCGGATCAGCTCCGCCACGGTAAGAATGCGCAGCCCGTGCTCCTGGCAGAAGGGGATCAGGTCGGGAATGCGGGCCATTTCGCCGTCGTCGCGCATGATCTCGCAGATGACGCCGGAGGGATTGAGGCCGGCTAGGCGGGCCAAATCAACCGAGGCCTCGGTCTGCCCGGCGCGCACCAGTACGCCCCCCTTGCGGGCGCGCAGGGGGAAGACGTGGCCGGGACGGGCCAGGTCCGTGTAGCTCGAGCCGCTGGAAATGGCGGTGCGGATGGTGTGCGCCCGGTCGGCGGCCGAAATGCCCGTGGTCACGCCCTCACGCGCCTCGATGGTCTCGGTGAAGGCCGTGCCGAAGCGCGAGGAGTTCTGCGGCGTCATCGGGAAGAGGCGCAGATAGTCGGCGCGCTCCTCGGTGAGCGTCAGGCAGATGAGGCCACGCCCAAAGCGGGCCATGAAGTTGATGGCCTCCGGCGTCACGAATTCGGCGGCCAAGGTCAGGTCGCCCTCGTTCTCGCGGTCCTCGTCATCGACCACGACCACCATGCGGCCGGCGCGAATCTCGGCCACGGCGCCGGGGACATCGATAAAGGGAGGTTCGAAGCTGTGCGCGGTTTCTTTCATGGCAGCCTTATTCTCGCCTATTGGA
>Ga0326727_10028169_pt1 | contig 10239 bp, 5 predicted proteins | sample MB2enrmetagenome_FD_207643 | JGI IMG/M metagenome (GOLD analysis project Ga0326727, IMG submission 207643) | Lab enriched peat soil microbial communities from McLean, Ithaca, NY, United States - MB29MY | ecosystem: Environmental > Terrestrial > Soil > Wetlands > Peat | place: USA: New York...
GATTTACGCCCTCGCACAAACGCGTCTGATCCCCAAGCTTCCATCGAACCGCCAACAGAGGAGGGTTACATTTTAGACGGCGCAACATCTTGGCCTCGGGTTACATTCTTAAATGACTTGACACGTGCGCAACCACAATACGCAACTACGGCTGGAAGTTCATGCGGCGCAGAAGGTCCGGGAAGCGAGGGCCGGAGCGCGGGGATTATTTCAACTTTGCGTATTCCGCCTTGGCTTCCCTGAGGATGGGGATATCGGGGTCGGCGTCTTTCCAGAGGGTGAGGAAGTCCTGGTAGGCGGCGCGGGCTTTGGCGAGGGCGTCAGGCTGTAGCGGCGGCTTTACGCCGCCATTTTCGCCGTGGCGGGATAAACCCGCCTCTACAGCGTAAGCGCGTGCCAGTCCGAGGCGAGCCAGCGCACCCCATGGGAAGTTCATTACCACCCCTCGGTGATCGATGAATTTCTGAAATTCTGCTGCCGCTCGGTTCCCGTCGTGGAGCATGAGATACGCTTCCCCACGCACATAAGCGGGGCACAGGGATACCGTGAATTGCGTTGTTTCGCCAAGCTCCACCGTGCTCGCCACCTTCAAAAGCTCGATTGCCCGGTTCGGCTCTTTGCGTTCCAGGGCGACCGCCGCCCGGATGGTGGGCAGCCAATAGCTCCGCACCAGCGTGTCCAGCGGGAAGGCCTTGTCGAGTTCGGCGGCCAGCTTTTCCGCCCCCGCCGTGTCGCCTGCCCGCGCCAGGGCCAGCGCCGCCACGGCCCGCACATCGCGGTTCGGGGCCAGCTTCACCGCCGCATTGGCCTCGGCACGCGCCTGCTGCCGGTTTCCCGCTTCCACCTCGCGCAGCGCTGCCAATGCCTCATATCCTGCGGCCGTCTCTTTGGCGTCGTTCTGTTGGGCTGATTCCATCGCCCGCCCGGTCAGCTCGTGCGCGTTCTTCAGCTTGCCGTACCAGCCTTCTGTGTCCGCTTGCGTGGCCAAGAACCAGTCGCCTTCCGTGCCCGGCTTGTCCATAGTGGCCGAGAGCAACTGCGCCATCTGCGCCGCATCGCCCTTCACAAACGCCAACCGGTAGCGGTACATGCGCAGGCCCTCGTGCTCCAGCTTGCGCTCCTCCGCCTGCTTGTACACCGCCTCCGCCTCGTCCAGCCGGTTGAGGGCCGTGTAGGCGGCGCCGAGGTTGACATAGTTGGGCCCAGTATTTGGCCCCAGGCGTAGCGCCTCTCGATATTGCTCCAATGCCCTTTCCCAATTTCCCAGGTTGTGGGAAACGAATCCCAACCGTCTGTAAGACCTGTCTTCTCTTGGGTAGGTCTGCCGCCACAATTCGTAGGTCTGCTCCGCCTTCTCCAGCTGTCCCGTCACATCCTGGTAGTAGCTCCCCTCGATGATGAACCGCTCCGGTTCGCTCACCTTCTCCCGCAGGTCGTAAGCCTTGCGTGCATACGCGGCCGCCCGCCCCACTTCGCCGCGGTTGATGTCGAACACCGAAATCCAGGAGTAGGCCATGGCAAAATTCGGGTCAAGCTCCACCGCTCGCTTGAAGAAGGGCAGCGCGGGTGTGTCCCCTCCGGCATAGGCCGTCTTTACTCCCAGGCTGTAGGCTTTGAGCGCCTCCAGCGAAGGTGTGGTCGCCTCCTCCACCGGCGTGGCGTATTTCTGCACCGAGCTGAGCGACTCGCCCAGCTTGCCGCGCAAACTGACCGCCGCGGCCTCCAGAGCTTTGAGCACCGCTTCCTTGCCCGCCGCCTGCTCCTGCGCTTCCGCCAGCACGTCCCCCGTGTTGCAGTTCACGGCCTTCAGGCCAATCACGTACTGGCTGCCCAGCCCCGCAATCGACCCCGTCAGCATGGCCTTGCTGCCCGTGCGCTGGCAGACCTCGTGTGTGACCTCCGGCGTCAGCCGGTCACCGGCGGGACGGCCCATCAGTTTCAATGTCTCGTTCACCTTGCGGTCGGAAACCAGGGCGAGGAAGGGCGATTGCTCAAGCTGCACCGACAGTCCCTGCTTCAGCGTGTCGTCAAACACGCTGTCACCAGTCTTGTTGTCGAAATCGCAGAGGACAATGGTGTCCTTGTCGGTCAGGCGGGCCATGGCTTGGCGCGAGCGGAAGTAGAGCGTCCCCCCGATGGCAGCAGCGACAAGTATCAGAACAGCGGGAACGAGCACCTTCCAGCGCTTTCGTAGGGGCGGTTCGCCCTGCGGCCCAAAGCCTTCGGGCGACGGGGCGCGAACCGCGCCTGCGGCGGGCGAGACCCCGATGGATCGGGGCAGGCTGCCCGCGCTCCGCCCGGAGTCCGTGTCGCGCTTCAGGCGCTGTAAGTCGGCCCGCAGGTCGGAGGCAGTTTGATATCGCAGCTTGCGGTCTTTCTCCAACGCCTTGTTGATGATTTCTTCCAGCTTGGGCGAAACTTCAGGATTCAGCCGCACCGGTGGGGTCGGGGCCTGGGTGAGGATGGCCGTGAAAATCATCGCGGAAGTGTTCCCCGTGAAGGGCTGCCTGCCTGTCGCCATCTCGTAGAGCACGGCGCCGAAGCTGAAGAGGTCTGTCCGTGCGTCGAGTTCTTCGCCTTGCGCCTGCTCCGGCGACATGTAGGCGACCGTTCCCATCACCTCGCCCGGGCTGGTTAGTTGCTCCTCTGCGGTTCCGTAGGTCGCGGTCGGCGCCTCTTGCAGGGCTTCTTTCCCCAGCCCCCAGCTCCTAGTACCCAGCCCCCGTCTTTCCCGCGCCAGCTTGGCCAAGCCAAAGTCCAGGACCTTCGCCTGGACCATCCCGCCTCGCGGGATGACGAAGATGTTCGCTGGCTTGATGTCGCGATGGATGATGCCCTTCGAGTGCGCACTGTCCAGCGCATCGGCAATTTGGATGGCGAGGTCGAGCAGGGTATCGATTGGTAGAGGCGAATGGCGTTCGCCCTGCCCCGTTGGGCGCGCGCCGCGCGGCCCTACATCCACCAAATGCTCCAGGGTCTGCCCCTCCAGATATTCCATGTCAATGAAGGGCTGGCCCTCGTGCTCCTCAATAGCGTGAATAGTGCAGATGTTGGGATGGTTGAGGGCGGAGGCAGCCTGGGCTTCGCGCCGGAATCGTTCCAGGGCTTCGCGGTCTTGGGAGAGTTCTTCAGGCAGGAATTTCAAGGCCACGGTGCGCTTGAGCTTGGTGTCTTGGGCCTTATAGACGACACCCATGCCTCCGCCGCCCAGCTTCTCCAGAACGCGATAGTGGGAAATGCTCCTGCCAATCATGAGACGATCGCCTCACAGCAACACGCAGGCGAACTTCCAGTGGCGTCAGCATACGCCGCGTGTGCCGGCAAGTCAACGCGCGTCGGGGTGTGGGTTGCGCTGCGCTCCTGTCGGAATACTCGTTCACGCCGGACCATCGCCGGCTGGCGCAGAGCGAAGCTCTGCGAGCGCGCGACCAGCAGAAAGGCCGTCCTGCCGAGATTGCCCGGCATCTTGCCTCGGACCGCAGTGGGCGACGCAGATTCTCTACACATGTAGCCTACTACGAAGGGTGCGGGCCGCCGAATGTGTCAAAATCACACACATATGCGTAATTTGATATATACCTTCGAATCCTTCTAATCCATTGAAAATAAAGCGTGCAATTTGCTGCGGAGAAAGGCTACTGCAAGAAAAATGGCACTAATGGCGCAACTGAAAATCCGTCCTTTATCGTCGATTTCGCCGTGCAGACTAGCCTCCTCTTTGAGCATCTCCACAACGCTCAGACTTGTGGCGCAAAAAAGGGAAGCTCGCCAATCCTGATTTCCGATCTCTGCCTTTCTTCTACTCCCGTTCACTTTCCTTCCAGCAGTTCGGCGCGAACGTTTTTGAGCACAAAGGCTGCGCGCTCGACCCCAACCTCGCCTGGCAGTATGGGGTCCTCGCTTTCGATGCTCATGATGCCCTGGAAGCCGATGTCCATGTAAGCTTTCACGACATCCTTCCAGAGTTGCGCGCCATGGCCGTACCCAACCGCGCGGAAGATGACCGAACCTTGCACGAACTTGGCCGGGTCGGCGGAGAAATCGAGGACGCCGGTCTTGTCGGCATTGTCTTTGAAGACCACCGTATCCTTCATGTGGGCGTGGTAGATGGCGTTTTGTTTGCCGAGAAAGTGGATGACCTCGACCGGGTCGCAGCCCTGCCAGAAGAGGTGGCTAAGATCGCAGTTCGCTCCGATTTCCTCTCCCACCGCCTCGCGCAGCTTCAGCAGCGTGATCGGGTTGTAAACCACAAAGCCCGGATGCATTTCGAGCGCGATTCGCTCTGCGCCGTGCTGGCGCGCAAATTTCACCGCTTCCCGCCAGTAAGGGATGACCATCTTCTCCCACTGCCAGTTGACGACTTCCTCATAGTCGGGCGGCCACCGGTAGGTGACCCAGTTGGGATGTTTCGCTGTCGGTGAATCGCCAGGGCAGCCCGAAAAGCCGACGATTACTGGAACCTCCAATCGTTCCGCCAGCAGGACGGTGCGGCGGAAGGAGTCGTCGTACTGCTTGGCGATCTCGGGGTTGGGATGAACAGGATTTCCGTGACAACTCAGCGTAGCCACGAGGATGTTGCGGTCCTCGAATTTCTTCTTCCAGGCTTTGGCCTTGGCAGGATCAGCCAGGAGATCGGCGACAGGGCAATGCTTGGCGCCCGGATATCCGCCCGTGCCGATCTCGACGGCTTCAATCCCCAGGGCGCTGATCTTCTCGAGCATCTCGTCGAGTGATAGGTTGTCGTAAACGGAATCGAAGACGCCGATGGGAATTTTGCGAACTGCCTTTTCGGCGGCGGGAGTGGCCGGAAAAGCCTCCGACGCTTCCACTGCCTTTGAGGCCCGGGCGCCAACGAGCGGGGTCGCCGCGAGCACGCTGCCCGTGGTGGCAAGAAAACTTCTACGACTCACCGAGCCAGAACCAGTACTCTCAGCCATGAATGAATCCTCCTTGATGAAGTGGGGAAAGTATACGCCAATTCTTGACGCCTGCGACACTACGCGCATGGAAGCGCGACTGCGGGCGAGACGCCCGCGCTACAAGTGCTAGAATACAAAACGGCGAACGCATCACCAGAGAAGGGCCGCGGACCTCGAAACCGGAGGTCCGCGCTACGTTGGAGGCACGTTCATGGCGCGAAATTTCAAAGACCTCTCCGAACAGGAAATCCTCGCCCTGGCCATTGGGCTGGAGGAGGAGGATGGGCGCATCTATGGCGACTTCGTCGACGGCCTGCGCGAGAGTTACCCTGCCACGGCGCAGATGTTTGAGGAGATGCAGGCGGAGGAATCCGGGCATCGCCGGAGCCTGATTGAGACTTACCGGCAGCGCTTCGGCGAGCATATTCCCCTGATCCGCCGCCAGGATGTGAAAGGGTTCGTGGATCGCCGCCCCGTCTGGCTTACTCGGCCGCTGCGCATTGATGTGGTGAGGAAGCAAGCGGAGATCATGGAACTGGAGACCCGACGATTTTACGAGCGTGCCATGCAGAGATTGACGGACGCCTCCACCCGGAAGCTGCTGGGCGACCTGGCGGAGGCCGAGCGCAAACACTATGCCCTTGCTGAATCACTCGAGATGAAGCACCTCACGCCGGAGACCCGCGCGCAGGAGGAAGCTGCGCAACGCCGCCTGTTCATGCTCCAGATTGTCCAGCCGGGTCTTGCGGGTTTGATGGACGGCTCAGTTTCCACTCTGGCGCCACTGTTCGCCGCCGCCTTCGCCACGCACAAGAGCTGGGACGCTTTTCTGGTCGGCCTCGCCGCCTCCGTTGGGGCAGGGATTTCCATGGGTTTCGCCGAGGCGCTCTCTGACGATGGCTCCCTTACTGGGCGTGGCCGCCCTTGGGTGCGGGGACTCATCTGCGGGCTGATGACCACCGCCGGAGGGATCGGACACACGCTGCCTTTTCTTATTTCTGATTTCAGGGTCGCCACTAGCGTAGCTGTTGCCATCGTGGCCGCTGAGCTGGCGGCCATCAGCTTCGTGCGTCACCGCTACATGGATACCCCTTTCCTTGCCGCTGCGTTCCAAGTTGTTGTGGGTGGAGTGCTGGTGTTCCTTGCCGGAATCCTGATCGGCAGTTCGTAAGGGCTTCCCTGGTAGTCGCGCCAAGCGCAGAATCTGACTTTTCCATGGTGCGCAGTCTCCGATCCCGCTGACTAAGGGCCTTCTGCAAGAGCCAGATTCTCTTTGGGTTCCACCTATGCCTAATGAAGCCGCAAGGCACTCGTGGCGCCTACGGTAGCAGACTGGACACCACATCTTAAGCATGAATAACATAATAGTCGTGGTATATTAAGACCTGGCAGGTATTACACGTGGAACTCCGGCATTTGCGCTATTTTGTTGCGGTTGCAGAGGAGCTACATTTTGGCCGAGCGGCTCAGAGGCTGGGTATGGCCCAGCCGCCCTTGAGCCAGCAAATCCGCCGACTGGAGGGAGAGTTGGGCGTTCAGCTCTTACACCGCACTAAACGGCGCGTCCAGCTTACCGAACCCGGCCGGGCCTTCCTTGACGAAGCTCGCGTGACCCTCACTCAACTGAACCACGCTGTCGAGGTGGCCCAACGGGCGAGCCGCGGAGAGTTCGGAAGGCTGGTCATCGGATTTCTGGGCGCTGCGACCTATAGCTTGTTGCCTGCCTTCCTGAAAGTCTTTCGCGAGCGTTTTCCAGGCGTGGAAATTGAGCTCCACGAGATGAAAACTTCCGAACTCATCCAAAACCTGCGGCAAAGGCGAGTCCATGCAGGCCTGTTGCGGTTGCCGGTCCGTGACGACATGCTCTCCTTTGAGCCGATCCTGGAAGAAAGACTAGTTGTAGCGATTCCGGAGCACCATCCTCTCGCCGGGAAACATCAGATTACCTTTGGCGATCTGTCTGGGGAGGCCTTTCTGTTGCCCCCACGTCAGCTCGCCCCGGGCTTTTACGATCAAGTGGCTGGGCTGTGCAGGCGGGCCGGATTCAGCCTCCGCGTAGGTGCGGAAGCGAGCCAGCTCCAGACGATTCTCAACTTGGTGGCGGCCGGAATGGGTGTCAGCCTGGTTGCGGAGTCCGTCACCCAAATGGACGGCCGTGGTGTAGTTTTCAAGCGGCTACCCGAGCCTGCGCCCACGATTGAAATTGCCATTGCTTGGTGTCGGGATGATCAATCCGAGGTTTTGCAAGCGTTCCTTCAGGTGGTTCGCGAAACGACACATCAAAGTTCCTTGGTAAAATAAGTTCGGCTGAGTTTCAGTAGCGAGACAGATCAGTTGGGAGCAGTTTTCGCGTTATGTGGATTGTCCGATTAGCATTACGACGGCCGTACACTTTCATAGTGATGGCTATAGTCATCATGATTTTGGGCGACCTGTCGATCGTCCGCACCCCCAAAGACATTTTCCCCAATATCAACATCCCGGTTGTAACCGTCATATGGGGCTACACGGGCCTCTCTGCTGACCAGATGGCGAACCGAATCGCGGTTGTCAACCAACGTGCTCTCACCTTGACGGTGAATGACATTGAGCACATCGAGTCCGAATCGCTGAATGGCATCGCCGTGATCAAAATTTTCTTCCAGCCGGGCGCCAACATTGCCATGGCGATGAGCCAGGTGACGGCAATGTCGCAGACCCAGCTTCGGCAATTCCCGCCCGGCAGCACTCCTCCGTTTATTATGCAGTACAGCGCATCCACGGTGCCCATTCTGCAATTGGGACTTTCCGGGCAAGGGCTTTCTGAGCAGCGGTTGTTTGACTTGGGCGCGAACTTCATCCGCGTCCAACTCGCCGACGTGGAAGGCGCCGCCATACCATGGCCCTACGGGGGAAAGCAACGCCAAGTGCAGGTGGACCTTAACACTGCCGCCTTGCAGGCCAAGGGACTCTCTCCGGCGGACGTCGTCAACGCCATCAGCACTCAAAATCTGATTCTTCCTTCCGGGACTTCCAAGATCGGCCCGTATGAGTACGATGTGGAGACCAACGGCAGCCCGCTAACCACGGCAGAACTGAACGATTTGCCGGTAAAAACCTCCGGTAGCACCGTCATTTATATTCGCGACGTCGCCTATGTGCGCGATGGTTTCCCGCCCCAGACCAACATCGTGCGCGTCAACGGCCAAAGGGCGGCATTGATGACGGCGATGAAAACCGGGAATGCCTCGACTTTGGATATCATCTCCCGAATCAAAGCGGAGCTGCCGGCAATTCAGAAGGGTTTGCCGCCGCAATTGCAAATTCACTATTTAAATGACCAGTCCATTTTCGTGCGGGCCGCCATTAAAGGTGTAGTGAGGGAAGCTCTTATTGCCGCTCTCCTTACCGCGGCGATGATTCTCCTGTTCTTAGGGAGCTGGCGGAGCACCTTCATTATTGCGGTCTCCATCCCGCTTTCCATCCTAACCTCCCTGGTGGTGCTCAGTGCTCTCGGGGAAACCATCAACATCATGACGTTAGGGGGATTTGCTTTAGCGGTGGGGATTCTGGTGGACGACGCCACGGTTGAAGTCGAAAACATCAACCGCAACATCGCCATGAATAAAGAAATCCTGGTGGCGATTTTGGACGGCGCGTCGCAGATTGCCGTTCCGGCCTTTGTCTCGACCCTTGCCATCTGCATTGTCTTCGTGCCCATGTTTTTCCTGACCGGGGTCGCCCGACACCTCTTTATCCCCCTGGCGGAGGCGGTAAGTTTCGCCATGTTGGCGTCTTACCTGCTGTCCCGGACTTTGGTGCCGACCATGGCGCGGTACTTGCTCCGCGGCCACGAGCATGATGCGGATGCGGCGAGTCTGGCGGCGCAGGCCCAGCGCCACTTTTTGGCACGCCTGCAAATCAGATTTGAACACGCCTTCGAGCGCTGGCGCGGAAATTACAAGCGTGGGCTGAGGTCTTGCCTGCACCATCGCGCCTGGCTGGCGGTAGGGGTTTTAGGCGCCGCCGCGGCTTCCTTTTTGCTTGTTCCCTGGATTGGCCAGGACTTTTTCCCCAAGGTTGACAGTGGTCAGTTCACCCTGCACCTGCGGGCTCCCACCGGCACGCGCATCGAGGAGACGGCGCGGCTTTGCGATCACGTGGAGAGTTCCATTCGTCAGGAGATTCCTCCCCAGGAAGTCACCAGCATTATCGATAACATCGGGTTGCCGTACAGTGGCGTGAATCTTGTTTACAGCAACTCGGCTCCCATCGGCACCAGCGATGCTGACATCATGGTCGCGCTATCTGAAAACCATCACCCCACGGCGGAGTACGTCCGTAGGCTGCGGCTCAAGTTGGCCCAGGAATACCCTGGCGTGACGTTTTACGTCCTGCCCTCCGACATGGTCAGCCAGATTCTGAATTTCGGCCTCCCGGCGCCCATTAATGTTCAGGTAGTGGGCCAAAACCTGACCGCCAATCGGCGATTCGCCGAGGGGTTGATGCGTAAACTCAAATACATTCCCGGCGCGGTTGACTTGCGCATTCAAGAACCTTTCAACCTGCCCCGGCTCCAGGTTGACATTGACCGTACCCGGACGGCGCAGGTAGGCTTTACGACCAGCAACGTCGCCAGCGACCTTCTGGTTTCCCTAAGTGGGAGCTTCCAGACTGCTCCCACCTTCTGGTTGGACCCGCGGACCGGCGTGAGCTACAGCATTACAACTCAAACCCCGCAATACCGCGTGAACTCGCTCCAGGATATCCAAAACATTCCCATCTCGAATTCCAGCGGTGTCCCCCCCCAGATCCTGGGTAATCTGGCCACCATCACCCGCGGCGCTTCGTTGGCCGCAGTCTCGCATTACAACGTTCAACCTGTGGTCAACATTTACGGGGCGGTGCAGGGGAGGGACTTGGGGGGGGTGGCACGCGACCTCGACCGCATGGTGGATGAGAGTCAGAAAGATCTGCCGCGCGGCTCGCGGACCATTGTGCGCGGGCAGATTGAGACCATGCGCTCGTCCTTCTCGGGACTGCTCGCCGGGGTGGTCTTCTCAATAGTGCTGGTTTATCTCCTGATCGTGGTGAACTTCCAATCCTGGCTGGACCCGCTGATCATTATTTCTGCTTTGCCGACGGGGCTGGCGGGGATCCTCTGGTTCCTGTTCGCAACTCACACTACCTTCAGCGTGCCCGCAATGATCGGCGCCATCATGTGCGTGGGAGTCGCCACGTCCAACAGCATTCTGGTGGTGAGTTTTGCCAAGGAACTATTGCACGAGGGCGTCAATGCCACGGTGGCGGCACTGGAGGCCGGGTTCACGCGTTTTCGCCC
>Ga0326727_10028170_pt1 | contig 10239 bp, 6 predicted proteins | sample MB2enrmetagenome_FD_207643 | JGI IMG/M metagenome (GOLD analysis project Ga0326727, IMG submission 207643) | Lab enriched peat soil microbial communities from McLean, Ithaca, NY, United States - MB29MY | ecosystem: Environmental > Terrestrial > Soil > Wetlands > Peat | place: USA: New York...
GTATGGAGACAGCCGGTGAGCGATGCCCATGAAGAGTAAAGGGCGGGTTATACACCCGCCCTTTACAATTATCCCGATTGTACCGACTCGCGAGATTAATCGCAGGTGATGACGCGGAGGACCTGGATATCCGGTTCAACCCAGAAACCGCGGCGGCCGATTTCATCGCCGTTGCGTTTACGGTCGACGACAAATTCCCCGTTCTTATCAATATGGCCTTCTTCAACACTGACGATAAAGGAGAAGTTTTGGGTGAAGCTGTCACCCACCGTAATGGAAGAGCCGATGGTTGCTAAAGTCGGCTGCGGGCGCAGGTAAAAGCGGCAATTCGCCCCGACAAAATAGAACTCATTTTTCTGAGCCTGGATAACCCAGCCGTAAGCTGCTTTAAATTTAGCTTGCGGGACGGGCATCCAGCTGGGGGAGCGGTGGCGCCAATCCTTGCCGGACCACGGTGTACGTTTATCGCCGTATTCTGCCAGTATGGAGAATCCATCGATTTCTTTTTCCCAGGTGGGGACGTTGTCTTCCTGGATAAAGGTATGAATTTTACCGGTGCCCTGGTATTTCAACAACAGGGGAGCGGCGGCAGCGGTGCACCGGATGCAGTCAATCGTGGTCTGCCTTTCCGGCCGGACTTCACCTTCCGGGGTGCACAGCACTTCGACGCCGAAGAAGAAATTACCGAGGCAATTATAATCGGCGATGGCACGGAACATGTTCGCGTCGCCGATGGTTTCGGGCATGAAAAAGGGATTATCTTCGCGGGCATAATTGGCGCAGACTTCGGCAAATCCTTTCGCATCCAGTTCGTAATTATCCGGAGCGATAAAATCGAGATGCGGGGTATACCATTTGTAGATATCCAGCACTTTGCTGACGCCGCCGCCGGAAGGATAGGATTCGCCGGCGCGGACCCAGGCGTGCTGTTCCATCAGCCAGACGTTGGTATAAAGGACGATGTCGTAAACGGCTTTGGCGGCTGCCGCGATGTTATCAACGTAGGAAGCGATACTCCAGGCAGTCATCAGTTCCCCGGCCTGCCAGCCGAACATTTCCGGCCAGGAGCCGGACTTTTTGGCGCCGGCCTCCTGCCAGATATCAAAGATGCGGCCGCAGCCGGCTTTTTTCATCGCGGCGACCAGTTTGGCCGGCACCGGACTATCGAATTCGGCCTGGGCTTCGGGGCCGTAATCACGGTCGCTGCCGATGATGCCCTGTTCGTTTTCAATCTGGATGGCGATGACGGTGCGCTCGGCGCCGTCCTTGGCTTTGAGGTGTTTGCAGAGTGCGGTGAAAGCCTTCTTGTCGGCTTCCATGTTGGCTTTGCAGTGCGAGGAAAGGTCCCAAACATCCTTACCGCTTTCGGCTTTGACCCGTTTGAAACGTTTGGTATCGGTTTTAACCCATTTCGGAGCATAGTCCATGTTGCCGTTTTTCCAGGAGGCGAACCACAAGAGGATAAGTTTCATCTCGTAGCGGCGGGCGCCGGCGAGCAGCTCGTCCACGGCCGTGAAATCGAATTTGCCTTCTTTCGGTTCAACCTGTTCCCAATAGACCGGAATTTCGAGGGTATTACCGTTGATCATTTTGGTAATTTTGAAAGCCTGTTCGGCCTCTGCGGCGTTATAGCCGCTGGAATTGCAGGCCTGGCCGCCGATGGGGAAGAAAGGCTTGCCGTCCACCTGAAAAACACGTTTGACTGTTGTCATTTTAGTTTGCTCCTTTTTAGTGTTTTGATTTAGATTTTACAGTGAATTAGAATTGGTTCAAAGTATGTGGTTGTATTATATTGTACATCAATTATCGAGTTGTTTTCCCTTCGTTCACGATTAAATTCGATTAATTCTTTTCAACTATTTTTTAAGGTTCAATTGCAATTAAAACCTCACCCTCTGACTCCCTCTCCTCTACATTTTGCTCTAAAAGCATACATCAGCTCAATGAGCTGAGTACTTCCGGTTGCGGCCTACAGAAAGTATTTTGCCTGCGGGCTATCGAAATTATCACTCTCCCTTAATCCCTCCCTGAGAGGGAGGGAGATTGCACAGAGGGGCTGCGCCCCTTATACATTTGCTCCGAACTGCTCTGCAAAGTATAAATTGACTTCGTCAAGTACCGAAAATGGCTCTCCGACTGCGGTCTACGGCCTCAAAGCCCTGCTCAATATTATGATGAAATCATGGTGGTCAGGTTCTTACATCGGCTTATAACAGCCGAGTACCTGCGGCTGCGGCCTACGGAAACCTGACCCTACAGAGGTACGAAATTATTTACTTTTTCAATGGCAATTTAGTGCCGCCGCGCAGGAAGACGGGGATTTTCTCCAGCGGGGCATCGACTTCGAGCCATTGGCCGCCTTCAAATTTCTTATCCGTCCAGGCATCGCTCCAGGTTGTTCCGGCCGGGAGATAAACTTTACGTTTGCGAGCTTCGTATTCCAGCACCGGCGCGACCAGAATATCCGGGCCGAAGAGGAATTCGTCGTCAATGGCGGCGCTGCCCGGGTCTGACGGGAAATCAAAGAACAGCGGGCGCATCGGGGGAATGCCTTTTTCGTGCGCCAGCTGCATCTGCAGGTTGACATAAGGGCGTAGCCTTTCGCGCAGGAAGAGGATGTCTTTGATGATGCCGTAAGCTTTGTCGCCAAAAGACCAGACCTCGTTAGCGGCGCCGGTTGATTCGGAAGTAAGCAAATGTGAAGCCGGGGTGCGCGGTTCGCGGAAGCCGTGGAGACGGAAAATAGGGCAGAAAACGCCAAACTGGAACCAGCGCACGATGAGTTCCTTGAAATAGGGCGTATTGATATTGCCGTTGTAAAAACCGCCGATATCGGTCGTCCACCAGGGGATGCCGCTCAAACCGATGTTGAGACCGGCCCGGACCTGCGCCTGCAGTGCCTCGAAGGTGGAAAGAATATCGCCGGACCAGACGGCGGCGCCGAAGCGCTGACTGCCCGCCCATGCCGAGCGGCACAGCATGACATACTCGGTCTCTTTTTCGGCCTGCATCCCCTCGAAAAATGTCCGCTGATTGGAATGGGGATAGAGGTTGCCGACTTCCTGGCCGGTGCCGAGATGATAGAGCAGGTTGCCCGGCTCATTTTCTTCGGCGAGCTCCGGTTCACAGGCGTCCAGCCACCAGACCTTGATGCCTTTTTTATAATAGTTATCCCGCACTTTGCCCCAGACGAACTTTTTGGCGGCGGGATTGGTGGGGTCGTAGAAATAGGTGATAATCGGCCCGGCGGGCTTGTTATCAAAGAAGGGACGGGAGGCCAGACCGCCTTCGCGGTTGCGGACGAGCAAGCCGTTTTCCTTCATCGTCTGGAAGTTTTCGCTGTTTTCGTTGACCGTCGGCCAGATGGAGACCATCAGTTTGATACCCATTTCATTCAGTTCACGCACCATGGCATCGGGGTCGGGCCAGCAGGCGGGGTCGAATTTCCAGTCGCCCTGCAGCGTCCAGTGGAAGAAATCGGTGACGATTATCGAGAGCGGCAGGCCGCGTTTCTTGTATTCCCGGGCAACGGAGAGAAGTTCATCCTGGGTCTTGTAGCGGAGTTTGCACTGCCAGAAACCCTGCGCCCATGCCGGCATCGGCGGGGCGTGGCCGGTGATGTCGGCGTAACGGCCCATGATTTCCGCCGGGGAATCGCCGGCGATAATCACGTAATCGAGGCAGCGGGCGGCTTCGGCCGTCCATTTGGTGCGGTTCAGCCCCAGTTCGGCCTGCCCGATGGCGGGGTTGTTCCAGAGGAAGCCGTAGCCGCGGGAAGACAGCATAAACGGGATAGAGACTTCGGTGTTTTTCTGATAGAGCCCGACGACGCAACCTTTCTGGTCGAGGAAGCTGTGCTGGTGCTGGCCGAGGCCGTAGAGGCGTTCGCCGGCGTAGGCCTTGAAGCTGGCTTCCAGATGGAAAAGGTCGCTGCCGAGCTGTTTGTAGTGGCGCGCGGGATAGGAATGGCCGCCGTGGCGGAGATAAATTTCTTCGAGGAGGACGGAGTCATCGGAACTCTTCAGGTAAGTGACAGTGCCGGTCGGAGAGATTTTAGCCTTGATTTTGCCGTTCTGAATGGTCGCGCCGTCATCGGTGATTTCTATTTTCGGGGTGATTTTAGCCGGATTGAGTAAGGCCCAGCGCCGTTCTTCAATTCGGGGCGTTAATGTTGAACGGATTCTGAGACTGTCGTTTTCCCATGGTTCTATCTGTAACAGTTCGTGATTTTTCTGCCAGAGGAGTTTGCCGTCTTCTTCGCTGAACCGGTTCATGTAAGCCTCCCGAGAGAGTATTTAATAAGAGTATAACACCACGAAGAGAGAAGGGAAAAATCCAAGTTCTACATCAGCTCATTGAGCTGAGTATACATTGACTGCGCTAAGTACCGAAAATGGCTCTGACGGCAAAAACCAAAAGCCAAACAAATAATCAAGTTCCAAGAGTCAAGCATCAAGAAAATACCAAATGAGCATAAAGCAATCAGCTGTCAGCATTCAGCTATGAGAAAGGACGGGAAAGGATTTGATTCCCGTACATTTGCTTCGATGTAATTCTACCAAAGTAAAGTATACATTGACTGCGTCAAGTACCGAAAATGGCTCTTCGGCTTTCGCGGGAAAGACAATAAGGGTGAGGGGCGGGTTTCAAACCCGCCCCCGCGATTGCGCGGGAATGACAGTAAGCGAGTACAGGCAGGGACGCCTGTACAACTATAGTGGTGCCGGATACCGGCTTTCGCCGGTATGGAGATAAAAAGTGGTGGTATTTGCCCAACCGATGGGGAGTATTTTTTTACCGCATGCGCCCATCCTAGAGAGAATTGACGGCTTTTTCGATGCGGGCGAGGGCTTCCAGCAGAATTACGCGGGGGCAGGCGATATTCATGCGTTCGAAGCCCGAGCCGGACTCGCCGAAGAGGAAGCCGTCGTCGAACCCCACGCGGGCCTGTTCCCGCATGAAGCGGCTGAGGGCCAGGTTATCCAGTCCCAAACTGCGGCAATCGAGCCAGAGCAGATAGGTGCCCTGGGGCTTAATGACCTTGATTTTAGGAATCCTTTTCGCGAAGAATTCCATCGTGATTTTGAGGTTGCCGTTGAGGTAGGCGAGCATTTGCGCCAGCCAGTCGTCGCCGTCGCGGAATGCGGCCTCCATGGCCACCAGGCCGAAAACGTTGGGACCGGGCACGACGGCTGCCATCGCATCGAAAAAGCTGTCACGCAATTTCTGATTGGGAATAATGATGCAGGAGGCGTGCAAACCGGCGAGGTTAAAGGTTTTGCTGGGCGCCATGCACACGACGCTGTTCTGAGCGAATTCATCGGAAATGGAGGCGAAAGGCGTATGCCGGTAGCCTTTATAGAGAATTTCACAGTGGATTTCATCGGAAATAACGATGCCGCCGTTGCGGATGACAATCTCGCCCATGCGGGTGGTTTCCGCTTTGGTCCAGAGGCGGCCGATGGGGTTCTGGGGATTACAATAAATAATGGCTTTGACGCGGCTGTGGGCCATATGGGAACCGGCGGCGGGCCGGAATTTATTTTCCAGGTCTTTGAAGTCCATGGTGTAGCGTTTGCCGTCAAATTTCAGGGCATTGTTCACGATTTTACAGCCGCTCTGGGTGACGACCGAGAAAAACGGGAAATAAACCGGTTCCTGGAGAATGATTTCATCGCCGGGATGGGAAACGGCGCGGACGGCGGCGCTGAGGGCGGGGATGACGCCGGAGGTAAATACGATCCACTCCGGCCTGATTTGCCAGTCAAATTTACGCTGCAGGCGGCGGACAATGGCCTCGATGAGTTCCGGACCGGGTTTGGTATAGCCGTAAAATTCGTGGGCGGCGCGTTTTTTCAAGGCCGCGACAATGGGCCTGGCGGCCGGAAAATCCATATCCGCGACCCACATCGGGATAACATCTTCGCGGCCGAAGATGTCTTTGACCGCGTCCCATTTGACGCAGTTGGTGTTTGAGCGGTCGCATTTTTTGTCGAAATCGTATTTCATATTGAGGCCTCCCTGGAAAAGGAAGATTTTATTAGGGTGAGTTAGCAAATTCTTAATAATTTCCCAATGTCAGCATTTGTTCAACCAAAATTAGAACCTCACCCTCTGACTCCCTCTCCATCGTGGAGAGGGAGGAGATTAATTAGAGGGGCTGCGCCCCTCTCCCTTTCACTTCGTTCTGGGACTTTGTAACTCAGGCCTTGCCTAATAAGAATCTAAAGCCGTGATATTAAACATGTATTCCACCTTACCTCGTGTAAAGTTTATTGAGCTCCTATTGGATGCCTTCGAAGAGGTCTTTTTCCAGGTGTTTAGATGTAACCGGCGGGTAATCCCGTATGAAGTAATCCCGCTGGCCGCGGAGGCTTTCGATGAGGCGGAAAATACGGAAGGGGCCGGGACGTGGGCGCCCGCCGCCCTGGCTAGCATGACAGGCGGAGGCTTCGTCACGTATTTCGAGTGATTTGCTTTTCAGGCGGACGACAGCGTGAACGGGATATTTGACGTCGAGCATTCTGGTGAGGTCGATGTCCTTATTCCGGCCGAACTTATGAGGGTTCTGTCCGAAGAGCGGCATCAATCTGACCGCGATTTTCATAATTCCCGCGGGACGGACGCCGAAATATAGTTTAGCAGGTTGGAAAGCCGGACCGGCTTTGGGGAATTGCGCGGGGTCGCTGGCGGCATAAAAGGCTTTAACCGTTGCATTGTGGGTGGCGATATGGTCGGGGTGTCCGTAGCCGCCGCCGGCGTCGTGGGTGACGACGACATCAGGCTTGAGCTCCCGGATGATTTTGACCATCAGCCCGGCGACCTGTTCCACCGGAGCTTTGCACAGCGAGTCCGGGTTCTGATTATCGGGGGAACCAGTCATGCCGGAATCGCGGTAGCCCAGATAAATGACCCCTGCCAGCCCGAGTACTTTGGCGGCGCATGCCATTTCCGCGGTGCGCAGGTCGGCGATGGTTTGGTAGCCCTGCATGTATTCGGGGTCAACGGTGCCCGCCTCGCCGCGGGTGGAACAGACATAATAGACTTTGACGCCGGAAGTTACATACCGGGCCAGGGTAGCGCCCATGCCGAAGGTCTCGTCGTCGGGGTGGGCGCCGAAGAATATCAGAGTTTGTTGTTTATTCATGTTTTTCTAATCTACCTTTTCGATAATGATGCGGATAGGTAAATACTACAACAATGTTTGAGGGAAATGCTACGAGGAGTAATAATCAAGATTCAAGATTCAAGATTCAAGTATCAAATATCAAGAAAATACGAATATAGAAATAAGAAACACCGTGAGTCCGTAGACGAAGGGTTTCCCGGTGGTTCACTGAAATCCCTCATTGTCACTCTGAGGATACGCAGTACCCGAAGAATCTAGTACTACGCGAAAACTAGATCCTTCGACTTCGCTCAGGATGACATTGCGATGAGGTCCATTCGTCCTTCAGCCGAAGGACTGTATGACACTGCGGTGTCAGCTTGCCACGTCGCTACGCTCCTCGCAATGGTAATTAGCGATGGCCTGTGCTTACCCTGCACAACTGAAAGGTTCGCAATGGTAAGAATGCGTCAGGAATTTGGGGAAAAGACGATTAAATTAAGGCCATGTTGGTCGGCGTAAGTTTTAATAGCGTTGAGAATATCGGCGGGGGGGAGAGCGAAGGTAACGCCGAATTGAGCGCTGTCAGCAGGACGTCCGGAAACCCAGGAAACAAAATCGCTGTGAGGAACCCGGTTGAAAACCGCTTCCAGTGCGTCCAGGCCGGCAACGTGGATGTTGACCCAGCCATCGGCTGTAACCGTATTATTGGCGGTGATGATTTCCTGCGTAGTTTTATCGCGGTCGGTGCCGGTTATTAAGGTATAGTTCCACTGGCTGTCCTGCTGCCAGGAATAAAGTTCGTAGCCGTCCATTGAATGCGGCAGCGTATTATCCCGGACGAAGGTTATTTTCCCGGTTTGACTGAACGCATCAATAATTGCCGTATTATTCCGCGGGTCGGCGCCGGTGAACAGCGATTGCGCGGGGTAACCCAACTGGATGGTCACAGTATTAGTTTGGTCGTTGAGGGGCTGCGCGATAGTAATACCGCTGAATGAAACGGATGAAACGGCGACCAGAAAGCGCCGGCATAAACAGGGTTCCGGTCGACGCAGACGACAAACGGTTTACCGTAAACACCAACCTGCAGCGCGATGAGGCGGTTAATCGCTGCCGTAGTAAGTGTCAACTCGTAAGTGGTGGCATCGTAGCTGACAACGTCGGTTTGCGAAATAAGCGGCTGGGCCGGAATCTTGACGGCGTCTAACGCGGGCATATTGGCCGGGGAAGTCACCCCTTCCGGTAAATAAATAGCAAAGCCTTCATTGTTTAGTTTCCCGGCCTGCTTTAAAGATGCGATGATGCCGGGGTTATTCCTGGGGTCATCTGTTCCGTAGTAGGATAACGCTATAATGCTTGGACTTAATTCATTAGCTTGAGCGCCGCCGATATCAACTATATGACTGAGCGGGTAAGACACCAGTACGCAAGAAGCCGGAGGAATTGCCGAAGAATACTCCGGCCAGATGACGCCCCAATAAACCGGCTGGCGGTTGACGCAAGCAACAAAGGTCAGCCCGCTTGTTGGGACCATGAGGTTGGAAATGCGGTTGGCGGCACTGTCTGTGATAGTAAGTTCATAAGTTAAAGAATTGTAGGTAACGACATCGCTCATGGCCACAAGAGGGGCATCGGCAATTTTTATCCCATTCAGGACAGACATTTTAAACGGAGAGACATTGTCTTTAGTCAGGTAAATGGTGAAGCCTTCAGTGCTGGACGACGTTGTGCCGGTCTTACCGCAGCCGGTTGACATAAGAATGGTCCCGAGTGTTGCGGCCGCAATTAGAACGGCAGCTGCGCGGACGAATAAATTTTTCATCAAATAGCCTGCTTAGGATTACTTCGTATTATATAACGCAGAAAAGGAGATTTGGTTAGGGGCGGAATGTAGGGATATAAAATTCTAAATTCCAAAAGCCAACTGCCAAACAAATCCCAAATCCGAATTTCGAAAGAAGAAATGCCGGTTAGTTTTTGCTATGAACCGCATATCAGGGATATGAGTTAGGTAAGGCCGGATTGATGTACATTTCGACTTGAGGTCGAGAGTATTTCGCGCGCGGACTCAAGATTCCCGTTTTCACGGGAACGACAATGGTGAATTACGGAGTTCATGGGAACGAAAAAAATGAAAGGGGCCGGGTTTAAAAACCCAGCCCCTGCGTGTTTAGTATTAACAGGCAATTGTTGATTAGAGGTTAACGGCCGCCCAGATGCCTTCCTCGAGGGCTTCGCGGATTTTACGCGGTTTGACGCAATCGCCGATTTCGGCATAATCCATGAATTTGCCGCGGAGGGATTTACCGAAATTGTCATCCGGGGTCGAGCCGGTGGACAGGACGACGGTGTCGCATTTGAGGAACATGGTCACGCCGTCTTCGGTGATAATCTCGACGCCGTCCGGCGTAACCTGCTTGTACTGGCAATGTCCATAGATTTTAACGTTATCTTTGGCCAGTTTATCCAGGAAGTATTTCTTGAACATCCAGAATTTGGCCTCGATGGCGGGTTCGGGGAAGGTCATGATGACATTTGAGCCTTTTTTCTCGGCCATGAAGAAACAGGTCTCGCAGCCGACATGTCCGGCGCCGATTTCGACGACATTCTTACCGATTTCTTTCTCGCCGGAAAGAACCTGGCGGCAGTTGATGACATTTTTCCCTTCGATGCCGGGAATGGGCGGAACCCACGGGGTGGAACCAACCGCGACGATAACGGAGTCCGGCGCGAAGACCTTAATCGCGGCGGGGGTGGCTTTCTTGTTCAGCACAACCTTGACGCCGGCCTTGGCCACCTGTAGCCGCAAATAATTGAGTAAATTGCCTAAATCACCTTTGTCCGGCGGAACTGCGGCGATAATCAATTGCCCGCCGAGTTCTTTGCCTTTTTCCCAGATAGTGACCTTATGGCCGCGCTGCGCGGCGATAATCGCGGCCTGCATGCCGCCGGGACCGCCGCCGACAATGAGGACTTTCTTCTTTTTGGTGATACGCGGCATTTTAGCATGGAATTCCTGTTCTTTACCCACCATGGGGTTGACGGTGCAGGACATCGGCTGCCAGTCCACCATGACGTCTTCCAGACAGCGGTCGTCGCAAATACAGGGGGTAATATCTTCGACACGT
>Ga0326727_10028172_pt1 | contig 10239 bp, 13 predicted proteins | sample MB2enrmetagenome_FD_207643 | JGI IMG/M metagenome (GOLD analysis project Ga0326727, IMG submission 207643) | Lab enriched peat soil microbial communities from McLean, Ithaca, NY, United States - MB29MY | ecosystem: Environmental > Terrestrial > Soil > Wetlands > Peat | place: USA: New York...
TTCGGGTCATAATGTCGCCCGAAGGCTCGCCGAAGGCGTTGGCGCCCGGCGGGCCGGAAGGGCGGAGCGGAAAGCGATCATTTTGCATACGGCTTGAAAGGATCATTGATGAGTTTCCCCATCACGCGCTTGGGCGCCGCGGCGCTCGCAACGAGCCTCGCGCTCGCGTCAGGCGCGGCCCTCGCACAGACCGCGAAGGAGAAACCCGCCGCGCCCGCGCCGGCCGCTCCTGCGCTCGGAGCGCCCGCCGGTCAGCCCGCACCGCAGCCGCCATCGAAGGTCGATCTCGTCTCTCCCGAACCGCAGTGGGTCAAGCTCTGCGGCAAGGAGCAGGCCACCGGCCGCGACGCATGCCAGACCATGCGCGACTTCGGCCAGTCGGCCGATCAGCCGCCGATGATCAGCATGCAGGTGTTCGAACTGCAGGGCGAGGAGAAGCGCAAGCTTCGCTTCATGGTGCTGCCGATCGGCATGCTGCTCAGGCCGGGCTTCCGCATCGTCATCGACAAGTCCGAGCCGATCGACGGCAAGTACGACATGTGCTTCCAGAACGCCTGCACGGCCGAAGTCGACATCGGGGAGCGCACGCTCGCCGGCATGAAGAAGGGACAGAACCTCGCCGTCATCATGCGGCTTCCAGGAGGCGGCGACCCAGCCGGCCGCGAACTGACCCTCAACATCCCGCTCAAAGATTTCGGCGCGACCTTCGACGGCAAGCCGACCGATCCGAAGCTCCTCGAACAGCAGCGCCAGGCGTTGCAGCAGCAGCTGCAGAAGAAGGCCGAAGAGCAGCGCAAGATGCTCGAGCAGCAGCAGAACGGAGCGGCCGCGCCAGCCACTCCTGCGGCTCCCGCCGCTCCAGCTCCGAAGCAGTAACGCGAGACGCGCCCTCTCCCGCCGTCGGGAGACGGCGGCTTCCAAACGACAAAGGCGCGGCGGGGTCCCGGGCGCGCCTTTCATCGGATCGATAGGCTGTGCGCTTCAGCTCGCCATCGCCTTGCGGCGGAAGCGATAGCGCCCGTCGGCCGTCCGTTCGAACGTCTCGCTGATCTGCGGGTGGCCAACCGGCTCGCCCGATTCATCGGGCAGCAGGTTCTGCTCCGACACGTAGGCGATGTACTGGCTGTCCTCGTTCTCGGCGTAGAGCCGGTAGAAAGGCTGGTCCTTGGCTGGCCGGACCTCGGGCGGAATCGACAGCCACCATTCTTCGGTGTTGGAGAACTCCGGGTCGACGTCGAAAATGACGCCCCGGAACGGATAGATCCGATGCTTGACGACCTGTCCAATACCGTATTTGGCGATGCGCGTAGCCATGGAACTGACTTAGTCGGCGTGGCGCGGCCGGTCAATTCGCCAATCGCCGCACCCTGTCGCACACCCTAGCTAGAACTGGTAAAGCGCAGAGTATTCCGGGTCCTTGGCCGCAACCTGCTTGGCGAGTTCGACGATGACGCGGGCTTGCTTCCACGTCGCGTCATCCTGCATCTTTCCGTCGATCATCACCGCCCCCGAGCCGTCGGGCATGGCGGCGAGAATCTTCTGGGCGAAGGCGACCTCTGCCGGATCGGGCGAGAAAACTCGCTTCGCGATGGCGATCTGGCTCGGATGCAGCGTCCAGGCGCCGGCGCAGCCCAACAGAAAGGCGTTGCGGAATTGCGCCTCGCAGGCGGCCGGGTCGGAGAAGTCGCCGAAGGGCCCATAGAACGGCTTGATGCCATAGGCCGCACAGGCGTCGACCATCCGCGCGATCGTGTAGTGCCATGGATCCTGCTGTGCGCTCGAGCGCGCGGCGCCTGGCGCGGCCCCGTCCGCCAGCACCCTGTAATCGGGGTGGCCGCCGCCGACCCGGGTCGTCTTCATCGCGCGCGAGGCGGCGAGATCGGCGGGGCCGAGACTCATGCCGTGCATGCGGGGAGACGCGGCAGCGATCGCCTCCACGTTGTTGACGCCCTGCGCCGTCTCCAGGATCGCATGAACGAGGATCGGCTTCTCGAGGCCATGCCGGGCTTCGAGCAGCGCGAGATATTGGTCGACGAAATGAATGTCCCACTCGCCCTCGACCTTCGGGATCATCACGACGTCGAGCTTGTCGCCGATCTCGCCGACGAGCCTCGTCATATCGTCGAGAAACCACGGGGAGTTCAGCGCGTTGACGCGCGCCCACAGTCCGGTCGAGCCGAAGTCCGTCGCCTTCGCCATCGCGATCAGCCCCTCGCGCGCAGCGGCCTTGGATTCGATCGGGATCGCGTCCTCGAGATTGCCGAGGACGACGTCGACCTGCCCCGCCAGCTCTCCGGCCTTGGCGCGCAGCTTTTCGTTGTGCGGCGGCATGAAATGGATCATCCGCTCGAGCCGCGACGGCAGTTCCCGAAACGGAAGCGGCGCGCCGATCGCCAGCGGGTCGAAGATCTTTCTCGGGGCTTTCATGGTCGGGCCTTGGCTTGCGAACTCGGCCAGACCCTTAGAGGCTTTCCGCTTGACCCGCAATCGGCGGAGCGAATGAGGGCTTGGGGCGCGCCATCCGCCGCACGGGAGGCATCCGCACAGACTTGGCGCCGCTGCGCTCGCGTCCGCACTCCTCCATCATCCGCGCGATCGACGTCTGCTTGGCCAGGGCCGCAGCCGTTCGCAAGGCGATTTCATCGAGATGGCGGCGGAACAGCGCATCGGTCCCCGCGCCGCCGCAGCCGTCGACAATCGCCGTCAGCTCCCGGCCGATCTGCTCCAGGACGGAGATTTCACGCTGGGCCCTGGCAAGCTCGTCGCTCAGCCCTTCCAACACGCGGGTCAGGTCCCGCATCGGCCCACCTCCCAAAGAGACGCGCGGATCACGCCCTTGTCAGGCTTGGATCCGAAAAGGAGAGCAAGGGCCCGCCCGGCAGCTCCGCGTCGATTGCCCGATCGATCGCGCATGTTGCGGCCGCTTGCAATAGGGAAAGTCATGTAAATTTATTCCATGGGATGTAATTATTGCGTTAAGGCGATCGTTCGAAGCGTCGCAGCCGCGCCGAGGAAGGGCCGCCGGCGGCAAAACCAGTCTTGCGCTCACGGCTAATTTCCCGCCTCCGCCGCCTAGGACGGGCGGCCCTCCATTTTTTCGATCATCCGCGCAAGCGATGTCCGCTTGCCGCGCGCGAGCGCGAGTTGCTCGCCGATGGAGTGCAATTGCCGCTGGCGCAACGGATTCCGCCGGACGGCCTCGTCCCAATCGATGATCGTCTCTAGTTCCTGGCTGGCGCGCTCCAGGATGTCGATGACCCCTTTCGTTGCGTCGAGGTCGTGACGCAGCTCCTCCAACGAAAGTCTGCCGCCTTGCATCGGCTTTACTCCCAGACTGACGCAAATCAACCCACCTGAACGTGCAAACCGCAAGAGCGCGCGCCTCGCGACCGACAACGCCCAAGAATAGAAGCGAAAGCCGCCGCGCCTGCCGATCGGCGAAAAAGGTTCCCGACTGCGGAGCCAGAGCAACTAAAGGATTCTACGTAGGGACTTTATGAGGCGAATCTTTGTCCACAGAATTGTGACGCGTGGCGACAGGATGAGGCGGCGGCGCGCCGATCGTCTCGCCCCTTGCGAACAAAGCGCGAAACATGATTGCGTTGGCGGCAGTTGCCTGCCCTGATTCGCTCGATCGATTCCAAGAGAACGGCTCGAGCCCGGCGGGTCGAGCGGCTCGCGGCCGTCTGCCGCCGGAAGGGCGCGCCTCGCGCCACTTGGCGATGGTGACGGCCTGACATTAGGTCACCACAAGCGCCGCACCCCATAGGCGTCGAAGGCGCGCTCGCTGGAGACGAGGACCAGGTCGTCAAGCATTGCCTGCGCGATCAACATGCGGTCGAAAGGATCGCGATGAGGGCCGGGCAAAGCGCCGGCCGCCTGCCCGTGTCGGATCGCGATCGGCAACCCGACGAAGCCTTGGCCCCGGACCGCGCCGGCAAGATCGCCCGCGATTGCGCTAGCGCCCGGAAGCTTGCCCAAGCGGTGTTTGGTCGAGATTTCCCAAATCGAAGCGGCGCTGACAAAGACGCTGTCCTGCTCCTCGCCGATGGCCTCGCGCGCGCCGACGCTCAACGTCTCGTCGCCTGCGAGCCACCAAAGGAAGGCGTGTGTGTCGAGAAGGAGGCGCGTCACGTCATTCCCATTCGGCCAACTCCCCGTCGGTCATCGGCTCGAAAAATTCCGGCCCGAGGCTCACGATTCCTTTCATGGCTCCAAAACGACGCGAAGCCGGCGGCGCATGGACGGGCGTCAGCCGCGCGATCGGAGTCTTTCCTCGGGCAATGACGATCTCCTCGCCCGCCTCGACTCGGGCGAGGAGCTTCGAGAGGTTCGTCTTGGTGGCGTGGATGGTCACCGTGGACATTGCTAGTTCCAACCTTAGCCCACTTACTAGCTAAGCTAATGCCTCAAGACGTGTCCATCGCCCTTGCGAACAAAGCGCGAAACATGATTGCGTTCGCGGCATGTCGCCCGCCCTGATTCGCCCGACGCCCCTGGCCGACCTCAACGCCGAGCAGCGGCTCGCAGTCGAGCACGGGATCGGCGAGGCCGAGGGGCCCGGGCCGCTGCTCGTCATCGCCGGGGCGGGCTCGGGCAAGACGGCGATGCTCGCCCACCGGGTGGCGGCGCTGATTCTCGCCGGCGCGGATCCGAAGCGCATCATGCTTGCCACGTTTTCGCGTCGCGCCGCGGCCGAGCTTGGCCGGCGGGTCGAGCGACTCCTCGCGCGCCGTCTGACCCCGGAAGCAGCGGCCGCCGCCGCGCCGGCCTATTCGGGCACCTTCCACGCGATCGGCGCAAAACTTTTGCGCGAATACGCGCCGCGTCTCGGCCTCGATCCTGCGTTCACCATCCACGACCGCGAGGACTCGGCCGACCTCCTGAACTGGGCGCGGCACGAGGCGGGGCTCAGCGAGACGCGGGAGCGCTTTCCGGCGAAGGGGACGTGCCTTGCGATCTATTCGCGCGTGGTCAACGCGCGCGGCCAGCTCGGCGCCACGCTGGGCAAATGGTTTCCCTGGGCGTCGCCGCACGAAGACGCGCTCCGCGCCCTGTTCGGCGCTTACGTCGAGGCGAAGCAGCGCCAGAACGTGCTCGATTACGACGATCTCCTGCTCTACTTCGCCCAGATGGCGGCCGAGCCGGACATCGCCGCCGAAGTCGCCGCCCGCTTCGACCACCTGCTGGTCGACGAATACCAGGACACCAACGCGCTGCAGGCCGAGATCGTGCTGGCGCTCCGCCCCGGGGGCCAAGGCCTCACCGTGGTCGGCGACGATTCGCAGTCGATCTATTCCTTCCGCGCCGCGACCGTGCGCAACATCCTCGATTTCCCTTACGCCTTCGATCCGCCGGCCCGCGTGGTGACGCTCGATCGCAATTACCGATCGACGGCGCCCATCCTCGCCGCCGCCAACGCCGTGATCGCGCTCGCGCCCGAGCGCTACGCCAAGGATTTGTGGACGGATCGCGCGCATGGGAGTCCGCCTGTGCTCGTCGCCGTCGCCGAGGAGGCCGATCAGGCGCGCTTCGTCGCGACCCGGGTCCTGGCCAACCGCGAGGCGGGCGCCGCGCTGAAATCGCAGGCGGTGCTGTTCCGCGCCTCGCACCACAGCGCCGCGCTCGAACTCGAGCTCACCCGGCGAAACATCCCGTTCGTCAAATTCGGCGGCCTCAAATTCCTGGACGCCGCCCATGTGAAGGACGCGCTCGCGCTGATGCGGTTCGCCGAGAACCCGCGCGACCAGGTGGCCGGCTTTCGCATCGCCCAGCTCCTGCCGGGCGTCGGGCCGAAGATCGCCGAGGCGATCGTCGGCGCAGCGGCTGAGGACGACGGCTTCGCTGCGATGTCGGCCCTGTCGCTCCCCGCCCGCGCCCACGCGGGATTCTCCACTTTCGCGGCTCTCATGCGCCGCCTGGCGTCGCGCGCGGCCCCTTGGCCTGGCGAACTCGCCGACGCCGTCGCCTGGCTCTCCCACCAGCTCCAGACGCGCTACGACGACGCTGCCGCGCGGATCGGCGACCTCGAGGCGCTCGAACGCATCGCCGCCTCGTTCGCCTCGCGCGAGCGCTTCCTGACCGAGCTGACCCTCGATCCGCCCGACGCAATCAGCGACGAAGCGGGGCCGCCGCTGCGCGACGAGGACTATCTGATCCTCTCGACCATCCATTCAGCCAAGGGGCAGGAATGGCGTTCGGTGTTCGTGCTGAACTGCGTCGACGGCTGCATTCCGTCCGATCTCGCGACCGGCTCGTCCGAAGAGATCGAGGAGGAGCGCCGCCTCCTCTATGTGGCGATGACCCGCGCGCGCGACGAACTGACCTTGATCGTCCCGCAGCGCTTCTACGTCCACGGACAGCCGAGGAACGGCGACCGCTCCGTCTTCGCCGCCCGCACCCGCTTCATCCCGCCGCCGCTCTTGAAACATTTCGACCGACAGACGTGGCCCGAGGCGCAGCCGCAGCCGGCGCTGGTTCGGTCAGACGGCCCACGCGTGGACCTGGCGGCGCGGATGCGGGCGATGTGGCGGTGAGCGGTTCGCACGGAACCGGGCGAAAGGCGCCTCAAGGACGCCCGCGTCAGGCGCGCACGTCCCGCCCGGCTACAGCGGCGTCGGCCAAGCCTATTCCCTTTCCGGAACCGGCACGTTGAATCCGTTGAGCGTTGTCGACACCAGAGCGTAGAGGCCGACGAGGTAGATCATCTCGTTGGTCGCGTGCTGGCCGAACGTGTCGACGGCGAGCCGGTAGAGGGGCTCGGGCAGCACGCCGCCGCGGACGAGCTTGTAGGCGAGATCGAAGGCGACGTTCTCCTCGGGCGTCAGAACGGTGGGCTTGAGGTCGGCGACCAGCGCCGCCAGCCGCTTTTTCTTCATGCCCTCGCGCTCGGCGACCGCGATATGGGCGTAGATCTCATAGGCCGCGTCATGGCGCGCGCCGACGACCAGGATGACGATCGGGCGGACGTTGTCGGGAAGCGTCGCGTTGGCGGTCATCGCCATCGTCAAGTCCCAGATCGCCTTGCCGATCCCGGGCTCGTGCAGCTACGGATTCCAGGGCCCCATCAGGGCCCCGTCGTCGCGCAAGACCTTGAAGGCGTTGAAGTTGCTGGCGATGCCTGGCGCATCGTGTCGTAAAGCGACTTCTGCTCGGGCGTCAGGTCGGCGGGCGGGATCAGAGGCAGGCGCATGAGGGATCCTCCCGTTGGAAAGATGGACGTTCTCTCGTGCAAGTTCGGCGAAACTTAAGGCGCTTGCCTAATCTTTCGTTCGAGCCGCCCAAAGGGGTGATAGAGAACATCGATTGGGGCGCGAAGGCGGGTTCCCATCGGTTGCAAACGAAGACGTTCTCAAACGCTGGGATTCGGCTTATGACGGGCGCGCCAACCCCTTCTCCCCCTTGCGGGAGAAGGTGGCGGGCGGCGCGGTCCAAGACGGGAGGGAGCCCAAGATGACAACCGTTCGTGGGGGCCTCATTCAAATGGGCCTCAAAGCGTCGACGGAGAAGTCGCCGAAGGAGATCGCCAAGGCGATGCTCGAGGCGCATCTCCCGCTGATCGACAAGGCGGGGCAGGCGGGGGTGCAGGTCCTGTGCTTGCAGGAGGTGTTCAACCAGCCCTACTTCTGCCCGAGCCAGGACGTGAAATGGTATCAGGCGGCCGAGAGCATCCCGGACGGGCCGACCGTCCAGCTAATGCAGGATTTCGCCAAGAAATATGAGATGGTGATTGTCGTCCCTATCTACGAAGAGGCGATGACCGGCGTCTATTACAACGCCGCCGCAGTGATCGACGCCGACGGGTCCTATCTCGGCAAATATCGCAAGACGCATATTCCGCATGTCGCCGGGTTCTGGGAGAAATTCTTTTTCAAACCCGGCGCGTCCAACTACCCGGTGTTCTTGACCCGCTATTGTCGGCTCGGGGTCTATATCTGCTACGACCGCCATTTTCCGGAAGGGTGGCGGGCGCTGGCGCTGAACGGGGCCGAATATATCGTCAATCCTTCGGCGACGGTCGCCGGCCTTTCCGAATACCTTTGGAAGCTCGAGCAGCCCGCCGCGGCGGTGGCTAACGGCGTCTATATCGGCGCCATCAACCGGGTCGGAACGGAAGCGCCGTGGAACATCGGCGAGTTCTACGGGCAGAGCTATTTCGTCAATCCGCGCGGCCAGATCGAGGCGATCGCCAGCCGCGACCAGGACGAACTCGTCGTCCACGACATGGATTTCGACAAGCTGCGCGAAGTGAGGAACCTCTGGCAGTTCTTCCGCGACCGCCGGCCCGAGACTTATGGCGCGCTGACCGAACTCGGGTGACCCAGTCGTCTTTCTCTCCGCATTCACGATTGCCGCCCCGAAACAGGATTTCGAAGGGACGCCATGTCCGGCGTGGATGCCGTATTTTCAATCGTTTGCGGCAACATTTCCAGCCGGAGCGACGCGCGCTTCGTGCGCGGGCGGAGCCTGAATCGACGCCGCGGGATCATTGTCGACCAGGGCCGGGGCCTCGCGTTCCGGCAGAAGGTGATAGCGGTCGAGCTCGCGGACGACCTTGACGACGCGATTGACTGCCCGAAGGTTGGCGCCCGACATGGCGTTGAAGGACACGAACAGCGCCTCGTTGAGACGGCCGACTTTCAGCGCGGCGAATTCGGCTGGCGGCTGCGGCACGCGCCGGGCGAGAATCGCCTACACCACGGCGCGCATGCGCCTTTGCGTCAGCCCTTCGCGCGCCGCGATCTCCGCAACCGAATGGCCGTCGTTCAGGAGTCCGACGATCCGCCGTTCCCGCTCGGCTCGCTTTCGGCGCGCCGCGCGCCGCGCCGCGATCGACTGGTCGCGACGGACGGCGGGCGGCGAAGCGGCTTCGGCGGAAACGGACACGGTCATCCTCTGCTACGGGAACAAACATGGAACATGGACGAGGCTTTGTCAAGAGAAAAGGCTTTCTTCCGAAAACAAGAAAGCTGCCTATTGCGATTCCCGTTTGAAGCCGTACCTGGCGTCCATTTGAGCTAATTGCTGCGACCTGTGTGAGTTCGGCAGCTTCGCAGGGGAGGAAGGCCGCGGCGTCTTTCCTGCTTGCAGGCGAGGAGACCGCCCGAACGCAGGTGGAGGCGCAGTGCTACGCGATCTCCAGGGCCCGCGTGGCGAGGGCGACGACGCGCGGAATGGGCTTCGCGCCCTGCTCGTAATAGGCGACCATGCGTCAAGGCGTTGCGTTCATGGCCAACGCCTGAACGCGTCGGGCGACATGGTGAGGCCCCACTGCTCCTGCGCCAGTCGCCAGAGCGTATCGGCGGCCATGTCGATCTCGTCGTTCCAGACGACGTCCCTCCCGCGCTCGCCGAGGCGAACCTGCCGAACAATTCCGGCGAACGGCGCAACGGCTCCTACACGCGGAACGTTTCCACCGGGCTCGAGACGTCGATGAGGCTCTGTTCGCCCCTGTCCCAGCGGACGCGCAAGGGTCATGGGTTTCGCGCCGGCCGATACTGCGGCGATGCGAGGCAAAATCTTCTTCGGCGTGGTCAACTGCGCGGTTCTTCCGCTTCGACATCCTCCAGCCTGATCCCGCGTCCGGCGCCCAGGCTTTTCCGCGCCTGTTCGATCCGACGCAGGAATCGCGGATCGTTTTCGAGCCGATAGTCGAACCAGTCCTCTTCGGACTCGAATCCGATCAGCACGCCCGCTGGTTTGCCATGGCGCGTGATGACGATCTCCTGCGTCTCGGCCTCACGAAGGTAGCGAGACAGATCGTCCTTGATTTCGGAGAGCGAAACCTGCTTCATTCCAGATTTCCGAATTGTGCGAGCCATGCCTCGGCCTCCGACTTGGCCACGATCGCCAAAACCTCGACGGTCGCGCCGGAAACATCATAGAACACCCGGACCTCGCCGACACGGAGCCGATATTGCGGGCGGCGCAGTCCCTGCAACCGTTTGATCCGGCTGCGGCTCGTTTTCTCCGGCTCGTGTCTCAGATGCGTTTCGAGCGCGGCCCGTACCGCCGACCGGAGATGCGCTTTGATCCTTCTGAGGTCTTCGAGAGCCTCGGGAGCCAAGATGATCTCGAAGGGCATTCTGGCCGGAATATAGCCAGATTTACGCGGCCGTCAAACCAGGCAAGGAACCACAATCCCCGATCAAATCTCGGCGCGCGCCTTGGCGGGACCGATTTTGCGGTCTCGATGGGCTCGCAAGGTCACGGCGTCGAGTTTTTCGGTCACCTCCTCTG
>Ga0326727_10028173_pt1 | contig 10239 bp, 8 predicted proteins | sample MB2enrmetagenome_FD_207643 | JGI IMG/M metagenome (GOLD analysis project Ga0326727, IMG submission 207643) | Lab enriched peat soil microbial communities from McLean, Ithaca, NY, United States - MB29MY | ecosystem: Environmental > Terrestrial > Soil > Wetlands > Peat | place: USA: New York...
TGCGCCGACGTCTTCCATTACAACTACAGCGGCGCTGGCTGCCTGCGTATTTATTGCCGTTCCGTTTTATGGGATATCACGCGTCGGCATTCTTAATTATGTTAAGGAATATTTTCAACCAACGTTCATTTTTTTTCCATTCCACGTCATGGGCGAATTGTCCCGGACGCTTGCCCTGACCGTTCGTCTTTTTGGCAATATTATGAGTCATGAGAAAGTCATCGGGATATTGCTGGCCGTCACACCCTTCCTGTTCCCGGTAGTTATGCAGATACTGGGGCTTTTGATCGGCGTGATTCAGGCCTATATTTTCGCGATCCTTTCTATGGTTTATATAGCCTCCGCGCTTAGCGCTGAGGATGATGTTCATGAGGAACTAAAGAAAGAAGGCTCTCCAGCCTGACAAAATTTGATTAAAGGAGGAGTATTTATGGACAGTGTAAGTCTCGTCGCGATGGCCTCGATTATCGGCGCGGGTTTAGCAATGGGGATTGGTTCGATTGGTCCTGGACTGGGCATGGGGCAGGCAATCGCCCAGGCGCTGGCCGCAATCGCCCAGCAGCCGGATGAGAGGAATTCATTAACAAGGACGCTTTTTGTAGGATTGGCCATGATTGAGTCTATAGCCATTTATTGCTTTGTTATTTCCATGATTCTGATTTTTGCCAATCCTTTCTGGGTTCACGTTATTAAGTGAGGGGGATGATCCATGCATATAGACTGGTTTGTTTTTTCAGCGCAAGTCTTTAATTTCCTTCTGCTCATATACTTGTTGAAGCGCTTTCTTTATGGGCGGATCATTAAAGCAATGGATGACCGGGAAGCAAAAATTGCCGCGCGCTTTGCCGATGCCGAAGAACTGAAAGTTAAGGCCAACGAGCAGGCGGAGCTTTACGAAAAACGTAACCAGTTGCTCAATGAGGCCAAAGAGCAGATGCTCAATGAGGCGACGATGGCCGCTGACGCCAAGCGTAAGGAACTGATGGAAAAAGTCCGTGTGGAAGTCGATCAGGTCAAAACGCGTTGGCAGGATATGCTGGTTCGCGAGCAGGACGCTTTTTTCTACGATCTGCGGCAAAGGGCAGCCAAACAATTATATGACACGGCGCGGAAGGCCTTGCGCGATCTGGCGGATGTGGATTTGGAGGAGCGGATTATTGATGAATTTCTCCGACGAATCAAAGCACTCGATGAGAAAAAAAGCGTTCAACTTCGTAAAGCGATCAGCAGCGGCGGAAATCGGGTGACCATTCAGAGCGCTTTTAGCATTAACCCTTCAAGGCAGACACAAATTGAGGAAGCTTTGAAAAAGCAGATCACCAATGGTTTTACGATCCGTTATCTGCAGCAACCGGAGATTGTGTCGGGTATAGAATTGCGGGTGAATGGAAATAAAATCGCCTGGAGTCTCAATGAATATCTGGAGACACTGGTGGAGAGTCTGACCGAAAAACTCCAGAAAGAGGCGCATGCGGCATGAGGATAATAATGTCAGGAGGCGAAGAATGAATCAAGAGGCTAGTCCATTGGAAAATCAGGAATTAAAAACCTTCCTGGATGATACATTTGATACCATGGGAAAAGTTCTGGACGAACAAAATCCCGAACTGCGGCAATATGAAATAGGCACTGTCCAATTTGTCGGCCGCGATATTGCCAGAGTGAGCGGCTTGCCGCATATACGTGCGGAGGAACTGGTTCGCTTTGCAGGAAATTATATGGGGCTTGTTTTTAATATTGATCCGACTGAAATCGGCGTGATCCTTCTTGATCCCAGTGAAAACCTGCAAGTCGGATCAGAAGTGCAACGCACGAAACGCGTTCTGGATGTTCCCGTTGGGGACGGGCTTTTAGGACGGGTGGTTGATCCCCTCGGACGTCCATTGGATGGTTTGGGTGAAGTCAATACAGTCATGCGCCTGCCTGTGGAAAGGCCGGCGCCGGCGGTTATGGACCGCGCTCCGGTTGTAGTGCCTCTGCAAACAGGCATTAAAGTTATCGATGCGCTTATTCCTGTCGGGCGCGGCCAGCGCGAATTGATTCTGGGCGACAGGATGACCGGCAAAACAGCCATCGCCATTGATACGATTATCAACCAGAAGGAAACCGGCATCATCTCTATTTATTGCGCCACCGGCAAGAAGAGCGCTGATGTGGCCAAGGTCATCGCAGAGTTGCGCGATCACGGGGTTATGGGATCGTGTATCGTCGTGGTGGCAACCGGTGAAGACACACCGGGTCTGCAGTTTATAGCGCCTTACGCGGCTACGAGCATGGGAGAATATTTCGTTGAGCAGGGACGTGATGTGCTTATTATCTATGATGATCTGACATCGCATGCCCGTGCTTACCGGGAAGTGTCGCTATTGTTACGTAGGCCGCCGGGACGCGAAGCTTTTCCCGGAGACATATTCTATATTCACTCCCGGCTTCTGGAGCGTTCCACGCATATGCGGCCGGAATTGGGCGGCGGATCGTTGACATCCCTGCCCATTACCGAAACGGAAGCACAGGACATGTCGTCTTATATTCCTACCAATTTGATTTCCATCACAGATGGGCAGATTTATCTTTCGCCGGTTCTTTTCAGCAAAGGCATATTACCCGCGGTGGATGTCGGCAAATCCGTATCGCGCGTGGGCGGCAAAACGCAATTGCCCGCGTATCGTTCCGTGGCGGGAGATCTCAGGCTGTCCTACTCGCAATTTGAAGAGCTGGAATCATTCTCGCGTTTCGGCACGAGGCTTGATGAAAGCACGAAACGGATACTTGAGAGAGGCTGGCGCGTGCGCGAAATTCTCAAACAGGGCCAATACAAACCGTTGCGCGCCTCAGAGCAGATTGCCAGTCTGCTGTCAGTAACCGGCGGCGCTCTGGATAATGTTCCGATCGATAAGATACGCGAAGTGGAGGGGCGCCTTCTGCAAACCGTCAACGAGGAACTGCCGGAATTATGCGGACGGATTGAAGAGGGCAAGAAACTGGAAATGTCGGATCGTGACAGCATCATAAATAAAATCAAACCGGCCATTGCGCCGTTTGAAGAGGCTGAGGAAGCAAATGCAGACAACGGAGTCCCTGAAAAGAAGAATTAAGAGCGCCGGCGATTTGTTATCAGTGGTCAAAACAATGAAGGCCCTGGCCGCCGTGAGCATCCGTCAATATCAAAAGGCTGTGGAATCTCTCGAAGATTACAACAGGACTGTAGAAATGGGACTGCAAATTGTGCTTAAGGAACGCATGGGCGCAATGACGGGGAGTAAAAATATGGCCGTTAAGCGAATGGGAACGATAATTTTCGGTTCCGATCAGGGCTTATGCGGACAGCTCAATGAGCAGATTTCAGTTTATGCGCTGGATTATATCAAAGCAGCCGGCGTAAAAAAAGAAAATCGTAAGGTCCTTGCCGTTGGCGCGCGGGTAGCGGATTATGTGGAAGATGCAGGACAGCCTATAGATGAATTAATGGCCACGCCCAGTTCTACAGCGGGTATAACGCCGTTGGTTCAAGAAATCATCATGGTTATTGAAGAGTGGCATTTCCGTCAAAATGTTGATCATTTTATGCTGTTCTATAACGATTATATTAGCGGCGCCAATTATCATCCTTACCATGTTCAACTTTTGCCTGTGAACCGTGATTGGCTTAAGGAAATCGCCCGAAAGAAATGGGATTCCAAGTCACTGCCCATTTACCGAATGGATGGCGACAAGATTTTCTCCTCGCTTATAAGGGAATATCTTTTCGTGTCGCTTTACCGCGCATTTGCCGAATCGCTGGCCAGTGAAAATGCCAGCCGTCTGGCCTCCATGCAGAACGCGGAAAAGAATATTGAAGAACAAATGCAGGATTTGAACGTGCAGTTTCACCGCACACGCCAGATGACTATAACCGAAGAACTGCTGGATATTGTTGCCGGTTTTGAGGCATTAAGTTAATAAAAGAACATCTATTGTCGATAAAAAAGGAAGGTGATAATCATGGCAGTAGAAATGCACATTTGCGGTATATGCGCCTGGCGCAGGGAATGTCAAAAAAAGTTCAAATTGTCAAAGGATTCCCCAATTGGAAGTCATTGTCCGGATTATACAAGGGATTTGTCCATCAAAACAAAAGTTGTTGATGACGAGACAGATGAAAAAGTAATAATGGACCGGATGGTCCAGCAACAAATATCTAAATGGCGTAAATTGCTGGATCAAGTTGTCACTCAGGGACTTAAGATAGAAAATTTCAAGGGAGGACCGATAATCACACTTTCAAGAGAACCTGGAGCCGGAGGAAGTGAAATTGCAAGAAAGCTGTCTAAAGCGTTAGATATGGATCTGATAGGCGGCCAGATTATTCAACACGTTGCCGACAGCGCCAAGATGAGCAGGAAAGTCATTGAATCTCTTGATGAAAAGGAAGTTAAGTTTCGGGACACCCTTCTTTTATCTATGTTTGGGGAAAATCGTCCCTGGCCGGGAGAATTTTTGCAGCATCTTATCAAAGTGATAGGGTCTATTGGAATTTTTGGTAATGTAATTCTTGTGGGCAGGGGAGCTAATTTTGTTTTGCCGAGAGAAAAAACATTCAAGGTTAGAATAATTGCTCCCATGGAACAAAGAATTAAATATTTTATGGATGACAGAGGATATACAAAGGCTGAATCTGAACAATATGTGATCAAAACAGAAAATAACCGCAAAGCGTTTATACGGAAATATTATGGCGCCGATGTCACTGATCCTAAACACTACGATATAGTAATAAACACAGAAAAAATATCTTTGGCAGGAGCGATTGAATCAATTATCTCGGCCAGTCACCAAAGAAGGGATCGAAAGCTGCGAGACTGAAAAGGGGTGGGTTAGTAAAACCGGAAAGAGAGAAGCAGGATGTTCTCAAGGTCTCTGGTTAAATATTGAATAAGGCACTAAGAGTTTGATGGCTTAAACTTTATTTTGCCGGATATTGATGCCGTGAGAGTGCCTGCCTTAAGGTAGATAAAAGAAAACCCCGGTTTATGCCGGGGGTAATATAATTCTGGTCTTCAGACCAACTATCTTTAACGTAGCTCAAACTGCACACTACAAAAGAATCTTTAATTTCTGCTCATTATCTAACACTTAACCCCTAATGTTATTTTTTATTTAAAGTACGCCTTCGTTTTCCTGCGGCGTAAACTCAGGCACAATTTCTTTGAGTTTTCTTTTAATGCCTTTTGCGTCATGACGCTCTGCTATCTTCGCCAGCTCGTCAATCTCATGATATAGGAATTGACAGGCTTCCTGCGGACTTTTTGCGCTATTAAAGTAATTGTTGGAGCGTAGGACCATGACTTTTTTATGTATGGTAGGCAGAATATCTTCTCCAATTGTAATCAGTTCTTCATATAATTTTTCACCATCACGCAAACCGGTAAAAACAATTTTAATGTCTACATCAGGTTCTTTTCCCGAAAGACGGATCAGGTCGCGAGCCATGTCGGCGATTTTTACGGGAGTTCCCATCCTTAATATAAAGATTTCACCGCCATTTCCCATCGTGCCGGCCTGCAGGATCATCTGCGAGGCTTCAGGTATGGTCATAAAAAAACGGTTTATTTCCGGATGAGTAACCGTTACCGGTCCGCCATGTTCAATCTGCCGGCGAAAAAGAGGAATAACGGAACCGGACGAACCTACGACATTGCCGAATCTCACGGCCATTAACTTTGTTCCTTTTTTCTGTTCGCACTGCATGATTAACTCCGCCACGCGCTTGCTGGCTCCCATAACGTTGGTCGGGCGAACAGCCTTATCAGTGGAAACAAGAACAAATCTATCCGCATGATGTTTGATGGCTGTCTCCATCACCACACGGCTGCCGATGATATTATTGGTAACGGCCTGCCATGGGTTTTTTTCCAGCATGGGCACATGTTTATAGGCCGCCGCGTGAAACACAACCTCCGGTTTGTATTTTTCAAAAATATCATTCATGAGAGTTTCATCCTGTATCTGCCCCAAAATAGCTTCACAGTTACGGCAGTAATTCTCGTTTTGCATTTCCATCTGAATGCTAAACAGATTGGATTCACTGGCATCCAGCAGGATGAGCTTGCGGGGCTGATATTTGATTATCTGCCTGCATAATTCCGACCCGATCGATCCTCCGCATCCGGTTATCAAAACAGTTTTTCCATCAAGGTAATTATAAATATTTTTAACATCCAGCTGTACCGGCGATCTGCCCAGCAAATCTTCATAACTGATATCTCTGAGTGCTTTTACACTGACACGTCCATCGATAATTTCACCTATCCCCGGTAATGTTTTGTATGGAATATTACCGCTTCGGCATATTTCGACAACACGTCTTATTTGCTCACCGCTGGCTGAAGGATTGGCAATTAGTATTTCCTGCACATCTACTTTTTTTATAATATCAGGCAGCTTTTCAATATTGCCCAGAACCGGTGTGCGGTGAATTAAACTTCTTTGTTTTTCCGGATCATCATCAATGAACCCTATAACCCTGTAATTTAGTTGCTGGTTATCAAAAATTTCCCGCAATATTTTTTCGCCGGCAGAACCGGCTCCGATGATTAATACTTTTTTAGCAGGTAACTTGGGGAAAAAATTGGCGAAGCTTTCCATGCCTGTATAGAAGGCAAAGAATGTACGAATCAGAATAAGTTTCCCGCAGATAAGCAAGAAAGAGAAAAAACCATCGATAACAAAAACGGCACGGGAATATCCCGCAAATCTTTCCGCAAAAAGGATGATGACCATCACTAGAAGTAATGATAACGCGCAGGCTTGGGCCAACAGCCAGAAATCTTTAATACTGGTAAAACGCCACATGCCGCGGTAAATGCCGAAAGCAAGAAAGACAACAATTTTTAGCGGGACCATCCATAAAATTAGAAATAAAATTTGCCGTATAGCATTGGAATCAAGAACAAATTCAAAGCGAAACAAATACGCTAAAACTATTGCAATCACAAAGATGATCGCATCGCTCAAAATCATTATGTAAAAATTACGATTTTTTAGTTGTTGGAGAGTAATTATAACACCTGCAAAATGGTTACTTGATAATTGCTACAGCTCCGCTCTTTGAGTTGCATAATCAATAAAAAATAAACCTATTATTAAATAGCACAAGTTAAATCATTATAAAATATCAAATATCTTGTCAACCATAATTGGTTATAAATTAAATAACCAAATTTTATTTGAAAATAATTAATGAAGATTAATCATAATGCATAATGAAAGAAAGAATTGTTGCCCGAATAGTTCGAAAGAATGGATTGCCGGATTAAAAGACCATGTCGTAATCATCTGCCTGAAAACCGGAAGAGGTTTGTAACGTTGAACGTCACAAATTGGTTACATTCTACTTGAAGAGTCAGAAATTCAATTTATTCCTTATCTACCAACAAACGACTTTAAAAAATCTTCACGCTGTGAATTGCAGCTTAAAAGAGAGTAATGGTAAAACATTCAGGACAGACCATCTGAGTATGCCGGCTCTATCCTAAACTATTATTTGCCATAAATACGAATTCTTTCTTTTTCTCCCTCTTGAGCAATTTCTTTTCTGATTTTGTTGAACTCTCCCCATGTTATTTTCCCTTCAGCAAAATCAAGGCTGGCTTTTCTTTTATTCTTGATGCTATACTTTTCAAGAAACAGACCGAATTCTTTATCTTTTGAGTCTCCGTAGGTTTGCGAAATATCGCTGAATTTTTTATCGATAGCTGATACTTCTTCACGATATTTCAAGAAATCATTTTTTTCAGCATCTTGAATCATGCTTTTATCAGAAAGTTGTTCGGCAGTAATATCGTTAGCATAACATGGTGATTTTATAAAGAATCTCTTGTATTCTTCTTTATTGCAAAAATCATTGCTCTCCTTACTTAACGATTCCAGCAGCTCTTTTTCCTTGGCTGCATTTTTCTCGGTTGCAGTGCTGCACCCTAAAACTATGAATAAAATAACTAGAAGTGCAACTAACAAAAGCAAGAATGTCAATTTTTTCATTTTGTATACTTCCTTAATTTATTTTTTGATAAGAAATTGTTTTTGTAATTTAAAATATAGGGAAGTATTGTTTATATGTCAATTATTTTTTGATTTTTACAGCAGAAAAAATTATTACCATAATGGTTTTATCGCCCCCCTTTCCATATTGCTACCGGTGCAATAATCACACTTGTCAGAATTCTATGCCATTCCGATGTATCCGTCTAGATAATCTCGTTTGCAAACCGCTCTAATATCTTCGCTGTCGTTCATTAGACTTTATCAAAAGAAATATTTTCTCATGATACACAATTTGGCACCATGCAACAGCCTTTGCAGTCCTCTGGAGTAACCAATATAGTAATCGGGCTTGTCTGATAATCTTCCCGCCGTATACGATACATTTAAATCCATGCAAAGAAGCTATTCCCCCTTTCCTCCATAAATATCTTATTGACACGGACATTGCTTCTTTCTATATTCTTACCTGTCAAGTGTTTTTCAAAATCATGAATAAATGGATTTGGATATGCTAAAACGACTGGTGAGTGCTATTTTTCTTGTCTTTATCGCTTTGACGTCAAGCCTTCTGTTTTTAATGGCCCTGCTTCTTCGCATCGTTTCTTATCCCTTTGACCGGCGTCTGCGTCTTTTGCATTTGTTTACTTGCTTCTGGGCTTCGATTTATACCTGGGTAATGCCGGCCTGGTGGATTCGCATCGAAGGTCGCGAAAATGTAAAGAAAGACACAGCTTATATGATTGTCTCCAACCATCAGTCGCAGATGGATATCCTGGTCGCATTCCGGCTTTTTTTTCACTATAAATGGGTATCCAAATCTGAAATGTTCCGAGTGCCGTTCGTCGGATGGAATATGACGCTTAACCGTTATGTTAAACTGAAACGTGGCGACAAGGAAAGCATTGAACAGATGTTGCGGGAGTGTGCAATCCATCTGCGTGAGGGAAGTTCTATCTTCATGTTTCCGGAAGGTACCCGCTCTTTCGACGGAGAGGTTAAAAACTTTAAGCTCGGCGCATTTGAAATGGCTCTGAAAGAGAAAGTGCCTATTCTGCCCATTGTTATCAGCGGCACAAACAAGGCCCTGCCTAAATACAGCATGAATTTTCACGGTGTGCAGAAAATGTATATAAAAATTTATGATGAAATTCCGTATTCCGCCTTTGAAAATTTATCGGTGGCGGATACGGCACAGATGGTGCGTCAATTCACTATAGAAAAGCTAAAAATCATGAATGAATATACCATGGGCAATTAAATACGCCTGTCCGGCGCACTTGATAATGTGAAGATCACTCGAGTTATGCACTGCAATATCCATTATTGTGCCCCATGTTTTTTCCGGATTATCAGGATTGACAATTAACATACGAAGTTCATTTTTTTAAAAAGAGGAAAAACATATATCTTCATGGACTACAGATTGAAGTCTGGTATTTCTATGGACGTTGACGATTTGAGGACGGCAGGAAGAAGTGCTCAAACGCGATTCTTAATTTGGCAGTACCTGTATTAGCATATTTATGTATGCCGAAATATATAATCTGGTTTAGTATATTTTTGTAGTCTTCAATAAAACGCTTCACAGTAAACTTTCCTATTGATTGAGTTCTTTAAAAGCTCCTTTATTATTTTTGTACAATGCCTGATATTGTTTATAAAGCTTTTCATATACTGCCTTATTGCCCGTATTCGGTTTAAAAAGTTTCCCTTTTTTTAACATTCTACTTATCTCGCTAAAACTTTTATAAATTCCAAGGGACACCATTGCAATGGTCGCAACGCCCTGAGCAGAGGCCATCTGGGGATTGATCATCTGCACGACCGGTTTCTGCAAAACGTCGGCAAAAATCTGACACCATTGGTCACTCTTGGAAGCGCCACCGATCAATCGGACTTCATCTGTAATCGGTTTGACTTTCTTTAATGACATTTTTTCCACGTATTCCATACCCCAGCGGATATTAAAGGCGACTCCTTCCATTGCAGCCCTGCAGAGATCGGCTCTGGTTGTATTAACGCCGACATTAAAAATCTGTCCCCGCAGGTATGGATTATTGATAGGTGACCGTTCTCCGAAAAGCCAAGGAGTCAAAATGACGTGGTTCGCGCCGGGTGGCGACTTTGGTATTTCTTTATTTATTGTCCGATATATTTCAGATGCTGATATTCCTTGCGTGAGTTCAGGGGGATATAGCATACCCTTGATCCAGTCCA